>JADMIO010548819.1_pt1 | contig 103284 bp, 80 predicted proteins | sample 8958161 | NCBI WGS metagenome assembly JADMIO01 (sample SAMN16585339, study PRJNA669376) | soil metagenome | isolation source: Crop rotation soil | place: USA: Cullars Rotation, Alabama | collected 2011
CGACAACTTGTCCACGTGGAATTCTAAGCTTAGGATCCCAATGTGCTGGAAAGGCGGCAACCACGTTCTCGTTGCCCACGACAGTGGTAACTCCACGTCGAACTGGCGGAATTTCGCTGGCTTTCGCCGACACTTCCTTGGGGACCAATTCGGTGCGGCTGACGTCAGCAATTAATTCTTTTCTGACATCAACGTTTGGCTCAGCCTTGGTAGGTTTGGCTTCCGGCTGCTTCTCGGGCTGGTTCTGCTGTTGCGGCACCGGAACCGGTGCTACCAGCGTGGTCAGTTCGAGATCCGCACTATCGAGGCTGGCTACGGTGAACCAAATGCTGCCTACGATGAAGGCGGTACCGAGCACCGCGTAAATCGCGACAGTGCCCAAAATGAACGAGCCTTTTCGCCCCAGGTCTTGTTTGTGGGAACCAGACTCAACAAGGTTATCGAACATCATATCCTCCCTATTCCGGTGCCAAATGGATCAGGGGTGCAAGATAATTTACGACGCGAACGATCGATTCTTTAATTGCACTCAAACGTCGATCTTCCCAGCTTGAGCTCTACTACTAATGAAGGGGAACTTGCAGCTTAGTTGAGCACCGCCAACTGAATTTGAAAAGCCGCTATGCGAGAAAAAAACTCGCCGGCCTGCTCAACAGACTGCCCCGCCCACAACCTTCGCAAAACCAAAACGCGGGTCGACTTTTGAGTATTTAATTGGCCAGCAACGGCAGCAGTCTATGCCGCCTCCCGCAACAAGTCAAGCGCAAATTTGAAGATATTATTGCGACAAATGCTGTATTCGCGCCTGTTTTGAGAATGCTTTACGCGCGGCCCACTCCGCGCGATCGCTTACGCGTATCAACCGGAGCGACCTCGCGTTTTGCAACCCCACCAGTTCGTTGATCCCGGTTAACTGCAACGGCAGCGTTGCGATTAGCAAGCTCGAGCCGCTGTTCCCACCACACCATGATCGGACTCGCTATAGCAATAGATGAATAGGTACCGAAACTGATGCCGATTAATAAGGCCAGCGAAAATCCATGCAACACTTCGCCACCGAAGATAACCATCGACAGTACGGACAGAAATACCAGGCCCGAGGTAATGATGGTGCGCGATAACGTCTGGTTGATTGAATCGTTCGTGATTTTGTAAAGCGAGTCACGCCGGTGCAGCCGCCGATTCTCACGAATACGATCGAACACAACAATAGTATCGTTGACCGAAAACCCTACCAGCGTCAGCAAGGCAGCGATGACAGTCAAGCTTACTTCCCATTGAAAAATTGAGAAGAAGCCGAGCGTCACCAGCACATCGTGAAACACCGCGATCACAGCTGCGGCCCCATAGGTCCACTCAAAGCGGAAAGCAATGTACATCAGAATGCCGACGAGAGCGGCCAGGGTCACGGCAATAGCTTTATTGCGCAGCTGCGCCCCCGCTACTGCACCCACCGCGTCGGTAGCAACTATCTCGTAGGCATCATGTTCATTGCCAAATTTATTTAGCCCATTTTTGACGCGGGCACGGCCAATATCGACTTGCGATTGGGAGCCTTCACCAGCGCCTTCGAGTGGTAGCTTGATCAGAACAGTATCCTGCTTGTCCGTGACGGGCTGAATAATCGCGTCTCTCGCGCCCGTTTCATACAGTGCATCGCGAATCGCTTCGGCGGATGGCCGTTGTTTGAACTTTGCAGTGACAACTGTTCCACCTTTGAAGTCGACACCCATATTGAACGCGTCGGAACCATTAGGATGTTTCCATTGTCGAAACACTGCGGACGACAGGCCAGCCAACATCAGCAGCACTGAGATAGCTATGAAAATGCGGCGATTTGCCAGCCAATCGATCTTAACGTCTTTGAAAACTTGAATCATAAATTATTAAGTAGTTTCGAGTTTCGAGTTTCGAGTTCAAAAACTCGCGACCCTGCGAACCTTCAATCTAAAAAGCAATTTGCAACTCGAAACTCGAACTCGAAACTTTTAAATACTCAGCGACTCGACCTTGCGCTTACGGCCCAGTTCCCACATAAAGATTGTGCGCGAAACATAAACGGCCGAGAACAGATTGATAAGCAGGCCGAGTACCAGTGTGACCGCAAAGCCGCGCAAGGGGCCGGTGCCGAACACAAACAAAAACAACGAAGAAATGATGGTCGTCACGTGGGTATCGATAATGGTGACAAAGGCACGCGCAAAACCCTGCTCGACCGCGGAAGGAATCGTTTTCCCCGTCCGCAATTCTTCCCTGATACGTTCAAAGATCAGCACATTTGAATCCACCGCCATACCGATCGTCAGAATGATGCCCGCGATGCCCGGCAAAGTAAGCGTTGCCTGAAATATGATTAGCCCGGCCAACATGAGAATCATATTGAGCAGCAAGGCCACCACAGCGTTAACACCCGAGCCGCGATAATAGAAGAGCATGAACACTACAACTAAAATCAATCCGAAGACCGACGCGCGCACGCCCGAACGAATTGAATCGGCGCCGAGGCTTGGACCAACCGTGCGTTCTTCCTGATATTCAATAGGAGCAGGCAAAGCTCCCGACCGCAGCGTCAACGCCAAATCATCCGCCGACTGTTTAGTAAATTTGCCTGAAATTTCACCCTGATCGAAAATTTGCGATTTGATGAAGGCGACTGACTTCACTTCATCGTTTAGGACCACGCCCATGTACTCGTTGATATTGGCGCCGGTCCAGGCGCCGAATTTTTCCGCGCCAGTCGGCTTTAGCGCAAAGGCGATTTGGTACTCTTCAGAACCGGCACGCGACTGTGTCGCACTCGCATTCCGCAACTCGCTGCCATCGACCACTGCGGGCGCGTCAACCACTACCCAGCGCTTTGGTTGCTGCGCCTGGCTTTCCGGCGTCTCTGTAGCTTTGGTCGGTTCGTTCCGTTCCGCATAAGGAAGCACGCGTTTGTTGGGTGGCACTGTGCCACCCAGAGTGGCTTTTGCTTCGTCCTCTGTCGCGTAGGTTTGAACTGGCGAAGGGCTCGGCGGACTAACCACGTGCACCAATTCAAGTTTGGATTCCGCTTTCAGCAACTGCTTGACGCGCTCAGGATCCTGAATGCCGGGCATCTGTACGAGAATCTGATGTGAACTTTGCGATCCGTGCCGTTGGACCAGAGGTTCAGCAACGCCAACTGCGTCCAGTCTGCTGTGAATGATCCGGTCGGCCTGATCTGTAGCCTGCTCTGCAAGATTGCGTTGGGCAGTTGCGGTAAGGTCCCAGGCAGCGACGTTACCGCTGGTCGAAGCAGTCCACTCGGAAAGATCGATTTTCTTTTTGATGGCCTCTTGCAACTCGGCCAGCCGCGACCCGTCCGTCAACTCGAGTTCAATGCGATAGTTTCCCGGCGTCGTGTTGCTTCGCACTTCTTTGACCGGGAATCCCTGGTCCTTCGCGGCAGTCTGCACTGCGTTGGCATTAGTCTGCGTCAACGTCTTCAGAAACTCATCTGTCTTGACTCGCATCACCAGGTGCGAACCGCCTTTTAGATCCAAACCAAGATGAATATTCTGGGCCAGGGTGGCCTTGATGCCAGTCCAGGAAAAGTCGTGCAGGGTGGGTTTTCGCCGGGGACCGATTACGATGTACAAACCCAGCAGCGTGACAATCGCGATGATGATTGAGCGCTGAAGCAGATTCTTCTTTTTCATTGCAAGTGAAATGTATTAACTAAGACGTCTTTTCTTCTTCATCGATACCAGCGACCGCGGAACGAGCGATTTCAAGAATTGATTTGTCCGCGCTTCTGATCAGAAAGCTCGTGTCGCGAACAGTCGTTATCGTTCCGATGATCCCGCCGGTGGTTACCACACGATCTCCGGCTTTCAACTGTGAGATGGTTTGCTGTAACTCTCGCTGCCGCTTTTGTTGCGGTCGAATCAGCAGCACGTAAAAGACCCCGATGATCAAGAGCATTGGCAGCAAGCCGCTCAATGCACCCAGACCACCCTGAAACATGGCAAACTCAATCATCATTTATCGGTTCCGTAACGTTGCGGTGTTTATGAATTTACTGCTGGGGAGCGCGGTCCAATATCAGCTAACGGTCAGGACACCCTGACGTGAATGTGTGTTGAGCCGCTCGGTAAACTCTCGCTGAAATTTCTTGAAATTGCCAGACCGGATAGATTGCCTGACCAACCGCATAGTGTCAAGGAAGAAGGCCAAGTTGTGGTGGGTCAACAAGACGCTGGAGAGTATTTCGCCAGACATATATAGATGACGCAAAAAGGCACGCGAATGGCGCCGGCAAACTGAGCAGCGACAGCTCTCGTCCAGGGGCCGTGTATCAACCGCCCACTGGGCGTTCTTCAAGTTCATTTTCCCGGACGAGGTAAAGGCCTGGCCGGTCCTGCCGTTTCGCGTAGGCAACACACAGTCAAACATATCGACTCCGTGGGACACTGCTTCAACCAGGTCCTCGGGCGTGCCTACGCCCATCAAGTAGCGCGGCTTTTCCGCAGGCATTTCCGGCGCAAGGGCACTGACCACGTCCCACATCACCGCTTTCTCTTCACCAACACTCAAGCCACCAATCGCATAACCGTCAAAAACAATTTCAATAGTGCGCTCCAGACTCTCGCGTCTCAAATCGTTATGTGACCCACCCTGCACGATGCCGAACAGTGCTTGCGCGCCGGTGAGGTTGTTGCCTGGATCCGTTCGACCGGCATCTGCGCGCTGCAACTGCAAGTCATCAAACTTTGCCCGCGAACGCCTGGCCCAGCGCGCGGTTAACTCCATGCTTTTGCGCGACACGTCTGGCGGTGCGTCTCCGGGAGCGCATTCATCGAAGGCCATCACAATGTCGGAACCAAGCGCGGCTTGCACTTCCATCGAAATCTCTGGCGATAGAAATTTCAGCGAGCCATCGACATGCGAACGAAACTCAGTTCCCTCTTCGGAAATTTTTCGCAGCGCACCTAACGACCAGACCTGAAAACCGCCGGAGTCAGTAAGCAGTGCGCGAGGCCAGCTATTAAATTGATGTAGTCCACCTGACGCGCGAATCACATCAATGCCCGGTCGCAACCAAAGATGATAGGTGTTGCCAAGAATGATTTGCGCATCGAGCTCATCTTCGAGCGCTTCAAAACGAACACCCTTGACTGTGCCGGCAGTGCCGACCGGCATAAAGACAGGCGTCTCGATCACACCGCGGCGCGTTACTAATTTGCCCGTGCGCGCATCGCCGTCGCGAGCTTCGATCTCAAAATTGATTGCGCTTGCCGGCATTTTGAATTTTGAATCTGGAATTTTTTTAAATCTTGAATTTGGAATTTTCTTTTGTCTTTGGTCGGTCGTTAATTGTTAGTAGTCAGTTCAAAGCACAAACCTCATTGCTTCCGCTTCTTGTGCTTCTCAACAATCCTGAGCGGCGTTGCAAAGAAATCGAACTCTTCGCGCAACCGGTTTTGCAAATAGCGCAGATAAGAAAAGTGCAAACCCGCTTTGCCACCGGAAGTGAACAACACGAATGTCGGCGGACGCACAGCGACTTGCGTCATGTATTGCACGTGAAGCCGCGACACGCCGCCTTTCACCGGAGCAGGCGCACTGCCACCGCGAGGCTGAGACACCGCCGCTTCGAAGAAAGCATTTAGCTGTGAAGTGGAAACACGACGATTGCGTGCTTCGTTGGCCTTGATTGCGAGCGGCAACAGGTTTTCTATGCGCTGACCAGTTGCAGCAGAGATCATCACGACCGGTGCAAACTCCAGAAACTTCATCTTTTGGCGAACGGCGCGCTCAAACTCGCTGGCGGTGCCCGACTCCTTGTCCTTTACCGCGTCCCATTTGTTGCAAGCGATGATGATCGAACAGCCCGCGTCAAAAGCATAACCGGCGATGTTTGCATCGAGTGCAGTTGCACCTTCTTGCGCATCAAGCAACACTATCGCAACGTCAGCGCGTTCTAGATTCCGCCGCGCCATGATGACGGAAAGTTTTTCAGCCATCTGCTCAGTTTTCCCTTTACGCCGTATGCCGGCAGTGTCTATTAGTCGAAAAAGTTGATCGTCCTTTTGCAGCAGCGTGTCGGTCGCATCTCGCGTCGTGCCGGCAACGTCGGAAACGATGGCGCGCTCCTCGCCTAACAAACGATTCAATAGCGACGACTTGCCAACGTTCGGCCGGCCCACGATTGCGAGTCGCAATTCATGTGGCTTCTGCTCTTCGGGCTCAGCTTCTTTCAAATGAGGAATAAGCGCGTCGAGCAAATCGCCGACACCCACTCCTTGTTCCGCAGATACCGGATACACTTCCTCAAAACCAAACCGGTAGAATTCGTTTCTTTCAGCTTCGAGCCTCGCTGCATCGACTTTGTTTGCGATCACGAAAACCGTCTTGCCGCTGCTGCGCAACAGCTTTGCAAGTTCTTCGTCCAAGGGCGTTAATCCCTGACGCGCATCCACTGTTAACAGCAACACATCCGCATCCGAGATGGCCACCTGTGCTTGCTCGAGGATTTTTGCCGGAATGGTTTCATCGTCATCGGGCACCATGCCGCCGGTATCAACCAGAGAAAAGCGGCGGCCTGACCATTCAACTTCGCCATAAATCCGGTCGCGAGTAATGCCGGGCTCGTCACCCACGATGGCCTTGCGTTGGCCCGTAAGACGATTGAATAGGGTGGACTTGCCCACGTTGGGCCGCCCCACGATAGCCACTAATGAAAGACCGTTATGCTTCACGTGTTCGTTGCCGTCTTCTGAATTCGCCGTTCTGATTCGAATGGTTTTTCCAAATCATCTTACCTGCGCGCGTCGCAACTTCAAAAACCGGTGTGAACTTATTGACTCTACGGCAACTCTCGGATATACACCCGAGGTGAAAGGAAAAACCAATCAAGCGGATTATCAAGAATGAACAAACGGCTGAATCTGTCAATTCTAATCATCATTGCCTTTTTGTCGTCGATTATTGCGCAGTCGCCGGAAGCAAATAGGCCAACCATCCACTTTGAAAATGTTTTCTTGTCGTTTGACTATCCTTCGAACTGGACCGTGGTGCAGCAGGAAGGAGAACTCTCACAGGTCACCCTGACGTCGCCGAAGAGTGCTGCTGAAATTTGGATTAGTGTCGAGCGTCCCACCGAGCCCGGGTGCGACTATGATGCGGGAAAGAAGAGGATCAAGCAGACTCTGATTGAAAAAGTCGACGCCCAAATCGGTTCGACAACGTCGTCCCCTGCCCCTGTCAACGTTGAGATCGATGGATTACAGGTTGAGGGTGTGAAGCTTCAGGGCCACGCTAAGCGAAGGCAAATGACAGGAGAAATTTACGTAACGCGATCGCATCTCAGTTATCTCAGTCTTGCCTTTATTCGCACGGCAGACGATCCAGATGCTAATCGGGCATGGACCATCTTGCGCAGCAGTCTGAAAGTTGAGACGCCGGTACTCGCCGCAACAACGAAGGATAGTGACGGCACACCGCTGAAGAGTTCGACTTTGAATGGGCGCGCTCTGCAACTTCCCCCGCCGCGTTACCCGGCAATCGCCCGGCAGGGGCATGCTCAGGGTGTGGTCCGCGTTCAGGTTGTGATTTCTGAGGATGGGTCTGTAATCGCGGCGCATGCCATCGATGGCCACCCTCTATTGCAGTCAGTTTCGGAAGAGGCCGCGCGACAAGCACACTTTTCGCCAATGCTTATGTGTGGCGAACCTGTCAGGGTAACTGGAGTTATTACCTACAACTTTGTTTCGCATTAGCTCGTTTATCCTTGGTCAATTTCAAACATGGCTTAGAAAGGTGCTTTGTTAATGACGTCACAATCCGAGATCAATCTCTCTCGTATTGAACAGATAGCAATCAACGTTCACGATCTCGAGCGGGCCCTGGAATTCTATCGCGACAAGCTGGGTATGAAACTTCTGTTCAGCGTGCCGCCAAACCTGGCGTTCTTCGATTGCGGCGGTGTCAGGCTAATGTTGTCCCCAGCGGCGAAGCCCGAGTTTGATCATCCGAGTTCAATTCTTTATTTCAACGTTGATGACATTCAAGAAGCGACTAGAACTCTGACCGAGCGCGGTGTTCACTTTGAGGCGCAGCCGGAATTTGTGGCAGACATGGGCACCTACGATCTGTGGCTGGCTGCGTTCCGCGATTCAGAAAACAATACCCTGGCATTAATGAGTCACGTTGCAAAAACAACCACATGATGTCCGCGGAGCTTTAGGTTGTCGCCCATTCGACGACCCGAATTTCATTGAACATCAGAAAGGATCCGCTCATGCCACGTACAGCGACTGAGCCAAAAAGAAAATCGATTTACGGAGTGCATCCGGGAGTGGCCATGACTCAGAAATGGGTCGCAGAACTTAAAGACAAAACTGGTCGCTCGCTCGACGAATGGCTGAAACTGATTAAGAAATCCGGACCAAAAGATGAAAAGGCCCAGCGCGAATGGTTAAAGAAGGAATATGGACTCGGCACCAACAGTGCGTGGTGGCTGGCGGAACGCGCGAACGGCAAAGGCTCGGAGGTTGGCGATCCTGACGAATATTTGAAAGCGGCGGAAGGTTATGTTGAAGCTATGTTCGCCGGTGGTAAGGCAGAGCTTTGGCCAATCTATGATGCGCTTTTGAAACTGGGTTTGAGTGCGGGCAAAGACGTCAAGGCCTGTCCCTGTCAAACAATCGTACCGCTCTATCGCAAACACGTTTTCGCCCAAATCAAACCGACCACGCGCACGCGCATCGATTTTGGCCTAGCGTTGGGAGACACAAAAGCTAAAGGAAGATTGATTAACACGGGTGGCTTTGCCAGGAAGGATCGAATCACACATCGGTTCGAGATTACTTCGCTCAAGGACATCGACGATGAAGTCAAACGCTGGTTGAAAGCAGCTTACGATCGGGATGAATAAGAAGCGGCAAGCCGCCGGAGAAAAATATGGCCAAAACCAGTACCGCACCCCGCATGAGTGATGATGCAGTAAAAGCAAAGACCGGTAAAAACTGGACGCAGTGGTTCTCGCTGCTTGATAAAGCCGGCGCGCGCAAGATGACGCATCAGGAGATCGTCAAATTTTTGAGTACAAAATACGAGGTTGGTCCATGGTGGCAACAGATGGTCACGGTTACCTATGAACACGCGCGCGGATTGCGCGACCGGCATGAAAAACCCGCCGGGTATGAAATCAGTGTTAGTCGAACCATTAACGTCCCACTCGCAAAACTCTACCAGGCCTTCACCAACGACAAGTCACGAAAGGCGTGGCTGGCTGGCGACGATCTGTCGGTCCGTAAAGCTACGACCCAAAAGTCGATGCGAGCGAATTGGAATGACAACAAAACCACCTTGCAAATCAACTTTTATCCCAAAGGCGATGCAAAGAGTCAGGTAGTGGTTCAGCACGGCAAGCTGCCCGATGCAAAATCTTCGGCAAAAATGAAAACGTACTGGGGCGGCGCGCTGGATAGACTACGCGCCTCACTTGAAAAATAATAAGTGGCACAGACTTTAGTCTGTGTTGCGCGAGGATCACAGACTGAAGTCTGTGCCACTAAACCCTGTTAGTCGAGGACTTGTCTTATCGGAGCGACGAAAAGCTAAAGCTTATCGGACAGAAATGAACGCGACGTACACCAGATTGTTCGCCGATGAGCGGGGTGAATCTCATTTCACGGATGTGGACGTCCCGCTGGCGCTGGCGGACTTTGCCGCGCAAGCTTCACCGCTTGCTCTGTCGGATTTCATCACTGCCTCGCGTACGGCATTCCTGGGCGGGCCAACTGGTTGGACCAGTGACTGGCATGTGTCATCCGCACGAAATCTGTTTGTAGTTCTTACCGGCGAATGGGAAATCACAGCCAGCGCTGGAGAGACAAGAATGTTCGCTCCAACGAGCGTGCTGTTGTGTGAAGACGTTTCCGGTAAGGGCCACCGTTCCCGAGTGACCAGTAAAGAAGCTTCATTGGCAGTGCTCGTCGAGTTGTCCTGATAACGCCACCGAGCGCGCGCGCCTCGTCGTCGGCAATGAGGTCAGTACCACCTCGCGGTAGCGGGTGGCTATCTTTAGAAGCGCGCGCAGCGCGTCCTCCAAATGCCAAATGAGACCTGTCACATGACCAACGACAAATGAATCAGGTCAGTACCACCTCGCGGTAGCGGGTGGGTCGCTGCGTTGTCAATCAATTCAACGCGCTCAGTGGCATTTCCAGAACCCACCCGCTACCGCGAGGTGGTACTGACCTGATTAATCTGCTTGTCGGCAGTCATTGTAATTGAGATAGCCGGTGCATTTCTCCATCAATTCAAAACGGTCTGCACTTAGCAAACAACTGGAGCTCGGCCAGCGCGGTGAAGAACTTGCTGCTGCCTACCTTCAACAACTCGGCTACCGGATTGTTGCTACAAACTTCTCGCTGCCAGTTGGACGCAATCGCCTCGGTGCACGCATCAATGTTGAAGTCGACGTCGTCGCCTACGACGGCGCGGTGCTTTGTTTCATTGAAGTTAAGAGCCGCGCTTCTGATTGGTTCGCGCCGCCTCAGGTAAATGTTGACCGGCGCAAACAGCGGCAGGTCGCACGCGCCGCCCGCGCTTATCGCCGTATGTTCGGCCTGACAAATGACCCTTATCGCTACGACGTTGTGACGATCGTGCTTGGTGAAGATGGGGACGAACCAATCACGCCGCGGATCGAGTTACTGCGCAGTTATTGGACAGAAGATCAATTGCGAAAGCGCGCCTGGTCGAACAGGTACTATGAATAAGTGGCTCATCGCGACTCATGAAGGTCAGTATTACCGCGGTAACTTGTGCGTCTTATGATTTCCAATTGTTGATTTCCGCTTGCAGATGGCCTTTGCAATCAGTCAACCGGCGATCTGAAATTGGAATCGGCACTGTGAAAGGGCCTCGCTTGACAACAAACATCGAATCATTAGAATCGCTGCTGCTCCAAAGCGGGAGTAGCTCAGTGGTAGAGCATCGCCTTGCCAAGGCGAGGGTCGCGAGTTCAAGTCTCGTCTCCCGCTCCAAACATTCAGGGATGAACGCGGAAAGATGAACGGTTGGTTTTCAGTTTCAGGTTTTCACTGTTGTTGCCGCTAAAGCGCGGTCAGGTTGAAGACTGCAAACTGAATCGCGGAAACCCTTTCATCCTTCCGCGTTCATCCTTTTGTTCTACAGGCGCTAACTGTTTAGCGAATCTTGTTCTTTTCTAGGCGGCGTAGCCAAGTGGTAAGGCAGAGGTCTGCAAAACCTTTATTCATCGGTTCGATTCCGATCGCCGCCTCCAAATAACTCTTCCGCAATTAAACAGATGCATCACTATCGGTTTCGCCCTCAGCGGTAACAATCCTGTCCTTCGAGATCGCGCGCGTGAATCTCAAGTAGTCCTGGACACTCCGCAATCTCTGCTTGCTAACCTGTTTCGATAACTCCTTTCTGCCGGGTCGAGCAATCAAAATAATTAGTTTGTCGCCGCCGGCTTTCTGAGCCAACGAATCTAACTCGGCCTTCGTCGTTTCATTGTTGCCGCCATCAACGATAATTGGCTCCGGTTTTTGTACCCCGACAAATCCGTACCGCGGCCCAACGCGTAACCCCAAAGAGGAAATTTGTCTACACCGGCAGCGTGGATGAACTCGTGCGCAATAGCCTCGTCTAAATAAGCGGTATCTGAAAAGGCTTCCGCCCTAAGGAAAATAATCGGGCCTTTTGACGTAAATCGGCCTGGAATAGTTTGCGCAGGAGCCTGACTCTAAAAGGCTTTTTCGCGAATCGATTCCGGGAAACCCAGGGTATCCGTTATTGGAAGGATCATTGAGCAGCGTCAGCTTTATTGATAATTAGAGCCACGGCCTCTGCGGAATCTTATGGCTGATCGGCTGGATATCCTACGAAGTAGGCATTCGGGTATTCGTTTAACACAACTTCAGATTTATCTCTCGCGAAGCGGCCGTTTTTCCAGCGGAAGAAAGATCGACGGAACTTCTTAGGACAGCATAGACTTTCCTCAGCGTTAACCTTTGGATCATACTCTTCAACGATAAGCCTCCCGCCCTCGACTTTAAATCCGCGCAGACCTCCGTTTCCGCGGTCGCCAGTTTCATGTTGCCAAAGCAGCTTTGGTTGTCCGCGCAACAGCTTGTAAACCAACAAGTTTCCCAAGAAGCTATTTGTTGGCACCGATCCAGCAAGATACACAACGGCCTCTTCCTGACCGTCCTCAGTAAGATCCGCATATAAAACGTGAGCCAGCTCAACCTTAACTGGTGCTATCCCTTGTTGATTATCCAAATCAACTTCGAAACTCTTGTTAACCAGCGTGAGCTCCCGCCGACCTAGTGCCGGCTTCAGAAAACTTGGGTACCAAGCATAGGTAAAATTGCCGAAGTCAATTTGCCGAATTCCACTCGTCGCACGGCTGAGCTCCGCATTCTTCTGTTCCGATAACTTAGCGTTACTTGAACCGGAGTCAGAGAGTCCCATTTGGTTTGAATTCTGAGACTTGCTTATGCCACAAGAAAGACTGAGCATTACAACTAATATCTGACAAACCACAACAGGTATCTTGATGCAAACATGATTGAATATTTTTGTCTGCCTAATATGACAGACATCCGCCGCTTGCTCGTTAGATCTCACTTCCATCCACCCCCCGAATCCCCACCTCGATAACAATCGAAGAATTTTTGAAAAAGCCCTGCATAGTTATCGTAGCTGATTCCGCGAACGCGCTGATTCACTTGGGACGTATATCTCTGCGCGCGTTGCCGGTCGTCTTTGCCGCCCGTCGCGAGTAAGAGTCGGGCAGCCATGCGTCCGTTTGCCAAAGGGCTGCCATCAAAGCCAAAGTTTTTGTCAGCGACTTGGCCAAAAATGTCCTTATCAGGAAGTTCTTTATTAGAAATCCCGCGCCGTCCGTTAGTTTTGTTCCAGATAGCAATAAAGGACTCAATATAGCCCTTGTTGAGTTGAAACGGCCCATAGTCCCACGTGCTGGGATCGTTGCTTCCGTTCTGCGGAGCTGGCCTCATATGAAAGCTTGATTCGTTCATCCAAGTAACAGCCAACAACGGTAACGATACGTTCTCCTTTTGGCTTACTTCCAACAACATATCGGCTGCACCATCCCAGAATTCGGCAGCGCTTTGCATCCAACGGTGTTTAGGATCCCCGGGATCCCGGAAAGCAGCCGTTGCAAGACCAGAGCTCCGGAAGCAATCAGCAAATGATCCGGAGTTCGCCGCCGCCTCCACCATTAGATAGTCTGTGGGGTGTACATTCCCCTCGCGTCGCTCCGAAATGTAAAAGGCGAGGTTTTCCGCTACTTGAAGTGCGTGTCGCCGCGCTCCCAACTCAACCATGCTACCCCACGTGGTACCAAAGCCCGGCAGGTCCGCAATGCGAGTATCCCAAAATGCAATGGGGTCATATCCTCCAAGCATCAGGGAATTACAATCCGACGACATGCCACCATCCGCACACCGGTTCGCCGGCTGGCCGAGGCTGCCATGTCGAGTCGGCAAGTCCGCGTCAGGCTCCTCGACATCAGGTGGTTGTAGGCCGACATCGCCGCCAACCGGATCCAATTCCGTCCGCCCGTTGTTCTGTCCATTCGTCCAGCTCAATTGTTCAGTACCAGTAACCGGATCGATGTGTTTGAAGATCATAGACGTCTCAGCATTTCCGGCAGCTAACTCCGAACCGCCGCTGGTGTAAACATGCTGCTGCGTCTTCGTGCCTTGTGCGTTGAGGTCCTGAATAACTTGTCCTCCCAGCACGCTGCTGCGAACTTCATACCCAGTCGCAGGCGTCGTGACCGAGTTCTCAACCTTCGTATTGATCACTTTGATCCATTGTCCGTCACCGTCGAACCCGTGATTCACGACGTTAGCGTTGTTGCCCAAGCGCGCTTCAACCTTTTGCCCCCGCGCGTCGTACTGGTAGTAAATTCTATTCGGCGCCGTCACTCCGATATAGCTCACCAACACCCGCCCGTCCGCATCATACGCGTAGTTGTCGCTACGATTGTTGGTGAACGATATTCCCGCGTACTGATGAGTGTATCCCCAATGTCGCGTGTAGCGACCGGTTGTGTTGCCCCACCTGTCATATTGGAAAGTTTCTTTATAAGGCCCCCAAACCTCCTGGCCTCGTGCCTCGCCACCGGTCAGCGCTTGTGTCAGTTGCCCGGCCTGGTCATATCCGTAGGCGCGATCGAACCGATTGTCAGCCTCGTCTCCCATAAACTTGACACGACTGTCACTGTAGTACTGATAGTTCTCTGCCCGGTTCACCCAGCTCTCGCCATAATTCTGCGATGACAATGCATATCTGGTTAGCCGCAGCCGTCCATCGTGCTGCTGATCTAGCTTGACTCCGTTTTCGTAATCGAGATGTTTCAATCCACCCCACGCGCGGTACTGAATATTTGATGCAAACCAGGAGAAATCGCCATAGCCGCTACCATCCACCCTCGTCAAACGGCCGGCGTTATCATTTGTGTAAGTAACTATTGCTCCGGAGGGATCCGTGAGAGTCTTCAACTCACCTGCAAGGTTGTAATCATAACCAAGGGTCTTGACCACACCGTTAATGGACGGATTGCTTGGGTCGCTGAAAGTGCGCGTTTCATAGCTGAGCGCCGAAAGCTGATTGTAAGTGTAGTCAACTGTGCCAAAGCCATCGTTCATTGACTTGCGGTTTCCAGCCGCGTCATAGCCAAAGCTTACGGATGCCGGGACTGGTACTCCCGAGGGGGCGGCATAGGTAATACCGGACACCAGCTGCCGGTTGTTGTTGCTGTAGGCGAATGTTTGCGAGGCACCGCGCGCGTCAGTTATTGAAGCGATAGTGTCGTCGTCGTTATAAGCCCAGGTCGTGTGATCCGTTGAGGCGCTGTTGCTAGAATCAACTTGCTGTTGAGGCACATGTTTTGTCTTCAACCGGCCATAGCCGTCGTAGGTCGTCGTCGTTTGTTGGCACGTGCCGGTGGGACAACTGAGATCGTTTAAGTTACCAGGTCCTTCCCCCTGAAACTGGCGAACCAGCGTCAGTTGATCGCGCGCGTTGTAAGTGTTAACCGTCGTCGCATACACACTGCCGCCCTGCCAGTTAAGAAGTTCGGTCTTGACGGTTCGCCCCAGAACATCTGAATAGACTCTTTGCTGTCGCCGCTTCGGGACTCCCGCATCAATCGTTCCCTCGTCGGTTAAAGTTACGACTTCGCCACCAGCGCAGCCACAGCCTGAGTAACTGGCGTCCTTATGTGTCGTCTGAGTGGGATCACTGGTAACGCTGGGATTCGTGGTGACTAAGGGACGGCCCTTCCAATCATAAGTCTGCTGCGTGTAAATCCAGCCGGCTGTTGAATCATCCCCAACAGCCGACCAGTCGTAAGGCTGAATCACGCCGGAGATTGAAACGGAAGTTTCCGTTGGATTAGAGCTCTTGACTGCACGGCCCATTGCATCGAACAACGTCAACTGCCCGCTGAAGCCGCCAAAGCTGCCGGGGTGATTACTGGCGGTGGCGATTACGCGTCCCAGGCCGTCAAACACTTTTAGCGAATGAGCTTCGTCAGCAGCTGTGTTTACCGTGCTCCAGGTCTCGACATAGTTTGCTCCATAGACAAAGCGCGAATAGGCGCTGTTTACGGAATTTGTAACTCGCAATAGCCGGCCAATGTTGTCGTACTCGAATGTCTGCTGTGGTCCAGGTTGATTGGTGGTTGCATTCGGCAGCGGCGTTTGTTTCCAGGTGAGCGCACCAAAGTCAAAGTTGTACTTTAAAGACGAAGAGAAGTTGTCGCCATCAGTAACAGTTGTGGGATAGGCAAGTGTATTCCGGCCGTTGTTGCCGTCTGAGAAACTGTCGCCGTAGGCGATCGCATTTTGATGACCGAGCGCATCGACTGTTAAGACAGCGGCGCCGGCAGTGTTGTACTTGATGCTGTTCGTAGTGAACTGATCCGTGTTGTCAACGTTGTAACGCTTGACACTGGAAATGTTGGCACGGCCAGTCAGGAAGGAAACGCTGTAATTGCTGTTGTCATGCTGGATCGGAGCATCGTTTCCCACAAGGGAACCGGTTTCGTCATACTGAAAACCGACCTTTGACATCAATTTCACTGCCTGCGTATTGGGATCGACGTCATAGAGTGACTTTTCACTGACCAACCCTATGATGCGCCGACTGGTGTACGCGCTGTTTGTGTTGTAGGCAGTGTGTGTGTAACGCAGAACAGTGGTTGCATCGGCCTGATATTCGTAGACATTTTGTGGCAATTCGCAAGCGGTGCCGTCACCCACGTCGAAGTGCTGATAGGTCACGCTGGTGCGCGCGCGATTGCCTGCTGGGTCGTAGATGTTGGTTTCCGTAACGCGAGGATTGAGTGGATAGGAAACATTCGTGTTGTCCTGCGTCCAGCTCGTTACTGCCTGGCGCTGCCGGTTGCCCGCGCTGTCGAAGGTTTCGACCAACGAAGCCACGCCGCGGCTCCACCCGGAACCAGTTCCAGCCGTTCCTGCGTAATAGATCTTCTGATAAGTGAAGTCGGGCAGAGTCACCTGGGCCACCAGGCCGCTTTGCTGGGTGCCATCGGGCAGCGTCCAGGACGCTGCAACAGGAATGGCATAAGCGGTATTGACTTCCTGCTCGGAGCCAGAAGGCAATCCTGAGGCGCCGTTGGCTCCAGTTCGGTTCCAGTTCTCTGCCCAATCATGGCGCTCGCTAAATCGCGGACAATCATTCAACGCGGAACTGTTATTCGATGGCAGATTGTAGGAATGATAATTTCGCAGGTGATTGTCTGCCGCATAGTTGCTAACTTTCCAAACCTGACCCCACGAGTTGTAGTCAAAATTGTAATGGCTGCCGTCCGCAAGCGTGACCTGACTCAGTGCCCTGATGGTCGAACCATTTTGCGGTCCAAGAATTATTAGATTCGGAAAGTTGGTCTGGATTGTCTGATTGATATACGCAAAGCTGGCCCAGGTATGCTGAGTCGGCTGTCCGTTGACTGTCCATGTTTGGGTGATTGAGCTGAGTTCGTTCGCCTCGTTGTAGTTGAATTTGATGGTGCGCGCCAGCGTGTCCACAACCGTGTCAATGCGGCCGGAAACGTAGTTGACCGTAATATAATTTCCGTTGCTATCCTTTATCCGGGTACATTGATAATCACTTCCCATCCAGCCATAAGACAATTGCGTCCCAGCGGTGGTTCGAAGGATCATCTCGCCGTTGCTGGTGTCCAACAGAAGGTGAGAAGAATCGGCAGCTTCAAACAGGGCTGACGTTCCCACTTGTCTCAGTTCAGTGCGACTACCTCCAGGTGTAATCAGCAAGTATGCAGTCTTGTTAGTTTCTGAATTGAAATAAGCGGGCTGAATTACGGGAAACCCGAGGCGAAAACCAGGGCCCGGAAAACCGTGATCGTCGTTAAAAGAGATGTAGTTGCCGCTCCGGGTCCAAACCAGCGAGTTATAGGAGAGCCCAATATTCACGTCGAGTTCGTTGCGACCGGGCAAGTTTAAAAGCGGAAGATTCCAGCTAAAGTTTCGCGACAAAGGATCTTCATCAGCTTCGCCCGTACGGTTAAGCGGATCGAGCCGGGCATTAGCGAATCCCGTGATGGTGACAGAGGCAGTCGCGCTGTTGGTGGCCCCGTTATTGTCGGTAACGGTTAACGTTACTGTGTAGCTGCCACCGCCGGCGTAAATATGCGTTGGACTGGATCCAGTGCCGCTGGTATTGTCCCCGAAGTTCCAGGCGTAGGCCGCGATCGTTCCATCAGGATCACTAGACCCGCTGCCAATGAACTGCACTCCAGTTCCAGTCGTGCCGCTGTATGGACCACCTGCATTGGCTACCGGCGGACGGTTGGCAATTGTTGCGGTGACAGTCGCGCTGTTGGTGGCGCCGTTATTGTCGGTAACGGTTAACGTTACTGTGTAGTTGCCGCTGGTAGCATACGTATGCGTTACTGTTGCCCCGTTTCCGCTGGTATTGTCCCCGAGGTTCCATGCATAGCCGGTGATTGTTCCGTCGGGATCACTTGAACCACTACCATTGAATCCGATCCCTGTACCGGTCGTCCCACTGTACGAGCCACCCGGATTTGCCGTCGGCGGCTGATTGACAGTCACATTTATGGGAGCTGAGGTGGTCACTGCGCCCAGATTGTCGGTCGCTCGTGCCGTCAGCGCGTAATTCCCTGCCGGGGCGTTGGTCCAGGTGAAACTTGACGACGGAGGATTGATCTCGCCTAGTTTTACAGCATCCCGGAAAAACTCGATCAAGGTTACTGAGCCGTCGCTGTCTGTGGCACTGGCAGTAATTGTTATGTTGGAGCCCGCTGTCAGAACGGCGTTGTTTGCTGGACTTGTTATTGAGACCGTTGGTGCCTGATTGTTAGATTGCACGAATACAACGTTACTGATCGTTGCACTCGGCGTGTAAAAGGAAGTATCAACCAACAAGGGGTAAGTTGGAGCTACTGAACTCGTCATCAACAAGACACCGTTCTTCCTATATTTCACCACCCCACCCTCAACCGAGACACGCAGCCTGTCCGATGGCCCATAAGACCCTAACGGACCAGCGCGCAGCTGTCCGCTTTCATAGACATAAAGTTGCTGATCAATGCCGGCAGGATATAAAGCAAAATCAATATCGCCATAACCGTGGTTCGAATCGCCGTTACTAAGTCCGCACATTCGATGACTGAGCTCTGCGGCCGTGAACTCCACATAGCAGTCGCCCGATGAAATGGTTTTGACTGAAACTGCACCGTCGTCCCACCCGTATGCGGTTCCCGTCTTCGTCAAGCCAGTCCCATTCGTAACTGATAAATTGCTTGAGACGTTTGTCCAGAAAGGCTCAGGCACATCCAGAGAATAGAGAGCGCTATTGTGAAGGGCCCCATTGTTTCCGTTCGTTGAGGTATCACTGGCCGACTCTCCATCAAACTTCCAAAGGCCTCGCGTGCTGGACGTGGCATTCAGGTGATACGAGGGCGTGAAGCCATTTGAATAAATGACACCGGTGGATACGCGTACTTCATCAATCAAGCCATTGAAATAGCTGTAAACGCCACTCGCGGTTGTACCCGCAGCGCCAATACGCAGAAACTGCGTGCCACTTACTGGAGCAGAGGTGGAACTCTTCGATCCGTCAAGAACGCCGTCGAGATAAATGCGCATTTGCGTGCCGTCGAATACGCCGGCCACGTGGTGCCACTGGGAGGTGGTAACCGTTGTCGCGCCAGTTATCGTGTCCCAATCGCCACCGTTGCGAAGCGTGGCAAACAGCGCTTTACCTGTGTTGGTCAGATAAATCAAATAACCACCATCATTGTTTGGCGGGTCTCCGAAGCGCGCTACGATGCTCTGATAACTATTTGTGATGACGTTAACTTTGAACCACGCTTCGACTGTGAGCGGGCCGGTTAGGTTAAGGCTCGTGCTGTTGGGAGCTTCGAGGTAACTATTCGTTCCGTTTACTGAAAGCGAGTTGTCAGTAATCTCAGGAGCAGGTTCCGGCGAAGATACGGAACTCATATAGTTCGCCGCCTTGAACGAAGGGAATTTTAAGCCCGGAATATGACTCGATAACGCGGCGGCTTGGATGTTTAAGGTTGAGTCCTTATCTAACGCAGAGTGTGTTCCCTCGCCTGTAACTAAGTAGTTCGTCAATGCTTTGTCGGAACTCGTACCGGCAAATTCAGAAAGTGAAGGCAAGGCCGCCGACAACGCGACCCCAGGCGCCACCGTTCTCTGTTTTGCGAGAGCTAGAGCAAAGCAATTCGCCAACAAAAAAAGGGCGCAGAGGCCAAGGGACACTTTTAGATTTCGAGAGGGACTGCGGAGGACAGAAGAGGACATCGTTCAACCTCGATCTTAAGGGATGGGGCAAAAAATGGGAGACTTTAATGCTAGCTCTTACAGCATCATAGGAAGGACTGGCTGCCTATCAAACCGGCCAACTGAGGTGCCAGCGGTTTCCGAAAACGGGATGCTAATTGCGATGATAGACTCTGTCAACCAATTTTCGAGATTTATTCAGTCATCGATCGGGAGAGAAATCCACTATCGACAGGAGCGGTGCACTGTTTTTGATTAACGCCCGGTCGCCGTCATCCACTTCGCCCATAATGGCATCAGTTGTTGAATGAGTTTATGTGGTTAAGAGATGCTGAGAGAATATTGATACTCGTGAGGTCACGGTTTCCCGAGAGGAAACCATCAGATCTTGTAGAGCAAACCTTTAGGTTGCGCGCCTTAAACACAAACTGACACTGCGCGGCAAGATTCCCATTCCGGCGCAATCAAACTGTACAACTGCCGAGCATAATGTTAAGGCGCGGGAGCTGAATTTCGCCGGCTTATCATCCGCCAGATCCACAGCACGATGATCGCTCCCAACAACGAAAGCAGTAGACCGCCCGGATGAAAGTTGCCGTCGCTGCGCCAAATCAACCCAGCTACGAGGCCGCCTATGACAGAGCCGACGATACCCAAAAGCATCGTCGCCAACCATCCCATCGGGTCTCGTCCCGGCATGATCAAACGTGCGAGTGCGCCTGCAATCAAACCAATGATCAGCCACCAAATAAAACTAAACATGTTTTCCTCCTCGTTCGACTGAAGAAAAGAAATGTCAGCCTGCAATTGAAAGAGCGGAGTGTGTGTCCTAGCGACGACGGGTGATCGGGTTATGGAATTAAATTGGCCCGAGAAAGAGGGCGGGTCACTGGGACTATCTCAAAGCCAGAAAATCTTTATTGAACAGGTTAGAATGATTTCGGTGCGTATCCTCTGCCATGTCGGCTCAGAAAGCAAGGCGATTCCGGAAACACGGTTCGGTTTAAATCGCAAATCTTGGCACCGCCGCGCATGTGCCGCGGCTAGCCATTGACATTGAGTGCGAAGAGGAATATTGTCCGGCCGTTCACTGATGGCTGAATTCTCACGCGCCTGCTAAATGCTTACGCACTCGCCTCAATCCAGCCGTTAAAAAGTAAATATTCCGATTTGAGAGCACATGTCCATCGTCGAAACGCTCTTCACGCGGTGTAAAGCAACGAGCTGCTTGGCTCGCCGCTGCTTTTCAAAAAGCAAAACACGCGCGTCTAACATCGCGACCTGACACTACCGCATTCCAACAGGAGAAGCTCAATGAAAACCTCGACCACACTCGCCTTCACCCTTTCAGTCCTCTGTCTACTTGTATCCGTCCTGGCACCCTCCGGCAGCACGCAGGTTGGCAGCAACAACTTTCTGAAAACCGGCACGCACACCGAAAAATTGACGACGGCCGAATCGGCGATAGTCAAACCTACTGGCAGCAAAGCAGCGATGACCAACGCCTTGCCCATTCCTATGCCCACGGCGCCGCCTACGAACATTCAGGTAAGTGCGGTCGACAACAACGCGACAAATCTCGACAACGACACTACGCAGAATGAACCCAGCGCTGCCGCGAGTGCTTCAACTGTGGTGGTGGGCTGGAATGATTCGAGCGAGTTTGCGAGCACCGGCTTCGGCGGGCTGACAAGTATTACCGGTTTCGGCTTCTCCACCAACGGCGGTAGCACGTTTACCGATGCGGGTCTGTTTACGCCACCGGCGGGCATGGTCCACCTTGGCGATCCGGCTTTGGCTGCCGATGATTCAGGTAACTTTTATTTCGCGTCGCTCGCAGTGGACAGTGCTCTTACTTTAGCGGGCTCTCGTGTCACGGTCGCGAAATCGACTTCTACCAGTCCATCGGTCACGTTTGGAACGCCTGTAACGATCAACGGACTGCTGACATCGGGTTCCCCATTTCAGGACAAAGAGTTAATCGCGGTCGATAACAGCAATCCAGCCGGTGCGTTTCATGGCCGCGTTTACGTGGCTTGGAGTGAGTTTGCTTCGCAATTCGACAGTACTCCCAAAGTTCTATTTGCGCGATCGACTTCGACGTCGCCGTTGGCCTTCGCGGCGCCTATCGCACTGACGGGAACCGATGCGCTCAATCACGGGGCGATGCCGGCGGTGGGACCAGGTGGCGCAGTTTATGTGGTTTGGGCGCGCATTGATTCGGGAGCCGGAACCGAATCGATTCGATTGTTGAAATCGATCGATGGCGGCGTGACCTTCATTAATCCCGATCCAGCAGATCCTGCCGCGAACAAAGTAGTAGCTAATGCCAGCGCTGCGCCCACCAGTGTAACTACCGGTGGAATAGCAATTCGCACGCGCGGCTTCCCTTACATCACGGTGGATCGGACCTCAATGGCAAGTCCGACTCGGGGTTACATCTACATCGTTTACCAGGCAGATCCGGATGGCGCCGGCGCCGATCGTTCCGACATCTTCTTCACTCGTTCAATTGACGGTGGGAAGAATTGGAGCACTCCGCGCACAATCAATCGTGGACCCGCCGTCATCTTCGGTGGCGACTCGACAACTAACGATAACTTCACGCCGTCCATCGCCGTGTCACCGACCACTGGCCAGATTACAGTGACATTTTACGATCGACGTAACGACACTGGTTCGGGCGATGGCGATCCCGCTAACACCAGAATCGCCGTAGTTCGCGCTGTATCGACTGATGCCGGAGCGACCTGGTTCAACGACCAGCTTTCGACTGTTGCTTCGAAGCCGGCGACTGGTTTTGATCCGGCGTTTGTTTCCAACAGCATCGGCGATTACATCTATACCGCTTCTGAAGGCGCAAACTTTCATACTGCGTGGGCCGACTTTCGCAACACGTGTTCGCCACCGGCCGGCGCGGCAAATCCATGTTCTGCGTCGGGTCGATCAGATCAGGACATCTTTTATGCAAAGACGTCTACGCCGACTGGACCCGACCTGGCAATAACGCCATGGGGACATACGACTGGAGTTGGTCCGGAATGGCAAACACCGGACATCTTTGTCGTTGATGCGGTTGATAATCAGATCAACGCTGCCAAGGGAACGATCAATCGGTTACGAGCAAAGGTGCGGAACGTAGGGAACGCGGCAGCGAGCGGCGCCGTAATCACTTTCAAATTCGCTCCTATTTTTGCGGGCCTCACCGACGCCGGTTTTAAGACGATCGGTACGGTGACGGAAAACTTCGCCGCCGCCGGCGACATTTCCGGTAACGATCACAAGACGATTCCGATCGCTTGGGACCTCACCAATACTGCCGATACCAATGGCGGTTTGTGGCCCTCACCCGTTAGCGCTTTCAATCACTTTTGCGTGCGGGTTTCGATTACCCTGGCTGGTGACGTTAATCTCAGCAACAACGACGCGCAGAATAATTTCTTTGACGTTAACGACGCCGAAATAAACTCGCCGATTCGCTTCATGATCGGCAATCCTTCCCGGCGCCAAACAGTTTTGGCGCGGCTAATCCTCGACATTCCGAAAGGGGTTCGCGCGGTGATCGAGGGTTTTCCAAATGGGAATATGAAGCCGATCCGATTGAAGCCAAGGGAAATCAGAACGGCGCAAATTCGTTTGATAACCACCGAGGACTACAAGAAATATCCTCCCAAAGAGGACGTGGTTGCGAACATCGGTTTACAAATTAATGGCGAGTTGGTAAGCGGCTTCTCTGCGCGACTGGCCCAGGGAACAACCCGTCACGACAACAAACATGAAGAGGAAGAAGTACGAAAGAATCCGAACGAAACCGGCGCGGTCCAGGATCGAACATTCCCCGAGGTTACGAGGGGAGTTGATCGCGTGTTTGCGGCAGACGCACCCACAGTATTCAAGGCAATCCTGCGGATGCTGGTTGAACTGAAAGAGCCGGTATCTCTGGCTGACATGAATAAAGGGCTGATCAATACGAAGTCGATTAACGTCAGCAATCGCCGGTTGCGTGAGCTCGTTTCCAAAGAGTTCGCGGAGTTTCTCGGTAACCAGGACGGCAGGTATGTGCTTTCGTTTCAGGTCAGATCGGAGGGCGGCCGCACCAGGGTTAGAGTGACGCCGCTGATAATCGTCAACATGCCGGTTGAGAACCCGCTGGGAGGCCGGCCCGTTGCATCGAGTGGCGCGCTGGAAAATCAACACCTCGAGATCCTTGCGAAAAGGTTCCCTTGATGTTTGAAAGCTGAATCTTCACTAATGAAGGGGAGCACACGCTCCCCTTTTTTTTGTAATCCCCGGAGCCGCCTGGACCCAATCAATCCCGAAAAAGGAAGGGCCGCCGCTTTTGCGACAGCCCCTTCTTCAAAACAGTTGGATGTTTTGGTTACGCGCTGGCGACGCTTACGTGCTTTTCGAGCATTCTCGAAATGGCGTCTTTGCTGGTCGCGCCAACCACGCGTTCCACTTCTTTGCCACCGCTGAATAGAATCAAGGTGGGAATGCCCTTGATGCCATAGCGCTGGGCAGTACCGGTATTGTCGTCAACGTTAACTTTGACGACTGCGGCTGAGTTATCGAATTGTTCGGCAATCGCGTCAATGGTCGGGGCGATCATGCGACAAGGAGCGCACCACTCGGCCCAAAAATCGACCAGCACTGGTTTGCTGGATTGCAAAACGTCTTTCTCAAAAGAATTATCGGTTACGTATTTTACTTTCTCGCTCATGTTCTTCCTTGGTTCCTTTTAGTTTTGAGATCTTGGGCTTCCGCTCGTTCCGGTCGATATTCCCAGTTACTGCCGTTGTCCTTCAATAAAGCTTTTAAGGACTCGGGCGCGTGACGGGTGGCGTAGTTTCCTGAGCGCCTTGGCCTCGATCTGCCGGATGCGCTCGCGCGTCACGTTAAAGTCCTGACCGACTTCTTCCAACGTGCGCTCGTGCCCTTCTCGATCCAGGCCGAAACGCATACGAATGACTCGTTCTTCGCGGGGACTTAATGTTTGCAGCACATCGCCGGTGATTTCGCGGAGGTTCGACGTGATTACGCGTTCGGCTGGACTAGTGCTCGATTTATCTTCGATCAAATCGCCCAGCTGTGAATCGCCACTCTCGCCGATTGGTGTTTCCAGCGAAACAGGCTGCTGCACGAGTTTACGGGCCTTGCTCACCTTCTCAACCGACATTCCCATCTTCTTGGCAATTTCCTCAGTGGTTGGTTCGCGTCCCAGCTCGCGCACCAATTCGCGCGACGTGTTTCGAAGTTTGTTAATAACTTCGATCATGTGCACGGGAATGCGGATCGTGCGTGCCTGGTCCGCGATTGCTCGGGTAATGGCCTGGCGAATCCACCAGGTTGCGTAGGTCGAAAACTTGTAACCGCGACGCCACTCAAACTTGTCCACGCCCTTCATCAGGCCGAGATTGCCTTCCTGAATGAGGTCGAGAAACTGCAAACCACGGTTCTGGTACTTCTTGGCGATCGAGACCACCAATCGCAAGTTCGCTTCAGTTAGTTCATGCTTGGCCTGCGCGGCCTGGGCTTCGCCGGTCACGATCATTTGATGCGACCGCTTAATCTCCAACGGCGAAACGTGATGCTCGGCTTCGATTTCCTTCAAGCGCCGCTTGGCGGCGGAGATGTGTTTGCGAAACTCTTTCGCATCGTCTGCCTTGATTCGCTTCTTCGCGAGTTTGCCGTTGTAAGTCTCAATCTCTCGCTCGAGCGTCCGGGTTTCCCGGTGGACCGAGGCAATCGAATTGATCAAACGCTGGCGCATCGCTTCCTTCAAATGCAGGCCGCCAATTTCCTGGACAATTTCAAGTCGAGTGCGCGCGACCTTGCGACGCAAGCGCAAAAGTTTTTTCGACGTCTTGCCGCGCTTCACCTTTTGCTCGGCGTTGAGTTGCGCCAATTCTTTGAGTGCGCGTTTGAATAGTTTGCGAATATTCAGCAGGCCTTCAATGGTCCACTGATAATACTCTTCCGTTTTGTCTTCGTGTTCTTCGGTTTCGGTTTGATCGGAAAAATTAATTACGTCGCGAATGCCTATCGTGCCGGCTTCCAATTCAGTACCAATCTTCAACAGTTCGGCGACCGCAATTGGTGAGCGGCTGATTCCCTTTTGTGCTCGTTTCTGTCCCCACTCAATTCGCTTGGCGATTGAAACTTCCTGCTCTCGCTTTAATAGTGGAACTACTCCCATTTCGCGCATGTAGACGCGAACCGGGTCGGATGTTTTATCAAGTTCGCCCGCCGAAAGATCCAGCTCCATCTCTTCCGGAGCAACTTCGTCATCCTCAGCGCGGGCGGCTGCGGAAGAAGGTTCGCCCATAACCGGTTCGTCGGTTTCAGTTCCGGCGATGCCTGCCGTTGCGAGCTTTTCTAAAACCTCGTCAATATCTTCAATCGAAACTGTGTCGTCCAACAGCTCTTCATGAGCGCTGGAGAAATCCGGTTTCACCGAATCCATCGGCTCAACCCCGTCCTGATCTTTTGGAAGCCTAGCCAATTTCAGACCGTCCTTTCGCGCCTACTTCGTTTCATCAATGAGAGACTTCGTATGTTGTATTACGAAGACGCTCGGTATCTAGTTTCTGGCAGACACCGTCTGCATTCTCGCCACCTGTCTTTTTTTGCCGTTGCTGCTACCCACGCACGGCTTCAATCGTGAGACCACATCCTTGAGCGTCATGGTTGCCAGCACCGCTTCAACCGCCGAGTCCACTTCATCCAGAACCTCGTTTAATACGGTGCCGATATTCACGCCGACCGGACAATCCGGATTAGGAGGATGCCGATGTAAGGAAAAGACTCCGCGGCTCTCGACTGCCTGATAAACGTCGAGCAGCGTGATTCGTTCCGGTACTCGCGCAAGTTTTGACCCACCCATCGCGCCGGTCTGGGAAACCACGAGATTCGCTTCGGCCAGCTCACAAAGCATTCGCCTTATGACCACGGCGTTCGTATTTACACTCTCAGCCACCTGCTCAGACTTCAACGGCTCCTCGTCCGCCCAGGCCATGAGCGAAAGTACGTGAACAGCTACTGCGAATCTGCTACTTGTTGACATGACCAATACCCTGAATTGTCTGTAACAAATATAGTTACAGTTGGGTTTTTTGTCAATACGAACTTCACAGTTAAGTCTCAGTGTCTGCCCGACTTGCCTTGGTTCTCCTCGAATCGGACCTGCACAGCCCAACGCTTGCTTGAACCAAATCCGCACAATTTTGCGAGACGCGGCGGACGAGCTGCGAACGGTTCTGATGCAGGCCCTCGACTACTGGATGCGCTTGGTCTATTCTTGACCCCTCGTTTCAAGGCTTATTCGCCAATTTCATTCATCAAGCGCAAATGGCATGGGCGTTGCTCCCCATCGCCACTGCTTGGTGACAATCTGTTAGCTACTAACTTTAGCTACTAACAAAGGAGAGAACGTATGTTGTGGACGATTCTTGTAATTCTGCTCGTGCTTTGGTTAATCGGATTTCTTGGTCACATCGGCGGTGGACTAATCCACCTGCTGCTAGTGATTGCGTTAATTGTGTTCATCATCAACCTCGTTTCCGGCCGCCGGGCGGTCTAGTCCGCGCAGGAATGTCGAGCACCGCGCCGAGCGATCGGCAGCCAAACTTCAAGGGGGGTCGTGGGTCGAAAAAGATAGATAGCTGACTCGATCGGTTGGCTTCTAACAAAGCCTGGTCGAAAGACCAGTGCATGTCGTCCACAGCAGCAACGCTTCTTCACCAGTTGGGGGAGCGTTGCTTTGTGTGGCTGGAATACGAACTGCAGCTAAGCTGAGAACAATAAGAGTGAAGGACCTTGCGTTCTCGGCGTCTGTGCCGGCACAGCAACCGGGACCATGCTCGATATCGCGAATACAAGTGAAAGTGGTCAGGATGTTCCTCAAAATGCTCCCAGTACAAGTGAACAAGTCGCCCAGTTAAAACAGGATACTGAAATCCAGAAGGCTCTCGACCAGACCACACCGGCGTCAGAGCTGCCACAGTCGGGAACAAAAAAGCAGCATCGGCTATACCTGGGTACTTATCTTCTGCTGCTGGGAATTTTGGGTCTTGTCTATTACCTGATTCGTCTTCACGTTATTCATATTGCAGATAAACTGTTGCCTTTCGTGCAACGCTTGGCGCTTGGATCAATGGCCCTGGTACTTACCTTGACCATTGCCAAGACCGTCGATATTTTTCTCATAGGCAATGTTGAGGACGCCGCTTCGAAATACAACATTCGACGTATTTTGAAGCTGATTACCGCAATTGTCATCGCCTTTATCCTCATTTCAATTTTATTTGCCAATTGGTATACCGCAGTCGTTTCACTGGGACTGGTTTCGCTAATTCTCGGGTTTGCGTTACAAACTCCAATCACCAGTTTCATCGGTTGGATTTACATTCTGATTCGCACTCCCTATCGGGTCGGCGATCGCATTCGGATAGGTCAAGCCACAGGCGATGTCATCGACGTCAGTTATTTGGACACCACGTTATGGGAATTCGGCGGCGAGTACCTGTCCACCGATCATCCCAGTGGACGAATCATAAAATTTCCGAACTCCAACGTCCTGAACTCGGCTGTCTACAATTACTCATGGCCATTGTTTCCCTACATCTGGAACGAGATTAAATTTAATATCGCTTATGAAAGCGATCTCGACTTCGTTTCAAACACACTACGGCAAATTGCGGAGGAAGAAATCGGTGAGGCAATGCTCGCCAGAGTGCGCACATTTCGCTCTTTACTGTCGGAGACTCCGGTTGATCAGTTAGAAGTAAGGGAATATCCTGCTGTTTTGTTCCGAGTCAGCAACAACACCTGGCTGGAGGCCATTGTTCGCTATCTCGTCGAGCCAAAGCGAGCGGGTCGCGTTAAGACCAAATTAATTAACAAAATGCTGGCCGCACTTAACGCCGAGCCGGAAAAGGTGCTGTTTCCAAAAGGCGCCGCGCGTTAATGCTCAGTACCAGAAAATTACCGCTACCGCGGCCAACACTCCGCTGCTAGAATTCCCAGGAACTTAAAATTCTCGAGAGGACTTATATGCCGGAACAGAGAGGTAAACAGGCTACCGCCGACGTTAAATCGGAATGGACCAAGGCCTACCAAATATATATGCGCGCGCCCGGGGATCGGTACGACAAGAAAAAAGACCGCACCTCGCGTATCGACCATGTAGCCGTGGAAATGAAACTGACGCGCAAACAGGCAAAGCGACGGATCCGGAACTACGAAGCGTGGCAACGCAACATAAAAAAAGGATTAGTCGAACCCTAGAACAGACCCACCCCAACCCCTCCCAACTTCTGTGCAGTAAGTTTCACTTCCCCTGGCCGCTATCTGCGTCTGCTGGAAGCGTTTGCCCTTTAGGAATGTACTTCTGGAGAAGTCCATCTAAATACTGGTTCGCGAACAACCGCCCCGCTGGTGACGTTCGGGTAATCGCCGCCGCAGATGCACATAGAAATCAAGTCTCGACGATACCTCCTAATGGTGTGCGTGGCCTTAGCGTTTGTCGCGGCCGCTACTCAGGTTCACGCGCAATGCGGCGGTGAGCGCTGGCCGGTGAAGATTGGTTCGGATCCCGATGCCGGTGTAGTCAACCTTGATAATCCAACCTCGACGACGATCGCAGCACTAACCAGCCTGGCGGCTCCTAACACACTTCCAGACAACCAACGAGTGGCACCCACTGAAACAACATTGTGGGTAATTAATGCGACTCTGAATCGTTATCAGAAGCAGGCGGACTCTGACTATCACCTACTTCTGACCGATGGCGCGGGGCATCAGATGATCGCGGAAATCCCATCGCCCAACTGCATGTCGCCGGGCAGTCCGTTTGCAAGTGGAGTTTCCCGGGCACGCGCACAATTTGACGCTAAGTTCACAGCAACCTCCGCCGTTAAGACTGCAAACGTGCCCGTTCAAATTACGGGAGTTGGTTTTTTTGATTATCTCGAAGGACAGACTGGTGTGGCGCCGAATGGTATTGAGCTCCATCCGATTCTCGACATAGTTTTCCTTCCCTTGCCGGATTTTGGTCTAACCGTGACGCCCTCGACGTTGAGCACGACGCAAGGGAGCGCAGCGACGGCGACAATCACGACGAGTGTCAGTGGAAACTTTAACTCTGCTGTGGCACTGTCTGTTTCCGGTCTGCCCGGCGCCACCACTGCATCCTTCAATCCTGCGACTATCGCCGCGCCCGGCTCAGGCTCGTCGTCTCTAACGATCAATGTTGGCAGTGCCACTCCCACCGGCACCTATAACCTCACTGTCACCGGCAGCGGCGGTGGCAAAACTCATTCTGCCAATCTCATTCTCACCGTTAGCGCAGCCGGCGGCAGCTCGCAACTGCTTGGCAATCCCGGCTTTGAGACTGGTCTGAACGCTGCGCCCTGGACTGCCACCCCCGGCGTTATCGACAACTCCGTGCTGCAACCAGCTCGCAGCGGCGCCTGGAAAGCCTGGATGAATGGCTTCGGCACTCCCCATACCGACACGCTTTCACAGCAGGTCTCTATTCCGGCCAATGCCACCAGGGCCACGCTTTCGTTTTGGATTTATGTTTACACTGCCGAGACTTCCACCACCGTCTCTTACGACAAGCTGGCGGTGCAGATTCGCAGTTCTTCCGGCGCCGTTTTGACCACGCTCGCCAACTACTCAAACCTGAGTCCCAAGGCTCCTTATGCTCAGGCTTCCTTTGATCTCACTTCATTCAAAGGTCAAACCATTCAGGTTTATCTGGTAGGCACTGAAGATCAAGGACTGCAAACTTCTTTCATCATCGATGACTTTGCTCTCGATGTGACAAGCACTTCAACGATTGATGACTTTGCAATAAGCACGTTTCCTGAAAGCCTGGCGTCGACGCAAGGGAGCGCCGCTACGGCGACGATAACGACGAGTGTCAGTGGAAACTTTAACTCTGCTGTGGCACTGTCTGTTTCCGGTCTGCCCGGCGCCACCACTGCATCCTTCAATCCTGCGACTATCGCCGCGCCCGGCTCAGGCTCGTCGTCTCTAACGATCAATGTTGGCAGTGCCACTCCCACCGGCACCTATAACCTCACTGTCACCGGCAGCGGCGGTGGCAAAACTCATTCTGCCAATCTCATTCTCACCGTTAGCGCAGCCGGCGGCAGCTCGCAACTGCTTGGCAATCCCGGCTTTGAGACTGGTCTGAACGCTGCGCCCTGGACTGCCACCCCCGGCGTTATCGACAACTCCGTGCTGCAACCAGCTCGCAGCGGCGCCTGGAAAGCCTGGATGAATGGCTTCGGCACTCCCCATACCGACACGCTTTCACAGCAGGTCTCTATTCCGGCCAATGCCACCAGGGCCACGCTTTCGTTTTGGATTTATGTTTACACTGCCGAGACTTCCACCACCGTCTCTTACGACAAGCTGGCGGTGCAGATTCGCAGTTCTTCCGGCGCCGTTTTGACCACGCTCGCCAACTACTCAAACCTGAGTCCCAAGGCTCCTTATGCTCAGGCTTCCTTTGATCTCACTTCATTCAAAGGTCAAACCATTCAGGTTTATCTGGTAGGCACTGAAGATCAGGGACTGCAAACTTCTTTCATCATCGATGACTTTGCTCTCGATGTGACGCAGTAAAGCGGGGATATTGAGATGCGTTATGGCTTATTGATTTTACTTTTGCTCAACTGCGGCGGTGCAGTATTCGCGCAGCAGCCTGAAGACAGAACTGCAAACGATGCAATCCAGGCCGTACTCGACGATGATGGCGGCCGCGCCTTCATCGTCAATTCCAAATTGAAATCCCTCAACGAGCTTCGCCGTTTGCCGGTGAAATCCCTCGCTGCTCCGCAACAGTACTCGATATTCCTGGGCAGTCTTTGGTCAACGCCCGAATTGCGTGCGCGCGAATCCAAACTCAACAACCTGCTATCGTCCATTCGCAATCAAAACGACGTTAATAAACTCAACAATCTCGGCGTCAGTGATTTATATGGACCAACCGACAGCCAGGAGGTGTTGACTGAATTCACTTCGGATGAACGTATTTCTGATATTAGCATTCGAACTATTCTCAGCGGGTTAGTCAACGATGGCGTCATACTCAGGCCTGAACGCTCGACTATCTATGTGATATTTCTCCAGCCCGATGTCCGTTCAACCCTCGGCACCTTAACCGGGCGCAAACACTATCTGGCTTATCATCAATTCGTAAATACCGGCGGTCAACGACTTCACTATGTCGTTGTTCCTTACGAATCAGATTTGGATACAGCGCGGGCCATCGCGCTTAGCGCACTGATTGCCGCCGCTCAAAATCCTAACGGCGAGATCGGAAAGTAACTTACGCACCAGGCTGTGCCGGCACCAGCACTTTCTGACCGGCAGTAATCAGCGCCCAGTTTGTGATGTTCGGATTGAGCTCGCGAAGCTGCTGCGGCGTGACTTTATAGCGCGCGGCAAGACGATTTAGAGAGTCCCCTGGGCCAACCACAACTTCGGTTGTGTTTGCCGGAGCGGTTTGGATCGCGACCTGATCGGCAGGCGGCGTGCCTGGCGCGGCGGGTGGTGCACTAACAACTGTTGCCGGCGTGGTCACCGGCGGTGCGGTGGTCGCAGGCACAACGATTTTTTGACCAATGCGCACAACGGACCAACGCTTGATCGTGGGATTCAAAGTCATCAATCGCTCCTGCGGAACGTTGTATTGCGCCGCAAGTTTTTTTAGTGAGTCGCCTTCTTTGAGAGTGATTTCCGTCACGGCATCCGCTGCCGGCGTTGTGGTGACCGCTGGCGTTGTGGCCGCGCTTGCTGGTGGGTTCGCAGGCTGGCTTGTAAGCGTATCGATGTAACGCTTGGCATCGGCGAAAGACGAAAATCGCTGTTCACCATAACCACTGGCCGGCGCCGCAGAATTCAAAGTGACAGTCGTGGGTTCGCCATCCAATCTGCTAAGGATGATGTGCCCGCCATCGTTCTTTACGGACCAGGCCTCTGCCGGTTTTCGGTTCGCGCGGGATTGCAACCAACCTCCGCCGAGCGAACCAAGCACGGCAGCTGCCAGAACTAATCCCACAACAGCCGCCAAGGACAAGCCAGTACGCGAGGCGCGACTGACATCGCTTGATTCATGCCTGCCGACTATAGCGGGCGCAGATTCATCCGCTTTCCCAAGTTTGGCGACCTGCTGTTCAAGCCCCACCAACTCCGCAGTGTTCGCCTTGTGGGCCATCGCCTCGGTTAGCTTCGTCAGTTTCGCATCAAGCTCAAGCAAATCGATCTTTGCCGCTTTACTTTTCAGATCGTCCTTCAAAACTTCAAACTGCTGAGCGGAAGTCTTAACTTGATTGCTTTCCGCGAACGCGTCCATTCGAGATTCAAGTGACGCCACGGCCTTACTCAAATCGGTTAACACCGGATCCACATACTTTTCGTAAGGGCCAGAAATCACGATCAGACTGCGATCATCCTGGGCCACTGCCGGCGACTTCATTAACGCGGCTGAGATTACTTTCGGATCGGTCGAGCCCAGTTTTGCAATCTCGTCAACAAGCTGGCGGCCTGACAATGCCGACTTAAAACCCTGCGTCGTTAACAAAACGAGGTCGGCGTCCTGCAAAGTAAACGATTGGACCACATCATTAACTTGAGCTTCGCGATTGTGCGCGCCAAGCCGTTCAATTCCCGCAGTGGTTGCCGCATCTGTTCCCGCGGCGGCGCCAAATAACGGCAGCAATCGGCCATTGTTGATTACATTTATTTGCACGTCGCCACACAGGAAATATGACAAGCGATTGCCGCTTACCAGGCACAACGCACCGCTCGCGAGCAGCTCCGGACCGCCGGACTGTTCGCCGAGCTTATGCAAAAAGTTGTTAATCTCTTTTGCCATGAAGCCGAGGAATAGCTCCGCCGAAAATCTGGACAAGGAAACGAATGAGCCGACAATCGTTTCTAGTTTGCTTTTCAAGGTGGCATTTAGATTCGCGTAATCATGCTCAGCGAAGTCGAGCAAAGCAAAGAAATGCCCACGCGGCGTTTCCAGCTCGAAACTGAAGTCTTCGTTGTGAGATCTCGATTTCTGTTTCGACGAATCTAATGAAAAGTTCATAGGGCGCATCCTCCGTTGCGCGAAACTTATCACGAACCCTCTAATTGCGGAATAAACTTTTTTGGATCCGCGACTTACGCGTTACAGTCTTTTCAACTCCATTCCCGGCTGGTTACAATCTGTCGCATCCCCAATTCAAGCAACGCCGGAAGCCAGGGAGGTCTGAATGAATCTCTTTCGCCACCACATTAACGTGTGGACTGTCGCCCTGTTTTTTCTTATCGTCGGCCTCGCGCTTATGTCGTCCTGTTCGCAAAATCTGAATTCGAATTCCACCTCAGGCGGCAAAGGAACGGCTGCTGAAGCCCAAACTTTTGTTACCGAAGCCGAGAAGCGTTTGTTCGACCTCAACGTAAAGTTCAGTCGCGCTGATTGGGTAAAGAGCACGTTTATTACCGACGACACCGAAGCACTTTCAGCCGAAGCGAACAAAGAAGTGATTGCAGCAACTACCGAGCTCGCAGATCAATCGCGCCGTTTCGACGGACTTGATTTGCCTTATGACACAGCTCGCAAGTTGAAACTTTTGAAGTTGTCACTGACGTTACCTGCGCCGAAAGATCCGGCTGAGCGGGATGAGTTGACGAAACTCGCGGCTTCGCTCGAAGGCGATTACGGAAAAGGAAAGTATTGCCCTGACGGCGACAAAGGAAAATGCCTGTCGCTAGGCGACATGGAAGAGATCATGGGCAGCAGTCGCGACCCCGAGGAGCTGAAACGCATCTGGCTGGGCTGGCACCAGGTGTCGCCCCCTTACCGGAAAGATTATGTGCGCTTTGTTGAACTCAGTAATAAGGGCGCGCAGGAAATGGGCTTCAAAGACACCGGCGCCATGTGGCGTGCAAAATACGACATGGAACCTGACGCTTTTGCCGCCGAGATGGAACGGCTCTGGCAACAGGTAAAGCCGCTTTATGATTCGCTGTACACCTATACGCGGCGCAAGCTCACTGCAAAATACGGAAAGGACGTGGTGCCACCCGATGGTCCAATTCCCGCACACCTCCTGGGAAACATGTGGGCACAACAGTGGGGCAACATTTATCCGTTGCTCAAACCCGAGGGAACCGGCGATCGCGGTTACGACCTCACGCAAATATTGAAGAGTCGGAACACCGATGCGAAGCAGATGGTCCAATTCGGCGAATCGTTTTTCACTTCGCTTGGTTTCGATTCCCTGCCGCAGACTTTTTGGCAACGCTCGATGTTAGTGAAGCCTACTGATCACGAGGCCGTCTGCCACGCCAGCGCCTGGGACATCGATTACGAAAAAGATGTGCGTCTGAAAATGTGCATTCAGATAAATGAAGAAGATTTCACCACAGTGCATCACGAGCTGGGTCACAACTATTATCAAATGGCTTACGCCGGTCAGCCATTCCTGTATCGCGATAGTGCCAACGACGGATTTCATGAAGCAATCGGCGACACGATGGCTTTGTCAGTCACTCCGCCTTACTTGAAACAGATCGGACTGATTGACAAGGTCCCGGATCAAAGTGCGGACATCGGCTTTCTGTTGCAGCGCGCGCTCGACAAAGTTGCGTTCCTGCCGTTTGGCTACCTGGTTGATCAATGGCGTTGGAAAGTTTTCTCGGGTGAGGTTTCGCCAAACGACTACAACAAAGCGTGGTGGGACCTGCGTCTGAAGTATCAGGGAATCGCACCGCCGGCGCCAAGGTCTGAACAGGATTTTGATGCGGGTGCGAAATACCATGTGCCTGCGAACACACCCTACGCGCGTTACTTTCTCGCGGCGATTTTGCAATTTCAATTTCACCGCGCGCTTTGCCATGAAGCCGGTTTCAATGGGCCGCTTTATCACGTGCTCAATCTACGGAAACAAGAAAGCGGGCGAGAAGTTGAAACAAATGTTGGCAATGGGTTTGAGCAAACCGTGGCCAGAAGCGCTAAAAGCGATGACCGGTGAAGACCGCATGGATGCGACGGCAATCATCGATTACTTCGCACCATTGAAAACCTGGCTTGATGAACAAAACAGTAAGCCCGCGCCGGCTGATTAGAGAGATACTCAGGTGGTTCGTAAGAAGAATGCCGCGACTTTTCGGTCGCGGCATTTTCTTTTTAGCAGTCGCGTCGGTCAGTTACCACGGCCAACGCTGGTTGTAAACGCGATTTCGGTTATATCCCCCGTACTGTTGAAATCCCTGCCGGTAGCCTTGCAGGAATCCCTGACGATAAACCGCCCGGTACTGTTCCCGGTTGCCGTAGGAAGAATCGTAACCATAGCTTGCGTCTCGATAGAAGTGCGATCTCTGTGGGTTGTAACTCTGACCGCGTTGAGCATCACTGGCGCCCGTGTTGAGCCCATCCTGATAGCCTCGTTGTTGCGCTACCTGATAGACGTTATAGCCGTAGTTGCCATAACCACCATTTCTGTAGCCTCCGTTACCACGTTGGCCATAGCGACCCAAGCGCCCTCGTCCATAACGACCATTTCCGCGCTCACGATCGTCGTCGCGATCCCTATCGCGGTCACGATCATGGTCGCGCCGGTCACGATCACGATTCCAATCACGATCCTGGTTCTGCCTCCAAACGTTTTGCGCCTGAACCGTGCCTGAGGAGAGCAGGCTTAGTCCTGACACCAATGAAATTGCCAGCAAGATTCCGTAGAGCTTGCTCTTGGACTTTGTTGAATACATATTTGACCCTCCTGGCCTCGGCGCTGAGCAAATATTACGCCGCAGAAATCAACTATATGCATTCAAGCCATTCGCAAATTTATGTTTTAGGCGCAGACGAGATCGTATAGCAACGATCCGTTATGGGTAGTTCGCTGAGTGCTGAGTGCTGAGTACTGAGTGCTGAGTGCTGAGTGCTGGGTGGCTTTGTCGCAAAGCAGAACATGCAGCATTACGGCTGTACCGCCCGATGTGAGGTGGCGGCTTTGCCCCGCCATAGGCGCTTAGCCGAAGGTCACGAGACTCTTAAGGCGAGGCCGTCAGCTGCGTTTGCCTTTGCGGGTTATTACTTCCGCAGTGAGGAATTGGGCAACGACATCGGGTGGCCAGTGACGGTGCGCGCTACTCTCGCGAACAGTCGCCCGATTAACCCGCACCATATCGTTTGCAGTAATTGAATGCTTGAAGCCTCGGGTCGGGACCCGCGACGAGGACGAAGAAGATTTTGATAGCTCCGGCGCCATTGAATCGAGCCAGCCGCCAAAAAAATCCCTAAGCGAACCGGATGAATTCTTGACTGTGGTACCGGACGAACCACTAGCCAGCGAATGAGGTTTTTCTGCGGACTGTTTCATGAATCTTGTAGACATAGGAAAATAAGTGCGAATGAACCAATAATTCCAATTAAGCAGTGGTCGGTTCGGTTACTCCCTCGGTTGTCTCTCCGACTCTAAGCTTGTGCTCATGCTTAGCGCGCAGCTTGCTGAACTCGCTCTGGAGCGATTCGAGCTCTTCATCAGTCAAATTCTCCAAATCGACGAGGTGCGTGCGCGCGCCCTCCACACCTTTTATTAGTTCGTCCAGCTTCAGGTGAATTGCCTTGGCGTCGCGGTTCTGTGTGTTTTGAATTAGAAATACAGCCAGATAAGTGAACACCGTCGTGGCCGTATTAACGAGCAACTGCCAGGTGTCCGAGAATTTGAAAAATGGGCCGCACACCAGCCAAACGAGGATAAGTATGATGTTAAGGACAAACATCCACGAAGATCCCAGCGAGTTTGCGGCTGCCACGGAAAACTTTCTGAACCATTCATTCATTGTCAAATCTTCACCATACCTCTTGCGAAACGCATCGAACCCCAATCTGCCTGCAACACATAGAGACTCAACTGACCAATCAATGTTGAATGGCCGGCCAAACACTTGCGCGAAACTGCGCGCGCGAAAACTATTGAGAACTTCTAACGGGCGGGTGCAGTGACGTTAACGTCCACCTTTTTGTTGCCGCCAAATAAACGGCCACCAAAAACAAACAGCGCCGCCACCACGATAATCACAAAGATCACGAGCACGGCCACCACGCCGGTGCTGCCTGAACCGTTGTCGCCCATACATTTTTCCTCCTGCTAAATTGAAAAATCATCCTGCGGTGGTCTCACCGCCAAGAAGAGTCAAAACCTCACCAGTCACGTAACTCGAATCAATCTCAGAAGCGAAGTAAACGAACGCCGGCGCGATTTCTTCCGGTTGCGCCGGGCGCTTCAAGGGTGTGTCCGCTCCAAATTTGGCCACTTCTTTGGCGGGCTTATCCGCCGCATTGAGCGGTGTCCAAACCGGTCCCGGAGCAACGCAATTAACTCGTATGCCTTTCTCAACCAGATTTTGGGCCAGCGATTTTGTGAACGCGTGAATCGCCCCCTTGGTGGCCGCGTAATCCAGCAACTCCTTACTGCCGTCGAGTCCCGTTATTGAACCAGTGTTGATAATTGCGCTTCCCTTTTTCAAATGTGGCAACACTGCCTTCGTCATGCGAAAGTAACCGTAAATATTTGTCTTAAAAGTTCGGTCCCACTGTTCGTCCGTAACCTCTTCGAGACCCTTGCGGTGTTGCTGATAAGCAGCGTTATTCACAAGCACATCAAGCTTGCCCAGTTTGCTCAACGTCTTTCTCACCGCGCTCTTGGCAAAACTTGTTTCGGTTAAGTCACCGGAAATCGCCACCGCCGTGCGTCCTTCAGCCTGAACGGCCTTCACAGTTTCACGTGCGTCACTTGCTTCCTGTGGCAAATGGGTAATCGCGACGTCGGCTCCTTCACGAGCAAACAGAACTGCGACGGCGCGGCCAATCCCGGAATCTCCGCCAGTGATCAGGGCCACCTTGCCGGCCAGCTTCCCGGAACCTTTATAGAATGGCGCTTGATATTTTGGGCGCGGGCGTAACTTTGATTCCAGACCGGGCTTGCGCTGATGCTGCGCGGGCATCGGCGACTTTGGTTCTTTTACCTGACCGGCAGGCGCGGTTGACTGCATGTTCCGCTTCGCTGCTCGACTCTTATTGCCGACGCCCGGTGATTTTCGGGTACGCTTACTGCTGTTAGCCGTTTTCTTTGGTTTGTTTGGCATAACTTAACGAATTATTTCTTCGATAATTTCAGCTAGCGCTTCTTGCTGGATTTCTTACCGCCCTTCTTACCAGCTTTCTTACCGCCTTTTTTGCCGCCCTTTTTTGAAGAACTCTTATTTCCTTTCTTGCCGCGACCCGAACCGCTCTTCTTGCCGCCGCCAGACTCTTTGTTCACCGTGGCCCATGCGCGCGCCTTAGCAGTTTTGGCTGACACTCCGCGATCTTCGTAACCTTCTTCGATGTGTTCGGCTTGTCTCTTCTGTTTATCGGTATATGAACTTTTGTCTCCCCGAGGCATAGTTATGCTCCTTTCGTTTTTTCTAATTGCTGTGCAAATCGCGAGCCCTATCCAAATCACAAGAGAGAATTGAAGTACAAGCTAATGCGATGATGGGGAAAACTGTTGGCATTGCGCTTGCGGCCTCGGCTGGAGGTACGCAACTGCATAGGAAAGGTGGTCTGTTACTAAACAAACTTGTTTCTAGTTATGTACAGGAAGCCTACACAACATCAAGGAGACTTAAATGGCTAAAAGTGGAACCAAGCGCGAATTAATCGACACGGGCACCGATAAGCGATATGTGCGCCGGGACGAGAACGGGAAATTCAAGGAATCAGATGACCAGGGCCGCTCGCTGGCTCAGGATGTAAAGAAGAAAGCAAAGACCCAGGTAGAGTCGGGACAAGGCGATCGTGGAGATCAAAAGAGGAAATAGTTGAGGCAATCGTTTTCGATCATAATCCAGCCAAAGCAGCTCTCAGCATGACGCAGGCGCTGTTCCTAGTAACCAATCTTCAGCGCCTGCATTGACCCATTCAGTCAAAACCAGATGACCAGACTTCAGCAGTTACAGGAGCGCGGAATAAAACGTCTCGGCAGCCCTACGCGCGGCTTCCGATACAAGCACGCCGATGGAAGAAAAGTTAGTGCTGCTGATCTGGAACGAATTCAAAAACTGGGAATTCCACCAGCTTGGAAAAACGTTGCTATCAATACGCGTGCTGGAGGAGCGCTGCAAGCAGTTGGACAAGATGCGGCCGGCAGGTGGCAGTATCTTTATCATGAGAACCACACGCGGCGACAGGAAACTAAAAAGTTCAAACGCGTGATCGCTTTTGCTGAAGCGCTGCCCCAAATGCGAAAGACGGTGGCGCGAGATATTCGGCGACCAGACCTCGGACGCGAGCGCGTAATGGCGACTATTCTGCGCATCCTTTCCACCTGCTTCATTCGTCCAGGCAGTCAGGTCTATGCAAGCGAAAATGGCAGCTACGGCATTGCCACCTTGCGGCCTAAGCACGTGACGGTGAAAGGCGACGTGGTGGAGTTTGATTTTCCCGGAAAATCAGGCGTGCGCCAGGTCCGTCACATAAAGGATCGACAAGTCGCGAAAGTCGTGAAGCAGCTACTTAAACAGCCGGCCCGCGAAGTCTTCAAATATCAAAACGGCAATGGCGAGTTTGTGGACGTCAAACGCCGTCATATCACGGAATACATTCGCGAAGTCATGGGCGAAAAGTTCAGTGCGAAAGATTTTCGCACCTGGGCGGGCACGCTTGTCTGCGCGTGCGCTCTTGCTCGAGTAGGCACGGAAGTAATCGAAAAGAAGGCCGGCCGCAAACGAAAAATTGTCGCCGCGATTAAAGAAACGGCGGAGGCGCTTGGTAATACCCCGGCCGTTTGCCGTAGTTCTTATATCTGCCCCGAAATCATCAATAGTTTTGAAACTGGAAAAATTATTGACCGCTACTTTGGTACCTTGCAGGAGTTGATTGCATACCGCGGGAAAAAACTTCATGCGGCCGAAAAATCACTTCTGCGCTTTATGAAAAATAGTACGGGCAAGTGACTACCACATTGGATCAATATCGCCTCGCATGGCATTCGCATTGCACCCTCAAGTAACACACAGCAACTCAAGCTTTCTTTGCATGTGAACAGTACATATTAACGGGGCTGAATCATAGCCAGGCGTTAAAAAGGAATACAGCCCCCCGACAAAACATTTCGCACCTGGGAGGAAAAACAATGCAAGACGATCAAGGTCGAAGCGGCGGTAGTGGTCAGCAAGGTGGTGGCAGCAGCCAAGGTGGCGGCGGCAGCCAAGGTGGCGGCGGTGGCCAACAAGGTGGCGGCGGTAGCCAGGGTGGCGGCGGTAGCCAGGGTGGCGGCGGTAGCCAGGGTGGCGGCGGCAGCCAGGGTGGCGGCGGCGGACAAGGTGGCGGCGGCGGTCAAGGTGGCGGTGGTGGTCAACAAGGTGGCGGCGGCAGCCAGGGTGGCGGTGGTGGTCAACAAGGTGGCGGCGGCAGCCAGGGTGGCGGTGGCAGCCAGCGGTAGTCCATCTCCGGATAGAAATTCTATTCGGACTAACCTGACAATTTGATCCAACTTCATGCAGGGGTGCGTCTGCAAAACTCACCTCTGCATAATTTCACGGGGGAACGATTTGATGGATGCCTTTGAACTTCTAAAAGCTGATCACCAAAAGGTCGCTGACTTGTTTAAGCAGATCGAGAGTGGATCAGAACAGAATAAAACGCAGCTATTCGCGCAGTTGAAAAACGAATTGGATGTACACGCCCACATTGAAGAAGTGATTTTCTATCCGGCATTAGAAAACAAAGAAGAATCTCGGGACATTACCCTCGAAGCGTACGAAGAGCACAAGGTTGTAAAAGATTTGTTGGCGCAGCTCGACGGCGATTCGCCGGATGAAGAGTGGGACGCAAAGCTAACGGTACTCAAAGAAAACGTCGAACATCACGTTGACGAAGAAGAGGGCGAGCTGTTTAGTAAAGCGCGAAAAGTTTTAAGCGATGATCAAATCGAAAACCTCGGCAACGAGATGGAAGCCGAAAAAGCGCGACAGCAAGGCACTGCCTCGCCCGCAAAACGCCGCGCTACTGGTGAGGGCGCAAACCGAAAACGAACCCAACCTGGTCGTGCTGCCAAAGCAAAAGACAAAGAAAAACCGGGCGTGCTGAAACGTCTGGCGAATCTCGTAGGTCTCGGCGGCGACAGCTCTCCTGCTGATAAGCGCTCACGTAAAGGAGCGAAGGCCGCGAAAGGCAAAACATCAAGCAAGAAAACCAAAGGCGGGGCTGGTAAGACCTCTGGAAAAGCCGCCAACAGCAGCAAGAGCGCCAAAGCCTCCAAGAGTAGCAAACGGTCAGGCAGCAAAAAGAGCGCCGGCAAAACGCCGAATGCATCGAGCAAGAGATCCGGCAGCAAGAAATCCGGCAGCGCCCCTCGCGGTGCCAAGAAAGCCGGTGGCTCGGTTAAAAAGGCCGGGCGACGTCGGTAAACCACGCACGCCTGCACGACTAATTGAAAACTGATAAGCAAAACAACGAGAGGGAGAAACTCATATGAACGCCTTTACACTATTGAAGACGGACCACAAAACGGTTGCCGGGATCATGGAGAAGATTGATGGGACTACAGAGCGCGCCCTGAAAACGCGCGAAGAACTCTTTACTCAACTCAAGACGGAACTCGACATTCACGCGCGCATCGAGGAAACAATCTTTTATCCGGCACTGGAAAAAGCGGACGAGACCCGCGACATCACCCTGGAAGCCTTCGAAGAACATCGACTGGTAAAGCAGCTACTGGGCGAACTTGAATCCATGGCCAAAGACTCCGAAGAATGGACCGCCAAGTTCACAGTGCTCAAGGAAAATGTCGAACATCACGTCGAAGAAGAGGAAGGCGAGATGTTTCCCAAGGCCAGGAAAGTTTTGGGCGAGAGCGACGCCGAAACGCTCGGCGAGCGAATGGAAGCCGCCAAAACGGAACAGCAAAAGGCTGCCTCAGCGCGGTAGTTGCAGAAGCGACGCTGCGTTGCGATCAATCAACCATTCCAACAATCCGTTTACCGGCGCAACCTTTTGCGCCGGTAATTCTTTTTGGTCAGCGTCACGCAAGACTTTTGCTAGCGTAGCCGCCTTCTCTTTTCCAGTGACGAGGAAATCGATGCGCGCAGCGCGATTAATTAGTTTCAAGCTCAGCGAGACACGCGCTTGACCGCTATCAGGATTAACCGTGGCTACTACCCAATCTTGATCGCCGGTGGAACTATCGCCTCCGGGAAAGAGGGACGCAGTGTGGCCGTCGACACCCATACCCAACCAAATCAAATCGAAACGCGGCAATTGGCCTGCGCCGAAAAATTCCTTTAGTTCAGCTTCGTATCCGCGGGCACTTTGTGCTGCTGCAATATCGCCCGCGATTGGATGAACATTTTCGTTCGGCAGGGCCACCCGGGAAATCAGTGCGGCACGGATCATTCGATAATTACTTTGATCGGATTCCGCAGGGACCATTCGTTCATCACCGAAGAACAGGTGAACGTGCGCCCAGTCAACTCGCTGTCTGAACTGATCGGATGAAAGTAATTCGTAAGCACGGCGCGGGGTCGTGCCACCTGCCAGAGCGACCGCAAACCGTCCGTGCTCTCGAATGCTTAGCGCCGAGAATTCGACGAATCTCTCCGCTGCAGTATTGGCAACTTCTTCAGCAGTTTCCAAAACCAGAACGTTGGCGTGCGAATTCATCGGGTGGTGTTGTTTCAGTCAGCTTGGAAAAAGGTGCTATCGATTTCTTTACGGAGTGTGTTGATGGGCGTCGACAAATACGGAACCGGGAGCCGTAGCGACCGGATCCGCCAAAGGTTGAAGCCGGCAGCATCATAAATTAGCGTTCTTAATTGGATTTCAACGTTGCTTCTGTTTCTCCAAAAGTTGTTCCCACTCAGTGTGCACAAAACCCTGCTCGGGCTTGTCCACTCGCTCGTAAGTATGCGAACCAAAGAAGTCGCGCTGCGCCTGGGTCAGGTTCAATGGCAGGTTCGCGGATCGATAAAGATCAAAATAACTGATGCTTGCGGCAAAGGCGGGAACCGGCAAGCCCATTTGAATTGACTGGGCCGCAATAGAGCGCCAGGAAGTTTGGGCGCGATCGATTCGAGACTTAAAGCCATCGTCAAGCAACAAATTCACAAGCGCCGGCTGGCGCAGGTACGCATCCTTTATCAATCCCAAAAACCTGGCGCGAATGATGCACCCACCCTGCCAGATGCGCGCGACCTCGCTAAGATTTATGTTCCAGCCAAACTGGTCTGACGCGGCTTTGATGGTGTTCATGCCCTGAGCGTAGGAGCAGATCTTCGAAGCATAAAGCGCATCGCGCACGGCATCGATAATGGTTTTCTTCTCGCCGGAAAACTGGCGCGGAGCAGGTGGGCTGAATTGCGCGGCTGCGGCAACGCGTTCATTTTTCTGGGCCGAAATATTTCGCGCGACGATGGCGGCGTCGATGGTGGGAATCGCCACTCCCAGATCAAGCGCAATTTGGCTGGCCCATTTGCCGGTACCTTTTTGCCCGGCTTTATCAAGCACTAAATCGACGAGAGGTTTTCCACTTTCCGGGTCCCTCACCCGCAGAATCTGGGCAGTGATTTCAATCAGATACGATTCGAGTTCACCGTGGTTCCAATCTTCGAAAATCTCTGCCAGTTCATTTGCATCCAGCCCAAGCGAATGTCGCAATATCCAATACGCTTCGGCAATGAGTTGCATGTCGCCATACTCGATGCCGTTGTGAATCATCTTCACGAAATGGCCTGAGCCACCCGGACCAATGTATGTGACGCATGGTCCATCAGGAACCTTAGCGGCAATGGCTTCCCAAATCGGACGAATCAATTCATAAGCATTGCGATCACCGCCGGGCATCAGGCTGGGGCCGAGCAATGCTCCTTTTTCACCACCCGACGTTCCCGAGCCGATCATAAACATGCCCGATGCTTGCAGCTCTTTTTCTCGCCGTTCCGTATCTTTGAAATAGGAATTGCCGCCATCGATAACGATGTCGCCTGCTTGCAAAGCGGGCTTTATGAGGTTGATGGTCCAATCAACCGGGTCGCCCGCCTTCACCAACAGAATTATTTTGCGCGGGCGTTCAAGTGAGGCGACGAAGTCCAACGGGTTCTCGTTTGGAACAAGATTTTTGCCGGGATGGCGCGCAATGAAAGCGTTGAGCACTGGCGGCTCGCGATCGTAAACCGCCACCGAATAACCGTTCCGTTCGATGTTCAAGGAAAGGTTTTGGCCCATCACGCCCAGGCCAATCATTCCGATGTTCGCAAGTTTTGTCATATGGATTAGTAACGAAAGAGCGGGGGCAAGCCGCCCTTCCTAACCTTGAGCTGATCTGAGTTGAGCCATTTTATCGATCGAAAGACTTTCAGCCGGGACAAATTTAATCAACTTAAGAAGTCTCGCGGTTGGGAAGGGCGGCTTGCCGCCCGCTCTTTCAGTTGAGTATCAACTTATTGAGTTCCTCCAACCCGGCAACAATATTCTTGCCCAGATCCACTCGAATCGCGCGGCGTCCATGTGCTACCAAAGATTGAAAATCGCCAAGCGCCTGCGCATCTTTAAGCGTGCTGAAGGTGTATGGTTCGCCGGGAATAGGAAAGTCGGTCGTATCCGGCGCCGTCAGTTGGATAAACACTCCCGAGTCGGGTCCACCTTTGTGGAGCTGGCCAGTTGAATGCAAAAACCTTGGGCCATATCCCACCGTCGTCGCTGCGCGCGTCTTTTGGCGAATGCTCGCACGAACCTTTTGCAGCGCTGCTTCAACTTCAGATGTTTCTTCCAGATATGCCAGCAATGCCACATAGTCGCCCGGCTTCACCGTTCGCAGATGCTCGCGAATTGCATCAGCAACAGAAATTATTTTTCCACTGGCTCCTGAATCGGCGCCGTAAATGGTCAAACTATTATCCCCAGCAAGGCGCACTTGTGCGGGTAACTTCCCTTCCTTCGTAAACTGTTCGAGCAATGCCTTGGTTTTGTCTTTCGACTCCTGAACATTGGGCTGGTCAAAAGGATTGATTCCCAGGCGCCAGCCGGCGAAGGCCGTTGCCATTTCCCAAACGAAAAATTCTGCGCCCAAATCATAAACGTCATCGAGCCGGCGATAGACCACCGGATGACCAGCTTCGGCCAGGGCCGTAAGCTTTGCATCCTCGGCAGCGCCACTGATGGCGATCGAAACGAACAAGCGATCGTCACCATAGTCGGATGGTGGGCCCAGCGGTTCGGCGACGATGGGAATGATGCCCTTCCCTTCTTTGCCGGTGCTCTCAGCAATCAACTGTTCAATCCAGAGGCCGACCGCACTGAGTTTTTCATCGGTGATAATGGTCAATTTGTCGCGGCCGTCTAATGCGCACTCAGCCATAGTCGCGCCCAAAAGCGCACCGGGATTTTCTTCGATGGGGACCTCTGCGCCACACGATTCGGAAATCGCTACCGCGCGCTTTAACAATTCAGCCACATCCAGGCCCATCAAAGCCGCCGGCGCCATTCCGAAATACGAAAGCGCGGAGTAGCGCCCACCGATGTCGGGTTGATTGAGAAATATTTTTCTGAAGTGATCCGACTGCGCCGCCTTTACCATCAACGTTCCCGGATCGGTGATGGCAATAAACGATTCACCGGCTTGTGCTCCGGTTTGGGCCAAACGGTCGTACCAGAATTTATGAAAGACGATCGGTTCGGTTGTGCTGCCAGACTTTGAAGCAATGATAAACAGACAGTGTGCAACGTCAATCTGTTCGGCGAAGTTGTTGATCGTATCCGGATCGGTTGAATCCAACACGAGTAGTTCGGGAAAATCCTTTTGCCGCCCAAAAGTTTGGCGCAACACCTCGGGACATAGCGACGAGCCTCCCATCCCGCAAACCATCACATGACGAAACTGTTGAGAAGTCTGCACCACCGCGGCGTAGCTTTTTAATTCTTCAGCCGTAGCCACCATTTGCACAGGAACAGTCAACCAGCCCAGCGCGTTGTTTATGATTTTGATTTGCGCCGGCTCGGTCTTCCACAGACTTGCGTCCTTTTGCCAAATTCGTTCGATTACATCGTTTTCTTCAGCGTCTGCCAGCGCATCCCGGACTGCGTCGCGAAACTCCAGCGGCAACATGGAGGTTTGCGTGTTTGCGCTATCATTATCCAAAGGTTGCTTGGCTTCGAATCCTGCGTCATTCATAATCAGACCTCTGGAAACAACGTTGCCTGGCAGACTTCATTTGTCGCTCCTTTAATTTAGACGTCACAGTTTTTGGTGAACGCGACTAGTCTAGCATTCTTCACTTCGTGACCAGAGTGGCTGTCAACCGGATCGCTGATATTCACCGACGGTCGTAACGGGAATGCAACTGTTTCGGGATGATTAGTTTTCGTTTAATACTCTATAATCCCCCACACTGTTCACATCAGGAGGCGTAACCATGCATCGCTTAATCGGCTTGGGAATTCTGGTAGTGCTCTTTGCTCTTCCTTCAATTGCTTTTGCGCAAACAGAAGACGTGTGCGGCAGCGACGAGCGCACCGCGGCTTACACCGATTATTACAACAAGAAGAAGAAGGGCGATGCCCCGGCGCAAAAGGAAGCTTACGGCCTGGGAAAGCAATACCTGCAAAAATGGTCGCAGTGTAACGACCAATATTCACAGGCGGTGCAAAAGTTTGTTGCAGCATACGAGGCAGCCAACGCAGAAACTGACCTGCGGTTGATGGTGTTCGGCGCCACTCCAAATTACCCGCAAGCTATGGAACTCGGGAAGAAAATACTCGCTAACAAACCCGATGACTTGAATACATTGATGACGCTGGGTTATGCGGGTTACCTGGCATTGACGAAAGGCAACAAGGCATTGGCCCCGGATGCCATCACCTATTTGCGCAAGTCTCTGGAGTTGATCGATTCCGGCAAGACGCCGCCGAATTGGAACCCCTTCAAGAGTAAGGAAGAGGCAATTGGTCTCATCAATTTTTCACTCGGCGAATTTACCTCCGCAGCAAACAATGATGCCGCCGGCTCGCTGCCCTATTACGTCAAAGCTGCAACGACTGAAGGCCCGACGAAAAAGTTAGCGGTCGTTTATGGGCGTTTGGCCACGGTCTATGAAGGAATCGTGGAACAGCTCAACAAGGACTACAACACAACGTACGGCGGGAAGCCAGAAACAGATCAGAGTAAGGCTGCTTTTGAAAAAGTTAACCAGGCAGTCGATCGCCTGATTGATTATTACGCTCGCGCCGTAAATCTTGCCGGCAATGATCCTCAGTTAGCAGCGCACAAAGCATCCTGGCTCGAGCGGTTAACAGTTCTCTACAAACTCCGTCATGAAGACAAAACTGATGGCCTTGAGGCGATGATGGGCAACGTCATTAACACGCCGTTACCGCCGCCATAGTCATCAGCGCCCAAGCCGCGCGGCGATTCATGAACGCTGGGCTGTAATCGCCGAAGACTGGCAGACAAATCGACGGCGCTGAAGCGCGCGACTTAAACGTGCGTAGTTATTCAGATGTTTTTGCGCCAGGCTTCACTACTCGGGTTGAGCCATCCGAGAACTTAACAGTTAAGGTGCCGTCGGCAGAGCGGAAGAACTGGGGTGGCGGCGATCGAAACGCGCGCGGCTGTGAGGCGAAAGTTTCGAATGTGCGGTTGCGTGATTCGGTCGTGGGCGCCGAAAAATTGTTTCCAAATTCAGGATTTGGCAGACGTAAGGCAGGAACGTCCAGCGCGCGGCGTGGTTTTGCGGAAGGAGCTGGCGACTGCTGCTGAACGCGGATCGTTATTGGTTTCACTGCCGACGGGATTCTCGGATTCGCACTGACAACTTGTTTCTTATCGTCATCAGCGGTCCCCTTTGCACTCTGTCGTCCGTTCACTTCCTTCTTTGAGTTGGCCGCAGCACCGTTAGCGATTCCCACGCGATCGCCTTTCCGAGACACAGACGGTGACTGCTTATTTACGGCATCGGCCGGCGCAGCGGCATCGCGCATGGCGGTACCGCGATCGCGCGACTGGTAAAGCAAGGGCACCGCTACCGCACAAAGCATGGCCACCACCACAGCCGCGGCCAACGCGGGACCAAACCGGCGTTGCGATTCCACCATCGCCAGTTGCGGGCCAATGCTTTCACGATAACGGAAGACCGTCGTGTCGCCGTTATCAACCTTAATGTTTTCGCTAACCTTAATCTTGACCGGCGGAATGGTGCGACCGATGCAGCGCAGCGCTTCCCGAAAGTCTGAAGCGTTCGCGTATCGCTCCTCAGGCCTCAGCGCCATCGCCCTGGCGAGGATGGCGGCGACCTGTGGCCCAACCGCAGCATAGATTTTATTCGCCGGCTGCAAAGGATCCGGTTCAGAATTGATTGCGGCAGCAGCACGCACCAGAGCGTCCTGAGGTTTGATTCCCGTCAACAGATGATAAAGAGTGGCGCCGAGCGCATAAATGTCGCTGCGCTGATCGGTGCGCCTATCTTCGATCTGTTCAAGCGGAGCGTACTGTCGCGTGTAGCCAAAAAATGCTCGCGATGCGGTGACCGAGGTGTCCAGCGAACTCGCTTTCGCCAGTCCAAAATCCAACAACGCAATTTGGCCCGAAGCCGTAAGCTTGAGGTTGTGCGGTTTGATATCGCGATGAATCACCTGGCGATCGTGTGAATGCAAATAGATGAGAGCGTCAAGCAACTGATCGGCCCACGCGATAACCTGATCCCGAGGAAACGGTCCCGGCTGTTGCGAGATGATTCTGGCCAGGTCAACTCCGGCGATAAACTGCATCACCAGAAAGGCGCGGTTCCCTTCTACAAAGTGGTCCGTCACGCGCGGCAAGGCGGCATGCTGCAAACTCGCGAGCAAACGCGCCTCTCGTTCGAACTGCTTCCGCATTGACGGTTCGGCGGACAGCGTTTCCTTTAAGGCGACTGTAATTCCCAAACGTCTATCGACGGCTTCGTAGACCGCGCCCATGCCGCCGCGGCCGAGCTTACGCACGATTTGATAACGGCCCTGCACCACAGCGCCGGTTGCAAGCGGAGTATCAGAAATAATGTCGGATGAATCGTTTGCTGTGCTCAAGAGGTCGAGCTCCGTAGGAAATTTAGAGTTGAGAGTTCGCGATTGACTGGGGTGAAATCGCGTATGGGGCGGGATGAATTTGTTAGTGTGTCGACTTTTGCGACACCGAGGCAGTATACGCTATCGAGTTAAAGGGCGACAAGAAGTTAAAGCCTATCGCAGATTACGCAGATTATTCAGATTGGGGAAAAGTAAATTACTGCCCTTACTGAATAAGAGGTCTTAAAGATTTGTCTGTCTTCAGGAACGCTGTCTTACTCTGCGTAATCTGCGTAATCTGCGGATAGGCTCAGACGTTCTTGCTGCCGGCTGCTGCTGCCGACTGCCGACTCTCTCTAGTCTCCCGCCGCGCTGACGTGCTCACCTTTTTCCTCGGAAGCAATTACCTCGGGCTCGTCCTCCACGACCTTACGACGCACGCGGACGCGCGCGCGCAGACCTTCTGTAGCTCCTGCGAGCTGGCGCCAACGCGCAGTGTGACGCAAGTCATCAAGTAAGGAGTAGACCACCGGCGTCGCAATCAAAGTGAGCATCAATGAAAGCGTTTGACCGCCAATAACAACAACCGCAATTGAGCGCCGCTCTTCCGCGCCGGGCCCGGTACCCAAAGCGAGCGGCATCATTCCTGCCACAAGGGCCAGAGTCGTCATCAGGATTGGCCGCAAACGATCCCTGTTTCCCTGCATGATCGCTTCATACCGCTCGATGCCGCGTTCGCGCAGGCTGTTCATGTGATCGATTTGCAGGATAGAGTTTTTCTTAACTACGCCAAACAGAACCAGGATGCCGAGGGCGGAGTAAAGGTTCAGCGTGTCGCCCGTTGCCCACAATGAAAGCAGTGCAAACGGAACTGACAGCGGCAAGCTAAGCAGGATCGTAATTGGGTGTATGGTGCTTTCAAACTGCGATGCCAGGATCATGTACATAAAGATGATCGACAGAATGAAAGCCCAGATAAATTCAGTGAACGTTCTTTCAAGTTCGCGCGCTCGGCCCGAAACAGTGCTGGTGTAGGCCGCGGGCAAGTGCATATCGGCCACTGCGCCGCGCAATGCTTCAATGCGATCGGCAAGCGCGTAACCCGGCGCTACCGAAGCTCGCACCGCCGCCAATCGCTCGCGGTCTAATCGATCGATTCGGGAAGGGCTGGTATCGCGATTGATCTTCACCAGGTTATCCAGTCGCACCAGTCCGCCACGCGATGAAGGCACATACAGCCGTTGAATCGTCGCCACGTCACTGCGGTCGCGTTCATCAAGGCGCAGTTGCACGTCATAGTCTTCGTTGACTGACTCATCACGAAAGCGCGAGGCGCGGTCTTCGCCGCCCACCATCAAGCGCAACCCGGTGGCGATGTCCGAAGTGCTGACACCAAGATCGGCAGCGCGGGCGCGATCAATTTCCACGCGTAGTTCAGGCTTGTTAAGTTTCAACGTGGTGTCTGCGTCGACGATGCCGCCCAGCGTTTGCGAGCGTCTCATCAGCTCATCGGCGTAGCCGGCCAGCGCGGTAATGTCCGGACCACGCAAATTGAAGTCGATATCAAAACGGCCGCCGGCGCCAAAATTAAAAGACGGCGCGTTGCGAACGCCGGTGCGCATGGGCGCGTACTTGCGCAAGCGGCGGCGCACTTCCAGCATCACGTCCTGTTGACTGTAGTTCCCGCGAAATGCATTGAGCGGATTTCCCTTTTTTAGTTCGGTCCAAAGCCGTCCGAATGAAAGAGTGCGTTCTTCATGTGGCGCGATGCGCACATAGACGCTGCCCTGATTCACACCGCCGAGAAAAGAGCCACCCGCGTTTGAAAGGACCAGACGCACGCCCGGAGTTGAACTGATGTCCTTCTCGATTGCCTGCATCGTCTCATTCATTACCGCCAGGTTCGTGCCTTCTGGTCCATTCACACTAACTTCAAATTCAGCTTCATCGACATTGGTGGGAATGAATTCCTGCTTGACGGCCCGGTACAAAGGGACGCTCGATAACACGACCAGCAACGCGACAACTGAAACGGCAATGCGATGGCGCATCGCAAAAGCAAGCATGACCGTATACGTCTGATCGATCCAACGATAAAAACCTTTTCGCGAAGCGGGCGCACTATGGCCGCCGGCATCTTCAACGCGCACCAGCCGTGAGCTCATCATCGGCGTCAAGGTAAAAGAGACGAGCAAGCTGACCAGGATTGCTACCGCCGCAGTGATACCAAACTGATACAAGAAGCGTCCGGAGATAGACGACATGAACGAAACTGGCAGAAAGATGACCACGAGTGAAAGCGTGGTCGCCAGCACTGCTAAACCGATGTCGCGAGTCGCTTCGCGCGCTGCCTCTTTCGGCTCGATCCGCTTCTCTTCAATGAAGCGAAAGATATTTTCGAGCACGACAATTGCATCGTCGATAACAACGCCGACCATTAACACGAGCGCCAGCATGGTTACGCTGTTGAGTGTAAAGTTCAGCGCGCGCATCACGCCGAATGCCGAGATCAACGAGCACGGAATAGCTACCGCGGCGATGATCGTCGAACGCCACGAGCGCATAAACAAAAGCACGACCAGGCTCGCGAGAATACTGCCGAGCACCAGATGCTTTTGAATTTCGTGAAGCGCTGCTTCGATATAACGCGACTGGTCGCGAATTACTTCGACTCTTACATCGGCGGGAAGTTGACTAATCACTCGCGGCAGTTCGTTCTTTACGCCGTTGATTACATCGATCGTATTCGCACCTGACTGTCGCCGAATCTCCAGCGTCACAGTGGGAACGCCGTTGAGACGAGCCAGGGAACGTTGCTCTTTGGTACCGTCTTCAACCCGGCCAACATCGCGCAAGCGGATTGGGGAACCGTTAACGTTCGCGATCACCAGATCTTCAAACCCACGCGGATCGGTGTAACGGCCCAGCGTCCGCAGCACCAACTCTTCACGGCCGGTGTTCACATTGCCACCCGGCACGTCCGCATTCTGTCGCGTTAATGCGTCGCGAACCGCGGTAACCGGAAGCTGATAAGCGGCGAGCCGTTCCGCGTCGATCCAAATGTTGATGGCGCGATCAAGTCCGCCAACGACGCGCACTTCGCCGACGCCGCTGACACGCTCAAGTTGTACGCGCGCGGTTTTGTCGGCGAATTCAGTCAACTCGCGAATAGAGCGATCGCCGGACAGCGCGATGGTCAATACCGGCGTACTGTCGTTATCAAACTTTTGCACGATTGGCGGAGTGGCATCCTCCGGCAGATTACGACCCAGACTGTTTACGCGATCGCGTACATCCTGCGCGGCCGACTCGAGGTTCCGATCCAATTTGAACGTGGCGATTATGATCGAGGTGCCTTGGCCGGAGATCGAGCGCAGTTCGTCGATGCCGTCTACGGTGTTTACTACCTCTTCGATCTGCTGAGTTACGAGTGATTCAACTTCTTCAGCGGAAGCGCCCGGCAGGTTGGTGCGCACGCTAACGGTGGGCAAATCAACTGAGGGAAAGCGATCTACACCAAGCTTGAAATAGCTGGCAGAGCCGACCACGACGAGCGACAACACAATCATGGTCGCAAACACCGGCCGGCGAATACATATTTCAGCTAGTTTTTGCATTTACTTCCTGGTCCAATGTCCAACGTCCAAAGTCCAACGCCCGGCAGAACGGTTGTGACATTGGACTTTGGACTTTGGACCGTTCCTTACTGAACCACCTGCACCGCCATTCCCGATTGCAGGTTACCCGGATCGACGATGACCTGATCGCCGACGTTTACTCCGGCAACGATCTCGGTCCAGTCACCGTTGCGCCTGCCGGTAGTAATCGGTTTCTCGAGCGCTTTGCCGTTTTGCACCACAATCACTTTTTCGATTCCGGCAAAAGTAACGATTGAATTGTTCGGAACCGTGATTGCCATCTTCGCATCGTTAGTAACAATCTCGGCTTTGGCAAACGACCCAGGCCGCAGACGTCCATCGTTTTGCACGTCAGCTTCTACCATCAGCATACGGTTCTGTGCAGTGATAACGGGGCTCAGTCGCTTGATCTGGCCCACGTAGACATTCACATCCCCCTCGACCGTAACGCGAACATTTTGTCCAAATCGTACGGTGCCGGCATCGCGTTCGGGAACTTCCGCCTGTAGTCGCAACGGGTTCATGCGAACGATATCAACAACCGGCGCGCCCGCAGCAAGGTATTCACCAACGCTGGCGCGCTTCTGTTGTACGATGCCATCCAATGGCGCATAGACCGCGGTATCGCCCAGTTGCTGGCGCGCTAACGCCAGTTCGGAACGACGTTGCGCGACCAAAGCCTGCCGGTTACGAATTTCCTCGATCGCGTCCTGATAGCGGCTGACTGCAACTTTGTATGAAGCATCGACCGTATCAAACTCTGAGCGCGCAACGATCCCCTGCTGCACAAGTTTTGCGGCGCGGTCGCGGCTGACTTTAGCCTCGTCGAGAACGGCACGAGCTTGCCTGACCGTTCCAGTCTGCTCGGGATTGACTGTGTCGTCTTTGCCATCGGGCGACAGTCCCACGCGCGCACGCGCCTGGGCGAGGGCTGCTTCGGCCTGTTGCACTCGCAGTTTGTAGTCGCTCGCCTCCACCTGCGCTACTACCTGGCCGCGTCGAACCACGCTGCCGAGATCCACACTGATACTCCCAAGCCGGCCGGCAACTTTTGCACTAGCAGTTGATTGATCATAGGCCGCGAGCGTCCCGTTCGCGGTGACAGTTTCACCAAAAGGCATCTCTTCAACGCGAGCGGTTTTCACTTGGCGAACGCTCTTATCCGCCGGTTGGTTTTCGCGCGCGGAGCCTTGATAGCTGCTCTTGCAGGCCGCGCCAAAAGCAAGCGCCACAAATAAAAATACGGGCAGAGTGTTTCTAATGTGCAGGCGAAACGACCACATCATTCGATCTGAAGCAGGCATATTGGAGGATCTTAACCCAAGCGCGAGATGTGGCGAAGCGGCCTTGGCGCCAGTAGTGTCTCAATTTACTTTCTGTGTAACCTTTGAGTCCTTTGTGCCTCTGTGGTGGTTCATAAACAGTGGCAAGTGCTCACCACAGAGGCACCGAGGTCACAAAGGACGCACAAACAAACTACGCACTACCTTGGCGCGAATGAAAATGAGCCCTCAAGATGGCGGCAGAATTTCTGTCGCGTCTTCAGGGCTCCACATCCAGGTTGGGCGTGTTCTCGGCAGACTCAGTTTGCCGGGCTACTGGCCGCTCGCTCCAAGCTCTTCCGAATTAAAAACTCTTTCGGAATAGGTAAGACATCTTGATAAAGAACGTGCGGCCGTTCCGGCGAAATCCTGGCTCCAGCGCTCCACTGAAGCGATTAAAACCATTGCGGCTTAGATCGTCGTTGTAACCCACGTAAAAAGCTGTACCTGGATTCGGCGTATAACCGAGCAGAAACTGGCCCTTCACGCTTGATTCCAAAGTTGCGTAGTCAATGCGGCCGCGCGCAAATAGAAAACGTGTGAATTGATACGTTGAACGCAATGACCAAATATTCTCGTCGAAAGCGACTCGATCGGTGTCATACCGTTTGAGACGCTCTTTAGTAAAACTCAAGGTCGCGTTCCAGGCGCCCGTTGGTTGGTAAGTAACGCTGCCATCGAAGTGCAGGAAGTCGCCCGGGCCCGGATCCAACGGCGCGTTGCAAATCGACGGCGGAGTGGCACCGCCACACAGACCATTGGCTGCGGCGTTTGCTGCGGCGATCGCACCCGGACTAACTCGCGGAAATTTGTCGCCGCCACCAAAGTCAAAATCCATCGCGCCCCAGACGCGATTGATGAAGTAATTGAAATTGATTTTCTTGTTTACGGTCGAGCCGCCGAAATTATAAAAGCCGTGATTTGAGCTGGACCGCTCGTTGTCGTTGCCGGCAAAGGTGCAGTTGTTATTAATTACGCAGTTGGAACCCGGCTGCCGTTTGCCTCCAAACTCGCTTTCAAAAACGCGCTCATATCCCTTGTCAAAACCGAAACCCAGAAAAGTTGAGCGGGGAAAACTGAACTGCACCTGCATTTCATTGTTGGCATTTTGCGAATGTCCCGCCCAGTCGTGGTTCGTGGAAATGTCATCGTAGACGCGCCACGAAATTAACTTCGACTTGGGATGCGGCTCAGAGTTGTAACGGAAAAAGCCGTTGTGGTTGATTGTGTTGGGACGCCGGTTGAACCCAAGATCCGAAGTGTAGTACAGCGTCCGGCCCACCGAAGCAATGTCGTAACCGAAATGACGCGCGTCCTTGTTGTAGTCAACCGCGTAGATGAACCCGTTCTCTTTAGCGTCGCGTCTTACTCCTTCTTCCGGGAAAAAGAAATTGTGACGCGATTTGGTAACGAGAAACTGTCCGCTAAAAGTTGTGACCTTATCAATGCGAAAGCGCGCGTCCAAGCCACTCAAGTAGTTATAGGTATCGACAAAGCGCCGGTAGGTTCCCAAAAACCCAACGAACGAGTCGCTTTTGCCAATGTCATGTTTTAAACGCAGAATGCCATCGATCGCGTTCTTGTCCAGCAATCTTGGATTGGCAGTCGGCCTCTCTTCCTCACTGAAATTGCCTGGTCCATTATCAGAAGCCAGCAACAATCCGAAGGTGTTGCGATTGGACTTGCCGGTCAATTTCACGGCAAAGTCGGGATCGATAATGTTGCGCGTATGCACCGCGAAAATTTGCGTTTGAAAAATGTCGATGCCCTCAAGGAAGAACGGACGCTTTTCAGTAAAGAGAATGGGAAAACGTTGGTTGGCAGTAACTACCAATTGATCGGATTCAACTTGAGCAAAGTCCGGATTAACGGCGAAGTCGAGTGTAAGTTTCGATGAGAAACTGAATTTGCCGGTCAAGCCGGGATCCAGTTTGATGGGTTCATTTACAAAACGCCCGCCGGCAGCAATTTGCGCCAGGGTTACCGGAGCTTTACGCTTGCCGGTTTCCGACACTGTCAGACTGGGAATCAGCTCGAGGGTGCGCTCGGTCGAGATTCCTTCCAAGCCAGTCAGATGGCCCGCCTGCGTTAACCAACTGGAGTTGTCGCGCGAGATCGGCATCCACATATCGAGCTCGTTGTTAAGACGCTTAATGCGCCGCCAGAAATGTGCCCCCCACAAAACATCTTTGCCCGCGTTGTAGCGCAGCGATTTAAAAGGAATCGCGATTTCAACCGAGTAACCGTCGCTGGTCAACACTCCTTTAGATTGAAAGACGATATCGAGGCTGAAGTCTTCGTTACCATTCGTGTCCCAGGTCCCGTCTGCCTGGATACCAAGCGGGTTCAGATCAAACTCATAAGCTTTGCGCTTGTCATTAAAAGTATCAAAAAGAATTCCTACATAATCATCGTTGAAAATATCGTCGCGCTTGGGGATATTGGCGCGGATCTTGTCTGGCTCGTCATAACAATAAAAGGCCACGTACAGAAATCGCTCGTCAAAGCCGACCCTTACTTCGGTGGGCTTTGAAGGAGCAATGTTGTCGCCCGGTTGGACTTGATAGAAGTCTTTAAGTACCGGAGAAGTTTTCCAAACTTCGTCATCCAGCTTGCCGTCAATCACGGGAGGCTTGGCAAAGCGGACCAGGCGCACCGGATTTGCTTTCTCAGGCGGCAGCGCCGGCGTTCCACCCGCAGGTTTGACTGTTACCGGGACCACGCTCGCTGAGGTGGTCGTCGGAGCAGCGGCAGGGTCCGCTTTAATCTCCGGCGAAGCGGCAGGCGTGGCCGTCGCGTTCGACTGCGGCGGTTGCGCCTGTGAATATATATTGGTGAGACAAAGAAGCAGTAGGGCGACTGCAATTAGACTAGACTTCATGAATTACTCCCCAATTCATTTCTGAACCAACTGGATTGTGTTACGGGTTTTCTAAAAACTAAGATCCGACTACCGGTGTACAGACGAACTATATGGGAAAACGTTCCCTAAAATTCTGCTGGGGATACAGAATTCACAACTTTTAACAAATCTTTATCTTTGCTTTAGGACGACACGGCCTTCACCGGTGTAAAGACCGAAAATGGTGCCGCCACGACCGACGTTCCAACGCTTGGTGCGGCCCGATGGTGCTGGGTCTTCGCTGATCGTTAACCCCTGGTTAGTGATACCGGTTGCATCTGTTTCTATTGTGAAATTTGAATCCGGCGCTACCGCCAGTGAGATCGAGCCGTCACCGGTATGTGCTGATAGACCAGTGAACCTGCCATCAAGCGCAATCGCTCCATCTCCAGTGCGTGCGTCCGCTGTTCCTTGAAAATTAATGATGCGAATACGTCCATCACTACTGCTGACTTTTAATTGGCCCTGACTATCTGTTACGTCGATAGCGCCGTCGCCGGTGCGCAGCGTTAACTCGCCAGTCACTCCTTGCAACGACAGGGCGCCGTCTTCCGACGACAAGTAAACATTGGCGTTGCGCGGTACCCACACCTCGAGACCTACCCAACCACGATCATCGACGGATTTTGCGATCACCGAAATCGCGGCGCCTTGCACCTCGGTTTCGATACGAACGTCTTTTAATTGTTCCTCATCTTCACCGTGTTTTGCGGCGGTGTACATGACTTCAGATTTGTCCCAGCCGTGGACCGTTATTGGCCCATCATATGTAGCCACATTCACCCGCGAGTTTGCCGGCACCGGAAAAGTTTTTGATTCCGACTCGACATAACGCCCGCTCGTTGAAACCGTCGAGCGCGCTATCGCACGCGCCTGGGCCCGAGTTTCATTGCGCACTTCCTCGCGCGCCTGCCGCTGGGTCTCGACTTGTACTTCTCGCTGGGCCCTTTGAATCTCGCGTTCAGCCTCGCGCATCGCTCTTTCAATTTCGCGCTGTACCTCTGGCGTTATTTGCTTGCGAATCTTTTCGGCGTCAGCTTCAGACATCGCCTGGCTGCGAGCCTCTTCAGCGATCACGCGCGCATGTTCCTGAATCTCGCGACGTTCCTCAGGAGTAAGCACTTCGTCCCCGCGCTCTTTGTCTTTTTCCTTCTCCTTGGAGATCAGGCTTTGCGCCGGACTCAACGGCCGTCCATCCTCAGCGTGCTTAATGGTGATGCCGCCGTTAACGTTGCCTAACTTAATGCGCGAGCCACCGGCGCCCAGTTGGCCATAAAGTGAATGGCCCACGTATTCGCCATCATGGACCGGCAAGCCAAAATCGTTTCGAATCGAGCCGTGAATAGTTTCTGCGCGCAGCACCACACTCGAGTCGGAAGGAATGACCACCACGACGTTGCCGTTTACTGAAGCAAGCGAAAGCGTCTTTGCAGGATCGAGCTGATTGAAAGTTCCTTCAACGGTTGCGTTTACGGTGCTCAATTTGGCTTCACCCTTGAGCCCGCGCGCTACGACCCGGCCGTTTACGGAAGAAGCTTTGACATCTCCCTCAACTCCATCAACCTCAAGCGAACCGTTAATCAGATTCACCGCATCGAGGCGTGCCTGGCGTGGTACTACTATCGCGTAGTCGACGTTAGCCGGATTGTTGTAGCGGCCTCGTTCATCGTTCGTGAAGGTTTGATCTCGATCGGGATAATCCGTCCTGATACGTATCGCATCAGCGGTTGATGTGACCTCTATCTTCGCTTCTGCCAAACGTTCGCGATTGTAAGCACGCTTTATCGCATTGACTTGAACTTCAAGACCATCAGAAACCGTGATCGTCACGTTGCCATTCAGGTTCTCGACACTCACGCGTCCGTTTGCGGCTAAAGGGTAGTTCTGATGAAACTCTTCGCGTACCTCTTCTCGTTGCGGTTCAAAGTCCGGGGTGTTGCTCGGCTGTGCTGCGAAGTTTTGTAGACTAACCAATTGATCCAACTTAGCAGTTAGGCTCGAAGCTGCCGGCCAGTTGCCGGAACTAAGCAGCGTTGCCGCTATGGTTATGGTAGTTATGAGTGCTTTATTAAACATGTTTTCTCTTGTCCGTCCTCTAGTACCAAAACACCGGAGCTAGAACGTTTGTGGCAGAAAGTTTGAAGAAATACAGGCGAATTTACTTCCTGACTTTTGGGTTTTCTCTTTCTGCGGTTCCTGTGTGATCGTGGATAAAGGCCACCCACTAAAGGAACACTAAAACCAAAGCCAAACCACACGACGCACCCTCGCGGCACACCATCAGGTCGAGCTTAATTTCCTGAGTCTTCGAGGTGAATTGTGCCGCTGAAAGAGGTGACGGTAATAAGGGCATCACCGCTGCCGCACACTGCTTTGATCCGCCGCAGGCTGTAATACGATCTTACTACTACGGGTTTCACTTTGATTGTTTTGTCCTGCGGGTCAACCATCACGACCATTGGATGTTTCGGTTCGCGTTCAGGAGCAGGCTCTGGTGGTTGAGGCGGCACAGCTTTCTTGGCCGGCATCGGCGGTTGATCTTCTATCGTTAAAGTTAAGGGAAAATCAGTTGTAACTTCGCGGTCTCTGGAAATGCGTGCATTCAAACGGAACGACGCATCTTTGGGCATGCTCAAGGTAACGTCACTGCTGGTTGTATTGAAGGTGTAGTTCCCCTGTCGGGCAAGTGGTCCGGAAAAACCAACCGCTCCATTCGTAGTCTTCACAGTAACTGCCTGGTGAGCTACATGCTCCAGCTCGAGGTCGCCACTGATGGTGGTTGCTTCAAAACAATCGTTCTCATCGTTTGGCCGCAGGTTCGCCGCGTGAATTGATCCGCTTACTGTTTTCATCGACATTCGGCCAGTCGAATTTTCAACTGATATTGCGCCACTGAAACTAATCGCTTCGACCGAGCGCGAGACTTTGGAAATCGAAATCTCGCCGGTCTCTGTGCGCGCGTAAGCCGATGACACGTCGCCGACGTCGATCGTGCCATCGCCGGTTTGCAAATAAACTGATGCGCCGCGCGGGACCATCAATTGCACACCCCCATACGCCTGGCAGCCACTGCGGCCGCCGGGCTCATCGGCCTTGTCCGCCAACCAAACCACCACCTTCGACGCCGCGCCGGTTTGATTTGATTCGGGAGTGCGCTTTAGCTCGATACTGCCAACCTCGCTGGACTTAGCCAGAATTTCATTCTTATTCCAACCGCGTACAGTCACATCGCCGGAATTGACACAGAGCGAGACGATTACTGACGAGTCAACCGCCAGCGAGCGCTCGATTTTCTGCGTACCATTACTCGCACCACGGCCTTCGGCTTGAACGAGGCTGAAGGGGATGATTAGGAGGAGAAGAACGATAAAGGCTTTTTGAAACTTCATTATTACCGGTAACTAGATCAGTGTTGTTTCTCGAAAACTCGCGCTTCCGCAACGGTGTTAAGTAAATCAACCTTGCTTTGATAAGCAGAAAACATAAATTCCGCCGCGTCAGGATCATTTGGATTGCTCTTAGCCGCGGTACGCGCAACCGCGAGCGTACGATCGACTACAGCCAGATTTCTCTGGTATTCAGCCTGCACCTCGGGTTTCATTCGGCTCTTGTCCGCATTAATACTTGAGTCCAACTGAGCAATTGTCTGGAGATAACTGCGTTCGCCGGGTAGCAGCTTCACATGATTCGCGAGTGTATCGGATAAACGCGGCATCTGAACCGGAACGCGTCGACGATTAGCCGGCCTTTCAACGTTAGCCGGTTTGACTTCATCCGGTTTAACTTCATCCGGTTTGACTTGCTCAATTGGTTTGACGTCCGGTGCTGCTTCCTTGTCAGTTGGTGCTGTAGTCGCTTTTGGGTTCTCGTTTCTATGAGTGTCCACCGCAACCACTCGGTCTGAGGTTGGCGCAGTAGTCATCTGCCAACGCATCATGCCCATGATCAAACCGAAGCCAACAATCAATATTAGACTCGCATAACCAAGCGCGCGTTGCGGGCGAAACGCAAACAAATCTGAGAGCGACGACAACCAACCGCGAGCATTCGCGGAGTTCGAGGCGGCTGCGATCCGATCCGCAGCGATTGCAGAATCGATGCGCTGTCGCAGTCGTTCGCTCGGCACCACAGAATCAAACTCAGGTGCAAGCGCCGTGGCCAGAATGTTGTTCTCCTGCTCCAGTTGGCGCGACAGGTTGGCGCAGCTCGAACAGGATGACAGGTGAAAAGTTACCTGCTCCAGTTGCCCGCCCTGAAGTTCGCCGTCCAAATAACTCTGAAGAACTTCTTCCCGCAAACACTCTTTCATTTCCTGCCTCCGATTTTTCCGTAAACCCTCGCAAACTCTTTGCGCCCGCGTGCCACCAGGCTTCCTACATTCGTTTCCTTCACCGACAAAGTGTTGGCAATCTCGCGATAAGAAAGACCCTGGTGTCTTAGCATCAGGCAGCTGCGCATTGGCTCTTTAAGCTTGTCCAAAGCGCGTCGCGTCTGCTCGATTTCGACCTTGCGGCTGTAGTCCTCTTCCGGCGCCGCAAACCATCCTTCCCCCACCGTGTCGCGCTGGTACTCGTTGTCGCGAGCCATTGACCTGGTCATCCCGCGCACCGTGTTGCGCGCCACATTCAAGGTGACACGCAAGAGCCAGGCGCGAAGTAGATCTTCGCCCGGCGTCGAATCAAAGTTCCGGTGAAGCCTGAGAAAAACTTCCTGCGTCACGTCCTCGGCCAGCGCAGGATCGCGCACCACCGAGCAGGCAGTCCTGAACACAGCCCGGTGATGGAGCGTAAAGGCCTCATCGAAGCTGAGCGGCGGCGCTACAGTCGCGATTTCTTCTGCTGGCATCAAGTCTACTAAGGCTCTAGCTTGTCCGTTCATTTACACCGCTCTCAAGAAACAAACACCGCAAACAATGGGATTGTGGCAAGTTTTGAGATCCAAGTCGCAGATCTCAGGTACGTTACCCGTGTTTCGTGGTTTTATTGTAGTCTGATTCTTGATTTGCAACCAAAACGGCAGCGGTAGTTAGAAAAATCGGGAGACGACTGTTTGAACGTATGCCGTCGGATGAAAGTTCAGAAAGCCGGCTTTGAGCGAACCTGTCCTAATTTCCACCCCTGCCGAAACGGTAATTGACAGTCCGTTTCTGCGCGCCTGCCGCGGGGAAAAAACGCCCTTCACGCCGATCTGGTTAATGCGCCAGGCCGGGCGTTATATGAAGGAATATCGCGACGTCCGGGCCCGGGTCGGTTTTCTGGAGTTGTGCAAGACGCCGCAATTGGCGGCGGAAGTTACCGTCACCGCCGCTGAGCGATTGGGTGTGGACGCGGCAATTATCTTTGCCGACATTCTCTTGCTGCTCGAGCCGCTGGGTCTAAATCTTGAATTCATTAAAGGTGACGGACCGGTTATTCATAATCCGGTGAGAACGGGGGCGGACGTCGACCGGCTGGTGGAACTTGAAGACGTTAATGCTTTGGCCTTCGTGATGGAAGCGCTCCGCCAAACGCGTCTGTCCCTGGCTGCGGATATTCCCTTGATCGGATTTGCCGGAGCGCCATTCACCCTCGCCTCTTACATGGTCGAAGGTGGCGCTTCCAAAAATTATGTTCATACCAAGTCGTTAATGTACGACAATCCTGGCGCCTGGCACGCGATGCTGTCGCTGCTCTCGCGCGGATTGATTAAATATCTGAATGCGCAAATCGACGCGGGCGCCCAGGCACTCCAGTTGTTTGATTCATGGGTCGGTTGTTTGAGTCCGGACGATTACCGGCAATACGTTTTGCCACATACGCGCAGTGTGATCGCCGGTATAAAACCAGGAATACCGGTCATTCACTTTGGCACCGGCACGGGCGAGCTGTTGCAACTAATCAGCGAAGCCGGCGGTCAGGTTATCGGCATGGATTGGCGCGTGCCTTTGGACGAGGGCTGGCAACGAGTTGGTTTTGATAAGGCGGTGATGGGTAACCTCGATCCAGTGGCGCTGTTTGCAGGTCGCGAACACTTGCGCCGTGAAGTAAAACAAATTCTCCAGAGAGCGGCCGGACGGCCTGGCCATATTTTCAATCTGGGCCACGGCATTCTGCCGGAGACGCCGGTCGAAAATGTGATCGCGCTGGTCGATATGGTCCATGAGATGAGCGCGCGATAGCGGCGCGAACGGATGCTGGCAATTCTTTGTAGAGGATTAGCGAACCTCTGTTGCGGCCTGTGCCGTCCGCTGTGCGGAAGGGCTGTGCCCTTCCGATAACTAAAAGTTTGGGCTGCGCCCTTTTTTTTCGGTAACGAAGGGCGTAGCCCCAGAGTTTGAAGAGTTCGTTGCGGAAGGGCACAGCCCATACACACATCAGACGGCAGAGCCGAGACCAAAATAATCATTGGAGGCTTGGGAGTCTCTACCTGGAAATGGCTTCTCAATTGCAAACCGGGCAATACGACGCACTACTATTAGTTTCGTTCGGTGGGCCGGAAGGTATGGAGGACGTACTGCCCTTCCTCGAAAACGTATTGCGCGGTAAGAACGTTCCGCGCGAGCGCATGCTCCAGGTTGCGAAACACTACGAGTTGTTCGGCGGCATCAGTCCTATCAACGAACAGAACCGAAAGCTGATTGCAGCGCTGGAACAAAAGTTAGCAACAGACGGTCCTCAACTTCCCATCTATTTCGGCAATCGCAATTGGCATCCGCTGCTTCCGGATACCTTGGAAAAGATGCGCGATGATGGCATTCGCAACGCCCTCGCGTTTGTGACTTCCGCATACAGTTCATATTCGAGTTGCCGGCAATACCTCGAAAACATCGCCGACGCCAGATCACTCGTTGGCGAAGGCGCGCCGCGCGTGGACAAGATTCGCGCTTTTTACAATCATCCTTTATTCATTCAGGCGAATGTAGCTCAGATAAAAACGGCGCTTTCAGAATTTCCAGCGTCGTCTGGGCCAAGACCGTACCTGGTTTTTACGGCTCATAGTATTCCGCTGTCGATGGCGCAAAACTGTGACTACGAATCGCAGCTTAATGAAACGGCGCGGCTGATCGCGGAAGCTCTCGAACTCCAGCAGTGGCGGCTTGCTTTTCAAAGCCGCAGTGGGCCACCAACACAGCCATGGCTTGAACCCGACGTTTCCGATTGTCTTCGTGAGCTGAAAAATAGCGGGGTGAATCAAGTTGTTATTGCGCCGATAGGTTTCGTTTCGGATCACATGGAAGTGATTTACGACCTCGACATGGTGGCGCGTGAGACTGGCGAACAACTTGGGCTTGATATGAGACGCGCGGCAACGGCCGGCAGTCATCCTTTGTTCATAGAAATGATTCGTGAGTTGATTCTGGAACGCATGGAACCCGAAACACCGGGACGTTTTCCTGGCGAGGCCCCACCTAACGAAGAACGTTGTTTTACCGATTGCTGCTTACAAAGTTGATGAAGCGAGTTGCAATTATTGGCGGCGGTATTGCCGGACTGGCGGCGGCTCATCGCCTGTTGGAAACAACTAGCGCTGCCGGTCAGCCGCTTCACATCAATCTATTCGAAGCGGCAAACCGGCTTGGCGGCATCATCAAAACTGAAGCGCGCGATGGTTTTTTGCTGGAGCATGGTCCGGATTCGTTTATTACCGAGAAGCCGGAAGCATTAGAACTAGCCGAACGACTTGGCCTGGGCGATCGTCTCCAACCAACCAACGAAAAACATCGCCGCAGTTTCATCGTTCGCAATGGACGCCTGGTGCCCATTCCCGCCGGCTTTCACTTGATCGCGCCGACCCGCTTCTGGCCTTTTATCAACAGCGAAATCGTGAGCTGGCCGGCGAAAGCCAGAATGGCCCTCGATATTTTTTTGCCCGCGAAACATGCAAACGGTAAAACGGATGAAAGTCTCGCAGAGTTTGTGCGCCGCCGCTTCGGCCAGGAAGCGCTTGAGCGCGTCGCTCAGCCGATGATTGGAGGCATCTATACTGCGAATCCGGAAAATCTCAGCTTGCAAGCGACGATGCCCCGCTTCATCGAAATGGAGCAGCAACACCGCAGCGTTATTCGCGGGTTGCGACGACGAAGCATTTCGGGGCAGCAAAGCGAAAGCACCAGCGGCGCGCGTTATGGCTTATTTGCTTCGTTTGATCGCGGCATGCAGGTGCTGGTCGACGCCCTGACTACAAGACTGGGCAGTGTTCAAATCTCACTTAAGACTGCGATCAAATCGATTGAGTTTGATCGCGCGAAGGCAGAATGGAAACTCAGTACGGCTGGCGGAGCAGTTATCCCTGCCGACGCTGTGTGTCTTGGCCTACCTGCTGTCGTTGCTTCCTGGCTTCTTGCAAAAACTGACGAAGCCTTGTCCAGAGAGCTGAGTCGAATCAAATACGAATCAAGTGCCACGATCAACCTCGCCTATCGGCGCGAGGCTATTCCTCATAAGCTCGATGGTTTCGGTTTCGTTGTTCCCTTTGTCGAAAAGCGATCGTTAATCGCCTGCACTTTCACGAGCGTCAAGTTTGCGAACCGCGCGCCTGAGGGCTACGCGCTGCTGCGCGCATTCGTTGGTGGCGCTTTGCAGCCCGAACTCATAGGACTTGATGATGAAGAAATGCTGGCGCGCGTGCGTTCAGATTTGCGCGACTTGTTAGGCTGCGAAAGCCCGCCGCTGTTCCACCAGATAACGCGCTGGCCACGCTCTATGCCGCAGTATGAGATCGGACATCTTGAACGCGTGAAGAAAATCGAGGAACGTTTGGCTTCTCTTCCCGGTTTGACTCTCGCCGGCAATGCTTATGCTGGAGTCGGCCTACCCGATTGCATTCGCAGCGGAGAAGCCGCGGCTGAATCAATGCTTGCCGCGCTGGGGCCCGCGTAAAAAATTTGACTCGCGCGTTGTAGTAGCGTAAAAGGCGCGGTGGTATTCAAAAAAACAACCCGACCAGCAAACCCGGCCTGGTAAATCCTATGTCAGCCGACCAAGGTACTGAACCCAACCGAGCAGAAACCGAAAATCTGCTACTGCAACTGAATGATGAGTGGATGAAGGCACTAGTCCGCCGCGACCGTGACGTGTTGAATCAAATCATGGCCGAAGATTTTGTCTGGGCTTATCCGTTCGAAGGCGATGACCGCGATCAATTCGTTGGGGACGTGATTTCAGGCGAGGTTAAGGTTGAATATGTTTCACGCGCAAACTTGAGCGTGCGCATCTGGGGGCACACCGCAATTGTGATCGGCACTGACTCGGCGAAATGGTTTTACCAGGGCCATGATTATAGCGGCCATTACAAAGTGATAAATGTCTACGCGCGACGCGAGCAAAAATGGCAGCTGGTGAGCATTCAGGCCTGTCCGATCTCGTGAAGAGTGGTGAACAGAAAACAGTGAGCGCCTTCATATACTAATTCAGCTAGCTTAGCCCGCGGAGCGTGGCGATAGCATAAAGCCTGGGGTGGAGCGCAGCGGAACCCCAAGATAGCGACGTGATTAAAATTCCTAAGCGCGCGGAGCGTGGCGATAGCATAAAGCCTGGGGTGGAGCGCAGCGGAACCCCAGGATAGCGACGTGATTGAAATTCAGAGCACGCGAAGCGTCCGATAGTGCAGACGCCCACCAAGTCATTGAATCGCCTGTCGCCCACTTCGCGGGCTGTGATCTTGTACTCCATACGGATCCTGGGGTTCCGCTTCGCTCGCCAGGCTTTATGCCTTCGCCCGCTCCGCGGGCTAAATAACTTCGCCATCGCCACGCTAAATATGAATCACAAACGATGCGCGCCAGATGTTTGCCGGGATTGATCCGGGCGCAGCGCCAGTCAGGATGATCGCGTAGTCCTGGTTCCACAAGTTGGGCCTCTGCTCAACTAACGTAAATGATGCCGGGAGTTCGCCGCGTTTAGTTCGGCTTTGCAAACTCACTACCGCCAGACGCCGCAGGCATCCATACAAGTGATTCACGCCAGACGCGTACGGTCCCAATTCGTCGTTCAACATTAATCGCACTTCCGCGCGCTCATCGATGAAGTGTTTCAGCAACGACGCGGCCTGCACTATGCCTTTCTCAAACCTCTCATTGAAACCCTGCAAATCAGAATTATCATGACAGGTAGTGTCGAGAATAATCGTAATGCGTCTTTCATCTTCAGCGGTGAATTCTCTGACTGTCAGTTGCCGCGAACGAGCCGTCGCTTTCCAATCGATGTGACGCAAATCGTCCTGCGGCTGATAGTCTCGTAACGAAAACAGATCCTGCCCGATGCCCCGCCTGGCAGAAACCATTTGGCCCGCAAGCGTCGGCAGCAAATGCAGCTCATCGCCAACTGGCTGCGGTTTTGGATAGACCACGATATCGACATTTCGTGCCCGCAATCGACGGCGAAAGCGGAAGAACCCAAATGGAAAAAGTGTTGAGAGTTCAAATCCGGTAATCAGCACGTGACCGCGTTTCTGAAACAGTTGCTCCACCCGCTGTTCCGCGGCCGCGTGATGCGGCACATAAGTGAAATAGGCCAGAAGCCGTTTTTCAAATCGAAGTTTGCGTTTCCGTTTTCCTTGCTTCGGCTCTGATGGACCACGCGAAGCAACCAGAATTGAAAAAGAGGGCAACAATCTTTTCGCGTTTTTCAATGTGACAATCACCGGCGCCGGGTCTCCGGCAAAAATGTGATCCGGAAAGCGAGCAGAGACAATCAAATCTCGCAGTGTGGCGCGCGCAGCAGCGCCGCCCACGAAAAGAGTTGAGACGAGTAGCGAGAACACCAGGAACAACAAATTGTTGCCGGTATTCCACGCGGCAAAGCCAAGGATGAACAGGATCAAAAGAAAAATTCCGCCGCCGGCGGTAATCTCGATGGGCAAATCGAGCCGCGTCACTTCCAATCGAGCTGATTTCGCCAGGCGCGGCACAATGAAAATCAGCATCAACAGCGCGATCACGAGGGACAAGATCGCGGAGCCGGCTGCCAGAACGTAGTTGTCCGTGTGTCGCGCGAGGATCGTTACTAAGGCTGAAGCAAGACCAGCAAGTACCAGGAGCGTAGCGAGGATCGCATTGCGCCAACGCGCACGGACGGATGGGGAGGAGGGACGCGGAGACTCGGAGACCTGTTGTGTTAAATTCTCCGCGTCTCCATATCGCCGTGTCACCTCATTTCCTCGAGGCTCCCCGTCGGCGCGTCTCCCCATTACCGTGTCTCCTTAAAGCGGCACGCTTACGGTTTTCATTATTTCTCGCAACACGGCTTCGGCTTCTTCACTACGACGCATTGAAGAGGAGAAGCGGGTGCTGACGAGTATGCGGTGGGCAAAGGTAGGAATAACCAATCGTTTGATGTCATCGGGAATGCAGTAGGAACGCTCTTCTGTAAGCGCCAGGGCTTGCGCCGCGCGAAACAGCGCGAGCGAACCGCGCGGGCTGACGCCGAGATCCAGCATCTCCGAATCACGCGTCGCCGACACAATCCTCATCAGGTACTCAACCAGCGCATCGTCAACGGAAACGTCAGTGACGCTGCGCTGTAGCTCGACAATTTCAGCGGCGCTCATCACCGGCTGTAAATCTTCCAATGGATCGCGATACTCGCGATCGCGCAGGATTTGCCTTTCGTCTTCGGTCGAGGGATAGCCAATGCGCAGTCGCAACATAAAACGATCGAGTTGCGACTCGGGCAATGGATACGTTCCGTGATGCTCAATCGGATTCTGCGTTGCCAGCACGATGAACGGCGCCGGCAAAGGATGCGTTACGCCTTCAGCAGTAACATGCCGCTCTGCCATCGCTTCCAACAGTGCCGACTGCGTTTTTGGAGTGGTGCGATTGATTTCGTCTGCCAGCACGACGTTCGCAAAGATTGGCCCAGGCTTCCACTCGAAGACCGCAGTGTGTTGGTTATAGACGGAAAGGCCGATAACGTCGGACGGCAACAGATCCGAGGTGAATTGGATACGTTGAAAAGTACAGCGCAGGGCGCGCGCCATCGCGTGAGCGAGGGTGGTCTTGCCTACTCCGGGAACATCTTCGATTAGCAGGTGGCCGCCGGCGATCAAGCCTACGATGCCAAGCCGCACTGCTTCGGGTTTGCCCTTGATGACAGTTTCGATTGCCCGCTGCAAACGATTAATCGTCTCAATCGCCGCGAGGCCAGAGGTTGGTTCCTGCTCGTTTATCGTTTCAAGACGCCGCATCGGGTTCGTCGGTTTGCCCCCAGAAATGCCGTCATTCTACATGTTGCGCGGGCAGGCGCGAAATGTTTAGTAAAAGCAGGCAAACTCAAAGTCTGTGCTATTGAGGTCCGGATGACGTTGCTAATCGCCTGTAGTAAACTCTTCGGGTCCGAAGCCAATTTGTTTTGCCTGCAATTCAGGAACTTAAAAGCAGTTGGCACGTTTAATCGGGCAAGGAGATGTTATGAAACGCAATCTTAATCGTCGTAGACATCAAAGAGGTTTCACCCTGATCGAGTTGATGATCGTGATCGCGATCATCGGCATCCTTATCGCTGTAGGCGTCACCGGTTGGAAAGCAGCTGTGCGCGCCGCCAACGAAGCTGCTGCAATCAAGACGCTTCGCACAATTGCCGAACAGCAGATGCTCTACTACAACTCTCACCAGCGGACCGCTTTTGGCACCTTTGAAGAAATGCTGAAAGAGAATATGCTGGACAGTCGGTTCGCGGGTACTAATCCGGTAGTCGATGGCTACATCTTTCAGATGCGCGTGATTCCAAAATCGCAGACGACGCAACCCGGCTTCGTCATCAATTCGGATCCGCAGGTGACCGAGGGTATGGGCGCCACCGGAAAAAATCATTTCTACCTCGACTCAGACAGCAACACCATTCACGTCAACTCGACGCAGCCCGCGTCGGTAACTGATCCACCCATCGGCCAGTAATTGATGGTGAGCAGGCGCGAACGCTTCGCAGATTTTCTAAGTCTTGAACGAAACGTCTCAATCGCGTCTGCTGCCGTTTTCCTGCTCGGCCTCGGTGAAGAACTTTGGAAGAAGTTTGTTCCCAAGTATCTCGAAGCCCTCGGTGCTTCGACCGTAATAGTTGGATTCTTTGGCACCGCCGAAGATTTTTTTGACGCCATCTATCAATATCCCGGCGGTTGGATCGCGGATCGTTTCGGCCGCCGCCGCGCCTTTCTTACCTTCGTAGCATTCGCATCAGCCGGCTATCTCGTTTACCTCGTCAGTCCCTCGTGGCCTTACGTTTTCCTCGGCCTGGCATTAGTGATGGCCTGGCAAAGTATGGCTTCGCCGGCAATCTTTGCAGTCATCGGCGACTCGCTGCCGCGCGAACGTCGCGCCATGGGTTTCACGCTACAGTCGATACTCAAGCGTGTGCCGATCGTGATAGCTCCTATCGCCGGCGGCGCATTGATCGCTTCGCTCGGTATCGTCAAAGGCGTGCATGCCGGTTTGTTGATTACCCTCGCGTTGGCAGCGCTGACGATGCTGCTACTGCTGAAAGTCAACGTTGAGATAAAGACGTCGCGGACGCACGGAATCTTTGGTGTCTGGCAAACTTTTCATAGCGCGCTAAAGCGGCTGCTTGTTTCCGACATCATCATCCGCACCTGTGAAGGCATGACTGGAGTGATTACGATTTTGTATGTCACGAACGTGCAGCACTTCAGCGTGCCGCGTTATGGAACACTCGTCGCCATTCAGATGATCACTTCGATCCTCGTTTATATTCCGGCGGGCAAGATTGCGGACCGCATTGGGCGCAAGCCTTTTGTGATTTTCACCTTTTTCAGTTTTGCGTTGTTCCCGCTCGCGATCATCGCCGCTTCCAGCTTTTCGGTTCTCGTGCTTGCGTTTGTAGTTGGCGGGTTGCGCGAAATTGGTGAACCCTCGCGCAAAGCTATGATTGTGGATTTCGCGCAGGAGAATGTGCGCGCGCGGTCGATTGGTCTTTATTACCTGCTGCGCAGTCTTTCCATCACGCCGGCTGCCGCAATCGGTGGCTTGCTCTGGCGCATCACTCCCGAGGTGCCGTTTGTCGTAGCCGGAATCATCGGCTTGTTCGGCACCCTCGTGTTTGCACTCACGGTGGAAGAGCGCTACGCGAGTTGAGGCCGCGGGATTCAGATGCGAACTGGGTGGAGTCAGGTTTGAACCGCAACTTTGCCGACCCGGTTTTCGCTCCAGCGGAGCGGGATGTTTATAGACACCATGCGGCACTAAGATGAACTCGCTCCGTTAGGAGCGAAATATGAAGGTCGCAACGGCGGTCACAAAGCATTGCGCTCCTCTGGAGCGCCGGATCTACAAGGCGCATTTGACTATAAACATCTCGCCCTGACAGGGCGAAGCAGCGCTGTTGCAGTTCCGATCTAATTCAACAACGTAACCCTAAAGCACACGATCCACGAAACTACACGAAAATAAGACAAGCAGCACGGATGATGGTAAGCAGCGCTTAGTCCGTGCAGCGCGCATTGATAATCGTGTTTGCCTTGCGAATGAATTCCGCGGTCCACGCTTCAGCCGGCTGATCGCGCTCGCTGTTGCGCGAGGCGCGAAAGACCCGCGTGATCAGTTGGTTGCTGTTCTCGCCATCGATGAGTCTTTGCAATCCACTGGCGAGCAATTGGCGGCCGGCTTCACTTATCGTCGTGCTGCCCACACTTTTGGCCGTCGTTTCACAGCGGCCATGCTCAACCTTTATTGGATCCTTGCCTTTCCATGTGTCCAGACGCGCCTTCTTCTCGCTCGCACTGCTGTAGCCAAACGTCGATCCCATATCAGAAACGTAATAAACCGCCTGGTTGGGTTTACACATGCGCGAACCATCAGAATTTTTCGCCGAGTCCAGACACGCGAACTTCTGATTGTCTGTCTTCGTGTCGCCGTGATCGATAAAGGCAAGCCAGAGCTTGAACGCATCGATCTCGGCGCGACTGCCGCCGCTCTTCAAAAGCTTCTCGAGCGAACTAGCAAGCGCTCCGGAATCTTTGTTGTTGCATTTCACATCGATCCCCCGACCCAGCGGCAGCTCAATTCCCGCAGCAGGCTGAAATGGATTGAAAGGCGCTCCCTGGAACTTACTAGTCAGACTCTTTTCGCAGTCAGGACAAGTCACATCTGCTACCCACTCATCGTCTGCAAAAAAACCAAGCGCCTGCGAGAAACGCGACGAAAGAAACTCCCCATAAATCTCGCCGTTCCTTTTGTCCGGACTCTGACCCTTGAAGTGTGGCTTGATCTTGTAGCGGATCGGCTCACCATCTTTATCAACTACGCCGGCGACTGAACAGTAGAATTTTGGTGTGGTACCCGAACCTTCGTTCTCCTTCACATTCGCCATACAAGTGATGGGCGCGGCGAGGCCATCGGGATTGACAGCAGGCGCACCGGCGCGTGGACCATTCGCGGGATTGTAGCCAAGTACCGGATCGTAACCAGGATCGGGAGGGCTAAAAACTCTCGCGGTGTGTTCGGCGGCTTCTCGCGCATCTGCGCTGAAGCACGATTTCTGCGCATACGTCGGCGCTGCCACAAAAGCAGCAGCCAGGATGAAAGCGAATGCGTTAATGGTTTTGCGAAACATGAATAGCCCTCCCTTTGGTGTCGGACGATGTCAATTGGGTTAAGAATCGAAACTTATGCTTCCTTCGAAATGCAGTTGGCTGTTGAAAGCCTCTTCGCCAGGTTTCATGGGAACACGTTCGTAAATGCCGTCGGCGTTTAGTACTCGCGCTTTGACGTTGTCCCTCAAGTAAGTATCGAGCACAACATTTTTCAAATGCTGTTTCAAACTCGGATCGAGAATGGGCGTCACCACTTCGACGCGGCGATCGAGATTGCGAGTCATCCAATCGGCAGACCCGATGTAAACATCCTCGTCTCCGCCGTTAGCAAAATAGAAGATGCGGCTGTGCTCGAGAAACTGGCCCACAATACTTCGGACGTGAATTGTCTCTGACAGGCCGGGCACACCGGGCCGCAACATGCACGACCCTCGCACTATCAAATCGATGCTGACGCCGGCCTGCGACGCGCGGTACAACGCATCAATGATTTCCAAATCCGTCAGCCGATTTATTTTCGCCACGATGCGCGCCAGTCGTCCCGCCTGGGCGTGATCGATCTCGCGCTCGATCAAAGCCAACATTCGTTCACGAAGGTTCACCGGCGCCACCATCAGGTGCGTGTACTCGCGTGGTCTGGAAAACCCGGTCATGAAGTTGAACAAATCGGTCGCATCGTCACCTATCTCGGCATTCGCGGTTAGCAAACCCAGATCGGTGTAGACTTTCGAAGTCGTCGGGTTGTAATTGCCGGTCGCGATGTGGACGTAGGTTTGCAGCCCCTGTTCTTCGCGGCGAATGACCAGCGCCACCTTGCTATGCGTCTTCAGTTTCACCAGACCATAGACCACGTGAACGCCGGCTTCCGCCAGCCGCCCGGCCCATTCGATATTGTTCTCTTCATCAAAGCGGGCCTTGATCTCAACCACGGCCGTCACTTGCTTGCCTCGCTCGCTCGCTTCAATCAGCGCTTCCGGAATGGGAGAATTTTTGCCGGTGCGATAAAGGCAGATCTTGATCGCAAGCACGCGCGGATCTTTCGCCGCCGCCTCGATAAAATCAGTAACCGTGGTGTAGGCCGTATAAGGATGATGAAGCAGCACGTCCTGCTTTTTAAGCGCGTCGAAGACCTGGCGTTTCTTGCTGAGCGGCGCCGGCACAGTCATTCTGATCGGCCGGTCGCGCAGGTGCGATCTATCCAGATTGTACAGTTGCATCAAGTCACCAACGCCCAGGATGCCGCCCATTACATAGACGTCGTCGGCTTCAATCCCCAGCGACTTGGTGAGGTATTGGACCATCATCGGCGGCATGGTGTCAGAAACTTCCAGACGCACAGCGTTACCAAAGCGGCGTTCGCGCAACGATTCTTTTATTCGTCCCAAAAGATCGGCTGCCTTGTCATCGCGGATCTCGACATCCGCATCGCGCGTCACCCGAAACAGGTAACTCTTGCTAAGGCGCATACTGGGAAAAACAGAATGGAGATTTGCGTCGATCAACTCTTCAAGCAAAACGAGTTTTCCGGTGTCACCAACGGGAATGAGCCGCGGCACAATCGGCGGCACTTTGATGCGGACAAACCTGGGCATACTTCCCATGGTTACCGGTTCGTCCGGATCGGAATCAACTTCGACGGTCAAGCCAATGTTCAGGCTGAGATTGGCGATGTGCGGAAACGGGTGCGCGGGATCGACTGCCAGCGGCGTCAGCACGCGAAACACATTCTTCATGAAATACTGGTTAAGCAGTTTCTGATCGCGTTGCGGCAGGGTTTCGTACTCAACAATCTCCACACCATCCTTTGCCAACGCCGGAAGGATGCTATTGCGCAGGCAATTTACCTGGGCTTCAACCATTGGCAGCACCCGCTCGCGAATCAATTTCAGTTGCTGGAGCGGTTCCAATTCACCGGGCATCGGTTGCAGATCCCGGATGTCCAACATCTCTTTCAATCCGGAAACCCGTACCATGAAAAACTCATCGAGGTTGCTGCTGAAGACGGCGAGAAACTTTAGACGCTCAAGCAGTGGGACTGATTCGTCGGTCGCTTCTTCGAGGACGCGCTTGAAAAATTCCAGTTGGCTTAGATCGCGATTGAAAACGGACCAGGAGAGAAACGGCTCCGCTTCAGATGGAGCGGGCAGCCGGCCAATGCGGGCAAGCGCAGGCGAAGTGATAGAGGACTCAACAGTCGTAGAGGATTCGTCATTGTCCCTTGGTTCACTCATAGTACTCGGCGCCTTCGTGTAGTTTTCGGTTCCCTTTCGTGCTTCTTAATGGACTGCTCGCTGCGCTCGATCAAGTAGGATCGTAACGATTGCGCGCCGGCACACTTTTGAATTCCTCAGTCTCGATAATGTAAGCAGTAAGCTGATTGCCATAGACACAACCAGTGTCGAGCCCGATGGCTCGCTTTCCCCGGCGCGGCTCTGACGCGGGCCAGTGACCGAACAGTACTACCTTCTCGCCGTCATAAGTTTCGTACCAGGGCGTGCCATCGCGCGCGGTACGATCCTTTCCCAAACTGCGTAACTCAGTCAGGTCTTCGGTAGTTTGAGAATGCAACTGCACGCCGGGGCGTATTCCTGCATGCACTACCAGATGCGTGCCGAGGTCGATCATGAAGGGCAAGGAATTCAAAAATCCTGCATAACGTTCCTTGTCTTTCTTCAGCTCTTTATGCGTTGGTTTCTGCGAATCCTTTAACTTGATCTTTTCGCCATTCCATTTTCGTCGCAACGCCAAATCGTGATTGCCCAACACTGCGGAAAATTGTGGGTTAGACATGAAACGCTCCAACACTTCCCTGTTCTTGGGCCCCTTAGTAATCAAGTCCCCCACACAGACGAGACGATCGCCGGCGGTGAAAGACACTGCTGCAAGCATGTCTTCGAGCTCGTCATCACAGCCATGAATATCACCAACGACAATCGTGCGCGATGTCATTCTGCTCTCGACTCTCTTTTATGCCAGGGGATGTCCCCTACACTAGGATCGATCTAAGCGACCGTCAAGCAGAAGATTGAGTTGTTGGAGGGGTTGACACCGCGTGCCATCGTGTTTGCGGCGGGTGTGAAATGTGTGTTGACGGAATAAAGGCAGATAGGTTGCTGCGTGGGCGTGGTTCAGCAGGTCGGTATCATCTCGGGTCTGTGGCTTGCCAATTGTCGATTGCCGACAGTGCGACGCAGCCATAAATCGCGTTATCGGCTTCGCTACAAGCCGAAGGGTGCGTCACAGCGATGAGCGATACACTAAAAAGAAATTGGTCGTCGCGGATCATGCAGGAAGGCGTTCAGACAATACTTCCTCAAGAGCTTCTACCGGATCGAATAGTTCTTGCGAGCTCACCGCGTTGTGGTGCCGGTAATTACCCTCAGCATCTGTTTGATAAACGGAGCGATAATATTCCTGCTGATCCATGATGTCGCAAACGCCGGCTATCAAAGCGTCAATATCTGTTGGCGTTGTGTACAGTCCAAAGCTGGCGCGCACCATACCCATTTTCAACCTTAGGGATGCTCTCTCCCGCTGATCGAATTGATCCAATACCCGCCCGACGGCCCAGGGTTCGGATTTAAGTAAGTCTCGGACGTAAGGCTGAGCGCAAAAGCACTCATTGCGAACTGCCACGTTATGGTAGTCGTTTAACGCTGCCGCCACCATCCCATGATCGAGACCTTCCAGGTTGAAAGAAATTATTCCGGTCCGTGGTGCAAGGCGAAGGTCGGTATTACCGTATAGTCGCACGCGACCCGATTGAGACAATCCGGCCAGTGCTCGTTGCACGAGTGTATTCGACTCCTCGTAAACGATGTCAACGCCTATGCGCTCAAGAATTTCTAAGGCAATACCAAGGGTTACCGCGCCCAACACGTTCGGTGTGCCGGCCTCATGGCGCTCGGGAAGAGCGTCAGTCAGTTCGTGACGGTTAAGGTACACGGCATCGACGGTGCCGCCGCCGAGATCATCTGGCTCCAATTTGGCCAGAACCGAACGTAGGCCCACAATAACGCCGGGCGAACCCGGTGCGTAAACTTTATGTCCGGAGAACACAACGAAGTCGATGTCCCTTTCCGGATGATTCGGCTCACAAGTCTTGAATGGAGCATGGCCAATCAACTGAGAGGCATCAACGACTATTAAGGCACCGACGCGGTGCACCATCTCTGCGATTTCGTGAATAGGATTAATAATGCCCGTAACATTGCTTGCCCCGCTGACCGCGACGTAGTTTACCTTCGACCCATGCGTCTCAAGCGCTTCTTGGAGTAGTTCGAGGTTGCTCCCTCGTACTTCGTCTGATTCACACGGAGCTGAAAAGTGGATTACTCGACCGGCGTGCCTACGATGTGGAAGATCGTTTGAGTGATGTTCCATCCGCGAAACGAAAACGAGATCGCGCGATGGGCGACTGGCGGCCAGCAACCGAGCTACGTGATTAAGGCCTGAAGTCGATCCGCTGCCGGTAAAGATACATAGGTAGCGATCGGCATCAGCACCCGTAAAGCTCAAGACTTTTTTATGGGCCCAGTGGTAACTATCGGACGCGATGCTGGCTCCGTAATGGAGCCGGCTGTGAGTATTCGCATAGTGCGCAAGAAAGCGTTTTCCCACTTCATGGGCGTCGGCCATCATTAGCGTTGATGCGGCAGAATCAAGGTAACATCGAGCACGAAAGCCGCCGTTGACTACCGGATAGGTAGTTCTTAACCCCATGAAGTTGCGCCGCACTTGATCCAGTAAATGGAGGCCGCGGGACCGATCAGGGGAGCCGAGGTTCATCGGCCAGGGCAAGGCTGATCCTTGAGGATTACTAGATATTTCCTTGCTGTCTCGGTGAAATTCCACGACGATCATGCAATAGCAAAGTTGTGTGGCTTCGAGTGGACCGACTTGAGACGGCGGCTCAAGTCGAACTTGAAGCCTGGCATTAGCGACATGTTTACGCGACTTTTCTAAGACGACTCTCGACCAATGAGCGCACCACCTCAGGCTCTGCTTCATACAGCCGCTTCACTGCCGCTCGGGTGTTTTCCGGCAAAGGCCGGCCCATCGCCAAGTGCCTAACAAGCAGATCGAGCTGATATTGACCTGATACTGCCAGGCTTAACCATTGATTATCTTCGTGAAGTAAGAGACGCGCGCCAATCAAATCTGAGAGGACCTGGTCCAGATCATCAAAGGCTGCCGGTCCAGATGCTACGTAGGCCTCTAACGCAGATCGTGTTCGTGCCTGGTCACAGTATTCATATACGAGTTTATGTAAGCCGGAGAGCCGATGTTCTCTCTTGATCGCAATGGGACGCGTATCCCAAATCACCAGGGTTTCGTCGCAAACCAGTGAGATAAGATACGCCTTTTTGTTAATCTTATCCCACTCACGAAAGCAATCCACTAGTCCCTGAACATAGTCAACGGGGTTGCGACCGTCTATGTAGTCGTAATCGAAATAGTATGCCAAATCAAAGATGTCCGAGTCTGAAAAGGGAAAGACGTACTTATACGCAGGTCTCGGTCGTACGTTGGTTAACCCATTTTCTTTCGGCCGAACAAATAAAGGACTGAACCGATCCAGGCGCAAGGTTGCACATTCCTGCGGAGGCGTGAGATGCATTAGCAAGGGAGCGATTTCGGTTTGTCGGACGTAGTCGGCCGGCGATTCCCCTGGAAAGCCGGCTAGTATGTTCCAGTGAACCTTTACCATATACTCATCGCACCATCGGAGTAACTGAATGTTTTGCAAGGCACTGACACCTTTGCGCATGATTCGTAAAATGTTTGTGTTTAAGCTTTCAATCCCCGGCTGGATACGTACAACACCGGCTTCGCGCAACTGCAACACCTGGCTTTTTCGCAGGTTTGCTTTCGTCTCGTAGAAGAAATCCACCTCCAAATTCAATGCCGCGAGGCGTGGCAATAGTTCTTGAAAGTACTGCATAGCGATGATGTTATCGACTGCGGCGATCTCGCGTGAGCCATACCGCTCGATCAACGCGGAGATCTCGGACAGCGCTCTGTCGGGAGACTTAGCGCGGAAACGCATGGTCGCTCCGTTCAATCCACAAAATGTGCAATGCTGTTTTTGGCCCCACCAGCAACCTCTCGCTGTTTCAATTAGAATCTGCGGCGGCCGATCGAGGTCCATTACTTCAGCTCGTTGAACGACGTAATCGTCGTAATCAGGTAGTGGTAATGCATCCATATCTTCTACGGGAGCACCACTGGTCTTCGGCAAGGTAGTCTGCCCGGCCACTCGTCGAATTATGCCCGGCAAGTCTTCAACTGGTTCGCCATTGAGAACGCGCTTCGCAAGGGTTGGAAATGTAAGGTCTCCTTCACCAGAACAGACGTAATCGATAAAAGGAAAGAGGCGGTGAACCGCAGCCCCCATTTCGGCTTCACAATTTGCCCCGCCGAAAGCAATGTTAATGTGAGGAAACTGAGCCTTGATACGGTGGGCGAGGGCCAAAGAGGCTAGCGACTGGTGAAAGGTCGAAGTAAAACCCACCAGGGCATAGTCCTCCCATGCAATGGAGGCCATGCAATAATCGAGAAACCGGTGAGCATATTCCGTCAGGACTTCAACCCAAGTTGTTAGTTCTTCATTGTTCTCATGCGGCCCTCCCGTCTCACTCAGATTGCCTTTAACGACCGGCCGCAGAACTTTATCGACGTATTCTTCACGTCGCGATGGTTCTTGTCCGAACAAATCCGCCGCAAAAATGTATTCCGCAACCATAGTGTCACCGGTCAGCGTGCAAATGCGCTCGTAGTGGTCCACCCCGATTTGCTTGGCGTACTTGAAGTTTAAATACCGTATGTCGCAAGGTAAATCATCACGGTTCAGTGCAGCTTTGAGCAGACTTATACCAATCGCCGGACGTATAGTTGCGCCGCACGGCATGTTTAAGAGCAGTACTCGTTTCACGGATTCACCTCATTCGTTCGCCATTGCCAAAGTAGAAACCGGCTCCCTCGATCCGGAGACATAAAGAATCAGGCGCGCAATACAAGTCGCCATCGATTGGGTGATCTCGACTGCTGCCGGTGACTGGCAGTTATCGGGAACAACAAAGTGTGCGCCGATAGCCCCGGACGGCAGTTGCTGACGAGTGAGAAAGGCCAGTGCTTCGAGCACTGTCGCAGAAAGCGGGAGATGTGAATCCGCGCGGTCAAGCAGAGCGGAGATGAGCACCGGCAATTGATAGTCCCTGGCTGCCTGGATGATAAGAGCGTCATTTAGGACCAGGGCAACCTCAGTTGATTGCCAAACAGTGATTTTTGCGGCGTCGGCCCAACCAGCATCGGGCAGACCGCATGGACCTCGATAGCTTCTAATGCGGATCTTAGTTTTCTCGTAGATCGATAGCTGGTTCGGCGGCTCAATTAGTAGATCGCCAAGTGAGTCTTCCGGCTTGCTAAGCTGATTGTGATTACCATTGCCATTGCCATTGTGAGAACAAAAGTCTTGTGCGGACAAAACCGCTAGTTCGGCTCGTTTCAGAAGGGCTGCGGAAACAGCAGCGGCGGGTTCCCAAACATAGGAGTCATCGCCCGTCTGCGGATGACGGAGCAAGACGCAGCAAAGCAACCCGGCCACAAACGTTGTGTGATAAATATGAAGAAACGCGTAAGCGCCCGCACGCTCTCCGGAAAGTTGAGCATACCGAGCACTGTCGAAGGTCGACGACGGCAAAAAACCGAGTTCGTCCCACATCGACGCGAGCAGATGCCAAGCCACACTCATATAAGGCGACCACGCGTTTGGAATGCAAGCCGCGCTAAGTAAGAGTTCCCCAAGAAGGTCAAAATTATTTGACAGGATGTGCCAGGCCAAACACGAATCGATTATCTGGCCCAGGCGCCGCGGGTCCAGCGAATAAGGAAGTTCGCGACGGCCGAAGTCGGTTAGATACATGACCCCGTGTGTGATGGCATAGACATCAAGATCCGACGCGTAAATCGGATGCACACACGAGGAGAGAATGGAATGAGGTAAAAGGTCATCAAATTGGGGCGCGGTCGAAGGATTCATGATCCCCAGAAGCCAGCGGAGATCCATGGTCCGATAGGGCAGACGCTCGACAGCGTCAGCGTGACCGCTTTCGAGAGCGGTGCGGATCAACGCATCGAACCGCTCATCGCCATGGCCCAGCCGAGACAAAATTACATGTGCAATTCCTAACGAGGCAGCCGTATGCGGAAAGCGCAGGAACAGTACTTGAACTCGCTCGCTGCGTGCGCACACCTTCACTTTCTCAATGAGAGAATCTAATGCGGCATTTTCCGGATCGGTCCTGGTGATTATTGTTGAAGCGACGAGTGCAAGGAGCGCCGCCTCGACAATTACTTTGTCGGCTTGGTTGACTAGAGAGGCTGGTTCGTCTTTTTTCGGAGTCGTCGGCTCCTCTTGCCAAAAACGCGAATAGACATCAAGACCGTCAAGATTGGTTGCAGCAAACTGAAGCACTTTTGTCAGTCGGCCTAGCAACTCAGCATGAGTCAAGCTCGACGAGAGCCCCTCAAGTGACGAGAGTCCATATCGAATAGTCATAAACTTCTTGAGCCGACCAGCCGGTTGAAGCGCATTAAGGTGGTTCGCGGAAACGAACAGAACCAGTCCCGCCCGCGATTGTGGGTGATTCGAACTTCTTCGCCGTACCTTTGTGTTCTCTGTGGTTGTTTTGTCGCGACAGACGGGACACAGAGATAGCGGTCCACAGCACTACACCTCTCTCCATACAGCATTACCGAATGGCGAGGTAGCGCCGAGTCTCACCTTGAGCTAGGTTTTTACCGCTTTCTACTGTTGAATTAGCGCTGCTTGTCCAAGCTGCCACGCAGAGAATCTACCTGTTGGCGAATCTGGCGGATGTCCAGATCTGCGGTTGCGCCGGTGACAAGGCCGTATTCATTGCAGCAAAGAACGTGGATAGCCACCTCGTCGCCAATGTTTTTGAGGCTGGCTGCTGTAGGTTCAATGAGGCTTCGGATTGTTGTGTCGATATTTAACACCTTTGCCTCCGCAGCTGCGTTAATGACTTGTACGATCTCGGAATGTTTGAGTTGACGGTTTGCCATGGATTCTCCTTCATGAGACTGACAGCCCGAAAGCTGTGAAGTTGTTTAGCGTGAACCCGCAATTTGGGTCGGTTTGCTTGAACTTAGCAAACGCGAGCTGTGGCAGCGTATTTTTCTGCGTCTGTGGAATCGTATAATTCCTGAGTTTTTACAAGATGTTTTGGAAGGGGCAGGACGAGCGCATAAACGCGGAACGGCGGCACGGGCTTACCGCTATTTTCTATTGTCCAAAACTTGCTCCAGCGTCTTGATATCTTGCTCTATGCCCTTGTGCACATCTCCTACAGCGAAGCTAAGGCGCTTCAAGCGCATCAGAACTTGCGGTAAGGAAGCAAACGTCAATGACGAGAATCTAATTGGATCGGTGGAGATTTTTCTGATATCAGCTCGAATGTGTTCGTAAAGGTCGATCGTATCTTTTTGCGGCTTCACGCCCAACTCCTCCTCCAGCGCCTGAACACAACGTTCATACTGCCGTAGCGCGCCGGTTCGATCGCCCGCCTTATAGAGCAAGCGCATTAGTTGCCGGTGCGTTCTCTCGCGTGCGCGATCATTTTCGAGAATAGTTGACGCATACGCACAGGCTGCGTCGTAATCCTTATGTTTATCTGAATAAGCAAAGAGCTTATCAAGTGTCAAAAGATATAAGTTCTGCAACCGATCGCGCTCAAGAAGACACCAATCCTGGTACCAGCCGTCAAGCAGATTCCCCTTGTAAAGTTGTACAGCCTTCATTAGCATTTCAGCTTCTGACTTCTTGAGTTTCTTTCCGCTTGCTCCCTGACCGGCTGCGCACAAGCGTTCGAACGACTCTACATCGAGCCAGATCCCTTTCAGCGTGATCTCTATCCAATCGTGAGTCACAATTATGAAGTGCGATCCGCCTGCGCAATCTGTTAATGTCCGCTGCAAGTGCCACAATGCCTGGCGCAAATATTTTTTCGATCTCTCAGTAGGCATATCGCTCCACAGCATACTTGCCAGGGCCTCGCGAGGATGGCACCGGTCATTACGCAGTAACAGATAGCTCAATAACTCCTGGTGCTTGCTCGCTTCCAGACCTTTCACTGATTCAGTCCCGCAGCGTACTCCAAATTTTCCGAACAACTGGATTTTTAGCGTGGCCATATGAGGATACCTAGTTTTGAAGACAACCAGTGGCCCAAGCCTAACTAATTGTTCTCATATCAGCAGGAAAGCCGCTGTTTGTTATAGGTTGTGAGAAAAGCTGGCCAATGAGCGCCGGCAGATCATTCGTATGAGGAACAGATCCCGCAGCAACGTGAGAAATCATACTGAGCGATAAACAGGGGTGTCAAGAAAAGTCCCAACAAGCGTGAGGTCACGTTAGGGACCGCAAATATGAACGAGTCTGGACCAACGAAAACAGCCAGGTCGCCTACAACACGCTTGCAGGATCATCTGACGTTTCCAGAGTCGATGGATTGAATACTCTTGATTAGAAAACAATAAGCAGAACTTCTAGCCCGCTTGGTTCAGCAACAGGGCACTCGCTTCACACGCCTTAAACTTACTAACGAAATCGCAGATGCTCAGTAAAGACGCCGATTATGTGTGTCCTTTGGTGTCACGAAGTGCGCTGATGTGTCCTGAAAACCACGAAAGCCACAACAATTTCTTTTCTGAATAGGAAACTACTTGCTTCCTTCGGCTTGCTCTTCAAGGCTTCTGCAATCAAAGAATAGGTGAGGTAGATATGCTTATGTCTTACGCCCAGGCTGCAGTGAGACTGTGTAGGCAAAGTCGATGCGACGTTAGGCAGCGCCTCGCAGATTAGAACGAGACGCTTTTGAGCTACTTGTCAACCAACTGACGCTGCGACCCATGCGCAAAGTACAAATGCCACTCGCTGTGGAGTTAAAAGCCCCAAAGTTTATAGGTCCGCACTGCGCTTCCTTTCGCCTTCGGCTGAGGGAAACATCAAACACTCTCGGCTATTGTGAACATCCGTGCACTTAGTAGGCAAACAGACTATTAAGACGTTCGTGCTCGTAACCAGTCGCAGGTAGGGGGCCAGGGATCACCACGTCGCGCTGCTGTAAGTGAGACGTGTCCAACGATTCGGCCAGTCGGGAATATTCCATAAGCTGGTGGTTGCTCGATCGATTGAGCGACACACCCGGCTGGCAATGGGTTCAAAACACTCTCGAGTCCTCTAAGCAATGCGTCTAACTGCTCGTACTGATACTCCGTCACAACATGCCAACCCAAGTCAGGCGATTGTGGTCTAGGAATGACATCTGAATCGGGAATGGCGTGGCCCTGAGGAACGCCATTTTCAACTAACCGCCATTGTCCGTTCACGCGCCTAACCAGACCAGCACTGTGCAGTTCTATTCCTACCGACACGAGATTCGGATGCCACGATTGACCATTTGCGACGAAATTTCCATGACCTGCACCGCCGGCGTGGTTGGCATTTCTCGTGATTGGGACCAACTGAAGTAGACCTTCATTGGCATTGCGGCCCACGGCAAAGTGAGCACATGATCCGTCTCCCGCTTGCGTCACCCAACTATTGAGCAGGGTATTCCACGCTTCGGGTACAACGTCCGTTGTGTGGACCACCGTGCTGAACGGCTGTATGTTTCCACCAATTCGTCCAGAGTGTGCATTACGTTGCGTTGCGAGGGACCACCACCCGTTCTGGAATGCTCCGCCAGTAATAGGCACCGCTACTTCGTTGTTCAGTGAGCAGCCCTCAATTGAAACTACATGCGTGCCTACTGGACGAATGTCCCAGTCAGACAAGGTGATGACGTTTAGATCGATACTTACTCGGTAAGGATAGTGATAGAAAACTACATCGACAGTGGGCGAAATACTCTCAACGTAACAAAGGTAATGTTGACCATCATCAAAACTCACAACTGCCACGTCCTGAGGCGAAGGATCACGACCTGCCGGAGTGTAGATGTCGTGGCTGTCGATGACGTAATTCGCTCCAGCATCGTCTGTTCCCGACCACGGACCACTTGCATTTGTCGAGTACTGAAAAGTGAATCGCTGTCCAGTATTGGCCAACTTGCAGCTGAAGTACTGCGAAGCTGAATCTACAGATGTGATTTCAGCCACGTATTGAGTGAAGGGTGAGGACGTATCTCCGTCGAAAGTGCAGAGCATGAAGTCGCCGGCGTTCATGAGGGTTCTCCTTTCTGAGTTGGGGATTGTTCGGTGGCACCGTTGCCGGAGCAGAACTCAGACAAACAAATTGAGTTGTTTTTGCGAAGCGAAATCCAGCTGTACCTACACTACTTTCCAAGGTTGGGCGAGACCTCTTTGAAGATCCATTGCAAGTGCTTAGCTGTGGTTGCTGTCCGACTGCTTTCCATCATCTTTTAAGAAGCCGTCTTTTAATGCTCGCTTGCTTTCCCCAATGGCTCGCGCCAACTTTGGTAACCGAGAACTTCCAAAAAGAAGCAAGATAACGCCAGCAATCAGTATCAATTCTGACGCACCCAAATTCATACCAAACATTGGGTAATTCCTTTCTGAATAGGTAACGAATCAAGTGAGGGGACTAACAAAGCAAAGAAAAGCTGCTAATCGTGTGCTTCATCAGCCAGTCAATGACTTTGCAACGTGACTGTGGCGTACGGTTATAGCGCTAGGTACTTAGGTTTTAGCTCAGCGAGATCACGGAGTACGGTTGCCAATTCCGTCCTCTGAGTTATGTTTTCAAGCTGCGGTTCTCCTCGGTCCAAGAACTCAATCAATGACATTTAGTTATCCTTTCACTTCTTTGCCGAGCCCTTACACACCGAGAACATCCGCGTACACAATGCGGAAGCCTGGGTCGTACTCGATATGATCATGGTCCTTGTCTTGCGCGATCTCTTCAGATTCAAGGATCACTATCCGGTAACGGCTCGCCTTTCGCGAGTGCGGTAACGAGACGCGGAAAGTCCAAATCGTCTCACCGTTCGCACTGCTACTGGTACTCGTCGGGTCGATATGACCATCGGGACTACCCCCAGGTTGTGTTAGCCGCTGCCAACGTAGATCGCCTTTGCGATTCTTGCACCGTTCTTCCACCGCAACTTTCACAATGCCGGTTCCGTCTTCGGGCAATCCTTCCTGCCTGGCGCGACGACTCTGATACGAATATCCAGTGACCGTAACTGTCACGTCGTGATCAGACTCGTATTTAAGGTTGGCCCAGCGATCCGGGGTTAGCTGCATAAACTCAGCCTGGACCACTGACGAGATGCGGCAGTCGTTCTCCTTCGCGTCCAACGCGTCCGGCTGATATCGAGCGAGCGCGAGTCTCACAAAGGGAAAATAAGCAGTCCCCGGGTTCATCTCGATGTCGCATCGCCACATACCGCGTTCCTCGTCGAACTCAGGCTCGAATGCAACCACCGCAACTTGGAATTGCTCTCCCGATATGCAATCCACATCAGCGGGCTTTAGCTTTTCGAATGCTTCGAGCATCAACCCCGTTTGATACAGAGGCTCCTTGCCGCGCCAGCGAAAATCGTTGCGGCCAGGAAAAGCGCTAAGTCGACGCTCCGGGAAATTCCCGGACTTAGGTTTCAATCCCCAAATCGGATCGCGGCCCCACTGCGTGATGTGCGGACCCATGAACTTGCAAAGCGGCCCAGTCAGGGTTCCCGGATAGAGCACAATGCCGAGCCGTTCTCCGGCGCCGGAAGCAAACCAAGGCCGCTCGAGATACACACGCAATCCGCCACCCCATCGTCTGCTGTTGGATCCGGTTTTCTCGATTACATCCTGTTCCCAACGAAATGTCGGAATCACGTACGCAAGATTCGGCGCGGGAGGTCGAGCCGTGCTAAGGACATTCACTTCAGTTTCGCTGAAAACCGTTGAATACGTCGCCTGCTCTTTTTGTTGAGCGCGCATCAATGCTTCCGTATCGCCGTCGGCAACGGGTTCAGCGGGCGGATAGTATTCACGAAACCTAGTAGTGGCACGCATCGAGTATGTGACGTTGCGATGTTTCGTATCGTTGAAATTGTGTAGCCCGTCGAGGTGGTACGTTTGTCTGAACCGCTCGGAACGTTTTGTGATCGGATTATCTTTATCCACCAATTGGATCTTGCGCTCCGCGACCAAGGCTGTTCCGTGTTTCTTCCCGCAGATTGGTTGTGAAACATCATCAACCGGTTCTTCCCATCTGGCTTCGCATTCCGCTTTGCCGGTGCTGTTGCGATGCAGCTCAACATTAATATCGAGATTCAGGAAGGTGTCACCTGGTTTGCGAGCGATGCCGACAAGCTTCTTCAACAATGGTTCGAGAGGTTTCTTGACTGCATGGACCAGCAACACATCACGCGGCGGCGTATAGAGCGCGTACTCGCCGCAGAGAATCCTCTGTGCCTGCTCGGGCGAAGGGTTTCTTCCCTCCCGCGCGGCGAGTTTCCAATAAGCCATCTTCTCCAGATTGCTCATGTCAAACGATCCACTTTCGAGGTTAGCCAACGACGAGGAAACTTTCAGCTTGATTATTTCTCCCGGCGTCAGCGAGACCTCGGCCATCGTGACGAAAGGCTGCATTGGACTCTCAGCCACAAGCTCTGCGATCGTTTCGCGTTTCGGATCCGCGGGCACCAGATTTATTAGAAACGGTTGCGCGTGTGGCCATGACTCATGCTGTTTGAAGAAGCCGCAGACCATTTCGTTTTTCGACATGTTGTCGAAGATCGGCTGCTCGTCGACGGTGCCCAGCGCCACGCACGCGGCCGGCGCAAACGGATCCGGCAGGTACGGTTGCTCGGGAGGTTCTGCGTTGTCCGGGAGGTAGCTGAAGAGCGGACTCTCGTATGCATGGTCGTCGCTCTCCACCTGCGGAAACTCTCCGTTCTTCTCGAGTAGCGCTCCCACGAATGCGCTGTCCTTAGGAGACACTCCGTTGTCGTATTGTCCGGCTATGATCGACGTCATGGCAGTCACGCGCGGTGGAGCTACACACCGCAGCGATGAGCCGTCTCCGTCACGAAGCACGAGCCGATTGAGTTGCTCACCCGGAGTTTTTTCCGGGTCTATTCCCCGAGTCACGAGCAGCAAAGGCGGCGCAACCGCCTCATAACGCCCATACTTTTCGGGTCCAATAGTCGTCGAGTAGTCTGTCTCGCGAACATCATCCTTAGACAAACTGTTTCCCGCCGGATCTACCACCCGGCAGCGAACGCGATACTGTCTACCGAAACGAAGCTTCGGAAGACTCCGGTCGGTGACTTTGAACTCCGGGCGTAAACGTAGCGGCGACTTTCCCGGAGTCACTTCAACGCGCTTCACGTCGAGCGCAGTTTGCGGAAACGGAACAACAAGGCTCCAATTCTCCCAGCGAAACAGAGACTGATGCTGTTGCAGCACCTTCAGGTTCGCGGCTTCGACTGACTGTTGGACCTCGGGCTTCGTCACCGTCAGACCAAGCGTGCCTTCAGCCGGATGCATTGCGGATCCCGGCGGCCATTCAAAGAGATCCTGATCGTCCGCGTTCAGGAAGTGATACTTTTCGTCGCGCTGGCAGACCGAATACCATTTGCCGGCGTCGGGGTTGGCGCTATCGACTTCCTGAATATCAACTCGCAAACCTTTTATCAGATCCTCAGCGTGAAAAAGACATCCCGCCGACTCACATGATTTCTTTTCGGCGTTGTCGAGTAACTTCCTCAGAAACGCGGTGAAATCTTCGAACAACACTGAGATTCCCAATGTCCGCAACGTCGGTTGCAGCTCGTCGTCCGTAACGTCTGCGAACGGATTCTGCGAGCCAGCGAAATCTTCAACCGGGGCATTTGAGACGTTGGCCAGGTGCTTCATGAGCGCACCATCCACATCAAAACTTTGGATAGTGAAGAGATTGTTGTGTGTGAGATCGAGCAAACCATCCTTAATCTCCGGGGTAGTGCTTTTCGCAACGAATTTATGAGTGTTGAGGTCGGCGTTATACGCGGTTCTGGGATGCTGTGATTTGCCCGGCGGCTGCGTAACTTGAACGATGCCCTCGGGGGTGGTTAGTTCGTTTGGATCGATCTCGACATCTATCACCAGTCCAAGCCGTCGCATGATCACAGGATAGTTGCCGACCATCGTCAACATTTCGTGGAAATCGAAAACAGGGTCGGGCCTCGGCGCAGCTTGCTCGCTCGGCGGGTGGACGGCTTCGGGAAGCGGCGAATGGAACATCGCGAAGTCTGTGTCAACTGTTCCAGTCTGCTGCGGCTGAGCCGACGGCTGTGGCGATGCCTGCGGCTGGGCCCTGAAGAGAATCACACCCCCAGGATCTTCACCGGGAGCTTTTTGTTCCGGACCTACAATCTCCGGAACCTGTTGTTGAATTTTTAGGTGAATCTCGCGCAGGGCTTCGATTCGAAGATCGCGGCCGCCGTTACGTGAAATTCGTCCCAGGTAGAGGTCGCGGTACGCCGTTGCCTTAACATTTCCCGCCGTGGCGCTTTCCAACCGGCGCAACTGCCATAACGCGTTCAGGCGGTCTTCTTCGCTGTGATTCGAGCGCGAGTAGACGTTTACGCCGTCGACAAGGGTAGCAATACTTTGTTCAGCGCGAAGGGCAACCGCCGCTTGCAGCCGGTCAGCATTACGGAAGCGCGTCCTTACATTCGCAAGCTCAACGTAAGCTGTTTCGAGTTGAGTGCTTAGTTCTCCTGATCGATACGTGAGAATCTCTGCCTTGGACAACGCATCGTCGCCCGTGGATGGTTTAACATATGGCTTCACCTTCACCGCGTCAGGATTTCCAAACAGCGCCTTCCACATCTCTTCATCCCAATCATTCTTGGGATAGACCGTTATCGGTCCTTTTCCAAGATCGACTTTGAATGTGTAACCGCGAACTGTTCTGGTCCAATTGTTTTCGGTCCACCCACCAATAAAATCCGTCAATCTGAGACTGTTGGGAGCAGGGTTCGTATCCGTCGTCAGCCGGAACGTCACCAACAACGACAGCTTCACGAGCGAACCATCTTTGGTGAAACCATTCGGTAGCGCGGTCCAAACTTCTTCTATTGAATTAGTCATGAAAGGCCCTCTGAAACTCCTCCCAGCGAAACGCAGTGGAAAGGATCGGGTCGTGGGTTGCTTCTGGAGAGCCGGCGGGCAACGCCTGATTCTGCCTGTCCGCAACTGCATGGTGTGAAGATGATCCGGATCCTCCAACGAACGTGTATTCGGCTGTGACCTCGACGGTCGCACTAAAGAACAAGATCGAGATCTCAACCTTCACAGTTGCACGTCCGTACACTCGAGGAGAGGGATTATTGACGTAGCAAACTTGGACCAGGATATCGAGACTCACACTGATGAGACCGATAATGCTCAGCTCTCCGCTTGCTCTCACATAACCACACAGGGTCGTGGCCGTATAGGCTTCGCCTGACTGCTTGATCAGGCGTTCCGAACTGAAAAAGAAGCCCGCCATTACTGAGCCGTGGCCCTTGGCGACTTCGAAAAAGTTGAGCTCGACGTGCGCGCCAAACTCGAGTGCCCCCTGGACCTTCTGAATCCCTGAAGCGTCCATGTCCAGAGTAAGAAATCCTCCGCCTGCGTACACGCCCACCGCCAGCAGAAATGGTCTTGCGCGATCGGACACGCCTAATCGCAGGCGCATTGGCTCGCCTGTGAACGGCAAGGTGATGCCGGCGAAGAGATTCAGTCCGTACATCACCATGCCGCCAACCGGAATCATCGGCCAGCCAAACCGAAATCCCGCGGTAATGCCGGTCGGCTGAATGTCGAGGAACGGACCTGATTTGGGGTTAAGGATCTCAGCCAATCTTTTGACAAACTCTAACGATTGACCGAACTGTATTCCTTGAATCTTTACGTCAACCGCTAACGGTCCGCCGTTTTGAGATTTAAACTCAACCTTATCGAAGATGAGAATGACAAACTGCGGACTTGGCAGCAGATTGAGCTGAAAGTTTGTAAGGCGTCCGGTGATGTTGAACGCGGGCGGCGCCGGTTTCTTGAGATCGATGAGCGCGTCTGCTCTGATGAGAAACTCGCAACCGTCCAACGTCTGAAAAATGGGCCAACTCGGAGTTTTCACCGGCGGTTTCCAGTCAAAGCTAAGCGCGATCTGAGTGGGAATGCCAAACTCCTTGACGAATCCCTCGATCAGCTTCTGAACGTCAATCAACTTCTGTAACTGGTCGACTGGATTCGTGAACACGCCGACGATCTGGTCGCGCAGACGAAGGAAGGTCTGCATCAAACTCGGAAGTTCCTGGATGCTGCCATTCGTCGAAAACGTGCCGAGTTTCGTAATGAGCTCTGTGAGAAGAGACGAGACTGCGGGCCGAAGCAGGTTGGGGACACCACTCTCAAAATTGAGGAGTGCTGTCCGGAGAGTACCGGCAGCAGTTCTCACCTGCGTTTGATACTCATTTACCTGGCCGTTCAATGCGTTATATGCATTGATGAACGGCGTCGCTTGTTGGACCATCGCGCTGCCGGCCATCAAGAAATCGTAGGTTGCGCGCTGCCGAATCTCATCGAGTTTGTCAATCGCCTTCAATCCGTCTTCCAGGAAACGACCGGAAACTAGTTGGACCAGTTCATCACGCTTTTTAACGACGTCGTCTTTGAGCTTTCCTGGCAGTAAGTCAGCTACGCCTTGAACCAGTACCGCGGGGTCCGCAAGCTGGTCGAAGTATTTGCCGATAACTGTGTACTTCTTCCCGATCGTCTCCAGCAAAGTTTTCAGCGTATCGAGGTCACTCGACTTGATCCCTTGAGCTCGAAGTTCTTCTGCGAATCTGTCTAGCTGGATGAGAATGTCAACAAACTCTCGCTGCGCTCCGAGCAGCCCATGACTGAACTGCGCCGTATAGTCGTCAACAATCGTTCGGATCTTCGTGAAATCGTTGCCGTATTTGTCCAGCTCTGCTTTTCTGGCAGCTGAGTCAGGCAGGTCATGGATCGAACGCAGCGCCGCCTGCGCGCGCGCGTACAGTGATTCCCCTTTGTCTCTCAGCTCCGGGAAAATGTTTCCGTTTACAGCAGCGATACCGGCGCCGCTGATGCGGGACTGGATCTCGTCTCTTATGGGTTTCCAGACGTCCTCAAATTCTTTGCGACTCGTCTGAAAAGTTGTTTCCAGGCTCCTCAGTTTTGCTAGACGATCAGCGCCCACCGCATCCTCAACGACCTTCAGCTTCAGCAAGCTATTCAGAGCTGGTTCAAGGTTGGTGGTCACGTTTCCGTGAAGCGCGGCTGTCAGTTGTTCGTAGCGATCTCTGAGCTCATAGGCGTCTTTGAGGAACTGCGCGGCCAGACTGATTACCGGTCCCAGGTTCGCGGTGAGGATGTCACTTGCGTCTTCGAGTTCCTTCCGTAAGTCGGCGAGCGCGCTTTCAATTCTGTCCTTAACCGAGGATATTTCTTGTTCAATCTGCTCTATGTACCTCTTTTTTTCCTCGTCAAAACCTGAGGCGTCCAGCGCCGTCTTAAAAGCGTCGAAAGCTCTTTGGACTTCAGCGCGAATGGCTTCCAGCAGCGCATCCTTAATCAAACCGCGGACTTCGTTGAGGACTGTGGTGAACCGGTTTTTCAGGTCGTTCAGAACGTTTGGACTGAGACCGAGCGCTGCAAGCGGATCATTTGCTAATCGTTTGCACTCGTCTACCAACTGCTTCCCTGCCTGCACGGCGTGGCCCACGGCAGCAATGGCTGCGAGCCGTGCTTCTTCCAGCTTTTTCTCGTCGCTGGCCGCGCCTTGGATCGCGGCCTGTGCTTTGCTCAACTCCGCGCTCGCATTCCGGAGTTCCTGTAGTGAGGGTTGCAGGCGCTGCTTGAGTTGAGCAGGAATGTCCGCGGATGCGAGATGGCTGACGATCCCTTCAATCGCCGTCACCATCGGTCCGAGTACGGCGTCGAGCGCCGCGCCTGCTCTATAAATCGTGTTGCGAACAAGCTTCGGAGCGTCGCCGAGATTTCCGATGGCTTCTTTGAGAACGACCTTGATAATGTCAGCTAGCTTTACTACTCCCAGCAGCTTCGCTTCAGAGAGTGCGCCACCAAAAAAATCAAACGGATCAAACTCTCCTCTCAGCGCTTTTTCGAGCGCCTCATTTTCGGTCGGCAGCGGCGGTACTAACATCGCGCCGGCGTGGTGAGCCGCACCTCCGGCGCCGTTGCCTTTGACCGATCCGCCGACCAATCCGATCCGTCGGGATAGACCCACTACTCGTTGGTTCGGAGTCGAGAGTCCGCCACTGCGATCGCCGTTACCTCCCGTGGGTCCTCCGAAATTCAGATACAGCGGTTCGCGATTCACATTTCGCTGCGGATTTGGATCAGGCTTCGTCAATATCTCAGCGAAAATCTCTGCCGCATTAGCGCTGAGATCAAATCCGTGTTCGAGGTATGCCTTTGGAAACCGGATGTCTCGGACTTCAGTTTTTCCGGTGAATTCCTCAACCGCGGGAACGTGCACCGCGGCGAGTTCGACGGCCGGATAGAATGGCGGCTGGTCCGCGCACTTAAATGCCTCCTTAAGAGCATCATCGACATCGGGTTTATCGGCCGCCAATTTAATGTCCTCAGTCGGGAAACTCGTGTCGCCTGACTTCCGCGATGGTCCATATGCGATCGGGTCTCCGCAAATGTTGATGTAGCGCGTTGCTCCTGGACACGTAGCGGCACTCGGCAAAGGCGTTGGCGAAGGAGTGGGCGAAGGTGTCGCAGATGGCGAAGGGGTTGGAGTGAGCGTTGGCGGTACTTCGCACGCGACCGCGATTCCCTCCACCTTCTCATACTCCTGAAATATAAGCCGCAGTGGATCCGGACGATGCGCAATTATGTTGTCGACAAAGATCAGCGGCGCTGTCAGATGCTTTGGACCCTGCTCATCCCACCCTGTGAATCGGAAGTTGTAGCAGGCGTGGTGCACACTCGGCCAGAAGTTGTAGAACGACTGGTCCCCATTTATTGGCACTGGCAGGTCCAGATCCGGTGTAACGGAGTCGCGCTCGGCGAACTCTACTCGTTGGAATGGGAAACGACGTCCAGCAAACGGTTGGCCCAGGGCAGGATAGTGCTTAATGCGCTCCCTGACGACGATGAACATTCGCTGCCGCAGGTATGCGACGTAATCGCCCTTTGTGGGGTCGGTCGCGTTCGGTACGTATTCAAACTTTCGTTCAGTGACTTTTATTAACGACGCCCGGTGGCCAAGTGGAAACAGGTAACCCTTGTAAACAACTTTGACGTAATGGTCTCGCGCCATCGTGGTGCGATTGATCCATTCTTCAACCCGCAACGTTCCATTCAGCGGTTCCCACGCGCCGCGCACATTCATGAATGAGCCCAGCGATGAAAGCATGAGCTGGTTGACCTGTACCGGCAGAACACGCTTTATCTTTTTGGGATCGGTTTCCGGACAAGGGTCGATTTTGTCGAGCTCATAGTCGGAGGTCAGCCTTACGAGTTCATGCCGGTCACAACCGCTAAGTGACATGCGAAAAGGCTGTGGCTTTTCAGTGCATGGCTGCGTCGGATCGGGATATGCCGTGTAATCGAATGACCAGATCGCGCGCACTGTCCTGTCCTGACCTGATTTCTCGTCGACTTCTTCAGCCAGCTCAGGGTTGTCCGCTTTCACTCGTGTGCCTAATCGTGTATGCCAAAGCTCAACGCGATTCTCATCGGTCGCAATGGGATTCTTCCGGTGCTTCCACGCGCCGCGGCTATTCGGTGACAGATATAACCGGTACGGCATCTCGAGGGCCGTGAAGCCCGGCACATCGGGCTGTGTCGAGAGTGGATTGATAATGTAGGGTTTCTTCAATTCCTCTTTTGGTCCATCTGCGCCGGGAACGAGTCTCGGAGTCAACTTGGACCAATCGAGCAGTCCTTCGATCGTGTAGTCGAGATATTCGCCAGGCTTGAGCGTGAAGATCAGTTGGCTCGATCCAGCCATGCGGGCGGCAACAGGCGGCTCAGTAGGATGTTCGTCCCCCGTCTTGTCTGCATCGGGGTCACAATCGCGGATGCCCTCGCTTCTTGGCGGCATGCATACGCCACCGGGCTTCATCGGGAACTCCTGACTGATTTGAAAGAATGCCTGCTCGGTGATGCTCTGCGGCGGGAAGTTAATCTGTACTAATCCAGGCGTGGCTGAGTCTTCGGTACTATAAGTCGAGGGATGCCGTGCTCACCTTTTTCAAGAACGATGTTCGTGAAACTAAATTCCAGAACCAAAAGATCCTCGGGTCTCACAACCTTCACCGGCGGAAGCATTCCCATCTTCAAACATTTCGCGCCATTGCCCCAGTTAGGTGGCCAGAACCATACTTTCCACCACTTTCGCGAGCTGTGCTCCGTAGCCGGAAGGTCGACGCCATCATCCGGAAGAGGCACACAGGGTTCAGTGATCGCGCCCTGCACCGGCGCATGCACATCCAACACTTCAGGATTGAACTCTAAGTTCTCAACCTTGTCGTTGAGGCTGACCACTTCAAAAGGACGGGCCTCAGACGTCGTTCGCAACGACATGCTGTAACCGGGTCCGAATGCACGCACAGTTGTTGGCGCATAATCAGCCATGAAGGCCGACTCGAGTCCGGTGTCAGTTTGTACTGCTGCCAGGCGTGGACTCTGGAGCGCAACTTCAAACGGATGATCGTCTTCGCTGAAAAGCTCGTTCGACGGAGCAAACGTGGTAGACGTAACGCGCTCAGGTGCGTCAGCAAGCACAGCCATCGTCGTTTCGCGTCCCTCTTCCGCAGCCGTTTCGATCGTCAACCTATCAAATAGATCGTCGAGATCTCTTAAGACCCATTCATCATTATCATCGGTCTGTGAACTCGCCACCGGGGGCTTGAAGTTCCAAACGTGACCACCGCGATCGAAGCCGATGACAGTTCGTTTGGAGGGTTTATCGCGGAGAAGACTCGATTCATCTTTCGAAGGAAGGGCGAGCACGACGCGGTCAGAAAGGAGCGTTTCGCCGAATCCGCGGAACCGTCCAACCTGTTGTCCGCTAAACAGCCACCGCCATCTGGGATGGAATTCGGCGACTGCATTGCCGTTGAACTCTACTCTAAAAGCATCCTTCGCCACCGAAGCTACGCTGCGCAGCTTCACCGCGTTTTTGGCGGTTGCTAATCCTTGAAGCCACTTCAAAAAATCGACAGACGTTTCAAACTCGCCGAACTCAGCTTTGAAATCCATCATCCAGCCGTCGGCGACTTTGCGAAGCTGGCTGGCGAACGATGCGCTGATGCCCGTTCCTGGAAAGACCGCGTTGAGTAGTTGAACCTCGATGCGGCCTTTGCGACGCGTCAAACGCGTTTGCGGGTCGCCGGCAAAGGAGTTGGGATCAATGACCCATCGTTCGATTCCACCCACGATGAAAGCTATGCGCCCGTGTTCATTTGAAATCTGAAACGAATGGAAGATCTGGCCGCTCGTGCTTAATACTGCAGGAACAGGAAGGGCTGTTCCCAACATCTTGAGCAGTGTACGGCGTGAAACCCTTGCTTGGGTTGCCGAATCAAGAAGTGCCGTCAGACGCGGAACTAACAGCGGTGTATGGGGCGCCAGATAATCGCGAATACCTCGGAGGTTAAGTACTCGGTCGTTCATAGACGTTGTCACGGTAGAACGGGCTTTCGATAGCGAAAGCGAGAAGAGAAACCGTGAAACTGATTGTTAGTCAGGTATGGGCCCGACTGTTGATTTGAGCGGCGTCACAATACCGTTGAAGCATGATGCTGTCAACGATAAAACTTCTTTTTAAAGCCGAATTCTTGTATTCACCAAAACCCGGTGATATAGATCCGCTCATTCTTACGAAGGCTATCAACCAGCTACTTCAACGGAGACCAAAGAAGGAGTCCTCCATGCGATCAGCATACTTCCTGGCATTCACTGCGATCTGTCTTTTGCTGTTAGCGGCTTCCTGCAAGCAAACGCCGACTGGAGCCCCCACCCAATATGTAGTTCGGAGAGTTACTACCAGCGGCGTGTGTCAGGTGTGGGACTCACAATCATCAACAATCGGTGATCAGATCGCTGGTCCTTTCAATACAAAGCAGGAAGCGACGGCCAAGATGTGTGAATTGCGGACTGCCGATCCCGCAGATCCGGCCAAGTGTTTTCAAGTGAACCCTGCGAACGCATGCGACACCCATCAGGGAGCAGCGGGCTTTGAACTGCCCGATCAGGTAGTGAAATATCTCGACACGCTCCCGCTCGAGACTGTGAATATCGACAACGCCATTCTTCCCAACGACAAAAAGTTGGGAGAGTACCGAGAGGAACTATTGCGCCGCGGTCGAGCAGCGGACGGAACAACACTGATATTCACGACCGACACCCCCGCTGATCAACTGTCTCAACTGTTCGTTAAGTTTTTAACTACCGCGAAGGATCTCGTGACGGACGCAAACCATACCTACCCCAAAGGCGCAGACGACAACGAGCCGGCGCAAACCGGCCTAGGGTACAACTACGGTTCTAGAGACTACTCAGCTCGAAAGAAGATGAACAGTGCCACTTGCGAGTTGAAAGTGTTCGCCCTCGATTGTTCCGGCATGTTGTACTCCATATTCAATAAAGCGGGTTGCAAGGACATGAACATCGTCGCTGCCGAACAGAGCAAGGTCGAAAATCTCAACAAAGCGATCGACGGTGTGATCACTGGCGTTGAAGCCAGATCTAAAGGCAAGCTCGCCGGCTCAGATATGATCACCGGCGACATCGTTTACTGGGACAAGCTCGACGGCAACGCCGCATCCCACATCGGCATCGTGTTGAAGGACGGCGCGACTCTTTACGTCTACCAGAGCAATGGTAGCGCCAGCGAATGTGAAGGAAACCTTACTGACAAGCGAGGGCCGAGGACATTTAAGCTGGACGACGTTTACTGGTTCTCTTCTAAGGCAAATTGGACGGTACTCCGATACGAAGTGAAGTAATCGTCGGCGTCACTAACGGATTCCGCTGATCGCCGGTAGCAGGAAGGCATCAGCGACTGATATCACTTTCACTTCAGCCTTGACTGACAGGCCGGCGCTGCTGAGACTCGCAATAGCCGCATCGGCATGCCCTGAGCCGTCGTAAGCAATTAGAATTTTCATCTCTTTTGTCATGAGCTTTATTTAAGGCCTAATGGCTACCTTCATTACGCCGTCCCGCCGCTCACCAAAAAGACTGTATGCTTCGCCGATTTGATCAAGGGTAAAGGTGTGCGTCAGCAGTGGCGTGAAATCGACACGACCGTGTCGCACAACTTCCATTAAACGCCGCATGCGCTCTTTGCCACCGGGGCAAAGAGTGGTTACCAACCTGTGGTCGCCAATCCCCGCCGCAAATGCCTCATACGGAATTTCGAGCTTGCCCGAATAAACTCCAAGGCTTGAAAGTGTTCCGGCAGGTCTAAGACATCGCAACGCACTTTCAAATGTCTGTTGCGTGCCGAGAGCTTCAATTGCGACGTCCGCTCCACCACCAGTCAAACGTTTGATTTCACTGAGGACATCTACCTGGCGATAGTCGAGAGTAACGTCCGCACCCATTCGTTTCGACATTGCCAGCCGGTCATCATCTCCATCAACGCCGATGATTAGCGACGCGCCCAGCAGTTTTGCGCCGGCAGTTGCCGACAAACCGATCGGTCCTTGTGCGAAAACAACGACTGAGTCTCCGATTCGTATGTTCGCGGACTCTGCTCCTCCGAAGCCGGTCGAAGCAATGTCTGCCAGCAAAACCACTTGCTCGTCAGTCAGCTCATCCGGGATTTTTGCAAGGTTGGCCTGGGCGTAAGGCACTAGTAGATACTCAGCCTGAGCGCCGTTGATTGTGTTGCCAAAACGCCAACCGCCAAGCGCCTCGTATCCTTCACCATGTCCGCATTGCGAAGCGTGGCCCGACAAACAGGCGCGGCATTGACCGCAAGGTGTGATTGCCCCCACCAAGACTCGGTCCCCGATCTCGTAACCTGTGACACCGTCCCCAAGTTCTTCAATCACACCGACAGGCTCATGGCCAATCACTAACCCAGGCGCGACGGGATACTCACCCCGCACGATATGTAGATCTGTTCCGCAAATTGTGGTTAACGTCACGCGGATGACTGCTTCGCCTACGCCTGCACGGGGCTTTTCTACCTCCTCGATTCGGATATCGTTCTTGCCACGAAAAACGTTTGCTTTCATTTCGCCCTTCTCTGCTCCGGCTTCAATGCACCGCTGCTGTGATGGCTTCGATTGACTCAGCAGCATCGCGATGTTCGATACTTATCGACTGAACTGGCGAGGTGCTGATAATTTTCCCGCCAACCCACATTTCCAAGTGATGTCCGACGGCAATCAAGCTTGGCCCGTAGGATCCATGAAGTTTGGAACCAGTCACCGAACCTTCCCTTGGTTCAGTCACCCATTCGCCGCCCTCGATTAATGCGCGCCCGGTGTTTGAATCAAGCAGTAGGATTCGATAGTCGCTGTTCAATGTTCGAACCAAAATCGTGTCGAACTGGCGGAGCGATGGATCATCACATCCACCTTCGAAGGATCGACGGCTGCCTTGACGTCTGGTGTCTGAGTCTGTTCCAGACTTAGACCTATCATTTGGGCTCGCTCCCGGTCCCAACAGCTGAGGCAAAACTCTATGGCGGGATCGAAGGAAAGTTTTGTGTCCTCGATCCACTTACCGCACTTGCTGCAATTGCCGTAAGAACCCGACATCAACCGATCGAGCGCGTCGTCAATTTTTCGGAGCCGCGCTTGCAACAACTTCTGGTGCCAGTTCGCGGTAGTCATGTCGCCAGCTGCATCCGCTTTGCCAGTCACTTCGGACTTCCCCTGGCAATCTTTAAGCATCGCCTCACAGATATCTTCTCGCTCTGAATGCAGGCGGTTCCACACTTCTCCACCGTTTCCTCCAATGGGAACTTCAATCAAGTAAGTCTTCAGGTTTGTATTCATAACTTACCTCCAACGGGCCGGTGCTAGAACTTCTTCATATTGAAAGTAGCGGTCTCCCAATACTTCTCCTGGGCTCGTTTCGCCCAACTCCAGAAACGACCCTGGCGGACGGTGCCGGGCTCATTAGTCCAAATATCTTTGTGCAGATAGATGCTGTCGCCACTATCCTCCATTACCAATCTCATCTCGTGCTCGTAGTGTGCGACAGGTTCATGTCCTCTAATTTCGGCAAGGAGATTGGTCACAGCGACTTCAGCTTGACGGACGGCCATGTGGCCCATCTTTGGACCAGTAAAGTTCACGCAATCACCTACGGCGTACATCCCTGAACCCCGATGACGCGCATCGACCAATCCACGTTGATGTAAGCCTCATTGGTTATTCCCTGGTATAAGGCCGCCGATGCACCCTGAAAAGGTGGCATCAGCATTAGCAGGTCGAAGTTGATTGATTGGCCACTGCTGGTGAAGGCCGCGTGTTCGGTCACCTTCTCGATGGGAAAGCCTGAGACGAATTCGATTTGATGTTGCTGAAGCGCTTTTTGAAGAGTGAGCCCGACATCCGAATCTCCGAATTCCGAGCCAATCGCGTCTGGGCTGACGATTGTTATCCTTACCCGATCGCGTTCATCGTTTTCTTCAAGCCTTTTCGCTAATGCGAAAGCTGTTTCATAAACGGGGATAGGAAGCCGCGCGCCCACACACTGGCCAATCACAGCTCGTCCTTCGTGAAAGTTCGCAATTGCTTTGCCAAATTTGATTGCCTTGTCGACATTCAGCAGGTGATGAGCATGCTCATAGAATCCAGAGATTCGTTCGGTGGCCAGCCGGCGGCCTAGCGCAAATACGAGATAGTCGTACGGAAGCTTTCCTTCAACTTCGCCGTGCGCAATGGACACCTTGCGCTCGTAGGTATCGATTCGCGCAACTTCTGCTTCAATGAAATTCACGCGCCGGTCTAACATCGCATGGCGCAAATCGAATGAAATGTCTTCTCGTTGACATTTCCCGAAGGCCAGTCTCACCAGTGCGGGATAGAAAACAAAATAACGACTGCGCGATACGAGCGTAATCTGATGCTCATCGCTAAGTTGCTCGGCAAGACGCTTTGCGGCAACCACACCGCCGAAACCACCACCCAGAATTAGTACCTTGGCCATGATTGCTATTTCTCTTTTGGTGCTACTTTTTCCTCTGCATGCGAACATCGAACAACTTCGACGGAGCACTTCGCGTGCGAGACAACAGACTGCGACACGGACCCCAGCAGAAAACGTTCCCACCTGCCATAACCATGCGAGCCCACTACGATCAAATCTGCACCCCAACTTTCGGCCTCATCAATGATCACCATGCGCGGAGGACCAGCCAAAAATTCGCTCTCGAGCTTGATAGTCTCATCCAGCATCGTGCGAAGCTTTTCTGAAGCGCGCTTAACAATGCTTTGGGCTTGTGTTCGCACTGCCTGATCGAGTTCGTCGAAATAATTAGGTGGCAGCGCCCAACCTTCTGGTGATGCCGGTAAGGGAAGTTCGAACGCACTCAAGACTTTCACCGATGAGCCTTCCGGCCACGGACGCCGGCCAATTTCTTCAACTGCGTCGTCGCTGCAAGGCGAACCATCGACTGCTAAAAGAATTTTCATACGAGTAATTCCTTGCTAGCCGCGAAGCTCACAAGATCGTCGTCAGGCGTTATCGCGACGATTTGCATCTGTGCACTACACGTACCACACATCTTGCTAGAGAATTAGCTCGGTTTTCAGCCAAGAGTGAAAGTGTTTCAATTCGGGTTGCGAGGTATTTCGCAGAGCGCTGGATTTTCCCGCAGCCTGATAACAGCCTGTCCGCGCGAATCGCTCAGAAATGCAGTTGCCTTTGTCGATTGATGAGTTGGGAATGGCGGCACAAGCATTGCCGAGATAAGAAACGTACGCGGCAGCTGCCGAAGTACCGGTGAGAATGATTGGAGAGAAGTGGGCAAAACCATGAAGCCAAATGACAACGACAAACCGCCTGCAATTGAATTTCGAAATGTTTTTCTGAGCTTCGACGATCAACCCGTTCTTTCTGACATTACCTTCTCACTCGCTCGTGGCGAGATGCTGTTCGTAACTGGTATCTCGGGCTCTGGCAAATCCGTATTGTTGCGTCTGGCAATGGGTCTCTTAAGACCCGACTCGGGCCAAATTTTGATTGAAGGCCAACAAATTGAAGCTCTGAAGGAATCGGAGCTGCTGGCCATCCGCGGCGGCTTGATGGGGATGGTATTTCAGGAAGACTCGCTGTTTACCGGCTTATCTGTTTTTGAGAACGTTGCTTATCGTTTGAAGGAACATGGCTGGGCCGAGGATGAAGTTGAGAAGGCAGTACGTGAGGCCTTGCGGTTTGTCGGCCTGGAAGGTGAAGAGGCCAAGCTTCCTGAGGAACTTTCCGGTGGGATGAAACGTCGTCTTGAAATCGCTCGCGCACTAATCGGCTGGCCGCGAATCATGTTGTTTGACGAACCAACCATGAGCCTTGATCCAATGGTCGCGCTAAGAGTATTGGATCTGGTCATCCGGGCGCGCGACATAAAGCAGATTTCATCGCTATATGTGACAAAGAAGACTCACGAACTTCCCTATCTCGCCAACTTCTATGCTGTTGCCCGCGCCGACGGCGAGGTCATAACAATAGAAGCTCCGTCTGATAAGTTCCCCAACACAAGAGTACTCGTTCTGGAGGACGGACAGATTGCCTTCATCGGCTCTGTCAAAGATTTTACGAAGAGCGAGCTTCCGGCAATTAAAGAACTGGCCGCGCTGGATCACCACGATCATTACCGCGACCCCTACTTCACGGATCCCTGGGACAAACGGCGGCGTCCACTCGAAGCAATTCTCTCTTTCCAGCACAGTGGGATCCGAAGCTTGGAATTCACGTGACTTGAAGTCGCGGC
>JADMIO011472185.1_pt1 | contig 103283 bp, 87 predicted proteins | sample 8958161 | NCBI WGS metagenome assembly JADMIO01 (sample SAMN16585339, study PRJNA669376) | soil metagenome | isolation source: Crop rotation soil | place: USA: Cullars Rotation, Alabama | collected 2011
CCGCGACTTCAAGTCACGTGAATTCCAAGCTTCGGATCCCACTGTGCTGGAAAGTCGTAACTGTTCTCGTTCCGCGAGCGGTTTCGATCAAATCCATGATGTGCCGCCAGATTGCGGGGTAAGCGTAATCGGGCGGATGAATATTGACCCGCAGGAGCGGTTTGTCCCGCATCAACCGGGCGAGGGCGCCATTCCAGAACGGGCTGACGACCCTCCGCCAATTGCTCCGCACGCTATAGACAATCGATCGCGAAGGGAATGTCTGGCCCGAACGCAGATCGTGCACCGCGCCAATCCGCGTAGTGTATTCCATCTCGGCATCGCGAGCGGCGCGCTCACCGGCTGCGTTCAATAACCAGGCCGGCGCGATGAACCCGCGGGGTTTGAGGCCGCTCTCCCGAAATTCGTTACGAGCGATGGTGATCCGGCGAAAAGCCTCATCATAATCGAGATCGTAAAACTCACCCTCGTCATCGGTATAAACCCGAGTGAAAAACTTGTCTCGCACAGTCTCGTTCTCCCGGCGTGGCCGGTCGTGAAAATAACCGTGGATGACGATCTCATGCCCCGCGGTTTCCAAGTCGCGCAACCAGGAGACAAACTGCGGATCCCGAATCGCCCGGCCCTGGTGATGATAATCGGGCACCACCAGCAGCGAACAGGCGCGCACGCCGTGCTGGGCCAATTCCCTAATCATTTTTTCCACGACATTCCGAACCGAGGGTGCTACGTCGTGGATCGACACTACGAGAAAATCGCGGGAGGCGGCCGGAGTTGCTACAACGGGTAAAAAGTCCAGGGTGGCGGCCGATTCCATTGAGGCGAATTTTGACGACCCAGCGATTCCGAACAAGCGCAAAAGTCAGCCCTCTGGGAATGCCCTCGATACTATTCAGGCCAGATCGGTGTCGCCTAACGAAAGAAACCAGTTGTCGCCTTGACGCAACATCGGATGATCGCGTGCGGCCAAGTCCGGCCGCCGATGTTCCAGGGAGACAAGATCGATCACGACGTGGAAAGGTCGCGGGTGGCCCTTCTGAACTGTCTTGAAGAACCCTCGACCGCGAAGTGTCTGTTCATAGATTCGCGGCGCGGCGAAGAGTCCCCAGATGGCGTCGGCACCATCCTCTTTCAGAACTGATTGCGCCCTCTCCGCCAGAAGTGCGCCGGCGTCCGGTTCGGCCGGGTCGAAGACAAGATCGACCAATGTCCCGAGACGAATATCCCATTTGTGCAGCATCCTAACAACGACATAGCCGATCCATTGCCCATGACAGGAAGCGGAAAAAACGCGGTAGGGGAGACTGGGGCGCTGAAAATATCTCCAGTTTAGAAAGGCGGCGTTTCGAATCGCTGAGATGTTGAAGTGCGAAGCGATTCGTTGCCAAAGCTGGTCTGCTGGCGTCCCGAAATGATAAATTTCCTCGAGCTCGATGCCACCCAATTCCAACGGCCGACGCCGTCGCCGAAAGGTGTTGGCGATGTTGCCCAGAGCTGAAGCGGCAAAGGGCGACCGGATTTTAGATCTCAGAACGTTTCGCCAGTCCAGCACCTTCATAAACACGGGCATCGTCAGTACCCTGGGAATTCCGAGCTTAAGCATCGGCGCGTAGGCTTGGTTATTGGGCAAGCCAAAGCCGAGGCCGTCGGCCTGCTCGCAAAAACGGTTGCTCATCTCGATCGTGAGAGCGGCATGAATCCCTCGACCGCGCCAGGCGGGATCGACTACGGAATCGACGATCAGGAACGCTTTCCGACGGGAATCACCGATTTTGAGATCGGTAGGAACTCCAGACAAATGTCCCACGATTCTTCCCTCCTTTTCGGCAACTTGAGTAAGAGTTGGTCCGCAAGGATTACGGACGTTTCGCCACTGCCACTCGTCTTCGTTGAGAGCGATCCCGAATACTTTACGGCACAGCAACTGAATCTCCGCCTCGTCGCCGGCGGTGGCGGGACGAAATCTCAATTTGGATCGGCGAGCTACCGCCTCACAGAATCGGAGGCGGCCGTTGAAGTCGTATCGCCGGTCGTTGGCCCGCATTTCGCTCCGTGTCCGAGATTCGGCCTAACGTCGATGGGGAATCATCAACAGCCCGCCTTTAGGCCGCTGGGTTAGAATTGGGTCTGCAATTACCGGATTTTCGGAGGCGGGCTGAAATTTCCACTGCCGACCAAGTGTCGCCACAGTGAGAAGCGTTTCCATCCACGCCAATCCTTCGCCCAGGCATTGCCGGTTACCGCTACCAAACGGAAAATAAGCACACTTTGGCAGTCCGCTCTTGAGTTCGGGTGTCCAACGTTCCGGATCGAACTGAAGTGGTTCGGAGAAATATCGCGCATCGCGATGCATGACATGCTGACTCATAATGATAATGGAACGACTAGGCGCTACGAAGCCGTTTATTTGATGATCGGCCGTGCTTCGGCGCCAAATCATCCAGACCGGCGGATGCAGCCGCATCACTTCCCGAATGACCTTCTCCAAATACGGGAGGGCCGGTAAATCGGCCAGGGCTGGCAGCCTGGTTCCCACAACCCGATCCAGCTCTTCATGCAATTGGCTCTCAACCGAGGGATGCCTGGATAGAAGATGAAACGTCCAGATAAGGACGGTAGATACGGTTTCATGACCAGCGATGAGGATTGTTTTTACTTCGTCACGGACGTCATCGAGCGTCATCGCCCCGGTCTCTGCCTGCCCGCATAACATCGAAAGCAAATCGTCGCTCTCCTCGTTGCTGGTCAGTCGCTGATCGATGAGCTCGTTAACGATCTGGTTTAGCTTTGCTCGCCCCGCTTTCATTCTGCGAATCGACGGCACCGGAATCTTTTGCAGGAGATGACCAAAGGACAAGATCATGTTCGAGGGAGATCCCATCAGTCCGTCCAGCGCCGTCCGGATCGCGGGCGCTTCTGATTCCCAGTCCACGCCTAACAAGATCTTGCCTGTTATGACCAGAGTCATCTGCATCATTTCCTTGGCCAAATTCAGAGTGGAGCCGTCGTGCCATCGACTGGCGGCATGATGCGTTTGTTTTGTTATTGTGTCGGCAAACGGTGCGATTCGCTCATGATTGAAAGCGGTTTGCATCATCCGTCGATGCGATCGATGTCGGTCACCATTAGAAGTCAACACTCCTTCGCCGACGATGTCCTTGGAACTCGCGAACCCGGTTAGGAACTTGTGACTCTCAGTGACCAGTACGTCCCGGATGAGATTCGGATGATTGATAAAGAAAACGTGATCCAATCCGATTCTCCAATGGGACATGTCTCCGAATTCGCGAGCGAGGTCCTCGAGAAAGCCGATCGGATCTTTTCGGAAACGAAAATAAATCTGCCCGGGATAATGGGACTTTGGGCCGGGTGGAAAACGATTCATGCAGCGAACTATTGCCGTCGATAAATCAGGATGGAAGTGCCGCCGACCTTTTCCAGAACTGCGAAACCGTAGGACTCGGCCTCTGCCCAAGGCTTGGGGAAAACCAGGTAGCGGACGCCCATTTCTTTAATCACCGGCAGGCTGGGGTCAATTTCCATTTGATAAAGATCCTGCTCTATAAGAGCGAAGGCCATGTCACCGGGCGTTTGGGGGACATGGCAAAGGAGATGTGCGTAGCGATTGTAAATGAATGCGGCGCGATTGTCGGGATCAAGCGGGCGCATCAGGTCCAGGTCGGGAACGATTCTGGTGCCACCGAGCACTTTCGCGCCAGTCGCCCGAATCAGTTCGGATAATTCCAAGCCGTCGTACACGATCCATTTTGCATCCGGGTCCTTTGCCTGGACTCTGGCGACAGTCTGGAAGATTTCAGAATCCAGAATCGGCGACAGGCCGCTCATTAATGGATTGATCCAAATATTGCTGAGCGCCATCAACATGAGTAGGGCGATTGGCAGCCAAACGCGCCGTTTGTCGAAAAAAAAGAGGACGATCAAAATGACGTCGGCGGCGATGGCAAACGCGATCTGCTTCCAGTCTGGGAAAATTCCCGGATGAGTAACGTTCGTCCTCCAAACCAGGATCATGACGGCGGCGCAAAACGCCAGCGCGGCGCCAATTGCTATTTGTTTGGTGAGAATTTTTCCCCTGTATCGATCAAGAAAAATGCAGGTCAGGCAAACATCGGCCATGAACAAACCGGAGGTGACTCCTCTCGGATGGCTGAAGCGTAACCCGGTTACCATCAACAGCCATTCGGGAAGCGCGATCAGGAAATAGCCGGTCAGTCCAATGACAAAAATTCCGAGCGGAATCATTAGCGGCGGAATCGCGATCCTTTGCCGGATGCGGGCAACGACGACCGTAAACAGAATCATCGGCCAAAACAAAAACATGTGATGGGCCTCGCAGACATTGGCAAAAATTCGTGGAAATGCCTTTTCGGATTCGAAAAAGCTCACGATTCCCGAGAACAGTTTAAATATCGAGAACGTTCCCCCGCTGTGACGTCGTGCACCGGGATAAACCGTGTGCGACACGATTTCCAGTGTCGATCGGATGTCGACCCAAAACGGAACCAGTATCAGTGCGATGGAGGCGACGCCCACTCCAAGGATTAGCGCACCGCGCTGCAACGAGGCCGTGTCACGACGCTCGAGAAAAACGGCGGTGAATACGACCACGAACAAAAGCAGCAGTGGAATTTGCGCCGGCGGATAGAGGCAAAGCAGAAAATTCACGCCGCAATAAACAAACGCGATGAACGCGCCGCCCAATCGCCACCGGTTCGTTTCAATCAGGAATCGAATCGCGCATCCCGCACAAATCGCCCAGGTAGCGTACATCTCCGGCACCATCGCGGGCGACGACCACCACCACTGCAGGCAAAGGATAATCACGAGTGCTCCGAAGAGTGCGACGCCTCGGCTTTGTATGCCGAGTTGCCGGAAAAACCACGGGCCGGCCAGCAGGAGGCCGAAAATTTTCATCCACCACAGAAAAGAAAATCCGCGTTCGAAATCGAAAACAAAAAAGCCCCAGAGCTGCGGTCGAAAAAGCGCCGTGTAGTGCCTAACGGGGAGATTGAACAACAATGGTGCTTTTCCCCCGCCGAGACTGAAATTTTCCAAGGGGAACGGCGGAATCTGTCGGGATTGGCTGAGTGCCGCCGGAGTCCAAACTTCCCATTCGTCGCTGCGCACTTGCTGAGGCTTGAATAAGAGCCGGCTTTCGGACGAGGCGCTGCCGTTGCCGTACACGTCATCCCACACTCCGACTGATGAGCCGTTCAACTTGAACAGCACGCAGAATCCAAACAGGAGTGCGATCGTCAGCGGGAACCATAGCTTTTTGATCATCTGCCTGTTCCTGACGCCGTTTGTTAGGTAGAGCGGCCGCTACAACTATTGTCCCATTTTATGAATTGTTTGAAATTCGGCCGCGCTAACGGGCATAACCGACAATCGAGACAGCCGGACCAGCGGCATGTTCTTGAGCCGCGGCGTGCTCTTGATCTCGCACAACGTCACGGGGCGGCGAAGCGCCTTGACTGGCGCGAGATCGACCGCTGTCCAATCGCCTTCTTTCGCGGTCGGATCGTTGTAGGCAATTTTCACAACCTTTGCGATGCCGACGACCGCTTTTTCCTCTCCGCTGTGATAAAAGAAGACTTCGTCGCCTGCCTGCATCTTCCGCAGATTGTTTCGAGCGGTGTAATTGCGAACGCCGGTCCAAGCGGTTTTCCCATCCGCCTTAAAATCCGACCACGAGTAATCATCGGGTTCCTGTTTTACCAGCCAGTATGATTTCATCCTTGTAGCCACGGAGTTGCATCGCCGTGCCCTTCTTAGGTGAGATTACGCCTCGACGCAGCGGGGCGGCTACAAAATTAATCTGCGGCCGAAACCGGGCGTAGTTCCTTGATTCGACAAGCGCCTCAGCATGTTTCACAATCGAGCATCATGCCTCGGCTTCCATTTGTGACATTCGAAGGTTCGGAGGGATGCGGAAAATCCACCCAGGTGAAGCGTTTGGCCGCGCGACTCGAAAAAGCCGGTGTCCCGTTTCTAATCACACGGGAGCCGGGCGGGACACCGATCGGTGAAACCATTCGTGATCTTCTTCAATTTGCGCCCCACAACACAGCGATGACCTCGGAGACAGAGCTGTTGCTGTTCGAAGCGAGCCGCAGCCAGTTGGTGCGTGAAGTAATTAATCCGGCGCTGGAACGTGGCGTGTGCGTAGTGGCCGATCGGTTCTTCGACTCGACGACCGTTTACCAGGGCGCCGCGAGGAAACTTGATCCTGAAGTTGTTATGCAACTTAACGCCTTCGCGATCGGAGATTGCGTTCCTGACATTACAATTGTCCTCGATGTGGATGAAGGGACGGCCCGGTCGCGAATGCAGGGACCGCGCCGGCGCGACCGAATGGAGCAGCAGCCGGAGGAATTTTATGAGCGTGTCCGCGAAGCCTATCGGGACCTGGCCAAGCGCGAGTCGAAACGCGTCATTCTGATCGATGGCGCCCAAGCTCCAGAAAAAATCGAGAACGATATCTGGCACACGCTTTGTTCCCGATTCCGGGCGCTTGATGCGCATTCGGCAGTTGAAAATCAGTGCCCGTCCGGCCCGGACCAATCGAAAGTGTAAGATGTCTTTCTCACGAAAAGCTGCGCTCGGTTATCTTCGCCGCGCTCACGAACAAAATCGCCTCGCTCACGCATACTTAATCTCCGGGTCGCCCGGCAGCGGGAAACGCCAGCTCGCCGCAGACCTGGCCAGCTTGGTGAACGGAACGGAGCCGGAGGATGTTTTCTCAACCAAAGCTCGGGAGATTTTCCTGGCTGAACCGGAGTCGAAGTCGCGCCGCATCGTCATCGAGCAGGTCCGCGAACTGGAGCATGCGTTGCAAATGCGCGCATCGGGAGGACGCAAAGTGGCGATTATTTCAGAAGCGGACAGACTTCAGCCGCAGGCGGCGAATGCTTTCCTAAAAACCTTGGAAGAACCGCCGAAGGATTCATTGCTCCTGTTACTGAGCGCGTTGCCGGAAGTGTTACCAGATACAATTCTTTCGCGTTGCATCGCAATTCCACTGGCGGCGGATGGACAGAAGAAAGCCAGCCCGGAAGAAATGCGACTCGTCGAACTCCTCCGCGCATCCGCCCGCGAACAAACATGGAGCATCCAATTTGCGTATAGATTGGGCCAGGAGATGCAACGCTTGCTGGGATCGATTCGCGAGCAGATCAAAGCGGAAACGGAGGAAGCGCTCGAGCGCGAGGAACAGCGCTATCGGAACTCGACCGATGGCGCCTGGCTGGAAGACCGCGAAGATTATTACAAGGCACTAACGGAAAGCCTTTATCTGCAAAGGCGCTCCGGGGTGATCGAGATTCTGCTGGTGTGGTGGTCGGACATACTTCGGGCGGCCAATGGGGTCGATCGGCGCGACCTCGATTCAGCGCGAAAAGAGACGGATTCCATTTCGAAGCGATTCAGCATTCCTGATATCCTTCGACGAATTCGCCGGCTGGAAGAGCTGCGCGATCATTTGGGGCGAAACATCCAGGAAGCGCTGGCGATCGAAGTCGCGTTCCTGAAAGTTTTTAGCGCCTGATTTCCGGACTCGGCCCGGCGCGGTTGCGGAAACTGATCGTTGCCACTGTACCGCCGGACCGGGTTGCGCCCAACCGAAGCGCGGCCGATTGAACGGCAGGGAATCGATATTGCCGATCGAAGAGGTTGGACGAACGCCATACCCGAACCGAAATCCAGAGCACAGCGGCGGCAATGGCCACGGCAACCAGGACCCCGGCGACCTTCCAACCGGTCGGAATTCGTCTCCGCGGAGCTTGAGCGAATTTAGCGAACGGATTTTCCTCGTCGGCGGTTTGAGGAGCTGGAGTTGGGCTCGAAGTGGTCAGCTGTTGTGAATGCACAACCGGCGAGAAGCCGATGAGCAGCATGGAAATCCACAATGCCGGAAGGAGACGGTTTGAGAGGAGCGCGCTCATTGTCGATTCAGGAAGCGGATGCTTTGGCAATGGCGGCGGCCGGAGCCTGTTTGGTGGCGAAAGCGGCCGCCTCTCTCCTCAGGGCAATATCGCGGAGGCGGATCGTCATGAAATCGATGCATTCACGAATCCCGCGGGGAAGATCGCCCGTTCGAAAACCAGCCGCAGCATCGAGCGTGTCCTGAAGGTCCTGCTCGCTGAGATATTTCTCCAGCCCGTAGCCGGCAACCATTGCTGCCTGCTCTCCCTTTGGATCCACGATGAGGAGAAGATCGAAATTTTTCGGACCGACCGCCGCGACACTGCCGAAACGGGCGCGATTGCCTAACCAGAACCCGTACTCCGACATCGGAACGTGTTCGCCCAGATTAACGACCAGAACGGCAAAAATGATTTGGGGAAATTTCCGTTCAAAAAGACGAAGGGCGGCGCGCAATTCCTCGATTTCTTCGAGGACCAATCGCTCCGAGCGATCGCTCAAATAACGGGAGCAATACGGCACCAGCCCGAATTTCGTGTCAAGCTGCGCCAAAGTGAGGTTGCACTTTGGGCAGGCGGCCGGCGGCGTCGAAAACGGTACTCCGCAAGACGGGCACTTCATGGGAGCCATTCTCTGTTAAATGCGTGGTAAAATCTATAGGTTTTGACATGAGCTTTTCTAACGGCCACGGGCCCAGCCGGATTGCCCGAATTCGAGGCGCGGATTCGGCTTGGCTCACCCGGACGTATGGGTAACCTGCAGAGCTGCCAATGAGATTTGAAAATCAGAACGCGATTGTGACCGGAGCCGGGCGGGGGATCGGACATGCCATCGCGGTTCGGCTGGCGGCGGAAGGGGCCCGGGTGGCCTGCGTGAGCCGGACCGAAGCGAACGCGAAACGGACCGCGGACGAAATCAATGTGATCAGGGCCGACGCCGCAAAGGCGTATGCGGTCGATGTCTCCGATCACGCGGCGGTTCAAAAATCGGGGGCTCAGATTCTCGAAGAATTCACCAAGATCGACATTCTGGTTAACAACGCCGGAGTCACGCGGGATGGCCTGGCCATGCGAATGTCGCCCGAAGATTGGGACAGCGTGATCAATACTAATTTGCGCGGAGCGTTCAATTTCACGCAGTCAATCTTGCGAGCAATGATCAAACAACGAAGCGGGCGGATCATCAATATTACCTCGGTGATTGGCTTGATCGGCAACGCCGGCCAAACAAATTACGCGGCGAGCAAGGCGGGTCTGATCGGGTTCACCAAGTCGCTGGCGCGTGAGCTGGCCAGTCGCAGCATCACGGTCAATGCGGTCGCTCCCGGTTTCATCACCACGGACATGACAGCGGGGTTGTCGGATGAAATCAAAAAGACGATTCAATCGCAAATTCCGTTAGGCAAAACCGGCAGATCAGAAGACATTGCCAGCGCTGTCGCGTTCTTGGCGTCAGCCGAAGCGAATTACATCACCGGCCAGGTCTTGTGCGTGGACGGTGGGATGGTGATGTAATGACTCTGACGGCGGTCTATGACCGTCGAATGAATCTGCCACGACGCTCACAGAGCCCTGCTGCAGATCGTCGGCCAGCATCGAACCTGCTTTTTGATAGGGCGTGAAGTTTCTCGCTACCTGTTTAGCCTTCGGCCTCGCAACTGCCGGTTACTGGTATCTGCACCGCCCCATTACCTATCCGCCGGGCGTTTTGATTGCGGATGAGCCCAGCCAGCTTGAGCTTCCGCCCAATACCCCTTCTTTCTCACAAGGCGGGTTCACGTTGAAACCACTGGCTGTGTTCGCGATCGACGCTCGCGTGTTGCACCGAAAAGTTTACGCCGACCGAGGGGCCGCGCTGGTACCAGTCGATCTCGCCCTGGGATGGGGACGGATGTCAGATCAAAGCGTGCTCGATAGAATTACGATCACCCAAAGCGCCCGGTTTTATTGGTTTGAGTACAAACAACCTCCGATTCCGAAGGACGAAATCATCGCGCATACCACCAACGTTCACATCATTCCCGCAAATGCCGATATCGCTGCGCGTTGCAAATCGCTACGCGCGGGGACGCTGGTACATCTCCAAGGTGAACTGGTGGACGCGAGCGGTCCGCAAATTCCAGGATGGCGCAGCTCGCTTACTCGAACCGATACCGGCAACGGCGCGTGCGAACTGATGTGGGTGAAAGAGATGTCGATCCTGTCAACGGAACCGACCTACAACGGAGACTCGATGGTCAGGCGATAAAGGCTGACTCATCCGTATTGCCATTATGGCCACCGGCTTTTGGACGGTCGCTTTCCTGCACTTCGCGGGTGTAAGTCACCCGCTCGCGACGCGAACCGGAACTGGGAGGCTTCAGGCCGAATCGTTCTCGATAGGCGTCAAACTCTTCAATGTTCGTCAGGCCGAACTGTGATGAATCGTATCGATGTGACTTCTTCCGGTCTGCGTCCAATTGCGCCAGAAGTTCCTTCATTTGTTGTTCCACCTTTGGCGAGAGCGTCCAGCCGAAATGTTGATAAACCCGCTGGACACCACCCATGGGGTCTTTTTGAAGCGCAGAGTGATGGAGATCGAGAACTCGATCGGAGGGCAGGCGCTCGCGCTCGCTGACAAACCTTCTGATCGCTTCCATCCAATAATAAACGGCGTCGCGTCCAATTTGGATCGGATCGACCGCGTCGCTGAAGACACTGCGCAGAATCACCAGCAGGCTGGAGACCGAAGCGATGGCTTCGACGGGATCGCGATGCATTTGGACGAACCGAGCATCGGGGTATGTCGAGAGCAGAGCCGAAGCACCGAACATGTGGGTAGGCGCTTTGAGCACCCAGCGTGAATCGTTTTTGCGCTGCTGAAGATGTTGAAGGAAACGGTAATGATATTTGTAGGAGGAGAGCAGGCTTTGCTTCAGATACCAGCTTCGATACGACGGCACGTTATACATCGAGTCGAATTGATCGCTCAGAAAAGTAGGTCCCATGAGCGAGATGCATTCCTGCGCTGATTCTGCTCCCATCGGATGGACGGCTTCAAATGTGGGGGCCAGCCAGCGAAATGACGACAACTCGCGAGCTGCGCGTCCGATGCGGCTGGCCGCGTCCACGTCGTTAGGCGGTGACGGCGATCTCACTTCCCAGGTCAGCGGGACGCGGTGGGCCGGGTCAACCGCCAGCAACAGATGCAACAGAGTTGTGCCGCTGCGGGGAAGACCTACGATGAAAAGAGGTTCGCGAATTTCCTGCGAGGCGATCTGCGAATGCACCTTGCGATCGTGTTCGATCAAAAGACGGTTCTCCAATGTCCGCACCACGTCGCATTTCAGTGCGATTCGTCCGATGACGTTTAGCCGGGCCTCGGTATGACACGCCTCGAGCAGCCTCGAAAGGGGTTCGAAGAATTCACCACCGCCAAAATCGTCCAGGCCGGTCCGGCGTTTGGCTGTCTCAATGAGATCAGCCGCGCGAAACGGGTTTCGATCCAACCCGAGTCTGGCAGTGGCGCGCCCGAAGGAATTCAGAAGTCGTATCGGGAGAGGCGGTCGCGATTGCTCAACCGTATTGGAATTCGTTGCCACGAAATAAGAATGTTCGGGCTGCGATATGAAGCAAGCTTGTTCATCGATCCACGCCTGTTTGCGCGCGAACCATTCTCGTTTGATCGTTCTCCTATGATGACGGAAAAAGCGACATTCGGTGCGGGGTGTTTTTGGGGCGTGGAGGCGACGTTTCGCCAGATCAAAGGCGTTACTGACGTGGCGGTTGGATACGCCGGAGGAACGAAGGAGAACCCAACCTACCAGGATGTCTGCACGGACGAGACCGGTCACGCTGAAGTAGTGGAAGTCGATTTCGATCCCGCCCAGGTAACATATGAGCAGTTACTCGATGTGTTCTGGTCGAATCACAACCCGACGACACTGAACCGGCAGGGTCCAGATATGGGCAGCCAATATCGGTCCGTTATTTTTTATCATTCGCCGGAACAAAAAGCCGCGGCGGAAGCGTTGAAAGAGAAACTCGGCCAAAGTGGAAAATTCAAGCGCCCAATCGTGACCCAAATCGAGCCGGCTCCGAAATTCTGGCGCGCGGAAGAATACCACCAGCGCTACCTGGAGAAGCGGGGGCAGACGCATTGCGCGGTCTAACAACAGACTTGTAACCGGTAATTCGAGACGGTATCCTGTTCCTCAATGACGCGACTCAGAATCATTGTTGCGGCCACGTTGTTAGTCATTTGGCTCCCGGCGACGTCGCTTTGTTTGGCCGAGAACGCGGGACTGATTGGGCAGGGTGATGGCTGTGCCGATTGTCCGTCATCGCAACAAACGGCGCCTTGTTGCAAACTGGCTTCAGCTGTTTACAAACTTGATGACAACCGCTCGGTGGTTGTTGCGGAGTCGGGTAATTTGCTTTTTGGCATCACGATCGATATCGATCTTCCGGCAGGCGTTTCCGTTACGCCGAACGATATTGAGTCACCCCCGGAAATTCGAAGCAGCTGGCAGTTTTACTTTCGCGCAGCGGCGAGTCCGCGCGCTCCATCTCTGGCATCCTAACCAGTCCTCACGCTGAGGATTGTTGGGCGACGTCTTGGTACGTCGTGGTGTGTCCCCGTAGCAAACCCGCATTGGAGCTTTTTGATGAGCGAGAGAATTTCGAAAATCCTTATAACCGCAATTTTAAGCGCAGCTGCGTCGCTGCATGCCCAAACTATGCCGGAAGGGCTTGTCACGCAGGCGTTACAACAAAATCCGGAGTTGACCTTTTACGTCGCAAGTATCGCGGCGGCAAAGGGGGCGGTGCGAACCGCGAGAATGGTTCGCAATCCGGAGTTGAACACGCAGGCCGGATACAAGAACTCACGGGACAATTCGGGAGGGCCAACCAGTGAGGGAGCAACGTGGGCTATTTCTTTTAGCCAGACGTTCGAATATCCAGGTCGAATTGCTTTGCGCAAAGCAATCGCCGATCACGATGTCGATCTGGCCGAACTTCGTTTGCAGCAATTCCGCCTGACGCTTGCCGCCCGGGTCCGTACCCTCGCATATGGCATTATTGGCGCGGAGGAAAAATCGGCGGCAGCCCGAGAAGTCGGTGCTCGCTTTCAATCTCTGAGCGCGGTTCTTGCCCAGCGCCCCGTGGCCGGCGTCACGCCGGAGTTGGAAGCGCGAATCATCGACGCCAATACGCTTCTTTTTCTACGCCAGGAACGGGACGCCGCTCTGGCGGTGACAACCATTACAGCGGAGTTGAATCAACTGCTGGGACGGGCGGGGAATGCGCCGCTCAAAGTGATTTCGGAGAGAGTGCAATTTAGCGCGGTATCCCTTCCAGCGCTTCTAAGTGCTGCGCGGGCGAATGCATTCGATGTTCGTATCCGACAGAGCGAACTGGCTCAATCGGGCTTCAAAGTTGCCCTCTCGAAAAACGAGCGGTATCCGGCGATCGCGGTCGGACCGTTTTATTCCCTGGAGAACGCGACGGACAGGGAGCAGCAGGTGGGAGTTGGGGTGTCGTTGCCGCTGCCATTGTGGGACCGCAACGCGGGCAACATTGCGACTAGTAAAGCGCGCGAACAGCAGGCGCAGGCTTCGTTGCTCATGACGGAGCGCGAAGTCGAACGCCGAGTCACTCAAAGCGCGGCCGTTTTGGAAGCCAGACGCTCAGAGATTAAGAACTGGGAGACAAATGCGATCGGCAAATTTCGTGAAGCCGCGGAAATGGCGGATCGAAATTACAGCCTCGGCGCATTGTCACTGCCCATCTATGTCGAAACGCAAAAGCAGTATCTCGAAGTACTCAGTGCGGTTACCGACATGCAGAAGGACGCACTGGAGGCGGCCCAAGAGTTGGAAATCCTGACTGGTTTGAAACTTTATCACGGGGCGGCACGGCCATGATCGACAAGATACTGGAGTTCGCTGTGCGACAGCGCGTACTTGTGTTGATGGGGGCGTTCGCGCTCTTGCTGGTCGGTTTATGGTCAGCCAGCAAGCTGCCGATGGATGCCATTCCGGACATCACTGGCATTCAAGTTCAGCTCAACACCACTGTGCCGGCGCTCGCGCCGGATGAGGTGGAAAAGCTCGTTACAGTTCCATTGGAAATGGCGCTTGGTGGAATTGCTGGTGTCACGGAGATGCGTTCGCTCTCGCGTTTCGGTCTTTCCCAAATAACCCTTCAATTCACCGACAAGACCGACGTCTATCGTGCACGCCAGCTCGTCACCGAACGTTTGCAGAGCGCGGCCGATTCACTGCCTCCTGGTCTGACGCCCAAGCTCATCCCAATCACCACCGGGCTCGGGGAAGTGTTTTATTATACAGTGGACTTCGCTCCCAACGCATCGAGTGCCCCAAAATCGCGTGAAGAGCAGCTCATGGCGTTGTGGGAAATAGAAGAATATGTCATCAAGCCGCAGCTGCGAACCGTTCCCGGCGTCGCAGAGGTCAACGCTTACGGCGGCTTCGTAAAGCAGATCGTGGTGCAACCGAAGATCGACAAGTTGCGCGATGCCGGGCTAACCGTTAACGACCTGGCAAAAGTCGTAGGCGAAAACGTGGAGAATGCGGGCGGCGGAGTAGTCAACGCCGGCGATGAACAACTCGTTATCCGAGGAGTTGGGCGCGTGAGCTCACTTGAAGAAATTGCGGAGCTGCCGGTCAAATTTGCCGGCGGCGTCATGCCATTGCGCGTCAAAGATTTCGCCGACGTTCAAATTGGACACGCATTTCGAACTGGGACGGCGACCCACAGTGGAAACGAGGCCGTTCTGGGCGTGGCGATGATGCTAATGGGCGAGAACAGTCACGCAGTGGCGGAGCGCGTTTCCGAAAAGGTGGAGGACATCCAAAAACAGCTGCCGGCGGGCGTTGTCATCAGCCCGGAGTACAACCGAAAGAATCTCGTCCACCGAACCATTCACACGGTGGGGATGAATCTTTTCGAAGGCGCGTTGCTTGTCATGGCGGTGCTGCTGTTCCTCCTGGGAAACTGGCGCGCATCGCTGATCGTTGCTGCGGCAATCCCACTCTCATTTCTCTTTGCTCTTACCGGAATGACGCGATTCGGAATTTCGGGAAATCTAATGAGCTTGGGCGCCATCGATTTCGGGTTAATCATCGATGGCGCGGTCGTGGTCGTTGAAAATATTGTCCGACAACTTGGCCTTAAGCAGCATCAGCTCGGACGCGCGCTGAACAGGGAAGAGCGATTAGAGACAGTGCTTGCGGCAAGCAGGCAGGTCGGCACACCTATGTTCTTCGGAGTTTTGATCATCGCGATCGTCTATCTGCCGATCCTGGCGCTATCAGGCATCGAGGGGAAAATGTTTCACCCGATGGCCTTGACCGTAATGCTCGCACTCGGCGGATCACTCGTTCTGGCACTGACCCTCATGCCTGCGCTCTGCTCGCTTCTGCTGCGCGGGCGCATTCATGAAGAAGACAATCTTATTGTCCGTGCCTGCAAGCGTATCTACTCCCCAGTCTTGTCCCTGGCTTTGCGTCTGCGCTGGCCGGTAGTGCTAGGGGCGATGACGCTATTCGGGTTGTCTCTCGTGATTTTTAACCGGCTCGGCGCGGATTTCATTCCCAAGCTGGATGAGGGAACTTTCACAATGATGGTGTTTCGGCCGGGTAGCATGAACATCGATCAAAGCACTGAACAGCAACGTCAGACCGAGCAACAAATCCAAAAGCGTGTCCCGGAAATAACGCACGTTTTCTCGCGCATCGGCAGCGCGGAAGTTGCCACGGACCCGATGCCTCCGAGCGATTGCGACTTTTACATATACTACAAACCCCAAAGTGAATGGCGGAAGATCGACAACCGGCCAATTAGCCGGGAAGAGCTGGCGAAGATCATTACCACCGAAATCGAAAATCTAAATCCGGGTGTCCGGGTCATGGTCGCGCAGCCGGTTGAGATGCGCTTTAACGAAATGCTCGAAGGAATTCGGGCAGATATCGCCGTGAAGATTTTCGGAAATGATTACGATGTTTTGGAACGCCTCGGTGCCGAAGTGAAAGAGGTGCTGGAACAAATTCCCGGAACGCGCGAAGGCGAAGGAGAGGTCGAGTTCGAAACCACCGGCCGCTCGCCCATGCTCGAAATCCGGTTGAAACGCAATGTTCTGGCGAAATACAATATTCATGGCGGCGACGTAAACCAGACGATCGCCACCGCACTCGGCGGCCAGAGTGTCGGCACAATGCTTGAAGGCAATCGCCGTTTCGAAATCGTTGTGCGCCTTGCGGAAAGGGAGCGTGAAAATCTGGCGTCGATCCGCGCCTTGCCAGTACGGGTGGGCGATGCGGGAATGCTGCCGCTCGGAGAACTTGCCGACATTGAACGCGTCCAAACCGTATCGCCGATTCTGCGCGATTCCGCGCAACGACGGGCAGCCTTAATGGTGAACCTGCAGGGGCGCGATGTGGAGAGCTGGGTGAATGAGGCAAATGCTAAAGTACGCACCCTGGTAAAACTTCCGGAGGGCTACACGTTGGAATTCGGCGGCCAATTTGAGAATCTTCGCGAAGCGAAGGCGCGGCTGACCGTAGTCGTGCCGACAGCGCTGCTGTTCATATTTGTGCTGATTTTCATGGCGTTCGGAAGCGTGAGACAAGCGGTGCTTGTCTATTCGGGCATCCCGCTTGCGGTCACCGGAGGCATCGTCGCGCTTTGGGCGCGCGGAATGCCGTTCAGCATTTCCGCCGCTGTCGGATTCATCGCGTTAAGCGGGGTCGCCGTACTGAACGGAGTCGTAATGATCAGTTATTTCAATCAACTGCGCGGTCGAGGGCTGGATACGCGCTCTGCCGTAATTGAAGGATCGTTAACACGACTGCGCCCGGTTCTAATGACTGCGGCGGTAGCGGCGTTTGGTTTCATCCCAATGGCGCTTTCCAACAGCGCGGGAGCAGAAGTGCAGCGTCCATTGGCAACGGTGGTGATTGGCGGAATTGTTAGCTCAACGTTTTTGACCCTGCTTCTCCTGCCCGTGCTCTACGAATGGGTGGAGCGGAAAAGAGATGCAATCGTTGTTTGAAGATTGAAGCGCCAGCCGAAAAAATCTCGACGAGCCTTAGGCCAGGCCCGAATCTACTGCGCATGGGCCGCGAAGTGATTCGGACTAGAAATTTTGTGACCGATGCGGCGGGTTTCATCATGGAGCAAGCTCATCGAGCAATTGGGGAGAGGAAGGAATTTCGTATCGCGCTTTCCGGCGGCAACACACCGCGACCTGTTTACGCAGAGCTGGCCAGGAGGGCCCGCGATTTTCCGTGGGAAAAGGTTCTGATCACGTTCGGGGACGAGCGTTGCGTTCCGCCCGATGACGAGCAGAGCAATTATCGCATGGCCCGCGAATCGTTGCTTCAGCCGGGGAACGTTCCAGAAAAATCGGTCATGCGCATGCGCGGTGAAATCGACCCGCAGCTGGCTGCGCAGGAGTATCAAGATTGCGTCGATCTGCTGGCAACGCAGCGCGGCGAACAGATTTATCGCCACGATCTCATTCTGCTGGGTTTGGGCGACGATGGGCATACGGCATCGCAGTTTCCCGGAACGCCGGCGTTGACCGAAACGACCCGCCGGGTGGTGGCCAACTTCGTTCCGAAATTCAATGCCTGGCGTCTCACCTTTACTTTCACGCTGATTAACCAGGCCCGGCACGTTTGTTTCCTGGTCAATGGATCGAAGGATGCCGATTTGATTGAAAGTGTTATGAAAGGGGACCAGCAATACCCTGCTGCCCGGGTAAATCCTACGGCGGGAGAAGTCACATGGATCCTGGGGCAATGATCGCTCGTTCGTTTCGCGCCGGATAACGCGTTGCGCACGGCGCTTGCTTGTTCGAATTTCACGCACGTCATGAGTACGCCAGGCATAATTGTCGTTACCGGCTCCGCCGGCCTTATCGGGTCGGAGACGGTTAAACGTTTCTCCAAGAACGGGGCTCGCGTTGTGGGGATCGATAACGACATGCGAAAGCAGTTTTTTGGCGCCGAAGCGTCCACTAGCAAGACACGCGACCAGCTGATCAAGAACGTCGCCGGGTACGAGCATCACAGCATCGACATCCGTGACGCCGCGGCCGTTTCGGAATTGTTCAAACAGCACGGAAGCGGGATTAAAGCGATTGTTCATACCGCGTCGCAGCCATCACACGACTGGGCCGCGCGCGAGCCGCAAACGGATTTCACCGTCAACGCGAACGGCACCTTGAACCTGCTCGAAGCGACGAGAAATTTTTGCCCGGAAGCTCCGTTTGTTTTCACATCGACCAACAAAGTTTACGGGGACACGCCTAACCGGTTACCTTTGCGCGAGCTCGATAAGCGCTGGGAGATTGAACCGGGCCATGAATACGAGCCCGGCATTCCCGAAACGATGAGTATCGACCACACCAAACATTCGCTTTTCGGGGCATCCAAAGTGGCCGCCGATGTTCTGGTTCAGGAATACGGGCGCTACTTCGGAATGCCCACGGTATCCATTCGGGGCGGCTGTCTTACCGGTCCGGCGCATGCCGGCACGGAGCTTCACGGGTTTCTATCCTATCTGATGATTTGCACGGTGACTGGACGTCCCTATCGAGTGTTCGGTTACAAAGGCAAACAAGTGCGCGATAATATTCACAGCTTCGATTTGGTGGAAGCATTTGCCGAATTCATCAATGCTCCGCGAGCCGGCGAAGTTTATAACTTGGGGGGAAGCCGACATAGCAACTGCTCGATGCTGGAAGCGATCGAAATGTGCGAACAAATCAGCGGTAAAAAGCTGAAGTGGAAGTACGAAGAGGACAACCGGATCGGCGATCATATCTGGTGGATCAGCGATGTGCGAAAGTTCCAGGAGCATTATCCGAATTGGAAATTCCGTTTCGGAATGCGCGAGATCCTCGAAGAAATTCATCGCGCGGTGGCGAAGTAGCGGCAATTTCGGAGGGAGATGCTTCCGCATGTGCGCAGACGCGCAGGAGCACCTCCCTCCGGCACCTTGCCGCAGGAATCGAGGTGCAGATGAACGATCAACGACAGGGCTTAGTATTGTTCGCCTTCGTCTTCCTTGGGAACGATGCGGTCTTCCACTGCGTAGGCATGAAGCATCGCCGCCGCCATGTAAAAAAGGAACAGGCCAGCGCCGAATCCCGCCGAAGCGATCGCCGCCAGAAAAACGAAAATCCCGGCCGGGATTGCCCCGAACATCCACAAAAAGCCGACCAGTTTGTGACCTTTATAAATATGACCGAGCCCGGGAATGATGCTTAGCAAGACGGCCATGGCATCACTCGCCTTCGGTTCCGCCGGCGTGGTGGCTTCGCGCGTCCAATCGCATTCCGTGCAGGCCTCCGCTCCTTTGGGCAAGATCGCCCCGCAGTACGGACATTGCATGGTGTCTGCGCTTTCCGGCTGAACTTGCGTTGGGGCGTCTGTGTATTCGATCTCCATGGGTGCGATTCAAGGTCACCAGTTGCACCAAATTCGTCAAGCAAACTCGCTAGATTGTTGTCCGAAGATCCTGATAGATTGTTTTCGGACATGGCTGGAAAAACCAGAGGCGCCGTTTCGCTTGCTGAGATCGTTACCTATACCAACGATCATCTGCGCATCCGCCACATCGGAGATTGGTCGAATGCGTTGAATGGGTTACAAATCGAAAACTCCGGTCGCATTACCAGAATCGCCGCTGCCGTAGATGTATCGACTAGAGTCCTGACCGCCGCAGCCAAGAGGAATGCCGACCTGGTTTTGGTTCATCACGGTCTGTTTTGGCCAGGGTTACAACCAGTCACCGGCGCGTTGCATCGGCAACTGAGGATCGCCTTCGAGAACGACATCGCGCTGTACGGCGCGCATCTGCCGCTGGACGTTCATCCGAAAATTGGAAATAACGCCCTGCTGGCAGCGGCCATCGGAATCAAATCGATTGCGCCGTTTCTCGAAGAAAAGGGAGAGCTCGTCGGATTGAAGGGACGCGTGCCCGGATCTTGCGACGAGCTTTCCAAAAAATTGCATAATGCAGTCCGAGGTTCAGTTAAAGTCTTCGGTTTCGGTCCGAAAAAGCCGAACGTCGTCGGAATCATCACCGGCGCCGCCGGCTCCGAGATTTATCGCGTCGCGCAGGAAGGAGTCGACACCTTCATCACCGGTGAAGCTCCGCATTGGGCTGCGATTGCAGCCGAAGAATTGGGAATGAACCTGTTGCTGGGCGGTCATTACGCTACGGAGACGTTCGGCGTCAAAGCCCTCGCCGGGCATTTGTCCGAGCACTTTAAACTTCCGTGGGACTTTATCGATTTCCCGACGGGCCTGTAACCGGGGCTAGGTTTTCTTTTTTCGCAAATTGCCGCCGCTGAGTTGTTGCGCGCGAGTCGCGGCACGATCGGCATCGGCGGCGCGTCCGACCAGACGATATTCATCCGCCAGATGTTTCCAGGAAACAGGAGCCGAGGGCATGAGCTGCGTGGCCCGCTCGAACGCTTTGACGGCCTGTTTATGATCGCCCTTCTTTTGATAGGCCAGACCAAGATGTTCCCAAGCCGGTCCGTAATTCGCGTTTAAGCTCGTGCCTTTACGGAGATACTTGATGCCGTCGTCGATTTTCCCAGTGGCTTGCAGACAAAATCCCAGTTGGGACTGGACCAGATATTCTCGCGGCAAAAGTCTTGCGGCGCGTTGCAAAGGAGGAATCGCCTGCGGTATTTTGTTCAGATCGATGTAACTGAACCCTATTGCGGCGAGCATCGGCGCATTATCCGGGGCGAGGGCTGCCGCTTTTGTCATCGCCGCCAGTGTCGCCTCGCTATTGCCAACGGCCTTCTCCGCGCGAGCCAGTTGAATCCATAGATAAGGATTGGAGGGCTCCAGACCGGTCGCCTTTCGAGCGTAATCAACGCTTTGTTGTTTCCTCCCGGCATGAAGGGCGCAATCGCTCAGCGCGTAATAAGCAATCGCTGCTTTCGGATCGATCTCGGTAACGCGCTGAAGATGCGGTATCGCCGCTCCGTAGTGACCTTGCACGCCTTCGACAAGACCCAGGCCGAAGTGGGCGAGAGATAATTTCGGTGCGGTCGCCGCCGCGCTTTTCAACGCCGAGGTTGCCTCACCAAACTGGCGAACATCAATCGCCGCGAATCCCCGCAAACACTGCGCGGCAGCACTGCGCGGATACTTCGCGACCAATTTGCGCGCGAGGTTTAATGTTTGTGAACGGTCTCCTCGTGCTGCGGAAGAAAAGATCTGTTTAACGAGCGGATCCCCGGCTGCCGGATCGGATTGTTGGACCGCCTTTTGCAGCTGTGGCTTGGCAACCTTCTCCGGTGGCGGAAGCTTGTTGAGCAGGCGGCCGATCGATGGGTCCTCGGCATGCGCAACGGCAATAGGTAACGCGCAAACGGACATCAACATGAGTGGCGTTCTGCGGACAATGCTGGTAACACTTTGAAGCGTGTCCTTGAGATTCATACTTGTTACCGTCATTGTGGCGGTATTTGTCAGCCCGTCACAAGGCTTTTGCAAGAGCTGTGTCTGGAAAGTGACTTCGGCCGACGGGCACGTCCTTTACCTTGGCGGATCGGTTCACGCGTTGCGGCCAACGGATTATCCACTGCCGGCGGAATACAACCGCGCTTTCGATGCTTCGTCCCGTGTGGTCTTCGAGCAGGATCCCAAGACTGGAGCAGCGGCGTTTCGGCAGCTCGTGAAAGCCGGCCAATACCCGAAAGGCGATAGCCTTAAGAAACATGTCGATCCTCGAACCTATGAGTATCTCCGCCGGTTCTTTGCGCTGATGAAAATACCGGAAACAACCTTTAGTTCGATGCGACCATGGCTTCTCGACATCCTTCTTTCCGCGCCTCCAGCCGAATACTATGACCTCGGAGTCGAAAACTTTTTGGTTAAACGCGCCCAATCGAATTCCAAGCCGATGTCAGGTTTGGAATCCCCAAGCGAACACAACCAGCCTTTCACCGGGCTCACCGATCGTGAAAGCGAGGCGTTGTTGTTGATTCTGTTCATTAATGCCGCCCGGGTTAATCCCGAGGGAAATGGAAACAGCATGGTGGACGCCTGGCGAAAGGGTAATGTCGATTTCCTGGCACAAACAGTACGGGACGAATTTCGCGATTTTCCCAGCATGGCCGAGCGCATCATTGGCCAACGCAATCGAAACTGGATCCCAAAAATCGAGAGTTACATTCGCAGTAACCAAACTTATTTTGTTGTCGTTGGCGCCGGTCACATGGGCGGATCAAACGGCGTCCTCGCACTGCTTCGGGCGCGCGGCTTGAAGGTCGAGCAACTGTAGACGTGACCGGATTGGCGCAGGCTGAGCCGACGGCGTTACCTCCCTTGTCCGAGAAGTTTTCGCTTTCGTAAGTTCTTAGACGCTGTTCCTTTCTCGCCGATGGCTGCGGTGCCTAGTCAAAGAATCAGCACCCGCGCGACCGGCGTGGTCGGCATCGCGATCCTTTGCAGCCGGCTGCTTGGATTAATTCGAGAACAGGTTTTTGCCGGCCTGTTTGGGGCGGGCCGGAACCTTGACGCATTCCTGATGGCGTTCCGCGTTCCGAACATGTTGCGCGACCTTTTCGCCGAGGGGGCGCTTTCGACCGCGTTCATCACAACGTTTTCCAGAAAGATCGCCACCGACGGAGATGAATCGGCATGGCGACTGGCTAACAAGGTGGCAACGCTGACTGCCGTGTTTATGAGCGTGGTGACAATCGTGGGAGTGTTGCTGGCGCCGCAGTTGATCGATTTGATGACTTGGTGGAGCTGGTCGCCGGAAAAGACCGAGCTCACGATCCTGCTCACGCGGATCATGTGGCCGTTTATTTTGCTGGTGTCGCTGGCCGCGCTGGTGATGGGAATGCTGAACGCCAAAGATGTGTTCGGTCCACCGGCAATGGCATCGAGCTATTTCAACCTGGGATCGATCATCGGCGGCGTTGCCCTGGGGTGGTGGATCGATCCGCATTTCGGCGAACGATCGCTGATCGGGCTCTCGATCGGCACGCTCATCGGCGGCCTTTGGCAACTCGTCGCCCAATTCCCGTCTCTTCGGCGTGTCGGGTACAAATTCAACCCAGATTTCCACTGGCGCGATGAAGGGGTCCGAACTGTTCTTGGTCTAATGGCGCCGGCGGTCATCGCGGCAAGTGCGGTCCAAATCAACGTTCTGGTTAACAGCGGTTTTGCCGCTCGGTTAGGCGACGGCCCGGTGAGCTGGCTCAACATTGCTTTTCGCGTAATGCAATTGCCGCTCGGGATTTTCGGGGTCGCAGTGGCGACGGTTACGCTCCCATTAGTTTCACGAAGCGCGGCAATGGGGAACACGAACGAATTTCGATCCGCGCTCGCCCATGCGATTCGGCTCGTCCTGTTGCTCACAATTCCGGCGGCGATCGGCCTCATTATTTTGGCCGAGCCAATCATCCGCCTGCTTTACGAGCATGGCCGTTTTACGGCGGAATCGACCCAGCAAACGGCCGGCGCGCTGCGTTTCTACGCGATCGGGCTGGCCGGCTATGCCGGTCTCAAAGTTCTCTCACCGGCCTTCTATGCTCTGAACAAACGTTATCTCCCAATGGTAGTGACGCTGATATCGATCGCGATCAATGTTTCGTTGAATTGGTTTTTCACTCTTTACCTGAATTGGGGACATCAAGGCCTGGCTTTCTCGACCAGCATCGTGGCGATCACGAATTTCTTTTTTCTCTATTCGATGATGCGCCATTTCACCGGTCGGCTCGAAACCGGTCTGATGGTAAGGATCCTGGCCAAACTGTTGGTGGCAGGGGCGCTTCTGGCCGGCATCTGCTGGCTGGCCTGGGCGTTTTTCTTTTCAACGAATCCTCACGCCGGGATCCTGGCCAATCTGGTTGTGATGCTAATCACGATCGCGGTTGGCGCCGGCACCTTTTTCGGCGCAGCCTATTTATTGCGCGTTGGGGAAGTACACGACGTTGTCGATCTGGTTAGGCGCAAATTAGGTAGGGTCGATTGACCCCAATCGCCCGTCCTTAAGACCCCGGACGCGATGGGCGGTTAACGTTAACCGCCCCTACCTGCACATTGTTACCCGAGTGCTTGATCGAGGTCGTCGATCAGGTCATCGGCGTTTTCCAACCCGATCGAACAGCGCAACAATCCCGGCGGCGACGTGGAATTCTCTCCTTCGATGGAGGCGCGATGCTCGATCAGGCTTTCCACGCCTCCCAAACTCGTCGCGCGAATAAAGATCTTTGTTCTCCCGGCGACGCGCATTGCGGCGTCACTTCCGCCTTTCACCTCAAAGGAAAGCATGCCGCCGAACATCGACATTTGTTTGGCCGCGATTTCATGACCTTTATGAGACTTCAATCCCGGATAATGCACACCCGCAACCTGTCGATGTTCCGCCAGGAATGTTGCCACCTTCATCGCGTTCTCGGAATGGGCCCGCATCCGCCAGGGTAGGGTGCGCATCCCGCGCGAGATCAGCCAGCAATCGAAAGGCGAGGGGACCGCACCCCCCTCGGCCTGAATGCCTCGAATGCGTTGAAACATTTCGTTTTCCTCACGGGCGACGACAATTCCGCCGAGCACATCGCAATGGCCGCCGAAATATTTCGTGGTCGAATGCAAAATGAAGTCTAGGCCTAGATCGAACGGCCGTTGGATGATCGGCGCCCACGTATTGTCACACACGCAGAGCGCTCCGGCGCCATGGACGACATCCGCTATCGCCGCCAAATCAACAATCTTTAGCAGCGGATTGGACGGCGTTTCCACCCAGGCCAGTTTCGTGGCGGGGCGCAGTTTTTTCTTCACCGCGGCCAGGTCGCTCATATCGACGAAATCGGCTTCAAGTCCCCAGCGCAGAAGAATTTTCCGCAACAACATGGTCGTGCCGTAATAGGCGTCGGCATGGGCCAGGACATGGTCGCCGGGAGCGAGCGCTTGAAAGATCGACATGGTCGTGCCGCTGCCGGAAGCAAACGCGGCTGCGGCTTTCCCGCCTTCGAGTGCGCTGATGCCTTGCTCAAGGGCCTGGCGATTCGGATTCGCATTGCGCGTGTACATGAATCCGCGCGAAAAGGTCCCGTCGACATCCCGTTCGAACGTGGTGGAAAGGCAGATCGGCGGCGAAACCGCGCCGGTGGCCGGATCGATCGTGTGGCCCGCGTGGACCGCCACCGTTTCAATCTTCATTTCCGGCGACGTTACAATTTCAAACGGGATTGTCGATGTTGCTGCTCTCATATCAGGAGTAATATCGAATGGTTCTTGCTTCACGGCTTCAGTTTTTTTGGACTAACCTGCATATGGTTTGGATTTGACGACTTCACAACGAAAGCGCAAATAGCAAACCTGCACTTGCGCCTGAAAGGCGCGTTCCCATGACAATTTACGACGACGAAGTGTTCAAGATGGCATGCGACCAATTCAAGGTCATCGCCGATTATCTTGAGATTCCGGAAAACGAACGGGACTGGCATATTTTCCCCAAGCGCTCCATGGCTGTGACGTGCCCCGTGCACATGGACGACGGGAGCACGCTAACTTTCCAAGGTTACCGGGTCCAACACCATCTGGCCTTTGGGCCGACCAAAGGCGGCACCCGGTTTGCGCCATCGTTGTCAATGGGGGAGACCGCCGCGCTGGCTATCTGGATGAGCTGGAAGTGCGCGCTGGCAAACCTGCCCTACGGCGGCGCCAAGGGAGGGGTTTCCTGCGATCCGATGAAACTTTCCCGAAACGAACTCGAGTCGGTATCCCGCCGTTACATGCAGGAGATGATTCCGTTCGTCGGCCCGTATACCGACATCATGGGCCCGGACATGGGCACGAACGAGCAGGTGATGGCCTGGTTCATGGACACATATTCATCCTACCAGGGGTACTCGGTGGGCGAAATCGTCACGGGGAAACCAGTCGCTATCGGGGGAACCGAAGGCCGGCGTGAATCGACCGGGCGCGGCGTGGTGTATCTGATCGAGCGGGCGATGAGCATGATGAAGATGGATCCCGAGAAATCGACCGCGATTGTTCAGGGCTTCGGTAACGTCGGATCGGTCGCGGCCCTTTCTCTCGCTTTGAAGAGCGGGGTCAAGGTTGTCGGAATCAGCGACCACACCGCGGCAATCTACAATCCGAAGGGAATCGACGTTAAAGCAGCGGATCAGCATGTGATGAAAAAGGGGACGTTGAAGGCCTTCGCCCAGGATGATCACGTGGATCCAAAGACTTTCCTGACGTTGCCCTGCGATATTCTCGCGCCTTGCGCGGTCGACCGGGTGATTACCGGGGAAAACGCAGGCCAATTGAAGTGTCGAATCCTGGCTGAAGGCGCCAACGGCCCAACTACGCCTGATGCGGATTTACTTTTACAACAGCGCTGGGATGAAGTATTTGTGATTCCAGATATTCTCTGCAACGCCGGGGGAGTCATTGTCTCCTACTTCGAATGGGTCCAGGGTCTTCAGAGCTTTCTTTGGACCGAGAGCGAGGTGACCGATAAGTTGTTCCGGATCCTCGAACATTCGTTCTCGCAGGTCATCAAGCGAGCCCGGCACGACAAGGTCTCTCATCGCACCGCAGCCATGGCCATCGGGGTCGAGCGCGTCCTTAAAGCCAAGAAAGTGCGCGGCTTGTTCCCATGAGCCGCGATGGTTGGATCGATTTCAGCGCCTGAGGCGCGGCATGTTTATAGCCTGCAGGAAAAGAGTGCCCCAAGCTCCGCTAGGAGCGTCATGCCAACGGAGAAGAACATGTCGTCCCTAACGGGGCTAGCGTTACGCTCCGATCCATTCTATTAACATGTCGCACCTACGGCGCTGGATCTTCAATGAACGCTTCGCATCGCGAAGATAGACGCCAGGACCGTTTACTCGACGTCTTAACCGACGAAGAGACCGGGCTTCGGCTTGTCGTTTCCCGGCTGGGCGCCGAACTCATCAGCCTCGCTCGGAAGGATCAAACCGGGCAATGGATCGGATTTCTCTTTCGAGACGACAATATCGCGCTGCCTTCGGAGGGATGGGCCAATCACGCCACCGTGATGGGTTACTATCTTCACCGCCTGAAAGATGGCCGGAGTCTGTACCGAGGCCGCGAGATCAGAGGAGGTACTCACAGTTTCTTGCGAACGAAGAACTGGAGCCTCGTGGAAACAAAGACGGGGCCGGATGCGTCGTTAACCTACCGAATTACCCCGCAAGACTACACTGAAGCGGAATATCCGCTTCGGGTGAGCCTCGATCTGACCTACCGGATTGAGATGAGCAAGGTGAATGTTGAGTTTCTCTTCCGAAACGAGGAACCGGATCTGATGGCTCACTTGGAGTTTGGATTGCATCCCGGTTTTGCGGCCACTTCCTTCAGCACCTTTCATCTGCAAATGCCTCGCGGTTTGTATCGACGCCACTTTTCGCCCGGCAATTATCTTTCCGGTGAAACTCGTGAGATTCAATTCGCAGGCGGCGAAATGCCGTTTCCGAGAGAACAGTTGCCCGGCTCCGTAATTCTGGAGCTGGTCGATGTTCCCCGGCGCCAGTTTTCATATGTTGATCCTCCGAGCGGGCGGTGGGTTATCCTCGATCTAACAGGCGTGCCTTATGTAACGTTGTGGTCCGATGGCGGCCCGTTTCTGTGTGTGGAACCGTGCTGGGGCTTGACCGATCACCATGAGCAACGCGCGTTTGAGAACAAGGAAGGCATTCAAACCATTCCGCCGCGAGGGGAACTCCGTGCGTCGTTCAGCATGACCCCGCAATTGGCCACGTTCGATTAGGATTGCTGATCGCGATCTTCTATCTTCTTATCTCGATTTATGCGCCTTGCCACGATCGTTGCCGAAGGCGAAACATCGTCGCTGGCTGCGGTTAGCGTCGACTCGGATCGATTCGTTGCTCTTCACACTTTTCTTTCTTTTTTTGGACTCAAATCTGTCCCAACTGATGTGGGAGCGCCGCTGGAAGCATTTTTGCCGGCCGTTTTGCCCCGGCTCTCGGAGTTCACCCGAAAACTGAGCGATTGGCCCGAGCATCAGAAAGTGTTTCAAAAACGTGGCGGGAAAACATTCCGGGCAAAACAATTTCTCCCACCAATTATCCGTCCACCGACGTTTCGTGATTTTGATGCGTTTGAACAAAACGCGCGCGCAACGCGCGGACGGCGGGGTCTCGATATGAACAGGGCTTGGTACGAGATCCCGGTATTTTATTTTTCCAATCCGAATTCATTGATCGGCGACGATGGCGAAGTTTTCGCGCCAGCCGGATCGAATGAATTGGATTACGAACTGGAACTGGGCGCGGTCATGGGAAAAGCTGCCCGAAACGTCGCTCCAGCCCAGGCGTGGGAGTGCGTGGCCGGATTTACGATCATCAATGATTTCAGTGCCCGCGATGTCCAGCGAGGCGAGATGGAAGCGGGCCTTGGGCCTGCCAAAGGAAAAGATTTTGCAACCGCCGTTGGGCCGGTGCTCATGACTCGGGACGAATTCAGCGATAAGATCGATGCGGAAAAGATTTCTCTGGAAATGCGTGCTCGTGTGAACGGCCGGCAGTTATCTTCCGGAAATGCGTCCAGTTTATTTCATTCATTTCCTAAAATGATTGCTCATGCTTCGCGCGATGCGGATCTTTTTCCAGGCGCTTTGATCGGCACCGGAGCTGTGGGAGGCGGTTGCATCTGGGAGTTGGGTCCGGAAAATACCGGTGGCTGGCTGAAGCCGGGTGACGTAATCGAGCTTGAAATTGAAAGGCTCGGTGTTTTACGAACACGTGTGATCGCGCGACCATCACAGAACTAAACCAACAAGATTTCACATGGCTTTTTCACTTCACGCCTTGCTCGCCGAGTCGATCGATTATGCGGGAATGTTTCCGCCCTGCAGCCTGGATTTGAGTGGAGCTCTCAAGAATCAGGCCCAGTACGTCACGTCGGGCAATTCGTGGATGCTTAGCACCTGTGTTTTGCCTGTGGCCCAGTTTTCCACCGTTGCCGCGCATCTTTCGCAATTCGATCGCAAACACCCGTTGCGCGTTTCGGCACTGGGGCCAAAAACCGAGGACGCACATGCATTTCGATCAACGTTAAAGGAGGTCGTAGCCGAAATTCGTAAACTTTCGCAAGATGACGCTCATCGAGTTGCGGTGACTCAATTGGAGATGCTATTGCCGGGCGATGCGGATCTGACTCTACTGGATGAAGCCCATACAGCGCTCGGCGAACTGCCGCTGAATGTTTTTTGGGAGAGCCCGGCCGAATCAACCGAGCGCACAATTGAATTGCTGGCAAAGCATGAAGCAAAGAAGCATCCGCGACCGTTCGGTTACAAATTTCGCACGGGGGGCGTTACGGAAGATGCTTTCCCTACCTCCGCGCAGATTGCCACGGCCCTGGTCACCGCAGCGCAGCATCATGTCCGTATCAAATTCACTGCTGGATTGCATCATCCGATCCGCCAATTCCGGGATGAAGTGAAAACAAAAATGCACGGTTTCCTCAATGTTCTCGGCGCGGGTGTGCTGGCGGCTGAGCACAGCTGGGACGAGGGGCAGACTTCGGCGATGCTGGACGATGAGAATCCCAAATCATTCTCCTTCGATGATATTCTTTTCGCCTGGCGCGACTGGGAAATACCCATCGATCGAATCAAGGCCCGCCGCAGGTTCGTAACTTCGTTCGGAAGCTGCAGCTTTGATGAGCCGCGAGAAGATTTACGGGCGTTGGGATTTCTGTAAGGTAGGGCCGGTTCACCTGAACCGCCCGCGGGCGACGCCAAGCCGGAGTGGCAAGGTCGATCGCCCTTACAACTAAAATGCCGCTCAAATCTTTCATCGACATCCCGCCAGATTCTCACTTCCCGCTGGAGAATCTTCCCTACGGCGTATTCAAGCCGCGCGATGGCAATGCGCGGATTGGCGTGGCCATCGGCGAGCAGATTGTCGATCTTTCCGTTCTCGACGAGAAAGGACTCATGCCGGTCCGGCTCGGACCGCAGGATTCGCTCAATGCATTTTTAGCACTTGGACGTCCGGCCTGGCAAAAGACGCGAAAGATCCTTCAAGATTTGCTGGCGGCGAATACGCCAACCCTGCGTGACGATGCGGATCTCCGTCAGCGCGCGATTCATCGCCAACGCGACGTAACCATGCAATTACCGGTCCGCATCGGCGATTACACCGATTTCTATTCGTCCTATCATCACGCTCATAACGTCGGCACAATGTTGCGCGGAGCGGAGAACGCGCTCATGCCGAATTGGAAATGGCTGCCGGTCGCTTATCACGGACGCGCCAGTTCAATCGTCGTCAGCGGCGCCGATGTTCGGCGTCCGAAAGGACAAATCAAACCACCGGATGCAGCCGCGCCAATCTTCGGGCCGACCAAGAGCTTCGATTACGAACTGGAAATGGCTTTCCTGATCGGGCCGGGCAATTCGCTCGGTCAACCGGTCCCCATTGAAGAAGCAGCCGATCAGATTTTCGGGTTCGTCTTAATGAATGATTGGAGCGCACGCGATGTGCAGGCATGGGAATATCAGCCGCTCGGTCCTTTCCTGGCCAAAAATTTCTGCACCAGTATTTCCCCATGGATTGTGACGCTGGATGCCCTGGAACCGTTTCGGAAACCCTTGCCAGAACAGGATCCGGAACCGCTGCCTTATTTGCGGGCCAGGAATGATTTCACGTTCGACATCAATCTGGAGGCCTATCTGCAGACTGCGAAAATGGATTCGCCGCATGCGATCACCCGGACAAATTTCCAAAATCTTTATTGGAGCATTTCGCAGCAGCTTGCTCATCACACGGTCAACGGATGCAATCTTCAACCGGGCGATTTGCTGGCCAGTGGCACCATCAGCGGTCCGACTGAGGAATCGCGCGGGTGCATGCTCGAATTAACATGGCGCGGGGCGAATCCGATCAAGTTGCCGAATGGCGAAGAACGAAAGTGGCTTGAAGATGGAGATACGCTCTCAATAACGGGCTGGTGTCAGGGCGATGGTTACCGAATTGGGTTCGGTGAGGTGAGTGGACGCATCACGGCTGGCGACAAGTGACCCTTCTTCAAAAAGATGCGGCCCGGCAAGCGAGACCGAAATGAAGTGGTCTCTACGACTTGCGGCCGTTGTTTCGTGGATCGGGCATCCATTGGTGTTTATCACCATCAGCGTCGGAATCGTGCTGGCCACCCAGCTCTCTTCCCGCGCGGCCCTGCCGCTGTTTGGCGCGATGTTCCTCGCCATTATAGCCCCGATGGGGGTGTTATTGTTTCTCGGAGTCCGATCAGGCCGGTGGAGCAATGCCGACGTTTCGGTGAGAGAAGAGCGGAAGCGCTTTTATCCGATCGCGATTCCGCTTTCGGCTGTTGGGACCGCCGTCATGTGGCTGGTCAGCGCGCCGCGCTATATCTTGCGCGGTGGTATCGTCACGCTCCTACTGTTGATCATCGCTGCCCTGATCAACCTTCGATTCAAGATTTCGCTGCACATGTTGTTCGCAACTTATTGCACCGTCGTTCTCTTCCAGGTGAATATCTGGTGCGGTGTTGCCGCTCTCGTGTTGTCGGTTCTGGTTTTCTGGTCACGGCTTGTTCTGTCGCGTCATACCATTGCTGAAATGGCTGCCGGCTCCGGCCTTGGCGCCGCTGGCGGAATCATTGCTGCATGGATTCCGGTTTGAAAATGGAACCGTATTCGCCTCGATCATTTCGTTTCATCGAATTGCTGACCTGTGGCCCCAGCCGCACCGGCACAACCTGGCGGATGAAACTGTACGGCATCGCCTGTCAGGGCGAATTCCCACGCCCGGAATTGGTCGACGCAGCGGTTCGAGTTGCCGCCCAGGTTTTGGAGCACGAGACCGCGAACAATTACAACGTTGGATTCGTCGGTGTCCACGACGGTCGCGGCGCCTGTTTCGTTTTTGTCGATTTCTGGGGGAACGAAAACGAGCTGTTTCATCGCGTATTTCTTTCCCGGTTAAGCGATCCGGCGGGATTAAGACCAGCGGAAGCCACTGATTCGTCGGTCTGCGTGTGGGACCTTCGCCTACAAGCGTTTGAACGCGACGCCTGGATCAAACATGTGCTGAGCAAGGCGGGCGAGCCGGATTTCGATGGTTACCTGGGTGAGCGCTTGAACGAAGACGCCTAGCGATGCAGGAAACTGCGACGCGGGAATTTATTTGTTTGGCAACATAAGTAGAAAGTCTCAGACTCGCCGGCAATGGCAGTTCGTTTGCGGGTCATTATCACTGTCTTTGTCATAGCGGTGCTAGTGGTCGTCGCATCGTCGTTAATCACCTACACATTCGGTGAACGCGTCCTGCGGGCCCATATGCGTGAACAATTGCGGCGCGATGTCATTGGTCAGCTGAGCGATCTACTCTCCACGCTAAAGGACGCCGAAACCGGTGAGCGCGGCTTTGTGATTACAGGAGATGAACAGTATCTGGAACCCTATGCTGCTGCTACGAAGCGCTTGGAGAACGAGATCGCAAAGTTCAAAAGCATGCCGAGGATCGACATCTCTACAAAAGATGTGGAGCACGTTGAACAACTTGTCCGGCAAAACATCGAAAGACTTCAATCGAGAATCGATCTTCGGAGGACTGCGGGATTTGATGCTGCAGCCAAGGCGATCGCCACCGGCGAAGACAAGCGGATGATGGACAGCCTGCGCGGGGAGATCGCGCGGCTTCAGGCCAAGAAAACCGCCGCGCTGGAACATGACGTCAAATTTAGTGACGAAGCAACGCGCACCCGCACCTATATGTTTCTCGTAACGGGGCTGTTGAACATCGGTGTCCTGACCTGGGGTTATCGCCGAATCGCTGAAGCCCTCAAGCAGCGCGACATCGCTCTTCACGATGCTCAACGGCACGGGCTGGAACTTCAGATGCAAAAGGATTTGTTGAGCGTCACTTTGGGAAGCATTGGTGATTGCGTTTTGGTCACCGACTCCAAAGGCACCGTCACTTTCATGAACGCCGTGGCCGAAGAAGTGACCGGTTGGAGACTTGCCGAGGCCTCAGGCAAACCGATTCCAGAAATATTTCGAATTCTTAACGAGCATACCCGTGAGCCGGTCGAGAACCCCGTAGAGAAAGTGATCAAGCACGGTGTCATCGTCGGACTGGCAAATCATACGCTTCTGGTTCGAAAGGACGGTTCCGAAGTTCCGATCGACGACAGCGGCGCTCCCATCCGTGACGAAAACGGCGAGATCCGTGGCGTGGTGCTCATTTTCCGCGATTTCTCGGAGCAGAAGATCGCCGAACGTGAATTACGCGCAGCCAAGGAGGCGGCGGAAAACGCGAACAAGGCCAAGGACCAGTTTTTAGCGATGTTATCGCACGAACTACGCACTCCGCTGACACCTGTGCTCGCGACACTGAGCTTGTGGGAAGCGAGTGAAGATGTTCCGAAATCCCTGCAGGACGATGTGCAAATGCTGCGGCGCAGCATCGAATTGGAAGCGCGAATTATCGACGATCTGCTCGACCTCACCCGGGTTGCCCGAGGCTTGCTTTCCTTTTCTCCCGAAAACACAGACGTCCACGCCCTGATCGAGTTCCTGATCGGTCTTTCACAGAGCGAATTTCAAAACAAGAACCTCAAAGTTGTTCCTAAGTTCAATGCGACGCGCCACAACATTTTCACAGACACCGCGCGGCTGCAGCAGGTTCTTTGGAATATTCTGCGCAACGCAATCAAGTTCACCGAGGACGGCGGCAGCATCACCATCACGACATCGAACGACGCTAATAACAACATCGTCATAGCCATCTCTGATACCGGGATTGGGATGACCGCTGAGACGATTGCGAAATTGTTTGTCCCGTTCGAGCAGGCGGATCCAACCCGCCACCGCCGCTACGGCGGACTCGGACTGGGTATGGCGATCTCGAATGCACTGGTTGAATTGCTCAATGGCCAGCTTCGAGCCGAAAGCCCAGGACCGGGCGAGGGCTCCATTTTCACGGTGACGTTTCCCGCAGCTGATGAGGCAGGGCAAACGGCTCCCACTCCTCCGCCTTCGGTTAAGATCCGGGGAAAGATCAAACTTCTGCTGGTTGAGGATCATGCCGATTCGGCGCGAGCCCTGGTTCGTCTTTTGGAAAGCCGTGGTTATACGATTGAGACCGTTCCATCAGTAGCCACCGGGTTGGAGGCGATGAACCGCGAAAAATACGACCTCCTTCTTTGCGACCTGGGTTTGCCCGATGGCAGTGGGATCGATTTCATTCAGAAAGTGCGGGAAAAGAATTCCATTCCGGCCATTGCTCTCACCGGTTTCGGGATGCAGCAGGATGTCGAGCGGGCGCAACAGGCCGGGTTCAACCTGCATCTGACCAAACCGGTGAACCTGCAACGACTCGAGTCCGCGATTTGGAAACTGCTTCAAGATAAACCGTAAAAAGCGGCGGCAATTCGCTGTTTTGCAGCGGAAATCGGCGTCCGTCGGAAATTTTCCGGCCAATCCGATTGATTGATGAAAACGGCCTGCTTTTTGCTGCCAAGGGCCGGCACGTTTTATGGCGCCTGGTCGCAAAGATTTTACTGTTCATACGACCACGGACAGCCAGCCCGCCGATTACTTTGCGGCCAACCTCATGAGTCCGCTCACTCCACGTGTCGAATTCCCGACCGCGAAAGTCGGCCCTGCTTTCTCCTTATCTCATGAAAAAGAAGACCTCTGCAGCCAAAGCCAGGACACATCGCCCCTCCTCCGATCGCGACACCGGATCTTGCGATAACAAACAACTCTTAGCAGCTCTAGTCGCCTTTAAACGGGGCGATTTTTCCGTTCGGCTTCCCGATGACTGGACCGGCGTGGCCGGCAAAATTGCCGATACTTTTAACGATGTAATTACTACCAATCAGCGCATGACCCAGGAGCTGGAGCGCATTGGCCGGGTCGTGGGCAAGGAGGGCCGAATCGCGCAGCGGGCGTCGATTGGTGATGTCTCTAATTCTTGGTCCGACGCAATCGGTTCGGTCAACAGCCTGATTGAGGACCTCGTTCAACCCACCAGCGAAATGACTCGTGTCATCGGTGCGGTGGCCAAAGGCGACTTGTCGCAAACGATGGCGACAGAGATGGAGGGCCGTCCGCTTCAGGGAGCCTATCTGCGCACCTCGAAAATCGTGAACACCATGGTCGACCAGCTGGGAGCGTTCGCATCCGAAGTAACGCGCGTGGCCCGCGAAGTGGGCACGGAAGGAAAGCTGGGCGGTCAGGCGAAGGTCAAAGGTGTAGCCGGCACCTGGAAAGATTTGACCGAAAACGTGAATTTGATGGCCGGTAATCTGACTGCGCAGGTCCGCAACATCGCCACCGTCACCACGGCTGTGGCCAATGGCGACTTGACCAAGAAAATTACGGTCGACGTCAAAGGCGAGTTTCTCGAGCTCAAAGACACTGTCAACGTCATGGTGGACCAACTGCGGTCGTTCGCATCGGAAGTCACCCGTGTGGCTCGCGAAGTAGGTTCCGAAGGAATTCTGGGGGGCCAGGCCCGCGTCGAAGGCGTCTCGGGAACATGGAAGGACCTCACCGACTCGGTGAATTTCATGGCGCGCAATCTAACCGGTCAGGTGCGTAACATCGCTGACGTCACGACGGCTGTGGCCAATGGCGATCTGTCGAAAAAGATTACCGTAAATGTTAAGGGCGAAATCCTCGAGCTGAAGAACACGATCAACACCATGGTCGACCAGCTCAGCTCGTTTGCCGCGGAAGTAACGCGCGTGGCCCGCGAAGTAGGCACGGAAGGAAAACTTGGAGGTCAGGCCGATGTCAAAGGCGTTGCGGGTACGTGGAAAGATCTCACCGACAGCGTGAATTCGATGGCCGGTAACCTTACCGCGCAGGTGCGAAACATTGCTGAAGTCACGACCGCGGTCGCGACCGGTGACTTGTCGAAGAAGATCACCGTCGATGTGCGCGGTGAAATTTTGGAATTGAAAGACACCATCAATACCATGGTGGACCAGCTCCGTTCCTTTGCATCGGAAGTAACGCGCGTGGCGCGCGAAGTGGGCACGGAAGGGAAACTCGGCGGCCAGGCCGATGTGCGCGGCGTCGCCGGCACGTGGAAAGACCTAACCGATAACGTAAACATGATGGCCGGCAATCTGACCGCGCAAGTGCGTAACATTGCCCAGGTCACCACAGCGATCGCCAACGGCGATCTCTCCCGAAAGATTACGGTCGATGTGCAGGGTGAGATCTTGGAGATGAAAAACACGATCAACACTCTGGTCGATCAGCTGGGATCTTTTGCTTCTGAAGTAACACGTGTGGCGCGCGAGGTCGGCTCGGAAGGAATCCTGGGTGGCCAGGCCGAGGTGCCCGACGTTTCCGGAACATGGAAAGATCTGACCGACTCGGTGAATTTCATGGCCGGCAACCTCACCGCACAGGTGCGAAACATTGCCGAAGTGACAACTGCCGTTGCGAAAGGTGATCTGTCCAAGAAAATCACCGTCGATGTGCGGGGCGAGATTTCCGAATTGAAGAACACCATCAATACCATGGTGGACCAGCTCAGCTCGTTCGCGGCGGAAGTAACGCGCGTTGCTCGTGAAGTAGGAACGGAAGGAAAACTCGGCGGCCAGGCGGACGTGCATGGTGTGGCCGGCACTTGGAAAGACCTAACCGATAGCGTGAATTCGATGGCCGGCAATCTGACCGGTCAGGTGCGAAACATCGCTGAGGTGACAACTGCGGTGGCCAACGGCGACCTGTCGAAGAAGATCACCGTCGATGTGCGTGGCGAAATTTTGGAGCTCAAGAACACCATCAACACCATGGTGGATCAACTGAGCTCGTTTGCGCGCGAAGTAACGCGCGTGGCTCGCGAAGTGGGCACGGAAGGAAAACTCGGCGGTCAAGCCGATGTGCGCGGCGTGGCCGGCACTTGGAAGGACCTGACTGATAGCGTGAATTCGATGGCCGGTAATCTGACCGGTCAGGTGCGAAACATCGCCGCGGTTACGACGGCTGTGGCAACGGGAGATCTTTCCAAGAAAATCACGGTTGATGTCAAAGGCGAAATTTTGGAGCTGAAGAACACCATCAACACCATGGTGGACCAGCTCAGTTCGTTCGCGGCCGAAGTGACACGCGTGGCCCGTGAGGTGGGCACGGAAGGAAAACTCGGCGGCCAGGCCGATGTGCGCGGAGTTGCCGGCACCTGGAAGGATTTGACCGACAACGTGAATTCGATGGCCGGTAACCTTACCGGTCAGGTGCGAAACATTGCCGAGGTCACGACGGCTGTGGCCAATGGCGACTTGTCCAAAAAGATCACCGTCGATGTGCGCGGCGAAATTCTGCAGCTCAAGGACACCATCAATACCATGGTGGACCAACTGCGTTCGTTTGCGTCGGAAGTGACTCGTGTGGCCCGTGAGGTGGGTAGTGAAGGAAAACTGGGCGGCCAGGCGGACGTGCATGGTGTGGCCGGCACTTGGAAAGATCTGACCGACTCGGTGAATTCGATGGCCGGTAACCTGACCGCGCAGGTGCGAAACATTGCCGAGGTGACGACGGCTGTAGCAAACGGAGACTTGTCGAAGAAAATTACAGTCGACGTGCGTGGCGAAATTTTGGAACTGAAGAATACGGTCAACACCATGGTGGACCAGCTCAACTCGTTCGCGTCGGAAGTGACCCGCGTGGCTCGCGAGGTAGGCACCGAAGGAAAACTGGGCGGTCAAGGTCTGGTGAAAGGCGTAGCCGGAACCTGGAAGGATTTGACCGACAGTGTGAATTTCATGGCCGGCAACCTGACCAATCAGGTGCGTGGTATTGCCCGCGTCGTGACCGCTGTCGCGAACGGCGATCTAAAACAAAAACTGTTCGTGGAAGCGAAGGGTGAAATTGCCGAACTGGCCAACACCATCAACGCGATGACCGAAACGCTGGCTACGTTCGCTGATCAGGTCACGACAGTGGCCCGCGAAGTAGGCGTCGAAGGAAAACTGGGCGGTCAAGCGAGCGTGCCGGGCGCGGCCGGAACGTGGCGCGATCTTACCGACAACGTGAATCGACTGGCTGCGAATCTGACGACTCAATTGCGTGCGATCGCCGACGTCGCGACCGCCGTGACCAAGGGCGATCTAACGCGGTCGATTCAGGTCGAAGCGCAGGGCGAAGTCGCCTTCGTAAAGGACAACATCAACGAGATGATCCGGAACTTGAAGGAGACAACATTGCGAAACGAAGAACAGAACTGGTTGAAGACGAACCTGGCGAAGTTCTCCCGCATGCTCCAAGGCCAACGCGACGTGCTGGCGGTGGGCAAACTAATTTTGTCGGAACTGGCTCCGGTGGTCTCTGCGCAACAGGGCGTGTTCTATATAATGAGCAACCGGGTGGACGAGACCGATCTGCAGCTCCTGGCCAGTTATGCTCATTCTGGCGGCAACGGAGTAAGGAAAACCTTCAGGATGGGCGAAGGTCTGGTTGGTCAGGCCGCCTTGGAAAGAAAACGCATTTTGCTGGCAGATGTGCCTACCGATTACATGAAGGTCAGCTCCGGACTCGGTGAATCGCGTCCCATAAACATCGTCGTGCTTCCAATTTTGTTTGAAGGCGAAGTGAAAGCGGTGATGGAGCTGTCCTCGCTTGAACGTTTCAATTCGACGCACCAGGCGTTTCTGGATCAACTTGCGGAAACCATCGGCATTGTGCTTCACACCATCGAAGCGAACACCCGAACGGAAGATCTGCTCGAGCAATCACAATCACTCGCTGCGGAATTGCAGACGACGAACCAGGAGCTCCAGGAAAAAGCGCGCTCGAATCTGGCCAAGGACCAATTCCTGGCGATGCTGAGCCACGAGCTGCGGACACCTCTAACTCCCGTCCTCGCTTCGGCTTTGTCGCTCGAGCACGAAGAAACTTCACCCGAAGACATGAAGGAATCGCTTCAGATCATCCGACGAAATGTCGAGCTTGAGGCGCGGCTGATCGACGACCTTCTCGATCTGACCCGGATCAGCAAAGGAAAAGTGCAGCTCAATTTCGAAGTTGTTGACGCCCATACGTTGTTGCGCAACGCCCTCGAAATTTGCCAGGCCGACATCGAGCAAAAACACCTTACACTTCGACTCGATCTGCTCGCGCAAAAAGTGCATCTCCGCGCCGACCCTGCCCGGGTCCAGCAAATCTTCTGGAACCTGATAAAGAACGCGGTGAAATTTACGCCGAAAGACGGCCAGATTTCAATCTTCACCAGTAACGACGCAAACGGCCAGCTGTGCGTCGAAGTGTCCGACACGGGCGTCGGTATCGAAGCGGAAGAGTTGCCGAAAATATTCGACGCATTCGAGCAGGGCGGCCGGACAAAACTCGGAGGGCTCGGACTCGGTCTTGCCATTAGCAAGACGCTGGTCGAAGCCCACAAAGGAACGATCACAGTTCAGAGTCCCGGTCGCGATCAGGGCGCGAAATTCATGCTGGTTTTCCAAACCTGCGAGAAAGCCGATGCCAAGGCGGCGCCGGCAGTATTGCCGATCATGTCTCAGCGGCAAGCGAAGCGAATCCTGCTGGTGGAAGATCACGACGACACAAACCGCTCGCTCACCCGTCTGCTTCAGTTGCGCGGGTACGATGTGAAATCGGCTAACAATGTTCAGTCGGCATTAAATCTGAGCCAGACAGCGGAATTCGATGTTTTAATCAGCGACCTCGGCTTGCCCGATGGAAGCGGAATCGATCTGATGCGCGCCATACAAGCGGAGCGTCCGATGTTTGGGATCGCGCTCACTGGCTTCGGAATGGAAGAAGACATTCGCAAAAGCCGTGACGCCGGGTTCAAGCATCATCTGGTCAAACCGATTGATCTGAACATGCTCGATTCGTTCCTGCAGGAAAGCACTCCCGCTATCCCTGCGTAAAAGAGTCAATCGCGACCGTCAGTTCGAAGTTGGTCACCGGAGCTTCCGTGTGCTATTTCAAGATCACACGGGCCTATAGCTCAGCGGTTAGAGCAGGGGACTCATAATCCCTTGGTCCCAGGTTCGAATCCTGGTGGGCCCAGCCTCCGCTTTGGAGCGAAGCGAGAAGCGGAGGCTGTCACGCCGTAACCAAGTGGTGGCGGACTCGGAAGATTGTCCTTTCGTCCTTGCGCTCCAAAGACTACGGCTTTGGCAGGCCGGCGAATGAAAACTTTTTCTACGTTTACATTCTCGTAAGCACATTGGATCAACAGCTTCATTACACAGGCGTTACAGACAGACTCAGAGAACGCCTCCTCGAACACAACCGGGGCAAATGTTCTCAGACGGCAAGAAGTCGACCATGGCGAATCGAGACTGCTGTTGCATTCCGTTCTTAAGAGAAGGCACGGGCTTTCGAGAAGTATTTGAAGAGCGGGTCGGGGCGGGAGTTTGCGAGACGGCATTGTTAGCCCCGAAGGCTTTCGGGGCTGTCACCCCGTAACAAAGTGAAGGCGGATTCAATATTTGTCATGTTGAGTGAACGGAAACATCGCTGAAAGGCCAGTCAGAGATTCTTCGCCGTCTGCGCGGCTCAGGATGACAGTTTGAGCGAAGTCGAAGGGCTCGACATGACCGGAGGCGATTTGCAATTGTCGCGTTTGTGCCATCCGTCGCGCGCAGTTCATTTATCGCAATAGAGATTGCAATCCTAACCGCGCTGATCCTGGCGACGCGGTGCGCAAACTACCAAGACGTTTTCGTCCGTGGGAGTATTTATTTCACCGATGCGGATTGTTACGCGCGCATGACGCGCGTTCGGATGTGCGCGCAACATCCGGGGTTGATTATCCGCCACCATGATTTCGAAAATTTTCCTACCGGCACAACACCGCACACCACCGCTCCGCTTGATTACTTGATTCTCGGATTGTCGAAGTTGCTCAGCCCGGTCACGGCTCAGCCAATTGAACTAGGGGGCGCGCTCATTTCTCCAATCCTCGCCTTACTCACCGGATGGTTCCTGTGGTGGTGGTCAACTTGGATGGGGTTTCGATATCGTTGGGTGCTTCTGATTCTGTTCGCGATCAGTCCAATTTCGGTTCATGGAACTGAGTTGGGTCGGCCCGATCATCAATCTCTGGCGACTCTATTGGTCACGATCGCAATCTGTGCTGAGTGGGCACTGCGTAGGCAGCCCGTGATACAATGGAGCATCGTGAGCGGAGTTGCATGGGCGATTGCAATCTGGGTCTCAGCTTACGAGCCACTCATCCTTTTCTTGGTCCTGACGCTAGTCATGCTCTGTCTGGATCGATATCGCCCGGCCGACGTGCGTCGCCGTCCCCAATGGGTACTATTTTTCGCAACATTGCTTCTCGCGTTTCTCATCGAACGACGAATTTTCGATCCAACTCTCCTGATATTTCATCCCGATATGCCATTCAGAAATTGGGCGGCGACGATCGGAGAGCTCAGTCACGTCTCTCCGCTGGATTCAATCTGGCTGCACTGGGCCGGTTATCTTGTGCTCGCGATACCTTTTCTGATTTGGTTTCGCTTTCGAATCCGAACCAACGATTCGCCTGGCCGGAGCGCATTTTTGATGGTTGGCGGCTTGCTCGTCGTCACTTATTTCCTAACGATCTGGCAAGCTCGATGGGGTTACTACTTTCTTTTGTTCTTCGCCTTAACGCTTCCGGTTTTGCTTGAGTCGATAAGGTCGCGCACGGCGGTGTGGATTGCGTTCGCCTTATCGCTTTGGCCGGTCTTGAAGGATTGGGATGATCGCGTATGGCCCAACGACGTCGAGCTGGCGCGGCGGCTGGGGGAACGAATCGGAGCAATACAGGTCCGCAATTTGGCGGTCCAGCTGCAGTCAAATGAGCGTCACGCGTTCCTGGCGCCGTGGTGGCTTTCCCCCTCGATCGCCTATTGGTCGGGTCAGCCCGGCGTGGCCGGAAGCTCTCATGAGAGCCAGGAAGGGATCCAGGCGACGGCGGAGTTTTTCAATACCAACAGCTGGGCCCGCGCGTCGGAAATCCTCAAATACTGTAAGGCTGAATGGGTTGTGGCCTATGACTCGGACCGAGTCGCGGTAAACTCGGCTACCCTTCTGGGTCGCCAAGTCACCGGGCATGAGCTTTGCTCTGTGCTGGATCGGACTCCTACACAAGTGCCGCCCTTCCTGATTCTTTCAGCTCAAAACGGCGTCGCCAAACTGTATCGAGTTGCGAATAACCTGTGAAAAAGTTGTCGTTTACCTGTGAGAATCTTTTGACATCATGCCGGAGCGTTACAATAATAGCGCGTGTTGAAGAAGTTCATCCCGCAAAAACCGATGTCGTCGATCGGCGAAGGATCGCTGAACTCGGGCTCCGATGATACCAATCGACTCGCAAGTCGCGAACAACCAAGAACATCAACAACAACAACCGATTACCAAAAGACTATGGCTGAACACGGTGGAAAAGACATTCTCTCGAGCGATGTCGAAATCAAAGGCTCGATCAAGTTCCAAAAAGAGCTTCTCATCGACGGGAAGGTCGAAGGCGAAATCAATTCTGATGGCGTGCTGACGATCGGTGAGAATGCGGACATTCGCGGCGAGATCAAAACGAAATCGATCACGGTGTTCGGAAAAGTTCAGGGCAACATCACGGTTGCCGAGCGCTGCGAGCTTAAATCGAAATGCACATTGCAGGGCGATTTGAAGGCCGCTCGTTTGGTGATTGAAGAAGGTGCGACCTTCATTGGTAAGTCGGAAGTGACCAGTGGAATGAGCGCGAGCAAGCCGGCTGCATCACGACCAGAGGTCGTGCGCAACGAAGAGCCAGTGAAGGCCTTCGCCGGACGCGCCTAGTCCTGTCTATATAATAAGAGAGGGGCCTTCGTTTAGGGATCTCCGTGGCCAAGCCGTCGCCTGTTAAAGTCAATGTGGAGTGTCCGCATTGTGGCTTTAAGCAGATGGATTATGCGGCGGCCAAGAGCACGATGTGCCGCCAATGCGGCCGCTACTTTTCTCCCTTTGCTGCTCCGAAACCTGGTTTAAAAATCCGGGCCAGGGAGGAAACGCCCGTTGCGGTTTCTGCTCCCGACCATTCGTTCAAGCAAAAATTAGAAGGACTCTGGAGCCGCCCGCGCAACTCCGTTGTCGAATGTTTTGAGTGTAAACGAAAGCACGAGGTAAGCGGCGCGGCTTCGTCGACGAATTGTCCGTCGTGCAGCGCTCATATCGACCTGCGCGATTATAAAATTGCCACCGCCTTTAGCAGAACGATTCGCACTCGCGGTGAAGTTCACTTACTACCTAAAGGCGAACTCAGCAGCACCAGCGTGGTGTGCAAATCGGCGGTCATCGAGGGAAAGCTGCGCGGGAATTTACATTGTTCCGAGTCGGCCACCATCGATTACGTCGGCAAACTGCCGGGCCGGCTTAGCGCTCAGCAAGTCACCGTAGAAAAGAAGGCGGATGTGCAATGCTTCCGTCGCGTCACCGTGGGAAGCATCGAAATCAAAGGACGCATGGTCGGTGAGATTGTGGCCAACACGTCCGTGCACATTCACAAGAACGCGTGCCTGGAGGGGAACGTCACAGCCAAAGCCATTACCGTAGAAAAGGGCGGAATATTTTCGGGGCAACTCATCATCGGCAAGGCGGATCTTACCCAGGGCGAATTGTTACCGGAACAGCAGCCAGCCACCCCGCCGAAGCACTCCGAGCCCGATCTGCCGGGAGGAGTGGCGCGACCGTTGCCTGTCACTTAAGCTTCATCGTGCCTGCGCGAAAAGTGCATCCGCGGAGCCCGTACGAGAAGCTCGGCGGCTACGTTCACCTGCCTCGGTTGATCGACAAGGCCAGATTGCATCGAAAAGGCCTTCTCAATGGCTATAACTATAAGTCGGTAGGCTTCGACAAACATCTCCTTGCGTTTCTTAAGCTCGATCCCGATGCATTTGAAGAAGCAGCAAATCGGCTGGACAGCGACGCGGCGATTCTCGATTGGGTTCAAGCGAACGGTGAAAAGCATTCGGCTGAATCAGTCGAGCACTGGAATCAGGAGATGATTTCCCGCCATCCCGACACCGCGGCAAAAAAAGCGCGGTTTGTCCATTTTCTAAAGGAGGCAGGGGGAGGGGGCCGTAAAGATATCAAGACTTACTTCGACTTGATCGAATTCGACGAGGGACGATTGAAGTAGCTGCTGTAGAGGCGCTGTCCTCAGCGCATCAACTTGATTGAACACACACTCCGCTGAAGACAGCGGACACGACAGCACTGAAAAAAATTTCCAGTCTACTTCCCGCCGAACATTCGATTGGCATCTTCAAGCGTTTCCTTGCTGCCAATGTCGAGCCATTTGCCTTTTAGTTGGTAAGCTTTGACCGGCTGACGCGCATATAACCACTGAACGAACCGACCGGGTTGATCGGGATTGTTTCCGGCAGCGAGATAGGTTCTTAACAGGGCGATCACCTTCGGCGAGTAATAGTAGAGAGCGACCGCGGCTAAGGTACCGCGCGGGTCCTGCGGCTTCTCCTCGAAATGGGTTACGGTTCCCTCGTGATCGATGTCGATGTTGCCGTACTTCTTGATGATCTCCAGATCACCCACGTCGTAAACCCCGATCGTCGCTTCGCTTTTCGTTGCCGCTTCCACGAAACCGCCAAGCGGCTCCGCAAATAAATTGTCGCCGGCCACGATCATCAGCGGTGAGTTCGTCAATTCCTCGCGATTGATCACGAAATTAATATCCCCGATGGCGCCAAGCTTATCTTCGTCGCTCGTCGAGCCGTCATTAATTACCTTAAACTTGAATCCTCGATGTTGGTCCTGGTATTTCTCAGCCCACGCCTGAAAGTCTCCGGCAAACTTATCATTGGTAACGATGTAAATCGTTTCGATACCCGGGATGCCATCCAGATTGTCGACGATCCATTCGATCATCGGCCTCCCGGCGATTTCCAGCAAAGGCTTCGCTTTGGTTAGGGTGAGGGGATAAAGGCGGGTGGCATACCCAGCGGCCAGGATCAAAACATTCATATGTCAGTGAACACTAGATCGAAAACAGTCATTGGGCGACCGGTTCGGATTGCGTTTGCGTCTCAGTCAAGGCCGCCGTGCGAAGATGTTGTTGAAGCGCCGCAATTCGTTGCGAGTCAGTGATTTTAGAGTGATTGGCGGAATCCACCACGTAAAATGTATCGATGGCCGCCCCGGCCTGAGTACTGACGCGGGAGAGCGCGATGGAAACAGCTTCCCGATCCAAACAGGAAAGAATGTCATAGAGTAATCCGAGACGGTCGGGCGCTTCAATCTGGATGAGCGTGTAATTCGAATGCGCTTTGTTATCGATGGCGATACGGGTTGGAAATTCAATCAAAGGAGCTCGCAGGGGCCGGCTTTCCCGTCGCGCTTTCTCCAGCAGCGGACCGAAATCGAAGTGTTCGTTTTCCAGCGCGTCCCGCAAGGTCTTCTCAACCAGCTGCAGATCGCGTTGGTCTGTGACTGCGTGTTCCTTTGGATCGGAGACGCGAACGTTTTCGAACACGATGTGGTCGCTCCGATGGTAAACATCCGCGCTCAAAATATTGAGAGGAACAGCCAGAAGAGATCCGGCAATCTTGGCCAGCAATCGTTCCCGCTCCCAAGTGCAAACCCGCGCGGTGGTATGACCCTGATCCGGATAGGGAGTCCACTTGATAGCCGGCGCCAACGGCTGTTTCCCGTCGATTGAGACATTGGTCAGAAATTGCCGAAGTAGCTTCAAGTCCTCAACAATGTCTGGCACTTCCGATGCCCGAAAATAATTGTCAGGCATAAGTTCAAAGTGCGCTTCTATCTCGTCTCCGTAATCCGGCAACAGAATCTCCGCGACGGCGGCCCGCAAAGTTTCGCGTTCGATCTCGATTTTTTCGTAAAAGGACTTCTGATCGGACAAATATCGTGAGGTCGCCTCGAAAAGGTGCCAGACCAGCGATTCTTTCCAGTCTGACCAGGCCGCGGCCGTTGTGCCCTGGCCGTCCGCGAGCGTGAGTAACATCAGGGTGGTCAGGTTGCGCTGGTTCTTAACGATGTTCGCGAGCTCTGCGATCGTTGCCGGATCATCGAGGTTTCTCTGCTGGGCGATGTTGGACAGGGTGAGGTGATGGTCCACCAGGAGTATGAGCGACTTGCGATGCTCGGAAGAAAGTTGCAGACGAGTGGCCACACGCTGCGCAAAAAGCGCGCTTGCTTCCGAATGGGGCCGCGCCCCGACTGCTTTGCCGGTGTCATGAAGGAGAAGAGCCAGATAAAGGACAAAAGGGTCATCCAGCCGTTCGAAGAGTTTTCGATAGGGAACCAATTTGGGGTCCTGGGTGCTGGCCAGGGCGTCCAATTTATCGATGCAGACAAGCGTATGCTCATCTGCAGTGTAGCGGTGGAGAAACTCGTGTTGCACAAGGCAAGTCATTTGGCCGAATTCGGGGATGTAACGTCCGAGAAAATCCACCCGATGCATCATTCGAAGAACTCTTCCGACTTCGCCTTTTTGCGACAGGATCGACATGAAAATTTCCCGTGGCGCTTTGCCGTATTGGTAGGTTCGCGTAACCAGCCCCAGGGAACGGCTCAGCAGGTCCGCGAGCTCGGGACTTAGATCGAGGTTATGTTCCTGGGCGAGCTGAAATACCCGCATCATTTGTAACGGCTCGTTGCGGAAGAGGTCGCGTCGATCCGGGTACAACTGCTGGTTACGAACGAAAAAAGACTCGAGCTTCGTCTCATCCGGCCGAATCAACGGCAGAAAACTAAAGAGGAGCCTGGTCTTTTCGCTGGCACTACCGCTGGCGAATTGCTGGGTAATTCGCTCCGTGACTCGAAAGATGTTCCGGGTGTGCTCGTAATAATCCCGCATAAAAGCTTCACTGGGAAGCTGCCCGTTGCGTCTGGTATACCCCAGACGTCGCGCGATCTGGTCCTGCATGTTCAAGTGCAAGACGTCTGTGGCGCGGCCGGTCAGGTAATGCAGGTCGGTCCGGATGCGCAAAATAAAATCGTAAGCCTTTTCGATTCGGCGTTGTTCGGCTTCGCTTAGCCAGTCCTTGCCTACCAAATGACGGGTCGTGAGTTCTCCCTCCTTGAAGTAGGTCACCCAAAGAAGGTTCTGATAATCGCGCAGGCCCCCGCAGCCGTTCTTCACATTTGGTTCCTGCATGTAAACGCTGTCACCGAACTTCTTATGACGAGCAACCTGGTCCTGCATCCGCATTTCGACGTACTCACGTTCAAATCCGGCAACGCATTTTGCCCGGAATTGCTTTCGGAATTCCCGGGCCAAAGAGGTGTCGCCAGCGAGAAATCGCGCTTCGAGCATCGAGGTCTTGGTCTGCATGTCGCGATTGGCCTGAGCGATCGCCTCCTTAACGGACCGAGTGGAATGGCCGACCTTGAATCCGCTATCCCAAAGTAGGTAGAGAAGTTGTTCCACCATCTCTTCGAGATAAGGTGAGACGCTCTTTGCGCTCTGCCTATGCAAAAGCATGACATCGACATCGCTAAACGGGTTGAGCTCGTCCCGCCCATAACCACCGATGGCGATCAGGGCCAACGATTCCGGTTTTTCTTTTCGATCGGGAACGGTTGACGCGGCCGCCGAGAAAACGCGCTGTAATAGAACATCGACCAGGTCGGCGCGCCGCCGGCAAATCTCTCGCCCGCCGCCGCCGGCCTGATGTTTTAATCGGAGACGATGCTCTTCGATCTTAAGAAACTTCTGATAGAGGGGCAGAACGTCGGTTGGCCGTTTCTCGCCGGTAGCGGCAAGCTGGCTCTCTGCATGGGCCAGAACCTGATCAAGATGTCGCGACGGCATTCTAAAGTTAGATAGCGGATTCTGTGCGCCGCTCAATCAATTCATTGAATTAGCCTCGTGGAGCAAAGGGTAAGCCGGAATCGGAAGATCGTGCGGCTTTGCCGAGAACGACAGGTTCTAAACCTCAATCGCGTAGCGCTTGAGTTTGTTGTAAAGAGTCGGGCGCTGAATGCCGAGAAGCTCGGCTGCCTTCTTCTTATTGCCATGGCACTGCGCCAGGGCCTGGACAATGGCGTTTCGTTCCATGTCGTCCAGACTTTGAACACCTGACTTGGGGGTTGTTGCCCGCTCGGATTGCTGCAAGGCCGGAGGCAATTGCACTTCCGCAGGAAGCTGTTTAACACCGATTAAGTTCTCCCGGGTCAATACGACCGCATACTCGATGGCGTTTTGCAGCTCCCTGACATTCCCCGGCCACGAATAATCGAGAAGTTTTTGGAAGGCGTCCGGCGCGATTTCCGGCTCATTCTTTCCAAGTTGCTGGGCAAATTGCTTAACAAAAAGGGCCACCAAAGGCGGGATATCCTGCTTCCGATCCCGCAGGGGAGGCACTTCAATTTGAAAGGTGTTCAGCCGGTAATATAAATCCGACCGGAGCCGATTTTCGGCGAGAGACTGGGTTACCGGCTGGTTCGTGGCCGCAATCACCCGAAAATCCGCCTTAAGAGTTCGCGTGCTTCCCAGCGACCGGTATTCGCGCTCCTGCAGGACGCGGAGGAATCTGGTTTGAAGGTCGGCCGGCATGTCGGAAATTTCGTCGAGAAAAAGTGTCCCCTCGTGAGCGGCCGCAATCATACCGGGAAAATCATTCATCGCGCCGGTGAAAGCGCCTTTAACGTAACCGAACAGTTCACCTTCGATCATTGCCGACGGAAATGCAGCGCAATTGAGTTTCACAATCGGCTTTCCGGCGCGGCGGCTGCGGGCGTGGATGATGTTCGCAATTACTTCTTTGCCCACGCCGCTTTCGCCTGTAATCAAAACATTGGCATCCGAAGGGGCCATGGCAGTGATCAATCCGTCGATCTCCTGCATCGCTTTGCTCTTGAAGACCGGCCCTGGCTGGAGCTCGGCCAATTCCAGACGCTTTTCCAGTTCCTGGGTTCGCTCTCGAAGCACCGCAGTCTCGCGGAGAAGCGATTGTTTTTCCTGGGCTTTCTCGATGAGGCTGAGCAATTCTTCCGGCGCATAGGGCTTACTGATGAAATGATAAGCTCCCCGCTTAATGGACTCGATTGCGTTGCTCAACGTGTCGTGCGCGGTCAAAATAATTACCTGAGTTCCCGGCGCGGCCGCCTTGATGTCATCGAGTGTTTGTAATCCCTCGGCGTCGGGAAGATGGAGATCGAGCAGCACAACAGGCGGAGCCTTCGACTTCACCACCTTCAGACCCTGCGCGGCCGTCGGTGCGGATTCCACCTGATAACCATGACGTTCCAACAGGGCCGATAATGTGAGAAGAATCGGCCTCTCATCATCAATGATCAGAATGCGACGGTTTTCTGTTGTCATGTGTCGCGAAACAATCGACGAGACTGTCCCGCCGTCTCAAGTCTTCGATTGAGACAGAGGCAGGATAATCGTCGTGACGAGAAGGGAATCCTTTGAATTGTAGCCGGCGCGCAGCTCTCCATGATGACCTTCCACAATACCGCGGGCCCGGTGCAGGCCAAGGCCATAATGGCCGCGACCAACCTTCTGAAGCGGTTCGCGTCCCCAGTTTTCGGTAGGCAAATCAAAGTGAGTTTTCGGCTCACTCAGAGTAAAAATGAACTTTCCCTGGTCGATGTGCCCGACCGCCGAAATCTCCCCCTGTGACCGGTCGTGTTGAAATGCATTCGTAAAAAGCTCAGTAAACACCGATTGCAGGAGTTGTGGGTCAATCTCAAAAACTTCGTCGCTCACACGCATCTCCCACTTAACTCCTTCGCTTTCTTTCGGAAAGTCGTGTGCAATTTTCTTGCGCATGTCAGTAATAAAATCGGCTATCCCGTATCGCATCACGTTCGGTTTCGCTTCTCCCAGGTCCCCGGATAACTTTTGAAGTGTCTTAGCCAAACCGGAAACGATCTCGCGCAGCCGTTTGACTTCACTTTTGATTTCCGGATCGCTGGCCAGTTCGCCGATAAAGACCGCTTGCAACTCTGCGGCGTTGAGGTGGTTTCGGAGATCGTGACTGAGTTGTCGAAGAAAACGGACCAGATCCGTCCAGGCAATCTGGATATCGTTTGTACTCTGTTCGGAGCCCATAGATGACTACTTAATCCGTGATTGAGAATTTGTCGTCGCCGGGATGATCTCCCGGGATGACTTTGATCCGCGAATCATTGCTGGCCAGATGATTGAGCACATGAAAAACATCTTCCGGATCGGCGTTGAGTGAGCGGGCGATCTCTTCGGCGGTTATTCCGCTGCTGCCGGAAAGCTCCGCCCGCACCTGCCCTTGAAGTTCCAATAATCGAGTAGCCGCTTTTTTTCCGGCTTCAACACCGGGTTGATGATACGCATTGATATTCACAAGTGAGCCATAAAATCCGACCGCGCGCTCATAAAGAGCAATCAGCGCGCCTACGTTGAAGGCATTGACTTCGGGAATGCCGATGGTGATCGATTCGCGTCCGCTCTCATAAAGAGCGCTGCGCGTTCCTCGCAGGAACCCGTGAAGATAATCTCCGCTGGTAACGCCAGGCTCCACTTCGAATCGTTGCCGATGTCGATCCTCGGCGACTTCGATGAACGTGACAAAGAAATTGAGGACACCATCGCGCAATTGTTGGACGTACGCGTGTTGATCGGTCGAACCTTTGTTTCCATAAACCGCGATCCCTTGATGAACGACATTCCCTTCCAGATCTTTTTCCTTCCCCAGCGATTCCATCACGAGTTGCTGCAGATACTTGCTGAAAAGCGCGAGCTGATCTTTGTAAGGCAGAATCACCATATCTTTTTCGCCCCGGCCATTGCCGGCATAAAACCACATCAGCGCGAGAAGCATCGCCGCGTTTTGCGAGATGTTCGTGTTTCGCGTTCGCTCATCCATTGCTGATGCGCCCGCCAGAAACTTGTCGATGTCGAACCCTTGGAGCGCCATCGGCAGGAGCCCGACCGCACTCATGACCGACGTCCGTCCGCCAACCCAGTCGTGCATGGGAAATCGGGAAATCCATTTATTCTCTTCGGCATGCTTGTCCAGGGCGCTACCTGCGCCGGTGATAGCGACAGCGTGTTTTTCAAACTGAAGGCCCGCTGCCTTAAACTTCGCTCCTGCCTCGAGCATTCCGTTGCGGGTTTCTTTTGTGCCGCCGGATTTCGAAATAACCACCACCAGTGTTTGGGAAATATTCTGGTCGATCTTGTCGAACACACGATCAAATCCTTCCGGATCAGTGTTATCCAGGAAATGTATATCCATGGGATCCCGAATCGATCCGAGGGCGTCGGAAATAAACTGGGGGCCCAGCGCGGATCCACCGATGCCGATCAGTAGAATATGCTCGAACTTTTTTCCATTTTCGGTCGGGATTTTTCCGCTATGGATATCGCCGGCAAATTGTTTGATGCGCGCATTCGTCTCTTCAATATCGGCCCGCAACTCCTTCGTCGGCGCCATTGCCGGATTGCGCAGCCAGTAATGCCCCACCATTCGATTTTCGTCCGGATTGGCGATCCCGCCGGCTTCCAGCTCACGCATTGCCTTGAAGGCCCGGTCAACCTGCGGCTGCATTTTTTCGAAGAAATCATCCGGGAATTTCATTCGGCTGATGTCGATCGACAAATCCAGGTTGGCGTAGCGCAGGAGATACTGCTGAAAACGCTGCCAAAGTGAGGAAGAAGCCATCAGCTGATAATGAATAGACGTCGAGCGTGCCGTCCAACCAAATATAGAGTGACGACCTCTGCGTCATCCATTCCCAGAAATTGTTACGCGAACCTGACTAAGGAAGTGCCGACCCGATACTGGATTTCACAATCGCGGCGTCGCTCCCGTTGATGCTGCTGGTGCCATTGAGATCCGACCGAAAGTTGGTCGCCGTTACGGATTGTCCGATTCGGGATTTCGTTTGGACAACGTCGGACGTGTTAACGACACGGTCTCCGGTGGTGTCGCCGATGAGCACTCCCATCGAGCTGGACACGTTGCCAATAAAGTCCTGTGAATCGTGGACGAGATTTAACGTCACCGTTGTGTAGTGCGCGTCAGGTATTCCTGCGAGATTGACCATGTATTGGTTTGGCTGTGGGCCAATCGAGTGACTGGCCACGGTACCGGTGCTCGCACTGACGCCGGCGACACTCGTAAGATCATTCTCGAAAGTGAAGATCACTTGGTAATTTCCGGCGATTCCCGGTTTCCGGCATTCAGTATCAGGAAGATCGATATCAAACATGCCTGCGACTCGAGAGACCACTCCGTTGAAAGGAGGTGGAGTGGGCACGATTGACCAGGACATTCCATCCCAATGCTGGCCAAGCGGGCCAATTGCCCAGCAATCGGAGGGAGAAACGCAGGCAACGCTGTTAGGCGCTGTGGAATACGGACCGGAGTAAGGGGCAGGCGGGACCACCGACCATGCATTACCATTCCAATGTTCGATGACATCTCCGACAGTCCAACAATCTGAGCTGGACACGCAGGTGACAGAAAAGAGGAAGTCGTTTGGATTTGGAGAAGGCGAGTTAACGGCCGTCCACGAATTTCCGTTCCAAAGCTCGATGAGCGTCTGAGACGCATTACCATTATTTGTGTAGCCGACCGCCCAACACTGAGAGGCAGAGGGGCACGTCACCCCGGTGAGGACATCGTAGGTTGCACTTGGGTTAGGAGAACTGACAACAGACCAGGAAGAGCCATCCCAATGCTCAATCAAAGTTCGAGGAGCCCCGCCGGGCATGCCATTATTTACATTATTAAATCCGACGGCCCAGCAATCACTTGCCGAAAGGCACGAAACACCGGCGAGCGCGTTTCCCAAACTTCCGCTCACGTTCGGTGAACTTACGATCGACCACGCAGCACCATTCCAATGTTCAATGAGGGCCTGTATGGTGCTGGCAGAATTCACAAAGAATCTGCCCACCGCCCAACAATCCGAGGGCGAAATGCAAGCGACTCCATCCAGGGTGCTGCTGAATCCTGTATTCGGCGAAGGAACGATAGACCAAGATGCACCATTCCAATGGAGGGTGAGTGTTTCTGCCTGGCTTCCATTGCCATTGAAGTCACCTACAGCCCAACAATCCGAAACTGAAGCGCACGCGATACTGGTGAGCGCGTTAATCTGCATTGTACTTCTGTCAGGTGAGGGGACAATCGACCAGGCAGCTCCATCCCAATGTTCGATCAACGTTTGAGAGACGCCGCTTCGATTGGCAAAAAAACCGGCGGCCCAACAATCAGACGCCGATGGGCAGGCCACCCCGGAAAGCGCATTAATATTACCGGTAAAACCAGCCGTTGTGTCGGGCAGCAGTGTTGAATGCGCTCGCCGTCTCGCAGAAACATGCGCTGCAGATGGCATTTGGACCGGATTTATTGAGCTTGTCGTTTCACCCGACTCGCTCGCGGAGTTTGCGGAAAAACTAAGGACCGTGAGCAACACGCCAATCGAGCCAAGAACGAAAGAAAACGAGGCGCGTGGATCAAAGATCCGGCATCGGCAAGGCCGAACTTGGAACATCGAAATGATTGTAGCTTACTCGAAGCAGGCTCACTAGCGATTTATCCGGGCGGCTTTTGCTTTCCGGGAGTTTCACTTTGTTTTAGCGGAACTTCGTCTTTCGGAGCAACTTCGTACTCCGGCTTGGCGACGCCGAGCAGCCAGTGATCAAACCATCCGACAATGTGTTGAAGCCGCTCCACCCGATGCCAGGGCTGACCGGAACGCGACAATTCGTGCGATTCATCCGGGAAGCGCACCATAACCGTGGGAATTTTGCGGAACTTTAGCGCGCGAAACATTTCCTCACCACCAGCGCCGGGCGGCGTGCGGTAATCGGCTTCGCCCAGGATGAACATCATCGGTGTTTTGACATTGTTGATGTAAGTGATCGGGGAGCGGGCTTTAAAATCCGCTTCACTTTCTTCATTCTCAAAAGGCGCCGCTTTGAACCAATTCGGTTTGAACAAGGTGAAATCAGCGGTGTACCACCAATGAGCCCAACTGGCGATGTCCCGTTGTGCGACAGCTGCAGCAAACCGATCGGTGTGTCCGACGACCCAGTTGGTCAGTAATCCGCCGCCGCTTCCGCCGGTGACTCCCATTTTTTTCTCATCGATGTAACCGCGCTTTACCACTTCATCGACGCCGGTCATGAGATCTTTGTAGTCGTCACCGGGATAATGATATTGGATCACGTTGCCAAACTCCTGGCCGTAGGTCGTGCTGCCACGCGGATTCGGGTAAAGCACGACGTATCCTTTCGCCGCCATCCATTGGAACTCGTGCTCGAAGATGTACCCGTAGGCCGCATGCGGGCCGCCATGGATATTTAGAATCAACGGATACTTTTTCGCGGGATCAAACCCGGGCGGTTTTTGCACCCAGGTTTGAATCGTTTTCCCATCGGCGGCTTTGTAGGTAAACTCCTCCGGTTCGGTGAGATTGAGCTTTGAAAACAGCTCGTCGTTCACCTTGGTCAGCTGCTTTGGCGTACTTGGATTCGCGCGATCGAGAATGAACAGGTCATTGATCTTGGTAGCTGTGGAAACGGCATAGACGATCTTCGATCCATCGCCTGAGGCACGAAAGCGGACCACGGCTTGATTGCCGCTGGTGAGATCGGTAGGAGTTCCACTCGCGACGTCAAAGGAGGCGAGCATTGATCTTCCTTCCTTGCCATAAATTTGAATCAAGCTGAGCCCATCGGCTGACCAGATTGGCGCGTTTCTTCCGCCGGCGCGCGGTGCCGCGTTATCACCGAAGGGACCGCTCCCAAGGTCGAAATCAAACGACGCGGTGAGATTTCGCGGTTTGGCATTCGGCGTCACATCGACAACCCACATATCGGGCTGAGTGTACGAGTTGACCGGCTGACTCACCGAAGCAATGAACGCGAACTGTTTGCCATCGGGACTTAATGAGAGCCCGCCGACATCCATGTCGATGGAATTCAGTTTGGTCGGCGTTCCGCCATTTGGAGTGATCGAATAGAGCTCACTCTTCGGAGTTTCGTAATAAGGCTCATCTACATGCAGGGAAAGAAAATAGATCGTGTCTTTCGCCCAAACGACGTTGCCTTCATCGAATCGACCGGATGTTAACTGTTTTGGCTTAACTTTTTCCTCGGCGCTGTGCGGGACCTGGACCACCCAGATGTGCGAAGGCCTCTTCGGATCGGCATAACCATCATCATCTTCGCGATAAACAGCGCGGGTAATCACCCGCACGTCGCTTTCATGTTCTGACTCTAACTCCGCTTTCTTCACCGCATCAGTTCCCTCCGTCTTGTTTGGGGCGGGAGATTTCTTCGAGTCGGGCGACGCGGAAGGGGAGCTTGCTGCGACGGCCTTCTTCAGTTCTTCCTCTTTGCTTTTCTTCTTTTCCTGCTTGGTCAGATCCTCGGCATTCGTCCCGCTGAGAAAGGCAATCATTTTGCCGTCGGGCGACCAGACGGGGCTGGAAGCGCCTTTGGGCAGATCGGTAAACGAAAAAGAATCGCCACCCGCCATCGGCAGAATCGACAACTGTGGTGGCTCAGGTTTTCCATCCTTCTCGCCCGTGCGTGAGAAAACCAGATACTTCCCGTCCGGCGACCAGCGCGGCGAACTGTCGTGGTCACCCTTGGTCAACTGGTGCGGCGCTTCGTCGCCACTGGTCGGAACCGACCAGATCGAAGTGTTATAACCCTCCTTCTTTTCGTTAACGGTGACGCGCACGAACGCCACGCGCGATCCATCAGGTGACACTTGCGCATCGCCAATCCAAACGAAATCCCAAAGATCTTTCTCGGTGATGTTGCGTTTTTGGGCGAAGAGGGTCACCGCTCCCAACGCCAACATGAACAAGCAAATGGTGAATTTATTCATAATTCATTGGAATGGGGTGCGGCGGAATTCGGAATTCGGAATTCGAGATTAACTTACATGTGCTCGATGATGTTATCTCCGAATTGCGAGCATTTGATCTCGGTTGCACCGGTCATGAGGCGCGCGAAATCGTACGTCACACGTTTGCTGGCAATCGCGCCTTTGAGTCCTTTCAGGATCAGCTCGGCCGCTTCGGTCCAGCCCATGTAACGGAACATCATTTCTCCCGACAAAACGACGGAGCCGGGATTTACCTTGTCCTGGTCCGCATATTTCGGAGCGGTGCCGTGAGTGGCTTCGAACACAGCGTGCCCGGTGATGTAATTAATGTTCCCGCCCGGAGCGATTCCAATCCCGCCTACTTGCGCGGCCAGCGCATCGCTCAAGTAATCGCCGTTCAAATTTAACGTCGCGATGACATCAAAATCATCAGGGCGCGTGAGCACTTGTTGCAGCGTGATGTCGGCGATTGCGTCCTTAATCACGATGCCGCCGCCTGGTTTGCCCATTGGGATCTGGCACCACGGGCCGCCGTCGATTTCTTCCGCACCGAAATAACTCTTGGCGATTTCGTACCCCCAGTCGCGAAATGCGCCTTCGGTAAACTTCATGATGTTGCCCTTGTGAACCAGCGTGACGCTCTTGCGCTGGTTCTGAATCGCGTAACTAATCGCGCTGTGGATCAAACGAATACTGCCAGATCGGCTAACCGGTTTGATACCGATGCCAACCATGACGTCGCCTTTTTCAGGCGCGCCAACTTTTTTCCAAAACTCCGTCGCCTTTTCCTTGGTGCCAAATCGGACCTTCTCAAAATCTTTTGGGAATTCCTTGGCCAGAAAATCGAGCACTTTTTGTGACTCGGCCGTGCCCGCCGCCCAATCGAGCCCGGCGTAAATGTCTTCGGTATTCTCACGGAAAATAATCATGTTGACCTTTTCCGGGTGTTTCACGGGCGAGGGGACTCCCTCGAAGTACTGCACTGGTCGCAAACAAACGAAGAGATCCAGGAGTTGGCGCAAGGCGACGTTGAGCGAACGAATTCCACCGCCGACCGGAGTGGTTAGGGGACCTTTGATACCAACCAGATATTCACGAAAAGCCTCGACCGTGTCGTCGGGAAGCCAGTTGTCGAACTTATCTTTGGCGGCCTGTCCGGCAAAAACTTCAAACCACGAAATCTTCTTCTTACCGCCGTAGGCTTTTTCGACCGCAGCGTCCAAGACCCGAACGCTCGCCGCCCAAATATCCCGCCCGGTTCCGTCGCCTCGAATGAATGGGATAACGGGCTGATCCGGAACGTGAAGTCTGTCGGTCCGAGTGATTTTTTCTCCTTTGGGCGGTGTGATGTCTTTGTATGGCATACGGTCGACAGTGTAGAGGTGGGCCAATTCGATCGCAACGGGGAGACTGTCGGAAGCATTACAATATTGTAATTTCTTGCCTAACGGTGACGCCTAACTTGTAGGATGTATAACCTACTGCTTAGCAACATCTTATGTCTTTCGATGGAGCCTGAAAGTGCATCGGATATGATAATTATGGCACGGGAGTCGCTACCAGTAACATGTGGAATCTCGCAGTGTCGGAACAACTTACGTTCAGTTGCGAAGTAGTTTCGCCTCCTTTTCGGCCTGGCAGGACACCTTCCGAGGTCTGGTGTCTTCGGCCACGGCCGCCCTTCTCATTCTGTTACAGACAACGCCGACTCTAGCAACGACCTTCACTTGGTCGGGCGGTACCAGCACAAATTTCGAGACCGGCTCAAATTGGGTCGGCGGCAATGCGCCATCATCAAACCCTAACAAAGACATCGCCTTGTTTACCGGCAGCGTGACCACTTTTCAGCCGTCGCTGACCGGCGATCGGGGCTTGAACGGACTGAGTTTTGCATCGAGCGGCTGGACGCTTGGAGGCAGCAGTTTCACGCTCACGCTCGATACTACAGGCATCACCACGACCAATGCCAGCGGCACGAATACAATCACTACGAACATTTTGTTAAACGGCTCTCAGACATGGAGCATCGCCAGCGGGGGTACTCTGGCCATGAATGGCATCATCAGTGGCAATTCGACTTCCTTCACCCTAACGAAGTCCGGCGGCGGCACGCTGACTTTGGGCGGCAATAGTACGCATATCGGGCCAACCAGTATCACGGCGGGCACGCTCATCGTAACGGCAAACAACGCATTGGGTGGAACAAATTCCGGCACCACCGTCTCAAGTGGCGCCACTCTCGGTTTTCAAGGAAGCATCAACTACAGCACGACGGAAGCCGTCACTATCAATGGGACCGGGGTGAGTTCCGCCGGCGCCATCTCCAACCAGAGCGGTACCAACGCCTTTGCCGGAGCGGTTACACTTGCGTCGGCCAGTACGATTGGATCATCCGCCGGAATCTTGACCCTGAGCGGTGCAATCACGAACGCCGGATTTCTGTTAACATTGAATGGCGCCGGCGACCTCACTCTCTCCGGCGCAATGGGTGGAACCGGCGGCGCCACTTACACCGGAAGCGGTACACTCACGCTGAGCGGCACCAACACATTTAGCGGAGTACTCACGGTCCAATCCGGAACTTTAAGCATCGGTACGATTAATAACGCGAGCGCCAATGGCGTTCTGGGCAATAGCGCAAACGCTGTTGTGATGGGTGGCAGCGGGACCACCGGCACGATGAGTTATACGGGCGCCACTGCCTCAAGCACAAAGACTTTTACGATGGCGGCGGGCGGCACCGGCGTATTCGGCGTAACCAATAGCGGAACAACGCTTACGCTCAGCGGCGTGATTGGGGGCACCGGAAATCTTACGAAGAGCGGCCCGGGAACTCTTGCCTTTAGCGGAGCGAACACTTTTAGCGGCGTGCTCAGCGTGAATAACGGCAATCTGAGCATCGGCACCATTAACAATGCGAGCGTCAATGGAGTTTTGGGCAACAGCACGAACGCGGTGGTGTTGGGTAGCAACGGTTATACCGGAACGCTGCAATACACGGGCGCGACGGCTTCGAGCACGAAGAAGTTTACCATGGCCTCGGGAGGCACCGGCGCGTTTCAAATCGACACCGCGGGGACCACTCTCACACTCAGCGGCATCATCGACGGCACCGGAGCGCTTTCGAAAACCGGTGCCGGTACGCTCGCGCTTTCAGGTATCAATACTTATAGCGGCGGGACGACTATCAGTGCAGGCACACTGCAACTCTCCGGCTCCGGGACGCTCGGCTCCACCAGCGGTAGCCTGACAGTTAACGGAGGAACACTCGACCTGAACAGCACAAGTCAGGGAGTCGGCAACCTTACCGGCTCCGGTGGGACAATTCTCAACAATGCCACGGGTACGAACGTTACCGCGACAATCGGCAACGGGAACGCCACTGGCGGCAACTATGCCGGCGTTATTGCGAATCATACCAGCGGCACTGGAACGGTTGCTTTAACCAAGACCGGGACCGGCACGCTCACTCTGAGCGGAGCCAACACCTTCACCGGCGCCACGACCGTCAATAATGGAACGCTGATTCTCGCCACCAGTTCGGGGAGCGCCCTTGGATCGACAACATCTGTCACCGTCAATTCCGGTGGCACGCTTTTGTTAGGCGCAATAAATCAAATCAACAATAGCGCCACGATGATCCTTAATGGCGGGACGTTTGCCAAAGGCGATCAATATGAGGGCACGGCCAGCGCCGCTGGGATCGGCGCGCTCACCCTTACGCTGGGCGGGTCGCACATTGATTTCGGCACTGGAACGGTGGGAGTCCTCACGTTCGCCAGTTTCACTCCCGGCAGCTACACACTCGCTATCGACAACTGGACCGGTGTTCTCGGGCAGGTTGGAAGCGGGTCGACCGATCGCCTCATTTTTAATTCCGATCAGACAGCAAACCTCTCCACGTTTCAATTTGCCGGTTACGCCCCCGGAGCAATTCAGTTCAATCTTGGGAGCGGTTTCTACGAAGTAGTGCCTGTGACTGCGGTTCCGGAGCCCTCGACCTGGTTCGCCGGGCTTCTCACAGTGGGCGTTGTGGGATGGTCTCTTCGGCGCCGATTGCCCAATTGGCAGCGCGTACGGGAGTCGAACCCGTGCACCAGCCTTGAGAGGGCTGTGTCCTAACCACTAGACGAACGCGCCAAAATTGAATGGGTAGAATAAACAGCGACATGAACCCCGGCAAGAAAGGCTTTCTTTCGACTCAAAACCGAAAACACGGGGCAATCCTCGCCTTGCTGTTTGCCGGAATTGGCTCCGCGCCGGCTGACGTCGTTCACGTCCTGCCCGCGTTTGGCAATCTTCAAAGTGCTACCGTTTTCATGCTTGGCAGGGGCACGGCCGGTAATTCGATTTCTGAAAGCGCCTACATTGAAGGCGAGGTCGAGGTCGCTGGGAACGGAAAAATTACATTGAACTCTCAGGCAACGGTTGACGGGGACGTTTACTACAGAAGTAACGGTAGCTGTCGGGTGTTGGATGCCGCTACCGTAACCGGTGGGATTTATTGGAATGACGACCCTGCCTTGGATGAAAACGCCCTGGCCGCGCTCGCCGCCTCCAGCCAGGCTTTCGCGTTAACACCAAACAGATCTTACGCGAGCATCAAGCTCATCAAGAGCCAAAGCCTCACCATTTTGGGCGCGCCAGGTGAGACGGTCGTTCTCTCGCTTCGAAATTTTCGCTTGTTCGGAAATTCTGTACTGACTCTTCAAGGTACGGCCACGACGACATTCATAATCAATGTGAACCGCCGATTCTCGCTGTCCGGAAATGCTCAGATCGTTTTGTCAGGGGGGCTGCAGTGGAACGACGTTCTCTTTAACGTCCAGGGCACAGGCAGCACTGTGTCGATCAGAGGAAACGCAACTCTCGACGGAATATTACTCGCAACGGGCCGGACCGTTGTGCTCAGTGGCCAGTCGATTGAGAACGGTGAAATTATCGCCAACCGAGTTCTGATTGGCGGCGGAAGCCACGTGAATCACCCGCCGGTAACCAGTCCCTGAGCTATTCCTTCTTCTTGTGTTTTTTCGGCGGGGTCGGAGTAGGAAGCGCGCCATCCGAGGCTGGACGAACCCTGGGCTGGTTAATCTGGCTCAAATGAGCCTCCTTCAATGTATCGAGCGTGGCTTTCATTTCTGCCGTGGCGGCCATGGCCCGCATTCGACCGTAATAAGTATCGTAATAAGCCCGCAATTTGTGCCGCTTTTCCAAATCGGTTCGCGCCGTCCCGACCTCAGCTTTGGCGGCAATCACCGCCGGATCGTTAGTCGCTTGATTGGCCAGCCGGCGCCATTCAATGTGAAACTTCCGGTCGTCGGCCTCCTTGCCTAACGAATTTTGGTGGAAGATCTGATCGAGCTGGGAAACATCCGGCAAGCTGGGGGCAGGGGATGGCGACGGGGACGGCGTGGAAACGTTCTCCTCGGGCTTGTGCGAGCCGAGATCCACCGTCGGTGGGGCCGCGTCCTGGGCCCAAAGCGCGGTTGCGGCGAGGAGAATGCCGAAGGCGATGGACCGTCGGACAGGGCGACGAAAGGTTTTCACACGTAGCTAGGCCTAGTAGCGAGCATCAGGTCGAATGGTCGGGGTGACAGGATTTGAACCTGCGACCTCGTGGTCCCAAACCACGCGCTCTACCAAGCTAAGCTACACCCCGTCTTACTGAGCCACACATATCATGCTCCTTGCATTCTCGCACCCGAAAGTTGCCCTCCCGGGTTCCATGGTGCGCAATTTTGGAGCTACTGCCTTGCCAGTTACGGTTCGCCATGCGACACTCGCCGCGATCGGCTGCCCGCCATCATCCTCCCCGCCCGACTCAAAGATTTCGCCGCATGTTCAAGCACGAAAAAATACAGCTCGTCGTTTTTGTGGTTCTCATTGGGCTGCAGGTGCTCGGCGTGCTCGGTCTCATCACTCGATTCCACGCTTATTACCTCGCCATTATGCTGCCGCTCTTTTACTGGGGCGGTGTCAGCACCACTCTTTATCTGCATCGCTATCTGACTCATCGCGGATTCGAAATGCCGGAGTGGCTGAAGTTCTTTTTCGCAACTGGATCGGCCATCGTCCTGGCCGGCGATCCCGTCATGTGGGTGGGCGATCATCGTTACCACCATCTGAAATCCGATACCGAAGAAGATATCCACAGCCCCCTGCACGGTTTCCCTTACGCGCACATGATGTGGCTGGTGCGCAAGCCGGAGGATTTCCGTGAACGCTCGAAACGTTACGCTGCCGACGTCCGCAAAATTTGGTACTGTCACATGTGGGAGAACTCAGCGCTTTACGTGCTTCCGCATCTTCTTGTCGCCACAACCCTTTTCCTCACAGTCGGCTTCACCGGAATGTTGTGGTGTTTGTACGTGCCGATGCTGGTCATTTACAACGTGACCTGGGCCGTCAATTCCATCTGCCACATGCCGCGATTTGGATATCGCAGCTTCGATACTTCCGATCAGAGCCGGAATAATTATTTGGTGGGCGTGCTGGGTCTCGGTGAAGGATTTCACAACAACCATCACGCTCAGCCCCGCTGCGCCGCTCACGGGTTGCGCTGGTGGGAATTCGACGGGACTCGTTACATCATCTGGCTGCTGGAGAAGTGCGGTCTCGCGTGGGATGTGGTCTGGCCGGATGCCGAACCGGTTGCGGTTTCGAACACCGAGACCACTGCGCCCGCGGCGGCCGTAGCTAATGCCGGCGTTGAAACGGCCAGTTACGGCTCGTAACCCAAATTTGGGGCCAGTCGTCTTTCAACCGCGGCAACCTCTTCGCTTCTCCGCGCCGCATAATCCGCTACCTGATCGCGGCCGATCTTGCCTACGCCGAAGTATTTTGCTTCCGGATGGGAAAAATAAAGCCCGCTCACGCTCGCGCCCGGATGCATCGCGTACGATTCGGTTAGTTTGATGCCGATCTTGTTCTCGGCATCGAGCAAATTGAATAGAGTGAGCTTTTCCGCGTGATCCGGGCTCGCCGGATAGCCGGCTGCCGGCCGAATGCCGCGATACTTTTCTTTGATCAGATCTTCCTTCGATAGGCCTTCGTCACGCCCAAACCCCCAGGCGATCCGGGCCTCGCGATGAAGATACTCTGCGAAAGCTTCTGCCAGTCGATCAGCCAGAGCTTTGGCAATGATGGCGTTGTAATCGTCATGCTCACTCGCGAATTGTTTCGCCAGCTCGTCAGCGCCATGGATCGTTACCGCAAATCCACCGAGATAATCTGACGAATGCTGATCGCGGTCCGAGCCGGACTGGCACCTTGCGGAGTGCGGATAGACAAAATCGGAGAGGCAATGATTCGCCTGTCCGGCCGGTTTTTGCATTTGTTGCCGCAAAAAGTAGAAAGTTGCCAGCTTCTCTGTGCGCGATTCGTCGCGATAAAGATCGACATCGTCTCCGGTGGAATTCGCCGGCCACAGGCCAAACACACCGCGCGCTTCGAATAATTTGCCTGCGATGATTTTCTTCAGGACATCCTGGGCATCATTAAATAATTCCCGGGCCTGAGATCCCACGGTTGGATCTTCGAAAATCGCCGGGTACCGGCCTCGAAGCTCCCAGGTATGAAAGAACGGCGACCAATCGATATATTCTATCAGGTCTGCGATCGATGGGCAGACAACGCGCGTGCCCTCGAAATCCGGTTTCGGGGGCTGATAACCATTCCAGGCGATGGGTGTTTTATCCGCGCGCGCTTCTCCAAGGGTCAGCAGTTTTTTCTCGACCTTGGCCGCGTGCTGGTCGCGAAGAGATTTGTATTCCGCGCGGGTCTTGGTGTCGAACGCAGCCCGTTGCTCGCTACTCAAGAGCGAATTAACCACACCGACCGCGCGTGATGCATCGAGCACATGAACGATACTGGATTGATAATGTGGCGCGATTTTGACCGCGGTATGGGCTCGGCTGGTCGTGGCGCCTCCGATTAGAAGCGGCAACTTGAATCCTTCGCGCTCCATTTCCTGCGCGACATGCACCATCTCGTCCAGCGACGGGGTGATCAGACCGCTTAAGCCGATCACATCGGCCTGCCGTTCTCGGGCTGTTTCCAAAATCTTCGCCGCCGGAACCATCACCCCAAGATCGATGACCTCGTAATTGTTACACTGCAGCACCACCCCCACGATGTTCTTCCCGATATCGTGGACATCTCCTTTCACTGTCGCCATGACGATTCTTCCCTGAGGTTTCGCCCCGGCCGATTTCTCGGCTTCCATGAAAGGCATTAGATAGGCGACTGCCTTCTTCATCACCCGGGCGCTCTTCACGACTTGGGGCAAAAACATTTTGCCGGCGCCGAACAAATCGCCCACCACGCTCATCCCCGCCATGAGCGGTCCTTCAATTACATCGAGCGGTCGTTTCGATTGCTTACGCGCTTCTTCGGTGTCGCTGTCGATGAAATCGACAATGCCTTTGACGAGCGCATGTTTCAGGCGTTCTTCGACGCTGGCATTTCTCCAGGCTTCGTCTTTAACGGGCGTTTTCCCCTTTGCTTTTACTCGTTCGGCAAACTCAACCAGGCGCTCGGTTGCATCCTCGCGTCGATTCAGCAGCACATCTTCCACTCTCTCCCGCAGCTCTGGCTCGATCTCCTCGTAAACCGCCAGTTGTCCGGCGTTCACGATCGCCATGTCCAGGCCGGCCCGAATCGCGTGATATAAGAAAGCGGAATGCATTGCTTCCCGCACCGTGTTGTTGCCTCGAAAGGAAAATGAGATGTTGCTTACGCCGCCACTGACGCGCGGGCCGGGAAGGTTCGCTTTGATCCAGCGGGTGGCCTCGATGAAATCGACGGCGTAATTCCGGTGCTCGTCCAGACCGGTGGCCACCGTCAGAATATTCGGATCGAAAATGATGTCGGCAGCTGAAAAATCGGCCTTCTCCGTCAGCAACCGGTAAGCGCGTTCGCAAATCTCGGTCTTGCGCGAAAAATTGTCCGCCTGGCCTTGTTCATCAAACGCCATCACGATTACCGCGGCCCCGTAACGTCGAATCAGGCGCGCATGCTCCAAAAACTCCGCCTCGCCATTTTTCAGGCTGATCGAATTAACAACTGCTTTTCCTTGGAGACATTTGAGCCCGGCTTCGATGACACTCCACCTGGAGCTGTCGATCATGATTGGAATGCGAGAAATATCCGGTTCGCTTCCAATCAAGTTGAGAAAGCGCACCATGGCCGCCTCGGAGTCGATCATCCCTTCGTCCATATTGACGTCGAGAATATTGGCGCCGCCTTGAACTTGCTGCCGCGCGACAACGAGAGCGCCGTCAAAATCGTTCCCGAGGATTAATTTGGAAAACTTGGGCGAGCCGGTGATGTTCGTTCGCTCGCCAATGACCACGAATCCGAACTCGGGTGTAATGTTCAGAGGCTCGAGCCCCGATAGCGTTAAGGTGGGAGTGCGAGCCGGACTGGCGGTTTCGACGTCCTTCGGCCGATCCCACGGTCTTGGAGGACAATCACGGACCAGCTCTTTCAGAACGCGAATGTGCTCGGGTGTAGTACCGCAGCATCCACCAACAATATTGAGCCAGCCGTTGCCTACCCATTTCGCCAGCTTCGGCGCGAATGTTTCCGGCGTTTCGGGGAAGCCGGTAGGTGAAAGTGGATCGGGCAATCCGGCGTTCGGATAGGCGGTCACATAATAGGGAGAGATCCGGGCCAGTTCTTCGATGAACGGATCCATCTCATCGGGACCCAGCGCGCAATTCAAACCGGCCACGAGCGGCTGGGCGTGTTCAATGGAGGTGAGAAAGGCTTCGACTGTCTGTCCACTCAGTGTCCGGCCCGATTTGTCCGTCACTGTTCCCGAGATCGTGAGCGGTACTTTTTTCCCGGTCTTCTCCATGGCATCGGAAATTGCCACGAGCGCCGCCTTTGCATTCAACGTATCGAAAACGGTTTCGACGAAGAGAAGATCGACACCGCCATCAAGCAACGCTTTAGCCTGATCGAAATAGGTTTGGCGAAGCTGATCGAATGACACCGCGCGAAACCCGGGATCGTTGACGTCCGGAGACATGGATGCGGCGACGGGAAGGGGACCCATGGAACCGGCAACAAAACGGCGTTGTCCCGTAGCTTCGCTGATCCGATCGGCTGCCAGCCGGGCAATCCTGGCTGCTTCGAAATTGATTTCGCGGACCAGTTCGCGCAGCTCGGCGTCATCGATTACGCGCTGGAAAAATTCCTGGTTCTTGCGGCCGCCGGTCGGCTCGCCGAGAAACAGGAAATCGTGAAGACCGATCGTGGTGCCGCTGAAAGTATTGGTTTCAACAATGTCGGCGCCCGCCTCGAGGTATTTTGTGTGAATCTCCTCGATGATGTTCGGCTGAGTAAGTTGAAGAAGTTCCAGGCTTCCTTTGAGATCTTTGCCTGGGCGATCCCGGAAGCGCTTTCCCCGATAATCGCGCTCGGAGAGCTTGTAACTCTGGATGGTGGTGCCCATGGCTCCGTCGAGGACGACGATGCGTTCCCGCATGAGGGCTTCCAGAGGATGAAGGCTGGCCGGCATGTAGCCGGTGAATAAACGGCATTTTCCGGCCCAATCAAGGAACAAATTAACGTATCATGATGCGTAGATGTGTTCCGGTTGTGTTCTATCCTATTCTTTCTAATGCTCCTGCTCCTGCTCTGATCGGAAAATTGAGAGCAAAAGCCGGGATGGATCTTCCGCCGTGTAACGCTCCGTTACGAAATCTTGATTCGGCCCTTATCCAGAAACGATGTGCCGCTAGTCACCAGCTTCGCTTCCAGTTTCTTCGTGCAATCGCAATCACAACACGCCCACGGCTCACTTCCATTTTCGTGACGGCAATTCCGCCTGGAGTGCGCGTCTTTAACGCTCAGCAGGGCGAAATATTCCTCCCAGTAAGGACGCTCCTCCGCCAGAGGCGGATCGCAGAAGCAAGTCTCAACCCAGGTAGCTATACCGGATGCGTCCACCCGGGCCTCGTTCATATTATATATGTACTCGTCCCCGGCGATTGATCCGCGGCCCAGGGTTCCCGCGTTGATCGCTTCCTCCAACGCGTCCTTTTTGCCGCTTTTCAAGCGAGCTTTGACCAGATAACGCATGAAACAAAGTAACATCAGATTGCCGCTGCGAACAGCGGCCGCTACAACAAGAACGTGGAAACACTTCGCCTTTTGAAATCGCTCAACCGCGCGCAGTGGAACACTTTCGTCGCTTGCTTCCTCGGATGGACGCTGGATGCGCTCGACTTCTTTCTCCTCACGTTCGTGATGCCGGTCATCGGACTGGAGTTCCATTGCGGTGTCCCGCAAATCGCCTTCGCCTTGACGCTGACACTTATGATGCGCCCGGTAGGCGCGGTGATCTTCGGCTTTCTGGGCGATCGCTACGGCCGGCGGCTGCCGTTGATGATCGATATCATCTTTTATTCGCTGATGGAATTGCTGACGGCTTGGGCGCCGAATTACACCGTGTTTCTAATTCTCAGGGCACTTTTCGGAATCGGAATGGGCGGTGAATGGGGATTGGGCGCGTCGCTGACAATGGAATCGCTGCCGGCAAAAGTGCGCGGTCTTTTCTCCGGAATACTCCAGCAAGGATACGCGACCGGTTATCTGTTGGCCGCAATTGTCTATTGGATGGTTTTTCCTTCCTTTGGCTGGCGCGGGATGTTCGTGGTCGGGGCATTGCCTGCCCTCCTGGTAATTTACATCCGCGCATATGTCCCTGAGTCGCCGGTCTGGACGCGAGACAGCTCGCATTCATCGCCAGGGCTGGCGTCATTGATCCGCGAGCTGCGAGCTCATTGGCGATTGTTCCTCTACGCCACACTGTTGATGACTGCGTTCATGTATATGTCGCACGGGACCCAGGATATTTATCCAACCTTTTTGGAGAAACAGCGCGGGCTTGGCGTCGATCGCAAGGCCGGTGTGGCAATGATCTACAGCCTTGGTGCGATCTGCGGTGGAACTCTATTCGGATTCCTGTCGCAAAAAATGGGACGCCGAAAAGCAATCATCTCGGCTGCAGTCCTGGGGATCGTATTGATACCGGCATGGGTTTTCTCACCGACTCTGCCGCTCCTGATCGTGGGCGGATTCTTCATGCAGTTCATGGTCCAAGGGGCCTGGGGAGTCGTTCCAGTTCATTTGAACGAGCTCGCGCCCGGGAAATGCCGGGGCACATTCGCCGGTTTGACCTATCAACTGGGTGCGTTCTTTTCGGCCAACGCAGCTTTGGTCCAGTCGACAATTGCCGAGCGGTTGCGCGATTCGCGCGGATTGCCCGACTACTCGAAAACGTTGGCTATTTTCATGCTAACGATCTTTTCGGCTCTGATCATCATCACCGCACTAGGGCGGGAAGAGCGCGGGAAAGAATTTTAGCAGCGGGCTTTAGCGTGCGCCGTCCTCAGAGCGATTTCCTGCAAAGAATGGCTGTGAAAGCGGACACCAAAGCGTCGAATCGGCCGAATCGACGATGGATTAGTAGCGGTGAAGCGTGGATGGAACCAGTCCCGGACCGTGATCGTCCCCCTGCAATTGCAGCGCGGTTTGGGCCGGGGCGCGATAAACACCGGCGCCAAATCGTTGCTCAACAATCGCCTCGGCGATACGGTCGGCCAGCATCTCGCGATACTCGGAGTCCCGTGCTTGCTTGCCATCTTTTCGATTGCTTAGGAAACCGCATTCAACCAGGACCGCTGGATAATTGGCCAGACGCAATACCCGGAAATTGGCGGAGCGCACCCCACGGTTCACGGAGTTCGGTATCGTTAGAAGCTTGTCCTGGATTTTTCGAGCGAGCTCAACCGAATCGCCGGAGTGATAATAAGTTTCGAACCCTTTGATTCCGCGCCGACGGGAGTCATTAAAATGAATGCTCACGAAGATGGCGTTCTTTTGCGAGTTCTCGATGGCGACCCTTTGCTCGAGAGGAATGAATACATCGGTGGAACGCGTCATCACGGTCTTGAATTGCGATTCCCGTAGTTTGCGCGCGAGGCGTTTGGCCACATCGAGGGTGACGATTTTCTCGGCAGGGCCGGTTTTGCGATACGCTCCTGAATCTTTACCGCCATGGCCCGCATCGACCACGACCGTGCTGAAAGTCTTGCTGGTATGTTTTGTTGTGGAAGTGGTGCTGCATCCCGTTACGAACGCCACCAACCCCAAGCCTAGTCCTCGAACCAATCTTAACATCGTATTATTATCTACAACGGAGCGTCTTCTGTGCCACCACGTTTTGCATTGGGAAAGGTGTTTACCTCGGAAAAATTAAAAACCGCTTGTGTTTTGCGCGGCCTCACATAAAGGCCTTTAACTAACCTATGATCACACGATCTGTTGTCTTCTTTCTGTTGGTATTTGGACTTCAATACGAGGCCTTTAGCGCATCGAGTCCGGTTCCGGCCGCGGCACCACCGGCCCCTAGCGCGCCCAAAACTTCGAAGGTCGTTGTCGATCAGACTGCGCAGACGATTATTTTTTGTTATCACCGGCTGGTGCCGAAGATCCACACCTCGTGGACTGAAATCACTCCGGCGGCTTTCGAAGGGCAGATGAAAATGCTGAAGGATCGTGGTATCACCGTGATCAGTCTGCAGGATTACCTGGCTTGGAGACGCGGCGAGAAAAATATTCCAGCCCGCTCGGCGGTGATCACTTTCGATGATGGCTGGAAATCGCAATACGAAGTGGCGTGGCCGATCATGAAAAAATATGGCTACACTTTTACGATGTTCATTTACACAGAAGGCGTGGCTGGCGGCACACTCGGGGGCGGCCAGGCGATCACCTGGGAACAGTTGGCAGAAATGCGTGATAGCGGCATAGATATCCAGGCGCATTCGGCCACCCATCAGGATTTGCGCGAAAACCAGCCGATCATGGTGATCGGCCCCGACCGTAAAAGAGCCAAGAAAAGGCTGACGGGGGCGGAGTACGAAGCTTGGCTCCAGAATGAAATGGTCAAATCGAAGGAACTGCTGGAACAACGACTTGCCATCAAGGTCAATTGCTTTGCGGTTCCGCTCGGAAAATATAACGACCACGTCCGGGAGGTCGCCCGCAACGCCGGATATGAGGCGCTGTTCACGGTTTATGGACAGCCGTTGACCTTCTCGTCGCCTCTGGATGCGCTCGGCCGTTACGCCATCGAAGCCAACAAACCGAAGGTCTTTGAAGATGCGGTGAAACTCATCGCCACATCTAGCGGTGGTGGAGTCGCCGTAGCCCAGGTGGGAGCGGCGGATCTGCAAACTCAACCGACCAACGGCGAAACAATCCGCACCGCATTGCCGATGATCAAGGCGAACCTGAGTTCACTAGGCGCTATCGATCCCGCCAGCGTGCAGATGCGCGTCAGCGGACTCGGTTTGGTGCCGGCCAGTTTCGATCCGAAGACTGGCATGGTTTCATATCAGGTCACGCAGAAGCTGCGCGACAATAGCTGCACAGTGATTCTGACCGCGAAGTCCGAGGGCAAAAAAATTGAAGCCCACTGGACATTCGGGATCGAAGACGCCGCCGCAGGTTCTCCAGCCCCCGGGCCATCTGCACCGCCGAAGAAAAAGTAGGCGCGCCGCGTTATCGTGTGACTGTTTTCGGTCCGACCGCATGGTGATAAATGCCGGCGAAGCCGCCCCGAGTAACATCGTCTTCGGAGAAGCCGATTCACCTAATCACAACAATGTTTCCCCAGCTTAGCGACAAGCTTCAGGAGGTTTTCAAAGATCTTCGAGGTCACGGGAAGATCAGCGAATCGAACGTCGACAGCGCGCTCCGGCAGATCCGCCTGGCGCTGCTCGAAGCCGATGTTGATTTTCAGGTAGCCAAAGATTTCATCTCGCGCGTCAAAGAGAAGGCGCTCGGCGAAGAAGTAGTGCGGAGCATTACGCCCGGCCAGCAGATCGTGAAGATATTTCACGACGAACTGACCACGTTGCTGGGGGGGAACGCAGAGCCTCTGCGCCTTTCCGAGAGGACGCGGATATTAATCGTCGGCCTCAATGGATCGGGTAAAACGACTTCGTCGGCAAAGCTGGCGCACTACCTGAAAAAGCAGGGTGGTTCTCCCGCGTTGATTGCCTGCGACCTGCATCGGCCGGCTGCGATCCAACAACTGGCAACGCTCGGAAAACAAATAGACGTCCCCGTTTATTCACCCGAGCCCGGCGAGCAGAATGTTCAGCGGGCCGCTGCGGCCAGTTTGGAATGGGCGGATAACCAGTCCGTCAATATCGACATCTTCGACACCGCCGGCCGGCAGGAAATCGACGAACCACTGATCCGCGAAATCAAAACGCTCCGCGATTTTCTGCAACCGCAGGAGATCCTGCTCGTGGTCGATGCAGCCACCGGCCAGCGTGCGGTGAGCGTCGCCACCCATTTCAATGACGCGCTCCAAATCACCGGGATCATTCTGACAAAGATGGATGGCGATGCCCGGGGAGGAGCGGCGCTATCGATGCGGGCCGTTACCCAGCGTCCGATCAAGTTTGCCGGTACCGGGGAAAAACTCGATCAATTCGAGGTATTCACCCCCGACCGCCTGGCTGGCCGGATCCTGGGGATGGGGGACGTAGTAGGCCTGGTCGAGAAGGCGGCCGAGATGGTTGAAGTCGAGGAGGCTGAAAGACTGGAGCGGAAATTGCGGACGGCCTCCTTCGATTTCAACGATTTCCTGGCCCAATTCAAGATGATGAAAAAAATGGGCCCCCTGGAGAATATTCTTGGCATGTTGCCCGGGATGAGTAACGTGCAGGGCCTCTCCGTTGACGAGAAGCAGCTCAAGCGCACGGAAGCCATAGTGCTTTCGATGACGGGCGATGAGCGAAGGCGCCCCGACATTTTAAACGCGCGGCGGCGTCAGCGCATCGCTCGTGGAAGCGGCACGACCGTCACAGAGGTTAACGAATTGCTCCGGCGTTTCGATCAGATGCGCAAGATGATGAAAAGCACGGGCAAGATGAAGAAAATGATGGCGCAAATGGCGCGAATGAGAAAATAACATGGCAGTTTCAATCAGATTACGCAGGGAAGGGGCGTTGAATCGTCCTTATTATAAAGTGGTGGTAGCCGATAGCCGGAGCCCCCGCGACGGAAAGTTCATCGAGATTATCGGGACATACGACCCGAAAATGACGGGGCATAACAGCACGTTGAAGCTCGATCGGGCAGAATATTGGATTAGCAAAGGCGCCCAGCCGTCTGACACCGTCCGCAGTCTGATCAAGAAAACCAAGAAGCAGGGAGCGAGTGCTCCCGCGCCAGCACCCGCTGCTGCCGAACCGGTAGCTGCGCCTGCGGCCTCAGAGCCAGCCGCGAGCTAGTCCTGTAGCGGCGGTCCATGACCGTCGTCTTTGCCTTCGGATTTCGGCGCTCCACAGCGCGCTACAACGACACTCCGAAAAATTCGTGTCCATTCGTGGACATTCGTGGTTAATTCTTCGGTCATGAAAGAATTTCTCGAGTTCGTAATTCGTCAGCTTGTCGAATTTCCCGACGAAATGATGCTTACCGAAATTCCCGGTGGTAAGACGACGATCTTTAAGCTGCAGCTCAGACAAACCGATGTCGGCCGGATCATCGGCCGGAACGGCCAAACCATTCAGGCGATTCGCGCCCTGTTAAATAGCTCCGCATCGCGTCACGGTCAGCGCGCGACGCTTGAAATCGTCGAGTAGATTCTTCTGTAGCGGCGCTCTGCCAGCGTCGCATAATTAGACGGACGGCCATAGACCGCCGCTGCACATGAAGATCGACATTCTGACTCTCTTTCCGGAGATCTGTCGCGCGCCGTTGAGCGAAAGCATGATGAAGCGAGCGCAGGAAAAGAACCTGGTCGATCTTCAGATTCATAATCTGCGCGATTGGACCACGGATAAGCATCATGTGGTTGATGATGCGCCGTTTGGAGGAGGGCAGGGGATGGTGATGAAACCGGAACCGATTTTTGCCGCTGTCGAGGATCTTCGCAACCGAGAGTCACGCATCCAGGATCGAGCGTCAAAGGTCATCCTTACGTCGCCAGCGGGCCGTCGGTTTGATCAGAAACTCGCGCAAGATCTCTCAAACGAATCGCATCTCATCATCATTTCGGGGCACTATGAAGGGGTCGATCATCGGGTGATCGAGCATCTGGTCGACCTGGAGATCTCGATCGGCGATTATGTTCTGACCAACGGCGCGATTGCCGCAGTGGTTCTGGTCGATGCAGTTGTTCGATTGCTCCCCGGAGTGCTGGGTGACGAGAATTCCGCCGGTGATGATAGCTTTAGTACCGGTCTTCTGGAAACGCCGCACTACACCCGGCCGCACGAATTCCGCGGTTGGAAAGTGCCGGAAATTCTTCTCTCCGGAAATCACGCCGAAATTGCCAAGTGGAGGAAAGAGCAGGGGATCAAACGAACGAAAGAAAATCGGCCAGATTTACTGGGCGACTCCAAATGAAACTCCTACGGACGCTGATCGTCCTCCTCGTCATCGCAGTTGGAGCAGCCGTGGTGACGGCGAGACTCGGACTTTGGCCGGTGGCAGCGACCTCGAAACCATCCTCCGTTGAAGTTACGCTGGCAAAACCTGCTCTCCATGCTTCGCTGCAACGGCAAGCGACCGGGTTGCAAAACCCAGTGACACCATCGATCGAGGTTCTGACGGCCGGGTTAAAGACGTTCAAGGCGAACTGTGCCGGTTGTCATGGTGTTCGCGGCCAGCCAAGCCAGTGGGGGACTAACAATTTCTATCCGCGCGTTCCGCAATTTGCCGATCACCCGCCGGATCTTACCGCCGGCCAGATTTTCGTAGCTGTGAAATACGGAATCCGCTACAGCGGCATGGGGGCGTGGCAGGGCATGATGACCGACGAAGAGATTTGGAAAGTGGCAACTTTTCTGGAGCAGATCGACAAACTACCGCCCGACGTCGAAGCCGGTTGGGCGAGTCAATGAGGCGAATTACAGCCCACTATAAGGGAGGGACGGATGCAGTTTATCCGCCGTGCCGGAATCCCTTCCCACGAATCCAACGGAAACGAATCGCAGCAACTGTTAGCAAACCGCCAAGAGCAACGAGCGCAGTGGACGACGGCTCGGGCACGGCATGAATGTTATCGATGCCGATCTGGCCGATGATCAAATCGCCGTTGAGATTTGAGGTGCCGATTTCATTAATGATCCGGGCATCGCCAATACCGCTGGAAAAAAACGTGTTGTAGGCGGAAGGACTACCGACGGTCGTCATGTTCGCGGGTAATAATGATATGGTGAAATGTTGCCACGCGCCGCCCGGTGCCAGAACTACCGGCGCCGAAAGGTAACCGGGCGAATTCATCAAGTTCTGCGCCTTAAACGCCAGCCGGATGTTGAGAGTGGTTGCGCCGGTGTTCCGCAGGTCAAGTTCGATCGCAGTGACGCCCTGCGCGACGTAATTGCCCAGCCATTGCGTGAGATTGAATGTGGTGAGCTTGCCGCCAACGCCAAGATTGCCATTGGAAGTGATTTGAAGAAAATGATCGCCGGCACCGCTCGGGCCGCCGGTGTTCACGTTGACCAGGTTCCCTGGGGCGCTGATCCAATTTTTCGTCGTGCCATCCTCGAAAGTATCGATCTGACCCGAAACGATTGCGCCTGCTGAACGCGTAAAAAGAAAGAGCGCGCAGCCCAAAGTCATTGCAGCCAAAGGTTTCATCTGGCTCAAATCGTAATCAGAGCGACGCGAGAAAAGCAAGACTCATCGGGCCGATCCGTCACGAAATCTTCCGAGAACTACACAGGCGTTGATACCGCCGAAGCCGAAGGAATTGCTCAAGACATAGTTTAACTCAGCATCGCGGCCATGATTTGGAACGACGTCGAGATCGCACGCTGGATCGGGGGTCCGGTAATTGATTGTGGGCGGGATCCATTGCCGATCCAGGGCCAGGGCACAGATTGCGGCCTCCATTGCGCCAGTCGCGCCTAACGGGTGGGCAGTGTAGGCCTTCGTGCCGCTCACCGGAATTCGCTTCGCTCTCTCGCCGAACACCTGTTTGATCGATTTCGTCTCGGTGCTGTCGTTCAACTGCGTCGAGCTGGCATGCGCATTGATGTAGTCGATTTGCTCGGGACCGAGTTGCGCATCCGCCAGAGCGTCCCGCATCGCCTTGCTGCACGATTCGCCACTCGGCAGCGGTGAGGTCATATGAAATGCGTCGTTGTTCAGACTGTAGCCGAGGACCTCGGCGTAAATACGCGCCCCGCGAGCTCGAGCATGTTCGAGTTCCTCAACCACCAGTGATGCGGCACCTTCGCCCATGACAAATCCGTCGCGCTCCAAATCAAACGGCCGCGAAGAGAGGGCTGGATCGCCTCCCCACCGGCTCATTGTTTTGATTAGGTCGAATGCTCCGAACGAGAGCATCGCCAGGGGGGCTTCCGCTCCGCCGGCAACGATCACATCGGCAAAGTCGTCTCTCACATAACGAAGCGCTTCGCCCACCGATACGGTGCCACTGGCGCAACTGTTCGAATTCGTCGTTCCAACGCCGCGAAATCCGAATTCGATCGCAATATTCGAGTGAGCGGAGCCACCGAAGACTTGCAGGGCCAGGGTTGGGTTCACCCCGCGCGTTCCCTTTTTCAAAAATCGAATATGCTGATCTTCAGCCTGGCAAACTCCACCCAGTGCCGTTCCAAAGCTTACCCCGATGCGGTCGTTAGGTTTTTCCGCCGAATACTGGATGCCGGCATCATCGAGCGCCATCTTTGCCGATGCGACAGAAAACTGCGCGTAACGATCGAGTCGTTTCAATCGGTGGGGTGGAAAATACTGCTCTGGCTTCCAGTCGGCAATCTCGCCGCCGCAATGCGCGTGAAACATCGACGTATCGAAGCTGGTGATACGGGTAACGCCGCTTTTTTCAGCGCGAAGACCATTCCAGAATTCGTCGACACCTTTCCCGATGCAGGTGATCGGCCCGATCCCGGTAATTGCAACACGGCGCTTCATCATCTTTTCAACCACGAATGAACACGAATACACGCGAATGCGAAACTCCCATTAGTGTCCATTGGCGTCATCCGGGGGTTACGTCTTCGTCGCGATCGATTCGAGGTATTCCTTCATGCAGCGCAACGTTTTGTTGGCAATATTGTGAATGAAGAAATTGCCGATGATTAAATCGGCAATCGGGGCAAGGAAAGGAATGCGAAATCGCAAATCGTGCGAAATCTCAACCCGGACGCCTTCCGGAGTTTCGGTAAACGTCCAGACCACATGCATTCCCTTGGTGAATGCCTTGAGGTGGTTAAACACCACTTCGGTCCGGTCTCGATCGATGATTTCCTCGGACGTCCATTTGATTGGGACGCCCGAGCGGGTCGCCGCCATGACAACGACGTTCCGACCGGACGAGCGCGAGAGGTAGTGAATGTAGCGGTAGTGCGGGAGAATTTTGGGCCAAAGCTCCAGATTCGCCGCCGTTTCGAAGATCACCATCTTCGGCGCGCGAATAACGATCGAGTTGGTCTTATGCATGCCGGTTACCCATCAACAAGTAACCGGCATGCATGATTGTCGATGTTATTCTTTGTCTTCGGTAATGATGCCGAACAGGCCGTGCTCTTCGTCAGCGATCCCGGCGGTGAACCAGACCCCGCCCGGCAACGGCAGCAAGTCCCACAAACCTTGAAACTCCAGAGGCATTCCATCCTTGGTCATTAACCCCTTTAGGAACGTGCCAGTTGCGAAATCATAATTGTTGATCTTTCCGTCACCGAAATTTCCTACCCAAAGCTCGTCCCCCTCGATCAGGGCGAGGCCCCATGGCGCGTTCAAGTTGCCATTCGATATCAGACGCCTGACGAAATTACCGCTGGTATCGAACACACTGACAAAACCATTTCCGGGCCCAGGAACGTCATCTTCTTTTTTGCTGTCCTGTTTTGCGTAAGTCACATAAATGTTGCCCTTCAAATTCCGGATTCCGAACGGGCCATAACCGGAGGGGAGCGTCGGATCAACGAATCCATTGGTGTTCACCTGGTGAAAGTTTTCGTCGTAGGTCTCGACGCGGCTCGAATGGAAATTTGTGACGTAGAGAAAGTTGTGGCCGTTCGCAGTTCCCAGCGTCGCACCTTTGTAAATCGCGCGGTTGTGGCCGTTATTTGTGCCATTGTCCACGGCAATGATGGCGTTGTTTTGATCCAGCGTCGGATTCCATCCGGATATCGTTCCATCTTCGCCGACGAAAATGAACCGGGCAGGCTGCGAGCTCCCGTTTTTGGTCACTTTGAAAAACGACGTGCTGTTAAAAACGATGCCGGTTGGTCGTCCAGGTCCCCGACTGTGGGGGCTACCCGGAATCGTTACCACCAGCGGATTGGCCACGCCTTGCTGATTGTAAAGCGTCGAAGTCCCAGTGCCGTTATTGCTGACCCAAATGGTGCCGCCGCTTGAAACGGCCATGCCCCATGGATTCACCAGATTTTGATCGACATGTTCTGCCACCCCTGGGATGTCGGATTGAAAATTTTCCCAACTGTAAGTGTCGCTACCGGCAAAGGCAGCAGGCACCCACACCGCAGCCGCCGTTATCGCAACTCCGATTCTAATCGAAGCGTAAACTGCTCTGATGGAATTGATTGTTTTCATAACAATAGAATCGGATAAACCAAGCGGCCCAGGCTTCAGTGGAAAGGTAACAGCGCTGTTACTTTTCGCAGGTTGCGGCTCCAATGAGACCGGGCTGAGCACGTCATCCGGGTCGCATCCGCGGAAGCTGTGTGATATTGCTCTCGATCCTAGGTCATCCGGATGGCCGCATCTGCACTATGGGCAAGTCTATGTAACACCCTGAAGAATTCCGCTGATTGCCCAATAAAAAGGCCACTGGCGGTCAGGGCCGTCACCGCAGCCATCGCAGCTCCCTCTGTTTTAGTCGGTCGGACGACAGAACAGACAGGAAACGTCCTGTCCAGAAACGGGCAAGGCTCAGGCATAATGAGATCGGTCTCGAAATCGTCGCCTCCAAAAGGAGGAGAGTTTAAGTCCGGAAACGTTAGGCCATTGGTGGGATCGGTTAATGGGGCCAGCGGGGGCTTCACTGCGGCGCCCGCCTTGTCATGCCAGGTCTGGAAATGCGCCGTCTCGGTCGGACCAATACTAAGGAGAATCCTCAGGACTTCCGGGTCGTTCACCCGTTGAGCCAGGGCCGGGTAGAGACTTGTTCCGCCTTGTTCGACCGCGGCGAAATGAAACGCCGCGGTATTGGCAATAGCCTGAAGGTGGTCGCTCGGCTTGAGATCGTCATCGGTTCGTGGAATCGCTGGAAACTGACCACTGCTCAGATCGGGAACGGCCGGCGGAAAACTGTCTCCCAAGTCCGGGTTGCCCTTGCTGCTGCGATAACGCGTATACCAGGTGGTATCGACGGTGAGCTGCATCAAGTTCGTTAACCGCGGCTTTCCGCTCGAACCGGTTGCGGTACTTCCAGGCAACGTCCGAAACTGCTCCAGGTCCACCGGAACTGCACCTTTAGCCTGGAGATAAGCATTGATGAACGTGAAATGGGAAATCTCATCCTGGGTGTTGTCGTGAATATACTGGGGCATGTCATCATCCAGAAGCTCAAGCTTTTCGGTGTAATCCTTGTTGCCAGTTCCTCCGGGGACGCCGCTGTCTTGAATTCCTCCGAGCTCATTATATTGCTGCCAGAGATCGGTTTCGAGAATTTCGGCAGCGGCAAGAAAACGCAGAATGGCTATGTCGCCTTCGGTCCGGCTGGCAGCGAATGCCTTCGAAGCCGATCCGATCAGCGCGGTGCCGGGCGCAAAGAGGGCTGCCCCTAATCCGAGGCGGCGCAGGAATAATCGCCGGGGAACATTTTTGGGGCTCGACCTGGTTGGTGACGTCAGAATCTGATCTGATTGTGAATTCGTTAACGAATTACCGGGCTTTGCTGCGGGTCTAACAATTGTTTTCATACCCGTGAATCGAATGGGTGCGCATCAGGCGATGCATTGCAACGGTAACGCGGCTGTTACCTGGCGTTGATGCTTGGAGAGGTCCCCTCTACCCGTTAGACCGCCAAGTTGCCTGCTCCATCCTCGTGGTTTAACGGAGAAACTTGTGAAAGTAACAGGCGCGTTACTTTTAAGGAGTTGTCTTTGTGCATCCGATCGGAGAACACCGTTCGAAGAGTGGGCATAGACTAACAAAGGAACCTATGAAATTTCCCTACCTAATCACAAATCGCTTCAGGCATTTAGCATGTTCGGTGGCAGCCCTGCTGGTTGTTGCCGGCGCATCAATGCCGGTAGAGGCCGGCGACGGTGGTCTCGACCCAACCTTTGGAAACGGGGGAACGGTCGTGACCGATCTGGGCGGCAACGACCATGCATTCCGCAACGTGGTGCAGCCAGATGGAAAGGTGGTTGCCATTGGTACAACCAGAAGTGGAACGTCCAGCAACCGCTATGCGTTGGTTCGTTACAATGTTGATGGCACCCTGGACCAGACGTTTGGCAACGGCGGCAAAGTGATAACAAGCATCGCGAACGCCAACGAAAACGCCAACGCGCTCTTGCTTCAACCGGACGGCAAGATTGTCATCGCCGGCAGCATCGCCTTGCCGTCGACGGTCGACAGTTCCTTCGCGATCCTGCGTTACAACTCGGATGGATCACTCGATACGACTTTTGGCAATGGCGGGTTCACAATCACCAACATCGGTGCGGACCTCGATTCGATCGGCGCGATCGCCCTTCAATCCGACGGAAAAATTGTGGCCGCTGGAAATGAATCCTTTCACCGCCCGCCCGGTGAGCAGCGCAATAGTGATATCGCCCTCGTGCGATACAACTCCGACGGCTCACTCGACGCAACTTTTGGAAATGCCGGCATCGTCACATCAGATTTCGGACCCGTACCTGATTACTTCGCCGACGATGCCACAGCGGTCATGATTCAACCCGACGGCAAGATCGTCGTAGCCGGAGACTCCGATGGAACTGGCTATTTTGATTTTCTAGTCGCTCGATATAATAACGATGGCTCGCTGGATACGTCCTTTGGCAATGGTGGATTCACAAAAACCGATGTCGGCGAAGGATATGAGGACGGCGCTTCGGATGCAGTGCTGCAACCGGACGGCAAGATCGTCCTGGCCGGAGCCGCGTTGCCTTCGAGCTACGATCTGGATTTCGCGGTCGTTCGATATCTGCCAGATGGCTCGCTCGACTCCTCGTTTGGAAACGGTGGCGTAGTCGTATTTGGGTTGGACAGCCTGCATGACGAAGAACTCACCGCGATTGCTCTTCAAACCGACGGGAAGTTGATTGCGCTCGGAGATTCCAATTCTTCGACTCGCAGCGGTTTTCTTTTGATGCGCTTTCTGCCCGATGGTTCGCTTGACCCGTCATTTGGTACTGGAGGCATGGTGCAGACGCCTTTCGGAGGGAACGACACTCAAACGACGTCCCTGGCTATTCAGGGCAGCAAGGTGGTAGCGGCGGGTTATACACCGCTCTATAACACCAGCGATTTTGCCCTGGCCCGATACAACCTCTCCCGGCCGGATGTTTTGAGGAGAAGCGGGAACCCGAAACGAGAGCGGGAAATCGGAAGCGACTAGAAGAATCCGCGATCGTCACACGAGGCGAACCCGTTTCCGAATGCGTTAGGCCGCCGGCAGAGAGAGCCGGAACTCCGTCCAAGTCGCATCCGAACGGAGCAGCTCCAGCGAACCACCATTCGCCTTGGTGAGCTCGCTGGCGACGCTTAACCCGAGTCCCAAACCCGGATTGCGTCCGTCCGGGCGTGCCCGATAGAAACGCTCAAAGATGTGCGAAAGACGTGCCGGAGGAATGGGATCGGCATTGTTTCGCACCACTACTTCGATTTCACCGTCATCTTGCCGAGCGTCGATACAGACCCGGCCGCCAGGCACATTGTATTTCACCGCGTTCTCTATCAGGTTTTGAACGACCAGTGCGATGGAGCTGCGATCGCCAAGCAGCGATAACCGCGGAGGAATTGCCGTTTCGATTGTCAGCCCATGGTGTTCCCCCAGAACACGTGCGTCGTCGCAGACACCTTCCAGCACTTCGGTTAAGTCGAATTTATTTCGCGATAAATCGAGGCGGCCCGCATCTGCCCGGGCCAGCAATAAAAGATTCTCCGCTATGGAAGTCAGCTGGTGGACTTGGTGTAGCAGCGCATCGGCACGATTCTGCTGCTTGGGCGGCGTGGCCGGGTCGGTAAGAATTTCTTCAATGCCCGCCCTCAGCACGCTGATTGGCGTTTTGAGATGATGTGAAGCTTCTGCCGAAAAACGGATGCATTGCTCGAAGCTCCGCTCCAAGCGCTCAAACGTCTTGTTCAACACTGCAATCAGATCAGCGATCTCGTCACCGGCTGCCGGCATCGGTAATCGTTGGTCGAGGCTCTGCGCAGTGATTCGCTCGGCCGCGTCACAGATCTCCTTGACCGGGGCCAGGGCCCGACGCGCCACAAAACGGCCACCCAGGAACACAACGATCAGTACCGTTGGCAGTGCGCCCACCATTCCCAGGAGAATCTCGATCCCGATCCGATTCACCTCCGCGGAAGTAGCACCGATGCGGGTTGTCTCGAAATAGCGGATGAGAAACCAGGTCGTAGCGGCACCGGCCAGCGTCGCGATGATTCCCAGAACGGCTGCGTAAACAGCAATCTTCCAACGTAGCGGCCAGCCCTTCATTCTTCGTTTCGAATTGTGTAGCCGACGTGTCGCACCGTTTGAATGAGCGGCGGATCGCCAAGCTTCTTTCGTAATCGGCCGACGAAAACCTCGACGAGTTTCATATCGTAATCATGTTCGCGTTCCCAAACTCGCTCGCATAATTCCGTGCGGGTAAAGACTCGCCCAGGCTCACGCATCAACACCTTCAACAGCGTGAGTTCCCGCGACGAAAGCTCAATCGGCTGCGTCCCTCGGTGAACGCTGTGGTTGACTAGATCGAATGTGAGATCGCCCACCCGAAGATCGAGCGCCGGCGCTTCGGGGAAACGGCGGCTGAGCGCAGCCACGCGGGCGGCCAGTTCCTGCATGGCGAATGGTTTGGCCAGGTAGTCATCCGCGCCGAGCTCCAGTCCGGTCACCCGGTCCTGCACCTCCCCGCGAGCAGTCAGAACAAGCACTCGGCTGCTGATATGCATTTCCCGCAGCTTCTTGAGGACTTCGAAGCCGTCCATCCCGGGAAGTCCGACATCCAGGACGATCAGATCAAATCCGGTCTTGCTGGCCTCAGCCACAGCCGATTCGCCATCGTGGACCACCGTGGGGTTATGGCCCGCTTCGACCAGGACCGAGCTGATATGCTTGGTCAGGCGAACTTCATCATCGACAACCAGAACGCGCATAAATTTCAGGCGAAAGAGGAGGGGAGACCGGGTGAAAATTGGATATTCGACATGGATGCCGATAATAACCGCTCTCTTTCCAGCATCCCGGAATAAAACGTAACAACTTTGTTAACTTTCACTGCCGTAACCATTAAAAGCGTATGGTGAATTGGCCGGCGAACAGTTGGTTATCATCTTCCTCGCCGCTGGTTTGTTGCTGAAATCCATACTGCACCTTCAACTGAATATGGGGCGTAAACCGGTAGGAGATTGCCGTATCTACTCGAACCAATTCCTGTCCCCAGGTCCGATTTCCCGGGAAATCCCCGAGATCGCTGAATAACTGCTGGTTCCACCGGATCGCGGCTGACAGCTGCGGAGTGATCTTGTATTTCGCCTCCAAATAATAGGCAAAGGTATCGGCGTTCCCGAGGCGAGGCACTTCAAAGCGGGCCTCGTAAAATTCCGCCCAAATCTGCAAATGGTGCCAGGAAAAGCTGGCATCCTGCCCAATCAACATTTGCCGGTAATCGCCAATTCCCCGGCCCGGGGGAAGCGTCGCCTCGGCCTCCGGTCGAAAATAGGCACCCGTGCTTCCGGAAAGGCCAAAATTCCAGGCCTGGCTTGGCCGATAACCGATCCTGCCGTTAAAGGTGGGATTCGAAAAGCCGATTTCGGTGACGTGCCAGGATTCCGGACGCGATGCCAGAGCGGAGTTCTTCATCTCGACCGCGTAATCGAATTTGTCGAGCCGCCCGGAAACAGAAACGCCGGTGGCGTAACTGGGGCCCCAGATCACCGGCAGCAACTCATACTTCTCGTCATGCAGATCATGCTCAAAATTGTTTGGCAGAATATTCCCGTTCATGTCCGTAACTGCGGTCACGTTCTCGTAAACCAGCGGAGCGTTAACAAATGGGTTATCCCACGAGAGGTGTCGCGGAATCCAGTTCCCCACTACCGTGGCAAAGGTGCCGATCTGCACGTTCAAACGGCCGTCTTCCCACGGCGTAAGACGAAGCGCATACTCGTCGAGGCGAATTTGCGCGCCCTCGTCGCTTGGATCGAATCCGCGATCCAACCGTGTTTGCACAAAGAAGTAGAATTGGGGGCCGATCTGCGCATCGAGGAAAAGCGTAAGGCGCGGATTGACCAGCGCGCTGTCGGTGCTGTTGATGAGACCGGGTGGCGGCAGCTCGAACTGATAGAACTCTAGGTCGAACGTCCCGCTGATTCGTGCGTGAACGCTGTCCTGAAATAACGCGAAGGTCAGCGCGTTATCCAGGCGATCGAAATAACTTTCAAGATCGACTGCGCCGGCAGTGCCGGACACGACGCAAAAACTCAGGACTCGCAGCAGTTTCATGCCGGTTGGGGTACGCGGGACGGTGCTGGGATCGCTGCGCGAAATCGCGCCTCGAATTCTGTCCAGTCATTCTCGGAAACAACGAGTCTCAGTTCACCGCCGTGTAGCCTGACCAGCTCGCGTGCCAGATTGAGTCCCAGGCCGTGACCCGCCACCTGCGATGTCGCGGAACCGCGCTGAAACCTCTTGAAAATATCTTTCTGAACGTCGCGCGCGATCGGCCGTCCGTTATTTCCAACCGCCAGCAACACGTCGTCGTTATCGGCCCGGGCGCTGATCCGAATCGTACCGCCCGGTCGATTGTACTTTTGAGCGTTTTCGAGAAGGTTTTGCACAACGAGCGATGTGTATCTCTTTTCGCCTGCGATGTGCAATTTGGCCGGAAGGCTTTTCTCAATTCGTATTCCCGCCGAATTCGGCAACGCTTCCAAATCATCAACCCATTCTTCGATCAATTCGCTCAAATTCACCGGGCCTGATCCAATTCGGAGGTGGCCGGCGTCCATTTGCGACAGCAGCAGGAGATCGTCGATGACCCCGGTCAGTCGATGAGTCTGGTGCAAGAGCTCGGAGAGTTCCTCATAAACCTCGGGCTTGAAATCTTCCCGTGCCAGGAGCGTTTCCACACCCGCGCGAAGGACTGCTACGGGGCTTTTCAATTGGTGCGATGCGTCGGCCGAATATCGGCTCGATCTTTCCAATTCTTCAGCCGTCATGGCCAGCTCGGCTTCCGCTTGTTTTCTCCGGACCCGGTTTTTCTCGGAATCAACCTCGAGCTGTTCGACCGGCCGCGCCATCCGAACCGCTACGAAACGGCTGGCCGCGAACCCGATAAGCATTAGCAGCACACCGGCGGCACCAATCTGCCAGCGAAGCCGGCTCAGTTGGGCCTGAGATTCCGCCAGCGGGTAAATGCAAATTTCGTAGGCCGGCGGCAACATCGAATCGGGATTGAGCTGCTTGTAGAAGAGCAGGTGGGGCGTCCCGTCCAAATCGACTCGAAACTTATTTCCTTTCGGATCAGTTACAGCCGCTGCCAATTCCCGATCAAGGATCGCCTGGCCTGATTTGGAAATTGTCGGCAGATATAATCGACCATTGACCCAGATCCCGCGTTTGATACTGGTGGCAGCTCCCTTCGCTCCGAGCTCGAACGGCTTGAACCCGACCACCAGCGCCGAAATCACCTCACCGGACTCAGTCGAAAAAATCGGGACCGCTACGACTTCGTGAACCACCGCCGTCGCGCCGTCGATGTTCTGCCCGATGTAGCCGATCTGCTGCGTGTCGGGCAATTTTTTCAACACCAATTGCTCCTCTGCCTTTGAGTCGAGTTCTCCGACCGCGCGGGGGTCGGGCGGGGGCAGGACCGCGCCGTGGTTATCAAGAAAGCGGTAGAACTTGGCGTGCAGCGAGCGCGCGGCCAGCCCCGGTTCTGGTTCTTCGCCTTCCATCAGGTCGCGCAGTTCATCTTTTGCGCTGGGGTAAAGCAGATCCAACGCGTTATCTTCCAGCGCAGCATGAATCCTCGGCCGCATCGACAGCTTTCGGCAGCGGTCCGCCAGCGCAGCATGCCGTAATTCCTGGAGCTTGTGGACGGTGGAAAGATCGGCCTGGAAGTTCTGCTGTAAATCTCGCTCCGCCGTGGCGGCGACATTTTGCTGAGCGAGGAAAAGGCCCAGACCGGTGATCGCAAAAACGATCAACATGATCGCGATCAATAGTTTGGTCCGAAAGCTCAACCCCTGGGCCTTCGTTTGTCCGCCCGCTTCGATCATGGAAAGCTTACGTGCAAGGTTTCCCCGTTCTTGAGCTCGACCGGTTTTTCCTGCGTCGTTTTGCTGTCGATCCAGGCCTTCAGCACGTACCGGCCTGCGGGAAGACCGGTTAGGCGAAACCGTCCCTCTGTATCCGTCACCACAAAGTGCGGCGTATTAACAACAAGAATGAGTCCGCGCATGTGCTCGTGAATGTCGCATCGCAATGTCACCAGGCCCGGCTTGTCGAAAACTTCGGACGGAATTGGCCTCTCTTCAGGACGATAACGGCCGAGATCGAAACGCTTGGCCGGAGAATAGGAAAAGATGCTGTGATAGGTGTCGTCGTGGTTAGGGAACTCGACTTTCGTTCCAATCTGCACGGCTAACAGTGGCGGAACGAACTCCAGATCTTCTTGCACGACTTGCTTTGTTGCCGGCGCAGTCGACTTGGACGCAGCGCCTTCCAGATACACCACCGCCAATGGCGGTTGCGTGGCAAGAACGCCGCCCTTGGTGACAATTTCGTAGCGCTTGGCCACCACTGCCGCCGCCCGCGATTTCGGCAGCTCTACGCGGCCTTCAACATTCGCGCCGCCAAATAATATCGACGGCAAAAATGCCAGCATGCCGGCGGCCGCAATTAACCGGTAGAACCACATTTGTTAACGAGATTAGCAGTCGTTACGCCGTTCCGAAAGTCTCGTCTCAATTCCTCTCAAATTGCGGCTTCAAGTAACAACTGCGTTACGTTTCCCGAGAAGCGCCCGTCCGGCAAGTGCTGTAGAAGCCGGATATGAAAATAAATATTCAGTCCCGGTTTTCACGGATTTCCATGTTTGCGGGCGCATTCGCTCTTGCCCTTGGCCTAACCTCGGCCCTGGCCGATCATGGCGGCCAGGGCGGTGGCGACATCGATGGCGACGAAGGGTTGCACATCGAAATGCAAATGACTCGAACATCAGCCGCGCCAGCCGGCTCTTCCGTCCTCGCAAAATTGGACGCCCACGACGAAGATGGTGCAACCGAGACCGAGCTCGAATTCAACGAGCGCCACCTCCCGGCTGCCACTTATTCGGTAACTGCCACACTGAAGTCCAATGGCAGCACCGTTCAGATCGGCACCTTTACGTTGCCCGGTAGCCTCGAGGAAGCGGAAATTGAGTTTAGCAATGAAAGTGGGGGCGACGGGTCGGAAGATGAATTCAGAATCCAGGCGCCATTTCCGGCGAACGTGAATCCATTCGATATCGCCACTGTGTCGATCTCGTTCTCAAACGGCACCGTCTTGTTCACCGCAGATTTCCGGCAGGCTGGAGCGGCGATCGGTATGACCCGCTCGGCCACCGTTCAAGCCACTGCCGGCCCCGGTAATCCAAACGCGACAGGTACGGCGATGCTGAATGCATTTGTATCCGGTCACCAGGTGAAAGGGACGCTGCAATTGAATGCGCAGGGACTGCCTCCCAAACTTCAGCTTACCGTTACGGTTAACGGACGCCTCTCGAATGTGAAGAAAATCACGACCGCGAGTAACGGTACGTTGAAACTGAAGATCGGTCCAAAAGGTAAAACCGGCACCGTTGCGTCCGGGGTAACGTTATTTGATGTCACCGTTCTACAGCTCACCGACAGATTTGGTAACGTAATAATGAGCGCGTTCTTTTAAACGATGCCTGCTTCCTAGACTCGAGCCGGGCGCGGTGCCTGCCGCGCCCGGTTTTTCCTGATTCGATAACTCAAGAAGCATTCCTCACCCACGACCCGCATCCCGGTTAAACGGCAGGACACGCTCCGTGGCAGAAAATCTTTGCTTAGACCGGTCAGGGTGGGGGCACTGGCTCCGCCAAACAAAAAGGGCGCAATAGTTAGATTCAGTTCATCGACCACTCCGCGTTCCAGCATCGACCGAAACAGTTTCGCCCCGCCTTCGCAGGCCACCCTCTTCACACCGTATTTTGTTTTTAGCGTCCGCAGCATCCCGACCAGATTAACCCTCTTGGACTTGCTAAGATGTAACGTCGCCAGGCGGGCCAGGCCATTCTGAACGATTCGCGGCATCCGGGTCGTGGAAAAAATAACAATCGGCGACACATCGGTCTGAAATATTTTTAGGCCCTTATCGATCCTGCCCTGGTTCGAAACAATGACCCGGATCGGAGCCGGCGATTGTTTTTTCCTGATACGTTCCTGCTGGAGGTTAGCAGGCAGACCAAGGCGCACATTATCACGCGCCAGCGTGGTGTGACCCACCACAACTGCATCGGCCAGTGCGCGCTGCCGAAAAAGATGAAGCTTGTCTTCTCGTGACGTGAAATCGACCGGCGAAAAGTTCTTCGTTGTGATCTTGCCATCCACCGTCATGGCGAATGTTGCCGATACAAACGGACGGCCGCCGGATTTGGAGGGATGACCTCCGTTTCGTCCTCGCCTGGACGGGACAGAGCCCACCCCTCCGGTTCGGACCTTATTCTTTTTCGGCGATTTCATGCTCGAGTGTGGCGACCTCCTGTTTCATGTCGCGCAGCGTCACCGGGGCGGCCCCGGCGCTCGGCTTGTAAAAGAAATAAACGACCGCTCCGGGCGCAGAGCAGAGCAGCATGATCAGAAAACTCAGCGAACCAATCAGCACCGCCACCGATTCCGGGATTCCGCACAATCCGTTCAGCATGATTTGAAGAATCTTTTCGCGGATGCCCACACCAGCAAAACTGATAGGCAACGATGAGATCGTTCGCTCGATCGGCATGACCGCGAAAAAATCGACCACAGCCACGTTTGCCCGCAGTGCGTAAGCAGCGCATAGAAATGTCACAAAGGTTCCCAGATGCGCCACCAGGGATGCGCCAAAGGCGACGAGCGTCGCTCGCCAGTGATGCGCATAAAGATGATAAGCGGCCGCGATCTCGATCAGCTTTTCGCGTCCCGGGAATTTTTCGGGGAGGGAATGGAAAAGGTTGAACCCGGTGATGACGAAGCTGGTGAGTAATCCAAGGATCGAAGTCCCCAGCATGAACAGGAGGATCCAAAGCAGTCGTTTCGTCTCAGGTGTTTGGGCCAGCCAGCTGTAACGCATGAGCACCAGCGTTCCGGTGATGGTAACCAGAGCCACCAGCCCGATGAGACGGTCGAACACCACCGCGAGCAGTGCTCCGGCTTTTTTTGCCGGCGTCTCTTTGAGGAGAAAGTAGCTCTTAATAATATCTCCACCGGTGCCGCCGGGAAGAAATTGATTATAAAACATACCGATCAGGAACAGTCCCGACAACCGCAGGAAGCTAAGATAGATCCCCTGGACCTTCAGAAGCACCCACCATCGGAACGCCGCCGCCAGCTCGACAATTACGTAGGAGACAATCGCGATAAAAACCCAGCTTCGATGCGCGGACCGCAAAGCTTGCAGCATTTCCGTCCGCTTCGCCGGATCGTGATAGACCCAGTAGAGGAGCGCGGCCGTGACCGCGAGTTGAAGCAATGTGAGCAGGATTTTCTTCACGGGAAATGTTGTTTCCAGACTTCTACTGAACGGGTGATGTCTTCGACTTTTTTGCGCGGGCTCATCTCCCAGACAAACGCACAATCGCGCGGCAGGAGAGGAACTAGTTTGTCGAGATCGACATCGCCTGCAAATGGCGGTTGATGGTCCTGCGCAGGCCAGACGCAATCCTGCACATGGGCTCCGAACGCTCGGGGGCCGATCGTCTTCAACCACTCTTCATGGTTAAGGAAGGAAAGGTTCTCTTTGATCTGGATGTGGCCGAAATCGTGCCAGTAGCCTACTTGCGGCGAATTGAACTCGTCGAGCAACGCCGGCAGCTCGCGCTCGCTCGGGATCTCTTCGTAACCCCTCCGGCCTTCCACGCCGAGCTTCACCTTCTTGCCCGACGCGTATTCCACGATTCGTTTCAGGCAATCTTTCACCCGTTCCAGATGCCGCGGCGCGGCCGACTCGCGTTTCTCAACGGCTGCTATTTTCTTGCGAACGTAATCGCGAGAAAACATTTCGCCCTTCTTGATCATCGAGATCAACGTGTCAGTGATGGGCTGCATCGATACTTCGCCGAGATGCATCACCACGAACGGTGCGCCGAGACGCTCGGCAAAATCAATGGTTTGAAATGTCTGTTTCACGGCGCGTTCGCGTTCGTGCGGATAAATTGAAGAAAACCGATAACAATCCGGGGAAGCGCCCATCACTTCTACCGGCAACGGACAAAAATTGTGGAGGCTGCTGAACTTCACCTCGCCGGCTTCGAACATTTTCTGGATCCCCGGCATCAGTGAGATGCGGATGCCGTGCCCGAGCTCGATCAGATCGAATCCGAGATCGCCTTTGATTTCGCGCAACATCTCGTCGCCGGCGATGTGACGCGCAGAATTCCAACAGGTGGAGAACGAAATCATGGTTAACGGATGCTAATCAGGGAACGAGCACCGGCTCCGATCCCCGCTCCTGAGGGGTGGGACGATCCTCGCACTCGCACGCTTTTCGTCCGGCTCCGCTCAAAATGAAGAAGGCGACCACGCCAAACACAATCGAGGCGATACCCAGTGCAGGTCGCATTCCGATCAGATCCGCAACGCCGGGCACGAGCAAACCGGCGATGGGCATCAGCCCGAAAAAGCTAAGCCCGAACACAGCCGAAATTCGGCCGCGCAACGGTCCGGGCGCGCGTTCCTGCACAATGGTATTGGCCAGGGCAAAGTTCATCGACAAACCGATGGCCAGGAATCCCATCGCTGCCGCGGTTACCGGAAGACTGCTCGAGCGCGACATGCAAAAAAGCGCAGCGGCCACGGCGATCGCATTCGCAGTCATTAAACGAAACCGATGTTCGCGGGCGATGCTGAGAAAGCCCAACGACCCGGCGAGCGATCCGCTCCCCGATATCGCCATCAACAACCCCATCTTATCCGGGCCAAGGTGGAGAAGATTACGAACGTAAAGCGGTAGCATCACGGAGATCACGGGAAAAACGCAGATGGTTGTGGCGGCAATGAGACCGATCATTAACAGCATGATCCGGTCCGACCTGATGTATCGAAACCCGTCGAGCATGCTGCTCCGGCGCTGTTCTTCTTCTTCCTTTGATCCAGCCTGGCGAGCCGGAATGGAAACGATGGCCACGATCAGCCCGATGAACGAAGTCGCATTGGCGAAAAAGGCGTAGGCCGCTCCCCAACTGCTTACCAACCAGCCGGCAATTGATGGCCCGATCAACCGCGAACCGTGAAACACCGAACGATCCAAGGCAACCGCGGCGCCGATCTCTTCTTTCCGGACGAGCTCAGGAACCAAAGCCGAGATCGCCGGCATCTCGAACGCGATGCAAACGCCTAACAAAGCGGCCATGGTCATAACGTGCCAGATCTGCACCTGATGCGTAAAGACCAGCCAACCGAGGGTAAGTGCGAGCGCCATCTGCCAGATTTGCGCGATAACGAGAATCTTCCGTTTATCGAAGCGATCTGCCGCCGCGCCGCCGTGCATCGTCAATAGAAGCGTCGGAACTCCTGCGCAAAGATTCACCAGGCCGAGATAGATGGCCTTGTTGGTAAGCGTGCTCATGACCCACGCCTGCGCCATTACTTGCATCCAGGTCCCGGTGTCGGAGATGAGCGAGCCGATAATGTAACGGCGAAACGGCCCGGCGCGTAAAAGCGCCAGCGCCTGACCGCTAAATGGTGTCGTTCCCTCCTTCATCGTAGACTCATACGCGGGGACGGGCGGCGCTGCAATGGCAGGGGGCCGCCGATTACTTCGATCCCGGATAAGGGTTGCGATATTGCCAAAAGATACTGTTGAATTTCCAGCTTCTGCCCTCTTGCACGATGTCGATTCGCAATTGCAACGGGCCCTTCGCGCCTTTCGCTTCGCTCACGGCGACGCCGATGCAGCTGATTTCCATCGGAAACTGATATCTGATTCTTACTTGGGTACTGGCAGGTTTGATTTGCTGAACATCGCCTGCGTTTAGCGTCGTGTACTGCAGGAATTTCGTCGCACCGGCGCGACCACCTGTTGCCGCCAGGCCGCGCTGGGTCATGTGATCGAGAAAATAATAGGTGTCATGTTCGGTGAAAACCCGCGAAAAGGTTTCATCGGCGAAAGATTGCGCCTCGTTCTCGATGAACGCCCGGTAACCCTGTATACCCATGCTTCCAAAGAGCAGCGTCAGAATCATCATCCCCATCACGGCGGCGATAACGATCGAGTGCAGCCAGTTTCGTCTTTCACGTTGCCGTTTCGCAAAAAAATAAACCGACGGCAAACAAAGACAGGCGCCAATCAGGAGGTTGAGGCCGCCGATAACGAAGAAGATGCCGTCACTGTCCCGAATCGACCAGATTAGGAAACCAAAGCCGGTAAGCCCCGACCATGCACCGGAGAGCCAACGAATCCAATGAACGCCAATCCATATGAAATAAAATTGCAGCCAAAAGATGGCAAAACTCGCGGTCAGCGGAAGTATCCGCTCGATGTCGGCCAGGAGTATCCACACCGTTAGCGCGAGCGCTTGAAGGATCAGATTTAACAGGCCGATGAGGACCAGAACCATGCGCCCCCGGCGCCACGGTTCGACCTCGGAGTCGAATTGTTCCCAGAGTGATCGGCTCTCGTCTGCCATCAACAGATCCTAACCGTTATTCCGTTAGGTTTGAAGCGTCTCGTTTAATTGCGTCCGAATCGGTGCGCGCGAGAATAATCCGGGTAGCGTACGCGTCTCGCGTGCTGGTTGCGGTGTCTCGCCGCAACGAACTTTGCTGGTGGGCGCGGGACTGAATCATTGGCCGCGGTTCTGGGAAAGTGTGCTAACCGAGGTCGGCTTCGCTCCGAGCCCGGACTCGCGTTAGCACGTGAGGCGCATGCCCTACCCAATCCGGCCGATTTCGATCGATAGCCTCTCGTTGCATGGGCCTTCACTGGGATTAACTTGAATATATGAGGATCGACAAGTTCACCTCGAAGATGCAGGAAGCCCTGCAGTCCGCGCAGGACCTGGCGTCGCAATCGAATCATCAGGAAGTCTCCAACGAACATTTCTTCCTGGCGCTTCTCGATCAGAGTGATGGCATTGCCCGGCCATTGCTCGAGAAGATTGGTGTGCCAGTGGAGCAGCTACGGGATCGTCTTACCGCCGAGCTTAGCCAACGCCCGACCGTGACCGGATCCGCGGTCGATCTTCGCATCTCTAACGAGCTGCGCACCGTTTTCGACGGCGCGCAAAAGGAGATGTCGAAGCTCAAAGACGAATTTACCAGCGCCGAACATTATCTCCTGGCCCTGAGCTCGGCCAATGTTCCGGCCGCGAAAGCTCTAAAGGAGTTCGGCGTCACTCATGGCGGATTAATGCAGGCCCTTCAGCAGGTTAGGGGCTCCCAACGTGTGACCGATCAAAACCCGGAAGGAAAATACCAGACCCTCGAAAAATACGGGCGCGACCTGACCGAACTGGCTCGTCGCGGAAAAATCGATCCGGTCATCGGGCGCGACAATGAGATTCGCCGCATCATGCAGGTGCTGTCGCGTCGCACGAAAAATAATCCGGTTCTCATCGGCGACCCTGGCGTCGGCAAAACCGCGATCGTGGAAGGCCTGGCCCGGCGCATCATCAGCGGCGACGTGCCGGAATCGCTGAAGCAAAAACGAATCATCGCGTTGGACATCGGCTCAATGATTGCCGGCGCAAAGTTCCGCGGCGAATTCGAAGACCGGCTCAAAGCATTCCTCAAAGAAGTCACCGATTCGCAAGGCGAGATCATTTTGTTCATCGACGAGCTTCACACTATCGTCGGCGCCGGCGCAGCGGAAGGATCCGTGGATGCGTCGAACATGTTGAAGCCGATGCTGGCCCGGGGCGAGCTGCGCACAGTAGGCGCGACCACGCTCGATGAGTACCGCAAATACATCGAGAAAGACGCAGCGCTGGAGCGGCGTTTTCAACCGGTGATGGTGGAGGAACCGACCGTCGAAGACACGATCGCGATTCTGCGCGGACTAAAAGAGCGGTATGAAGTCCATCACGGGGTGCGGATAACCGATTCCGCGATTGTGGCCGCGGCAGTTCTTTCCAATCGTTACATCAGCGACCGGTTCCTGCCCGACAAAGCGATCGACCTGGTCGATGAAGCTGCTTCGCGTCTGAAAATCGAGCTCGATTCGATGCCGACCGAGATTGACGTGATCGAGCGCGAGGTGATGCAGCACGAGATGGAGCGGCAGGCGCTCAAGAAAGAAAAAGATCCGGCCAGCAAGGAACGTTTGAAAAAGCTCGAGAAAGAACTGGCCGAGCTCAAGGAAAAGTCGGGCGCGCTCAAAGCCGAATGGCAAAAAGAAAAAGCGGTGATCGATGAGCAGCGAAAATGGAAAGAAGAGCTCGATAAAGCGCGCACCGAACTGGAGCGGGCTACGCGCCGGGGTGAACTGGCCAAGGCGAGCGAGCTCCAATACGGCCGGATCCCCGAATTGGAGAAGAAGCTAAACGACGCGAGCGCACCTCAGAAGAAGGGCGACAAGCCTCTGCTAAGAGAGGAAGTGACCGAAGAAGATATCGCAGAGGTCGTTTCGCACTGGACCCACATTCCCGTCTCGCGATTGCAGGAAGGCGAGCGCGAGAAACTGGTCAAGCTCGAGGAACATTTGCATCAGCGGGTCGTTGGACAGGAAGAAGCGATTAAGGCTGTCTCGAACGCGGTGCGACGGGCCCGCGCCGGACTGCAGGATCCGAATCGCCCGCTCGGTTCGTTTATTTTTCTCGGCCCGACCGGTGTCGGCAAGACCGAGCTGTCGCGCGCGCTGGCTGAATTTCTGTTCGATGACGAGAACGCCATGGTCCGGATCGACATGAGCGAGTACATGGAGAAACACACCGTTGCGCGTCTGATCGGCGCCCCGCCGGGATATGTTGGTTACGAGGAAGGCGGCCAACTCTCTGAATCGGTTAGGCGCAAACCGTATTCCGTAGTCTTGTTCGACGAGATCGAGAAGGCGCATCAGGACGTATTCAATGTTTTGCTCCAAGTGCTGGACGATGGCCGCATTACGGACGGGCAGGGGAGGACGGTCGATTTCAAGAACACGGTCATCATCATGACCTCAAACATTGGCAGCCAGTTCATTACCGAAGAAGAATCCAAGGAAGCAAGGTCGCGCCTTGTCATGGACGCATTACGCAGTCATTTCCGGCCCGAATTTCTCAATCGCGTAGATGAGATCGTCATCTTCGACCGGCTCAGCGAAGACGACCTGAAAAAAATCGTCGAGATCCAGTTGCACCGGCTGTCCAAACGTCTGGAGCAACAAAAGATCACGCTCGACTTGTCGGAGTCAGCCAAGGCGCTGCTGGCCCGCGAAGGTTACGATCCCGTTTACGGCGCGCGCCCGCTAAGGCGGACCATTCAAAAAGAAATCCTCGACCCGCTCTCGATCGATATCCTGCAAGGCAAAGTCCGCGAAGGCCAAACGATTCATGTCGATGCGAAGAACGGCGCATTGTCATTTCGAGCATAGTCGAGAAATCTGATCCTCTTGTAGGGCGGGCGCACCGCCTGCCGAATCCCGGAACGGCAACCGTTGCGGTTGCCCTACAATTGAAATCTAGATTTGAACAAACTGTTCCAAGTCTTTAGTGACCCGCCGCGGACTTCATATGATGCGACCTTTGAGACTGTTTTACATCTGGCCACCATTCATGTCGACGCAACGAATGGGGGCCCTGTCATTTCACGAAAAGTGATCGCAAAGAAATATTGTAGAGGTGCTTGTGCCAAGCGCCTGCTTCGCTAATTCGGTGGTTGAGAACAAGCACCGCTACAACTGCAGACGCATGATCTGGCACGACATCACCCCGAAGCTGGCGCTCATGCGCTATCCGTTCCCGGTATTCGGAATCGACTTCGCGCGCAACGTCACGCTGATTCGGCTCCGTGATGGCCGAGTAGTGATTCATTCCACCGCGCCGTTTTCGGCCGCTGATGTGGAGGCCATCCGGAATTTTGGGACGCCATCGTGGTTAGTCGATGCAACGCTGTTGCACGACACGTTTGCGAAAAAGGGACACGCTGCGTTTCCCGATATCCCATATCTGGCGCCGCCTGGGTTTTCAGAAATCACCGCCGTTAATACGGATCCGCTTTATCCTGCGCCCGCCTACTGGGCTGATCAGATCGATGTGATTCCAATGGAAGGCCTGAAGAAACACGAGCACGCGTTGTTACACCGCGAATCGCGCACATTGATCGTGGCCGATCTGATCTTCAATTTCGCGGCCGATACGCGAGGATGGGCGAGATTCTTTGTTCGTCATGTAATGCGCTTACCACGACTGCGTGGGATCAGCGTTTTCTTCAAGATGTTCATTGCCGATCGCGAGGCGTTCGCAAAGTCGATGGCAAAGATACTGGAGCTCGATTTCGATCGCATGATTGTCGCCCACGTGGATCCGATCCAGAAAGACGCCAAGGCGATGTTGAGACAAGCGCTCGAGGACCGCGGGTTTATTCTGTAGTGTCCGCTGTCCTCAGCGGATATGACGGGCCTGCGCTGGGGACAGCGCACGCAGTCGAAGCGACCTAATTTCGAACGGCGCGGTTGATTGTTGTAGGGCGGGCGCACCGCCTGCCGAAATCCTGAAGCGGCAACCGATGGTTGCCCTACAATTGGGATCGTGATGCGCAGCGAATCCACTTTGGCCAGCAAATTGCTCAGTGCTGGCCACATGACCTTGGAGCGTCGGTTGCGAGTGCGCGTTGCCAAAGACTTTGCGGAGGCAGATCGAACTGCCGTCTTGGAACTTTTATGCAGCTACGACGGATCCGAACCCGATCGGGTGCGGTGGGACATTTTGGAGTTGAGTAAAGGCAGCCTGGTAAAAGTGCGCGAGTACGTTGAAGCAGCCCGAGTCGATTATCGCGACGTTCTTTATTGGGCGGAATATTTTCAGAACGATCCGATGTTGAAAGGGCGCGATCCGAAACAGTTAGTCGGGGAGATTTTGGAAAAATGGGGCGATGGGCGGGAATTGTAATCGGACATGCTGAAGCATGTCCCTCCGGAGGGACGTGATTCTTCACGTCCTCGACAACTCTCAGAGTTTGAACCGCCGATTACGCAGATTTACACGGATTAATGACCAGTGTTGAAGGTCTGAGCGTTTTCCCAATCAGCGCAAATCCGCGTAATCCGCGGTTAAGTCTTCTGAGGTTCGCTCGAGAAGAAAGGTGGATCGGCTTCTCCGATCGAAGATTCGCCGTGGCGAAAGACGATGGTAAAGTCGACGCGCCGAAAGGCGCCATTAGTTTGGCAACGCGTTAGAGACAACGCGTTCCACCCTGCGGGCGGGTGACACAACCGCCCCTGCAATCACGCCATTACCTGTTTAAACGCACTAACGAACGCTTCCATCTCGGCTTTCTTCCCAATCGTTAGCCGCATATGATTCGGCAGAGCAGGGAACAACCGCCCGACCAGCACGTTCTTTTCTTTCATCGCCTGGATCAGCGGCACCACCGGACGTTTGCAATCGAACATGATAAAGTTCGCCTGGGACGGGATTAATTTGTAACCCATCTGGTCGAGCTCGGTTACAACGTAGCTCTTGGCTTCGGTGTTTAGTTTGCGAAAGTTCGGGACGTGATCGGCGTCATCCAGGCTCGCGGTGGCCGCGACCAGCGCCATGATGTTGACGCTGTCCCACGGCTGATGCGGCCGGATCTTGTCGATCGTTGCTTTTTGCGCCAGGCAATAACCGCAGCGTAACCCGGCCATGCCGTAAATTTTCGAGAACGTCCGAGCCACGATCAGGTTCGGATGATCTTTGATCATCGGGATCACGCTCTCGTAATCGGGGCTATCGGCGTAATGAAAATACGCTTCATCCACCAGGATCATTGTTTCCGCCGATGTTTTCTCGATGAACTGACGGAGCTCGTCTTTCGGCGTGATGCTCGCGGTCGGATTATTCGGGTTACAAATGTAAACCAGGCCTTTGCTCATCGCGTCCGACATCTTGGAAAGATCGTGACCAAAGGTCGGCGTCAGCGGTACCTTCACAGTCTCGGCGCCTTTGATCCTGGCGTGATCAAGAATCGATTCGAACGTCGGATCCGCCACGACGAGCTTGCCCTCGGTCGGACCGGTAAACGTTTCGGCGCACAATTTTAGAATCTCGCCCGAACCATCGCCTAACAGGACCTGATCGGCCGCCACCCCGTTGACCTTCGCGACCCGATTGATCAGCTGATCGTTCTGCTCAAACGGATAACGGCAGGCGATGCCGAATGAATCGGTCATCGCTTTCAATGCTTTCGCTGAAGGCCCGTAAGGATTTTCGTTGGCCATTAACTTGACGACCCCCGTCGCGGCGGACTTGGCGATCGCCGGCGTTTCAGTCTTGGCCAGCGAGAGCGCTGGTTTGGCGGCGGCGAATGCCGCGCCAGCGCCGAGTAATTGAGCAAATCTGCGTCGGGAGATCGAGATCGTGTTCATGGAAATGTTCTACGACTCCGCCGAGCGCGATGCGAGTCTGTTTTGTGCTGCGATGTAGAGGCGGGCGGGTCGGCCGCAAACCAAACCAAATTGCGCCCGACACGGGCGGCACTACACCTGCACGACCGCGGTCAGCGCCCGCGGCTGCGACCAGATCTTCCGCCGCGGCAAAGAAGGGCCGTAGGCACGGCATGTTTATAGACTCGTGTTAAACAAAACACCCGAGCTCCGTTAGGAGCGTCATGTGATGACACCGAGAACATGTCGCCCCTAGCGGGGGCTAGATCGTGAAAAGAGCATGCGTTCTACAAACATGCCGCGCCTAACGGCGCTCACCTGTAGCGGCGGTCTGTGACCGCCGTTCGATTGGTTTCGGCGCTCATAGAGCGCCGCTACAGCCGCACCTACTTCGGCTGCGGAACGATCCGGAGATACGGCTTCGGCGCTTTCCAGCCTTGTGGGTAGCGCTTCTTCGCTTCCTCGTCGTTCACTGAACCGGCGATGATGACATCTTCGCCCGGCTTCCAATTCACCGGGGTCGCGACCTGATGTTTCGCCGTCAGCTGCAATGAATCGATGACGCGCAGCACTTCATCGAAGTTGCGGCCGGTCGTCATCGGATAGATGAGCACCAGTTTAATCTTTTTGTCCGGGCCGACCACGTACACGTTGCGCACGGTGGCGTTATCGGCTGCTTTGCGCGCCTTGGCGTCGCCGGTGGTATCGGCCGGCAACATTCCGTAAAGTTTCGAGATCTTGAAATCGGCATCACCGATGATCGGATAATTTGGCGCCGTGCCCTGGGTTTCCTTGATGTCATTGGCCCAGCCTTCGTGATCGCCGGTGGAATCGACCGATAACCCCATGATCTTCACGTTACGCTTTTGAAATTCCGGATTGATCTTGGCCATGTAACCAAGCTCGGTCGTGCAGACCGGGGTGAAATCTTTCGGGTGCGAAAACAGAATCGCCCACGAATCGCCGATCCAATCGTGGAACTTGATCTTGCCCTGGGTCGTTTCAGCTTCGAAATCAGGTGCGGTCTCGCCAATTTTCATCTTAGTAATCCTCCGTGATTAGTTGAGGTGTTGAGTGGTTGAGCAGTTGAGAAGTTAAGTGTTTCCAAATGTGTGCTTAACGTCAAGCGATGTATGGATGAGGTTCGCCACAGATGAACACGGATTGACACGGATTTCCGATTTCAAAACCTCGCGGCTGAGCTGATTTCTCCATCCGTGTTTCATCCGTGTGAATCTGTGGCCAAACAGCCAGGAGCCATTAAGTTCCCGCCGTGATCTTCGGATTCCTAACCGAACGCCGTCGCGGAAAGATCCGGGCCCGGCCGTTCCCCGAGGATTGGCGCAAGACGATCGAGCGCTACGTGGCATTCTTCACCCGGCTCAGTGGAAAGGATCAAGCCGAGCTACTCGGGCATGTCCAGGTGTTCTTGTCGGAGAAAACCTTTGAAGGCTGCGGCGGGCTCGAGCTCACCAACGAGATCCTGGTCACGATCGCGGCGCAGGCGTGTCTGTTATTGCTGCACCGTAAGACCGATTATTTCCCGCGGCTGGAAACGATCTTGGTTTATCCATCCACGTTCATTGTCGAGCATAAGCAACCGGTCCAGGATCATGTCTGGGGAGAGGGGAAAGAAGCGCGCCTGGGCGAAACAGCGCGGCAAATGGGAACGATGGTGCTGGCCTGGGACGCGGTCAGAGCCGGCGCCGCCGATGCCGCCGATGGCAAGAACCTGGTGCTTCATGAGTTTGCTCATCAGCTCGACTACGAGAATTACGCCGCCGATGGCGTCCCTGGGTTAGCTACGAGGGCCCAACAGTTATCCTGGCGAGAAGTGATGAGGAACGAGTTCGGGCTGCTGAGGGCAGCCGACGACACTGGGATCCCGACATTGATTGATACATATGGCGCGACGAACGCGGCCGAATTCTTCGCCGTGTCCGTGGAAGCGTTCTTCGAGCAACCGCGAGCGTTGAGGGCGGAACACCCGAAGCTATACCGGGAGCTGCAGGACTATTTCAAACAGGACCCAACCGAGTTCTCGGTCGAGAAAAGCAGGCGCTATTAATTAGAGGGGGAATACGGGCTCAGGTCCTTCCGGCTCCTTCGATAACATCAGACAATATATGTCATGTAAAATGTAATGTTACATTACTAGGTAATGAACATGTTCAGAGCTCCCAGTTGGCTTGACCGTTTTAGCCGTTTATGGGACAATCTCCCTCAGATCGGGCTCAGAGACCCGTTCCGGTTCACAGCGAGCGGCGCTCCGCTGACTGAACCTGACACCGCCGTTGAACTGAAAGGAACAACGGTATGAACACAGGAAGCGCCCGAACCCGCCGCCAAGAACGATTGGCTGACGCGGATAAACCTCTCGAAACCCATCGGGTATGCGGCCCACGAAACATACCGCCACCGCCGCAGGTTTTGCGTCCGGCGAGCAAGTTGCCGGAGCCTTGGCTATTCGATAGCGAATCACTCCTACGGGAACTCGATCGCTGTTCTGAGCTCGTCAATCAGATCGACATTTCCAACCCTCGCGCCACCCATTTCTCTATTAATGTGGCGGCGTCCGCACTCTGGAATCTTCGCGAGAATCTTCGCTATCTCTTGAAGCTTCACTCCGAAGGTCAATCGCGCTGGAAACGCCAAGGCGAACAGATTACGCAGCACTTAACCGAGCATCCGATAGCGGGCGCCGAAGGCATGAAGCTAAAACGTGTAGAGCGAGAAGCCAGTGAGCTAGAAGGCCAAGCTGCCCAACTAAGAAACGAAGCTGGACGCAGAGTGCGTCTAGCGAAGCGTCTTAGAATCAGGGCATAGTTCACCTTCAAGCAACCCGCGGCCTGCGGCCGCGGGACCCCGCTTGTCGGGCGAACGGAGATCCTCTGGTCAGGTGTCTCGGTAGTTCAGCGTGTTCAGCAGGTCGGATTTTTAGATTGCTGCTCACGGTCACTTCACTCGCCATGCTCAACATGACGCAATCACTTAATAATGTGACATACTTACGCTTGGACAGTAGTCCTCACTTACGCCGGCATTTCGAAAGGAACGGATTGTGTTGTGTCCCCTTCTCGCTGTCCCCAACCGTGTTTCCGGCATCAAAAAGTAAGTGGAGAAGCGCCCGCCATCTGGCCGTGTGCAAAGTCCTGGGAAGAACCTTGGCATAGGAATGCGGCATCACGAGCTTTTCAAACAGCGGACGCTTCACTCGGGACGTTCTGAGGGGACAGCGACGCCCTCCTATATTCGTCACTGACCGGCTTCCCACAAAACTGAATGAAACGGCGAATGGAAAAACCGCTTCTCCACCACGAAACATTTCAAAGAACCGGGTTTTACGTAACCCCCACTTTATCAGGATATTATATCACGTTCACTTGAACGTGTCAAGCGACTCGGGCACACTCTGGCCTCAGAGCTCTCGAAGAATCTAAAACGTGCTCGCGCCGCAAGCGGCGCTCGAATTTAAGAGGGGCCTCGCCGTCGGCCCCTTCGCTTCGCTACCCCGACTCGGAGGGAACAGCGGGAAGATGCGGGCTTCGCCCTTGCGGCGGCGGCAGCCTCCGCCGTCACTGCTCAGGCCGCAGAGGCCGCCTCGGGACCTACTCTACCAAACGCTTAACGCGGCGTTTCGACCCTTTGAAAACATTTCGCCGCTCGTAGCGAGTGAAATAATCCACCGCTGCTTCTGCGCGACCCATTACAACTTGAAGCTGTTTGGTTTCCTTGTCTCCATCGTCTATGTTGCGCGCCCGAAATTTGTAATGAGCAAATTCGTTTCGCACCCGAGTGATGTCCATAACGTGTTTAACATGTTTCAGTGAGAGACGCGGCATTCGTAAAAGCGTAGGCACACACCTATATTTAGCTTCCAGCTGCATCCCCCGCATAACGAGCCTTGTCTCGGTCTCCGTCAAACCAACGTGGCGAGTACGTTTGCTTAGAAGAGCATTAATCCAATGTTCGAACCACGTTCCATACAAGAGAATCGCCATTTCTTCTTCGCCTGTTTTAGCGAATGCTCTCGCCTGTCGCAAAAGTGTTTGCCGATGATCGCTGATCCTCGGAATGACGGGCTGATTTACCAACTGAACCGCAGCTTTTGCTAGTTCTCGATGTAATTCTTCGTCAGTCTTACCAACTGGATCGACATAACCATCGGCCAACAGACTCGAATAAATTCCCTGCAGGAGCCGCCGGGAAGCCTTATCCCAACGCTTACGTGTTACTCCATCCGGCTTTATTGCCATATCCCAACGTTACAATCATGCATCGCCAAAATCACGATTGATATATGTCGTATTAAGAAGAGACAGTTGCCTTGTTTAGATCAGTGGGCCTTTTTGGACGTGTCTCAATGAGTAATCTCCAGGTCGCGAGAACGCATATCACAAAGCCGGTTCCGACAATCGGGAAAGTAAAAGGCCTGCTGGGAGGCTTACTGAAGTGCTGAGCCAACTTCTCATTCTTTAATCCATCCGCCTCCGCTATCCATCCAACAGCTGAGGAGAACTGATTGAATTGCGCGGCGTCGTCGAGAATACCCAAGCATATCACCAGCACTCCCAAACAGAGGAACATGAGTAAGAGCAATCGCATCGGAACTAACCGGCAATAGACCGCATAATTCGGGCCGAATCCAGAATCCCCTCACCTGCAGACAAAATCACAATTGATATATGTCTCTGAATGGGTGGTTTCACGCGATGACCGTCATCTCAAAATCGGTGACTACCCATCGGCCATCAGACCCGCAACGTAGTCTGCAGCAATAATCGGATCTGCCGAGATTTGCGTAGGGATGTATGACGACTGCCGCAACGACTCGCGTCTTGGACACCCATCGAATCTCGCCAACAATACCCGCTTCATGCGTATGGTGACGAATCGCTTCTCGAATCGCAGCCAAATCGGCCGCTGTTCCGAGCGGTTTTCGGGAGGCCCTGGCAAAGTCGGGACAGGAGTGTTCCGCAGTGCTCAGTGTTTCGAAGGGATCGGCAGTAGACGTCGTCGATGTTGGATTCGCACATGAGCCCAACAGAAGAGTGAAAACAATAAGCCGCAGTATTCGCATCATTAGACCTAACGAGGAATAGACCCAATAATTCCGCCTAATCCAGTTCGTTCGCCTACGCAGACAGAATCACGATTGATATATGTCATATGAAGCAGCGATTTCTCCAAAGGCTCGGACAATCGGATTACGCCATCGCCCCCTCAAAGCTCTGCCCTTAGCTGCTCGCTTGAGCCGCGGCCCAAGAAAGAACGGGCTTTAATTCAAATAGGCCCGACAGTGTCCCCTGGAAGAGCTCGCCAAACGAATTCGGGAACGGCTAGAAACTCATAAATTCTGCTCGGCCTTCGAGAACGATCTGGATCGCGTCTGGCCTTACGAACGAAAACTGCGGGCTCAACGCGTCGAGGCGATCCAAGCCTTCGCCAAACGTAACGGTTGGTCGCTTTCCAGCACATTGGGATCCTAAGCTTAGAATTCCACGTGGACAAGTTGTCGCG
>JADMIO011319488.1_pt1 | contig 103281 bp, 93 predicted proteins | sample 8958161 | NCBI WGS metagenome assembly JADMIO01 (sample SAMN16585339, study PRJNA669376) | soil metagenome | isolation source: Crop rotation soil | place: USA: Cullars Rotation, Alabama | collected 2011
GGGGCCAATGGGGCCAATGGGGCCAATGGGGCCAATGGGGCCAATGGGGCCAATGAGGCCAATGAGGCCAATGGGGCCAATGGGGCCAATGAGGCCAATGGGGCCAATGAGGCCAATGGGGCCAATGGGGCCAATGAGGCCAATGGGGCCAATGGGGCCGATGGGGCCAATGGGGCCAATGGGGCCGATGGGGACCGATGGGGGTTAGTGGGATTGATGAGGTATGTACCGCAAATGCGACGTGGGATCGGGATTGCCCCCGATTTGGAGCGGTGGGAGGGGCTAAAACCTTTCAAACATGGCATTTAACGATGGGCATGGAACGTGCTAATCTTTTAACATGGTGTTCCATTCTAGAGAGGTGCGCCGCTGGGGTCTCCTGGCGGCGGTTTTGTTGATTTCCTGCGGCGTTGGCGTGGGGGAGAATGCACCTTCGATAGAGTTAAAGAAGCCCACGGCTACGATCCGTGCGGGCGAGCCGTTTGAGGTCGGAATTGTGGCCTCCTGGACGGGCGATAGCGAGCGTTTTGTTGTGAGCCCCGGCAATCTGGTTGTCCCTTCTTGGGGGGAGGCGGCTTGGGACCGCGTTGAGGCGAGCAAGACCTCCGACGGCGTGGCGTTGCGGTATGTGGCGAAGTTCACGGCCAAGGCGCCGGGTACGGTCGCCATTCCGGAGCTGCACCTCGTCTATACCGATCCCACGGAGCCGCTGGTGGAGGGGCCGCCGGAGAAGCTGACAAGTCCTCCCAAGGAATTGCCTGGCCATCAACCGAATTCCTCCGACCCGAACGCGCCGCAGGTGGGGGCTTCCACCCCGGGAGCAACGACGGGGGTGGACGATGTTTACCGGAAGGCGCCGGACACCCCGAAGGTGGCTCCGACCCACACCATCAAGGCCGAGGCCTTCGAGGTGAACGTTAGGGCGGACTATCGCTGGACTTACAAATACGTGTTTTTTGGCGTGATGTTTTTGGGGCTGGTGATCGCGGGCGCGTCCATCGAGTATGGCCGCCGCAAGAACGCGAAGGAGGTCCAACGCGAGGATCCGCTGGCGCCGTGGCGGACGGTGGAGGAGGCGCTGCACAATGCGCGGCGGCACCGGCTGGACGGAGACTTCTATACGTTTTACCGCGAGCTGCAGCGGCTCGTGAAATTTGTGGGTGGCGAGGTAAAGTCGGAATTCGGCGCGAAGATCGACAAACGCGTCGAGGAGATCGGCTTCCAGAACCAGACCCCGACCGAAGATGAACTCGAAGGTATTGTGAGAGACCTGGAACGCGCGTTGGCGCGATGGAAAGAAGGACGGGCAGCATGAGTGTAAATGTGGAAGCCATCCGCCGTCAGGTGGAGTCGCAGTCGGGGTTCGTGCAGCGTCTGCGCGAGCAGATTGGGCACGTGATCGTCGGGCAGCAATACATGCTGGACCGGTTGCTGGTGGCGATCCTTGCGAACGGGCATGTGTTGATCGAGGGTGTGCCAGGCTTGGCGAAGACGACGGCGGTGAAGACGCTGGCGACGGCGATCTCGTGCAACTTCAAGCGCATCCAGTTTACGCCCGACCTTTTGCCCGCGGACCTGATCGGAACGATGGTGTACAGCCCGAAGGAAGGCAACTTCACGACGAAGAAGGGGCCGATCTTCGGCAACATCATCCTCGCGGACGAAATTAACCGCGCGCCGGCCAAGGTGCAGAGCGCGCTGCTCGAGGCGATGCAGGAGCGGCAGGTGACCATCGGCGATTCGACGTTCCCACTGGAAGAGCCGTTTGTGGTGCTCGCGACGCAGAACCCGATCGAGCAGGAGGGCACCTACCCGCTTCCCGAAGCGCAGGTGGACCGCTTCATGCTCAAGCTGAAGGTCACTTATCCGACCAAGCAGGAAGAGCGCGCAATCATGGATCGCGTGGACATGCTGCATGCGACCCAGGTGAACGCGGTGGTGTCAAAGGACGAGGTGGTGCGAGCGCGCGAGGTGACCAACCAAATCTACGTGGACGACAAGGCGAAGAATTACATCGTGGACATTGTCCACGCGACGCGCCAACCGGACGCCTTTGGCCTGAAGATTGGACACCTGATCGAGTACGGCGCATCGCCACGCGCGACGCTTTACCTGCAGCAGGCTGCGCGGGCGTTGGCTTTCCTGCAGGGCGAGGGCAATGTGTTCCCGAACGACGTGAAGCAGGTGGCGATGGATGTGCTGCGGCACCGCGTGAAGGAGACTTATGAGGCGGAGGCGGAGAACACGACGAGCGAAGACATTATCCGGAAGATTCTCGACACCGTGCCGGTGCCTTAAGCGAAGCTGCGTGCTGACTTAGCTCAACACGCTCGATTGAAGCGAGATAGAAGAACAGGATGAGCGAGAATCCACACAGGACGAATATCGACGTTTACGGCTTTGTTGAGCACCTGATAACAGCCTGTAAGAAGTGTGGCGAAAGCGATTTGAGTGCAAAACTGGACGACGCCGTGCGCGGCGGCGCCACCGGCGGCGAAATACTTGATGCAATCTGCTTTTATTTCGTCAACAACTACTCGACGATAGAAAAAGTGCTTGGTCCGCCGGGACTTCGCACAGCCGAAGAAATAGTCGCCTTTCGGAATAGGTGAATGGCAGTGAGCAAAAATAGAAGTTTCCAAATATGATTCCCGCCGAAGTGATGGCACAGATACGCCGGATCCAGATCCGGACGAACCGCATGGTGGACGAGATCCTCGCGGGCCAATACCACAGTGTATTCAAGGGCCAGGGGATGGAGTTCAAGGAGGTGCGGGAGTATGTGGTGGGCGACGACATCCGGTCGATCGACTGGAACGTGACGGCGCGCACGGGCGGGCCGCACGTAAAGGTGATGATGGAAGAGCGCGAGCTGACGGTGATGCTGCTGGTGGACGCGAGCGGGTCGGGGCGCTTTGGCAGCGTGACGCGCTTCAAGAACGAACTCGCGGCGGAACTGTGCGCCGTACTAGCGTTTTCCGCGATTAAAAACAATGACAAGGTCGGGCTTATCATCTTTACGGACGATGTCGAGCTGTACGTGCCGCCGAACAAGGGGCGCAAGCACGTGTTGCGGGTGATTCGCGAGGTGTTGTATTTCAAGCCGAAGAAACACGGCACGAACATCCCGGGCGCGCTTCATTACATGAACAGCGTCATCAAGCGGCGCGCGACCGTGTTTGTGGTGTCCGATTTCATGGCGGACGACTATGAGACGGCCTTGCGCGTGGCGAACAAGCGCCACGACATGATTGCGGTGGCGGTGACGGATCCCCGCGAGGAACAGTTGCCCAACGTTGGGCTTGCGGCCGTGCGCGATCCGGAGACGGGGGTGGAGGTGCTGGTGGACACGAGCGATGCCGGGGTGCGCAAGGCCTACACGGAGGCCGCGGCCTTGCGCGCGTCGACGCGCGATGGCGTTTTTTCGCGCACGCGCGTGGACGCGGTGAGCATTCGCACCGACCGCCCGTATATCGACGAATTGCACCGATTCTTCCGCATGCGCCAACGGCGCAAAGCGGCGTAGGCCTTGAAGATGCGCAGTATATACCGCAGAGGCTTTGAAAAAGCCCATAGTGCGTCGCCGAAACCACACGGCTACGGGGCTACCCGTGCCACCCCGTATTCCTGGATTCTAAACCTCATGGCGCTATGCGCAGCTTTGCCCGCAGTGGGGGAGTCCACGGCGAAGGCGGTGTTGTCCCCTCCGAGCGTGCCGTTCTTTCGTACCGCGCAGTATGTGGTCGAGGTAGAGGGGCCGAAGGGGCTGGTCGTGCCGAACCTCGATCTTGCGCGAGACCTGAAGGGCGTCGAAGTCACCATGTCGAGCCCGGAATCCGAGCCGGTAGACGCGGACCGCGAGCGGGTGCGCGTGTCGTTCACGCTCGATGCCAACGAACCGGGCGAATACAAGCTGCCGAAGCGCACGCTGGATCTGGGCAACGGCGAGAAAGCTGAATTGCCCGGCTTGACGCTGACCGTGCGCGAAGCGAGCGAAGAAGAAGTGCAACAGGCGGGCGCGTTCGTCGACATTGGGGATCCCGCGCTGGTCGCGCCGCCACGGAGCCACGTGTGGTTTTATGCGGGCGCGGGCCTGCTTGCGCTCGCGGCAATTGCGGGCGGGATCTGGTATTGGCAAACACACCAGAAGGTGGAGGTGTGGACGCCGCCGGCCCTGAAGCCTTGGGAAGTTGCGCACAATCGCCTCGAAGAACTGGCCTCGCGACGTTTGCCGCACCAGGGCCGCTACGAGCCGTACTATGTCGATCTCACGGCGATCCTCCGTTATTACATCGAGGACCGTTTTCATCTCCACGCCCCGGACCGGACGACGCCGGAGTTCCTGGACGAGGCGTCGCGATCGGGTGTCATCAGCGAAGCGCAGCAAGTGCTTCTCGCGCAATTCCTGCGGCATTGCGACCGCGTGAAATTCGCGCAGTACGAGCCGACCTTTGAGGAGATGGAATCCGGCATCGAGGTGGTGAAGCGATTTGTCCTGGAGACAACACCCGTCCCGGCCGCGGTCGAACCGATCAAGGAGGCCGCGTAGATGTTTGCGTTTGGCCCCTTCAGCTTTGACCGGCTCGGCGCGCCGTGGTGGCTGCTGCTCGTCCCGGTGATGGCGCTGTTGCTGTTGTTCGAGCTGCGGCAACGCCCCGCGGGGAGCGTTGCGCTGTCCACGGCGAGCGTATTCAAGAACATGGCGACGTCGATGCGGGTGCGGCTGCGCTTCATCCCACCCGTGCTGCGGTTTCTGGGGCTGTCGCTGCTCATCGTGGCGCTGGCGGGCCCGCTGCACGGCTATCAACTGCGCAAGAACCGCGCGAAAGTGATCGACATCGAACTCGCCTTTGACACCTCGGGCAGCATGCAGCAACAAGACTTCGCCATCAACGGCCGCAGCGCCAGCCGGTTGGATGTGGCGAAGCAGGCAGTGCGTTCGTTCCTCGAGCGGCGCAAGCAGAACGACGGGGACCGCTTTGGCCTCGATCGCGTGGGGCTGGTGCTCTTTGCGCGCTATGCGTGGACCCAAAGCCCGCTTACGCTGGACTATGGATTGATTTCGCACGAGCTCGACGAAATCAAGAAGCCGGCCGAGAACAAAGACGGCACGGCAATCGGTTCGGCTCTGGGGCTTTCGGTGGCACGTCTGCGCGACAGCGAGGCGAAGTCCAAGGTGATCATTCTGTTGACCGACGGCATCAACAACCGCGGCGAACTGGATCCCCTGACGGCCGCGGACATTGCGAAGAAATACGGCATCAAGGTCTATACGATCGGCGCGGGCAGCGCGGAAGAAGGCGTGAGCACGCTCAACGGCATCATCCCTGTCCGGCGCGAGCCGATCGACGAGGACACGATGAAGAAGATAGCGGAGATTACCGGGGGGAAGTATTACCGGGCGGCCGACACGGACCAGTTGATGGCGGCCTACGCGGAAATTGACAGCCTGGAAACCACGGAAGTGGACGCAGAGGATTACTATGAATACCGGCCCGCATTCGCGGCGTGGGCCTTGGCTGGCGCGTTGTTGATCGCGGGATCGGTGGGCTCCCGCCGCAAGTGGTTCGAGGCGGTGCCATGAACTTTGGATTCGCATTCCCGACAGCGCTATGGCCCCTGTGGGGGGCAGCCGGCGCCGCCATCGTTGCCGTGGTCTATCTTGTATTGCGGCGCTTCGACTATCTGCGCGCGGAACGTCTTCACCGATTCGTGGAGTCCGCGCTCGCGCCCCGGCTCCTGGAGGGGTATGACGCTCGACTGCACCGGCCCCTTCGGTGGCTCACGGTCGCGGGCGTGGCGTTTCTCCTGTTGGCCTTTGCGCAGCCGAAGTGGGGGCAGGGCATGCTCTCTCTGGGCCGGGAAGGACGGGACATTCTCATCCTGCTCGACACGTCGGAGAGCATGAACGCGCCCAATCCCGCGCCGACGCGCCTGGCCAAGGCGCGCCAGAAGATCGAGTCACTGCTGGAGCGGTTGCCGGGAGACCGGGTGGGGCTCATTCCGTTCTCCGGTGGTTCTACACTTAGCTGTCCGCTGACGGTCGACCACGCGCACTTCAAGAACGCGCTCATGGGAGTGGACACCAACACTATCGACGAAGAGGGCACCAACATCTCGTCGGCGATGGGGACTGCGAAAGACACATTTTCCGAGGATGCGCTGAAGAACCCCGAGAACGGAAAACAGTCGCGCGCGGTAATCTTAATTAGCGACGGCGAACAGATCGCGGGTGATGCCGTCACCACGGCGAAAGAACTTGCCAAGACCTCGGCGGTGTATGTCCTGGGCATTGGCGATCCGAATGGCGCGCTGGTGGACTATCCGCAGTTCAACCTCCAATACGGCGTGGGGCCGTCGCAGCGTCAGCCGCACTTGTCCAAGCTGGACGAAGCCACGCTTGCCAAGGTAGCCACCGAGGGTGAGGGCATGTATGTCCGCGCGACGGCGGACGATTCCGACGTGGATCGGCTTACCGAGGCGCTGGAAAGCCTGACTTCGCGCGCGGTGTCCGGTGAACTGCGCTTCAACCTGGTGAACCGTTACCAGTGGCCGCTGGCGCTGTCGATTCTATGTTTTGCGCTGGAAGGCCTGTGGCTTGTATTGATGCCGACGGCGCGCATCTGGTGGCTTCGCCGGCGCCGCGCCCGCGAGGAATCGGCCTATGTTTAAAGTAGTGGCATGGGTAATTGCGTTCGCGCTGTGCAGCGGTGGCGCGTGGGCGGCCTCCAGCGCGGCACGGCTGTCGCAGGCGCACGCCAAACTCAAGGAAGGCGATGCCGCCGGCGCGATGGAACTGTTGCGCGAGTTGCAGGTGGAATCCCCGGGCGACGAGCACGTGCTGTATGCGTTGGGGTGCGCGCAATACAAACTCGCGGAAGGCCAGCAGGGCGCGGGGGCCGGTTCACCGGCGGGCGATGCCGCGGCGGGGTTCAAGCAGGCCGAGGCCTCATTTGATGGGCTGCGGGACGCGAGCGACCCGGAAATTGCAAAGCAGTCCTCCTTTGACCGCGCGAATTGCCTTGCGCAGGCCGCAAAGTCCGACCTGCAGGATCCTGCCAAGGCCAAGGACGCGGAGCAGGCGCTACGGGGCGCGGCGATGGCGTATGAGGAACACCTCCGCCGCTATCCGGGCGACAAGGGGGCGGAGCAAAACCGCGATCATGTGCGTTATCTTTTGAAGAAAATGCAGCGTGAAAAGAAAGATAATCAGGATCAGAACGAGAAAAAAGACGAGCAGAAAAAAGACCAGGAACAACGCAAGGCGTTGTTGAGCGTACGTAATCCACAGACAGAACTTCCTGGCGCGAAGGCCGTGATCGGAGGAGAAGGGACCGTGCAGTTGGTGAAGCCTGGCACTCCTGGAGGCAACCCATGAAAACGATGATCAGGTGGTCGTTCGTGGTTACCGCTGCCATCACCATCGTGTTGGGGGCTTCGGCGGCGCCATTTACCAAGCTTGCGCCTGTCAAACCCGAACCCGCGCCGCAACCAGAGGCTGTCCCGCCGCCCGTGGAAAACCCGGCCGTCGCGGCTCCAGTGTCGCCGCCGCCGGTGGCTGAGTCTCCCCCCGTGGACGCAGCCAATACGGGAGAAATAAACGCCGTGGCGTCACCGGCGATCCCCCTTGCGGGTGCGCCGATGCCTGGCGCGCAGGCCGCTGGCCCCCCCTCCGCTGCCTCAGCGCCTTCCGCGTTGCCGTTTGGCGGGAACATGCCGGCGATCACGCTGCCGCCGGGCGCGGCGCCCCCGTCTGCGCCGGCTGGGGGCGGTCAGGCAGCGCCGAAGGAAGATCCGAACCTGGAGTTTACGGCGATAGAAGCGAGCAGCACGGGGCAAGCGGGCCCATTGTCCGATGAACTCAAGCCGTTCAAGCCGGTGCTCGATAAATTGAAGGCGGGGGACACGTATCGCATCGTGTCGCAAGAGGCGAAGGTCGCGCCGTATTCCAAGGAGACACAATGGACGATCACGCCGCAATATGATGCGTTTGTGTTGCCGATGGATCAGACCCCGGAAGGGGCAGTGCGGCTGGATGCGCGGGTGGCGGTGAACAGCGGCGGCAAGTCATTGAACGCGCTTCGCGCAGAGGGAGAGATACCCCAGCGCAAGGTGATGGTATTCCGGGGTCTGGAAGGCGACAACGGCCATGAGTTGCTGCTGATGCTGCGCCTGAAGCAAGACGATGACGGGGGAGAGAGCAGTAGTTCCAGCGACGAAAACGAAGATCAACAGGACCAGAAAGACGCCAAGGAACAAAACGCGCAGCAGGCGAAGGAGGATAAGGAACAGCAGGAGGAGAAGGAGGCGAAGGAAAAGGAGGAAAAAGAAAAGCAAGACCAAGAACAGAAGATGGCGCAGAAAGCGGACGAGAAGCAGGACAATGAGGATGAAAATGCCGCGCCGAAGGACGGCCAGAACATTGAGGCGCTGTTGAATTCCCTGGTGGAACAGGATCAGCGCCAACAGGCGGAAGCCCAATTCGACCGCAAGGTCATCAAACTGCCTCCCTCCGGGGAGTGGTGGTGATGCGCCTCGCCTGGCTAGTGGCCGTGGCCGTCTTGTGCGCCGGCGGGGTGCAGGCCGCGCAGTTGACCGGAAACATCAGTACGACGAGTGTCACCCCGGGTGAAGTTTTTACACTCACCATCACGGGTGAGGGTTCGAAAATATCGGAGCCTGTTTTGCCCGACGCGCCGGATTTTGTGTTCATGAATGCAAAGAACCCCCGGGTGTCGACCGGCTCCACCGTATCGATTACCAACGGGCAGGTCCGTCAGTCGCAATCGCGGTCCTGGACCTACCAGTTGCGGGCGGACAAGGAGGGGAGTTTCACGCTGCCTTCCATCCACGTCACCATTGACGGCAAGGACTACCACACCGAGCCCCTAAAGATTACCGTATCGAAAAATGCGGTCCCGCAGCGGACGCAGCGGCGGCGGACGCCCTTTGACGACTTTTTTGATCCGTTTGGATCACGGCCCGCGGCCCCTCCGGTAGACGAAACAATTTCATTCGAGGACACAGCGCTGTTCGAGTTGACGGTGGACAAGACGGAGGTATACCAGGGAGCGCCCCTGTCCGTAACCCTGACCTATGGAAAGCTGGCGGTCGACGGCGTTCAAATTCGCGCTGACCCGCCCCAATTGGTGCATCCGCCGAATTTTTTCCTCGGCGCAGACGAACCGGCGAACAACGTACTGCAGACGCGTAATGGTCATCAGTATGCGACGGCGCCCAGGAAACAAGTGTGGTTTCCGACCCAGGCGGGGACGTTCACGATTCCGCCGGTAGAGTGGGTAGTCGGCATTCGAAGAAACACAGTTGGGGGCGTCGACAACAGCACCATAGTCAAGAAGACCGAGCCGGTGACGATTACGGTCAAGCCCTTGCCGCCGGCGCCGCCGGAGTTCAGCGGCGCCGTGGGCAATATCCAGCTTTCGTCCACCCTCTCTTCGACTGATTTGCTCCAAGGCACGCCTGTCGAACTTGTGGTGCGCGTGACGGGCCAGGGTAATCCTTCCGCGGTCTCCGCGCCGGAATTGCCGCAACTGGATTGGGCACATGTGTCGCAGCCGACGGTGGATCAGGATCCTGCGGTGACGGGCGGGGCGTTGAAGGTATTTACCTTTACGCTTACGCCGTTGAAGGAAGGCCCGCAACAAATACCGGAATTGAGCCTGACTTACTTCACGCCGGAGACGGCCAAGTACCAGGCGACCATTGCCCCCGCACTGGCTGTGAACGTGCGCAAAGCCGTCGAGACGCCGATGGTCGTCGTCGGCGGTTCGCAGCCGCAAAACACGACGACCGGGCGAACGCTCACCGAGATATTCCCCATTGTCCGAAGTTCGGGCCCGCTCGAACACCATGATTCCGGCTGGCCGATCAATGTGGCGGTGTTGGTTGTGCCGCCGACAATTTACACCGGCTTGTTCCTGTTCATGCGGCGCCGCAGGCGGCTGAGCGAGGACACGGAATTTGCGCGCGATTATTTCGCGCGATCCAAGAGCCAGAAGCGGCTGGCGGGCGTGCGCCGGGCGAAGGATCCCTCGGCGGAACTTTTCCGGGCGATGTCGGGCTTCGTGGCGGACAAACTGCATATCGAGGAAGGCGGGCTGACTTCCGCCGATGCGCGCAAGGCCATCGCGCAACGCGGGCTTGGCGCGGAATTGGCGGAGAACGTAGAGAAGATTCTGCGCGCGTGCGAGCGTGCCCGCTACGCCGGTGCGGCACTTAGCCCCGCGGAATTGAAGGCCCTGCTCGATGCAGCGCGGCAGGCGATGGATCAGCTTGAAGTGGCCCTGAAGAACGGAGGTCGCGCATGACCACCCTGGTATGTTCATTGTTGCTTGTGTTGGGCGCGGAGGCTTTCGACACGGAGTTTCAGGCGGCGAGCGCGGCTTACAATTCCGGCAACTATGCCGATGCGGTGGCGGGTTATGAACGCCTGGTGGCGTCGGGCGCTGTAAATCCCGCGGTCTTTTATGACTTGGGCAATGCGTACTATAAAAGTGGCCGGATAGGCCCGGCGATAGCCAATTACGAACGCGCGCTGGCGATTCGCCCCGGCATGGTGGAGGCCGAACACAACCTTAGCAAGGTGCTGAGCGAGACCAAAAACAACATGGCGAAACCCTTGCGACCCGCGTGGCAACAGATGTTGCTGTTCTGGGACAGCGGGCTGACCTATTCCGTCAGCCGCCTTCTGGCCCTGGCTTCCTGGCTGGGCTTGTGGGGCCTGCTCGGGCTCCAACTTGTGCACCGAGTGCCAAATTGGCGCACACTTGCGGTACTCTTGTTGGGCGTCGCCATGCTGTCGGGGTTGTCAGCGTGGTGCAAGGCCCATCCGTTGCTGTTGGCGGTAGGGGCGGAAGAATCCGCCACCGTGCGCTATGGCACTTCGGACGCAGACGAGGAACGTTTTGAACTTGCCGCGGGCGATCGCGTCGCGGTGGACGAACGCGCCGGCGGCTGGTTACGCGTGCGTAGTGTAGACGGCGTGCGCGGATGGGTGCGCGAGGACCAGGTATGTCTGGTAGGGCCGCCGTATACCGCGGCCCCGCCGGTGGCAGCACAAGGAAAGTGACCGTGTCGTCCCATTTTCAAGCCTTGGTGGAATCCGCCCGCATGGGAGTCGCCGCATTTTTGCAGACCGACCGGCAGGCCCTGGTCGAGGCAGCGCGCGCGCATCTGGATGCACACTGGCAGGAAGTCCGGGCAGGCCACGCGGCGGGCGAGTCTGGGCAGAACGTATTGCGCGCCCTCACGCAGGGTGCGGACGAAGTGGTCAAGGGCATTGTCGAGTTCGGGCTGGCGCCGCTGGCCAATCGCCGGCAGGTGCTCGCACGTGCGAGCGTCTGTGCGCTGGGGGGATATGGCCGCGCCGAGCTGAGCCCCTGTTCCGATCTTGATATTTGCCTGCTCTATGATGGCCAGTTCGACTCCGACCTCGAGGCACTGAACAGTTTTCTGGTCCCGTTTCTGTGGGACATCGGCTTCAAGACGGGCTATGCGCTGCACAGCGTGGCGGAGGCCCATGAACTTGCGCGGACGGACCCGGAGGTCTATACGACCTACGCCCAGGCGCGCCTGCTGCTGGGCAGCAACGCCGCGTACTCGCGGTTGAAACTGCTGCTGGCAGGCTTACGCAATGGACCGATTGCCGATGCCGTGCTAGCGATGGCGCGGCGACGCGAAAGGCCAGCGGAATTGCACGAGAGTTACCGCGACCTCTATGCCCCTGAGCCCAATCTCAAGGAGAGTGTGGGGGGGCTTCGCGACTACCATGCCGCGCTGTGGATGATTCACCTTCAACACGGCCAGTTGTCGCTGGATGATCTTTCCCGGTTGGGCTATCTCTCCGCGGAGGAACACCTGGAGCTGGCCGATGGCCTCGACTTTTTGTGGCGGCTCCGCAATGAGATTCACTTCCACCTTGGAAAGCCCGAGAATGCATTGACCTTCGCGGTGCAAAAACATCTATGCGTGGCAATGGGCTATGGTGAGGCGTCGCAGCCGGGTGTTGCGCGGCTCATGCAGGATTATTACACGGCGGCACGCCGTGTGCGCGGTTCCCTTCGGCTGGCGGAGCGCGTGTGCAACCACGATGGGGCCGTCGTCATTGAGGCGAGCGAATTCGACTCGGCTGTCGGCATTGAAGTGCGGGACGGGCGCATCTACGCCGGCGCGAACGACCCCAATTGGTTTGCCGAGTCGCCGCCACGCGTGATGGAGGTTTTTTGGGCCTCGGTGCGGCGGAACCTCCCGATCAGCAGCGCGACCGAGCGGACCATCCGCGAACACCTCTACCTGGTGAATGACGCTTTCCGGGCGAGCGACGTTGTGTTGAGATTTTTTCTGGCGATTTGCCGGCGGCCCATGCAGGCGGGGGGGACACTCCGGCAGATGTCAGCCACGGGCCTGCTCGGCGCTTATCTACCCGAATTCGCTGCTGTGGGCGGTATTGTTCGCTATGAGGATTTTCACAGCTATCCGGTCGATGAACACACCCTGCGTGCGGTCGAGGCCTTGAATCGCATCACCAGCCTGGAGGGCACCGTGGGCAACATGCTCCAAAAAACCCTGGAGCATCTGCGGGATCCGCAGATCCTGGTGCTGGCCCTGCTGTTTCACGACCTCGGCAAAGCCGGGGGTGAGGAGCATGTCGAAGAAGGCGTGCGCATTGTTCGCACGGCGGGCCGGCGGATGGGCCTGCCCGACGAGGACATCGAGCGCGTCGCGTTTCTTGTGCAGTATCACATGTTGATGACGCATACGAGCATGTACCGGGACATTGACGATCCCGAGTTGGTGGTGCAATTTGCGGAGACCATGAAGAGCACGGACAACCTGCGCCACCTCATGCTGCTCAGTTATGCCGATCTTTCCGCCGTCGGACCGAATGTCTGGACGGAGTGGAAAGGTGCGCTGTTGCTGAAGTTGTACCTTCGTGCGGAGCGTCATTTGCAAGGTCACGTCAGCATGAGCGACGAAGCCTTTTGGCAGCAGCCTAAAGCGGCCGCGGTTGCCGCGCTCTTGCCCGAAGGAATGCGTTCGGAAGTGCCGAACCATCTCCAGTCGCTTGGGGAGCGGTATTTTTATGCGTTTCCCGCCGTGGCCATCGCGGCGCACATCGAGAGTATCGGCCCCGCCCGGCGCGACGGATTGTCCGTGATGAGTGTGTCTCACGAGGATACGGGCACCAGCGAGTTGACGATCATCACGCGGGACAAGCACGGCCTCTTTGCAGAGATCGCGGGCAGCTTCGCGTCGCAACTGGTGGACGTGCGTGGGGCGATGTTGTTCACCACACCCGATGGCCTGGTGCTGGATTGTTTCAGCGTGTCCGATGCAAGCACGCAAGGGCCGTTATCCGAGGAGAAAGTTGAAGATGTGAAGGAAGTGCTTCGGGCGGTGCTGCTTGGCGGGGACCATGTGCAGCGCCATGTCGACCAGTCGCGCAGGAGGTTGTTCGCCCTTTTGCAGCCCCGCACTCCGGTGCCAACGCGCATCCGTTTCGACAATACCGCGTCGCGCCGGGACACCTTGATAGACGTGGAAACAGGAGACCGGACGGGTTTGTTATATGACATGGTGCGCACCTTGGCTGATCTTGGGCTGGACATTGTGTCGGCCCGGATTGTGACCGACGCCCGGCGCGCGCGCGATTCATTTTCAATCCGCTTACACGACAAGAAAATAGACGATGTGGCTACCCAACGGAGTATTCGGGAAAGCCTTGAGTCGGCGATCACGCCGGTGGTCGTTACATAAACACGAAAACCGTCACAAATAGACGTAATATTTGAAAAAGCAACAAGGAGTATCGCGATGAAAATGATTAGCCGGGCCCTCGTGGCCACTTTGGTCGCTGTGCCCATGTGGTGCGGCGCCGCCCATGCCACCAGCCCATTGTTGAAAGAAATTCAGGATGCCTTTATCCGTCTGCACGAGCAAGTCGGGCCCGCGGTGGTGAACATCGACACCAAAGGGAAGATGGAAGGCGTCGGCCAAGACGATTTTGAAGACTTGTTCCGTTTCTTCGGGCGCCCCGGTGGGCCAGAGGGCGGTCCAGGCGCGCCCGGGGGACCCGGCGGCCGCCGCGAAATGCCTCGCGTGCAGGGTACAGGCTCCGGATTCATCATCGACAAGGAAGGCCATATCCTGACCAACAATCACGTGGTCGAGAATGCCGATGAAATCACGGTGCGTACATACACGGGCAAGGAATACCCGGCGAAACTCATCGGACGCGACCCGGACACGGACATCGCGGTGATCCAAATCACGCCTGACGGCGAATTGCCGATGGTGGAACTTGGAAACTCAGACGACGTGAAAGTGGGCCAGTTTGCGATTGCAATCGGTAGCCCGCGCCAGCTTGAAGGGTCGGTGTCCTTTGGACACATTAGCGCGCTCGGGCGTGAAGGCCTCGCCGGCCTGCAGCAACAGGGCCTGCGCTTTCAAAACCTGCTTCAGACAGACGCGGCGATCAATCTCGGAAACAGCGGTGGCCCGCTGTGCGACATCGACGGCCAGGTGGTGGGCATGAACGTCGCGATTGTGTGGGGGGCGAACTCGATTGGCTTTGCCATCCCGATCAACACCGCGAAGGCGATCATCCCGCAGTTGATCGAGAAGGGCAAGGTCACGCGAGGTTTCCTGGGCGTCGGCATCAGCGATGCGAGTCAATACGCGCAGGCGGTGTCACTTCCCGACAATAAGGGGGCATTCGTGAAGGAGATCCGCCCAGACACGCCGGCGGCGCGCGCCGACCTCCATACCTACGATGTAATTCGGAAGGTGAACGGCCACGAACTCAAGAACGCGAGCGGCCTGGTGGAGAACATTTCCGCGCTGGCGCCGGGTTCGGAAGCGACGCTGGAAGTTTGGCGGGACGGAAAGACCATCGAGGTCAAGGTCAAGCTGGACGAATGGCAAAACAATGGCGCGTCCGCCGAGCCCTCTCATGACAACGCCCTGGGCCTCGAAGTACGCGGCCTGACGGATGATTTCCGCCAGCGCTTGCATGTCGATCAAGACGTGCAGGGGGTGTTGGTGACGAAGGTGGTGCCGGGCAGTCCAGCGGATGATGCGCACTTGACCGAAGGCGACATCATCCTTGAAGTGGGTCAACAGAAAGTGCCGGGCACAGCGGAGTTCAAGAAATACATCGACCAGTTCGGCGAGCCCGGCAAGTCGGTGCTCATCCGGTTCCTGCGCGGCGACCAGGAAGACATCACCGTTATCCGCGTGCCGAGCGCCGAGAAGTAAAGCTGCGTAGGTAACTTTGGAGGGCCTGCAAATTGCGGGCCCTCCTTTTTGTGTTTGATTCCCACCGCTTCGTTTGAAATGATCTGTTGCAAGTCTTTGGCAGTATAGGGAATTTCATGAGCATTGAATCGATAGTCGAGCCGGAAGCGGACGCCGCACCGCCGATCCGTTTTCCGCGGTGGGGATTTGTCGTGGGCTGGGTAGTGTGCATTGCGGCGCTGCTGCCCTTGTTTTATGCCGCGAGTTGGGCGGGCAGCGAAGTCGGAAAGTTTCAACTGACTACCTACGAGGCGGCGACGCGGAATGCTTTGAAAGAGAAGGACTTTGCCTCGGCATTGGAGTATTGCGATGGGGCAATCAAGGCGGGCCACAACCACAGCGAGCATTGGGGCCGGGTCCACACGCTTCGGTCTTATGCCTATGTCGGGATGGGCAAAGTAAACCTTGCCGCCGATGAACTGATTCAGGCGGGCGATTTTTTCATGCGGCGGTACTATTACTCGGAGCAACAGGACCGTCGTGAAGTGCCGCGTGCGGCGCAGGTACTGGGCAATCTGCTCCTGCAGAAAGGGGATTCAGCGCGTGCCCTGGCGGTCTTGTCGGCTGGGGCCATGGCAAGCGGCGACCCCGTAGCCTTCTTGAGCGATCTCGCGGCCAATCTTGGCCCAGAGCACAAGTCCCTGCTGTGGCAAGGCGGCGAGCCGTATCTGTTCCTGACGCCATTCATCGACGCCGTGGAGGATGGCCCGAAACTGATCGTAAACGAGCAGGACCGCGCCGCGGACGCGCCAGTCTTGACGAACGCGGCAGTACTTTCGGAACGCAAGATCAGCATCGATCTTGCTGCGAGCCCAAAAGAGGGTAATTGCTGGTTGGGACTTCCCGCATACATCGGATTGTCCAAGAAGCCCTTTGGCATCCGTATGCGTATCAAGAGCAGCACCCCGCCACCGTCCTTGTACCTCAGCTTTTGGTTCGAGTCGCCGCAGAAATCGGCGACGACGACGCAGCCAGCCGGTGCAACGGACGCCGACGGCTGGACGGAATACGATGTCCAACGTGAATTTTACAAGGAGCGCAACGAAGAGGCCACGGCGAATGGCTATTCCTGCGAGGGCGGCATCATCAACCAGATCGGTGTTTCGGTGCCGGCAGGCGAGGCGACGCAAATAACTTTCCAGCCGGCGCAGCTATATCTGCCGAAAGCCTAGCATGGGATCCATGGAGCAATGGGTCGAGGGGCAACGGTTCGAGGACGGCGCCCTGGCTCCGGTGCGCGAGGCGCTCGCCGTGGAGGCGATACTCCAGATACGCATCAACGGAACTCCCTACACCACCACGGTGCGCACGCCGGGCGCGGACGAGGCGTTGGCGCGTGGCCTTTTGTTTTCCGAAGAGGTATTGACAGACCTCGACGTTCCATGCCGTTTTGAATCGATCCTGGATCCTGAAACAGGGATTATTGGGGCGATGGACGTACGTGTCGCGCCGGAGCGCCTTGCCCGAGCGATTGACGATCGCCGTACCATGGCCGCCACGGCGTCGTGCGGACTCTGTGGCGTGCGTGATGCCGCGGATCTCAAGCTTTACGGCGGCCCTTTGCGCGTGACGGGAGAGGAGGCTTTCAGCCTTCGTCGCGTCGAAGGGATGGTGCAGGCCATGAAATCCTGTCAGCGTACCTTTGAATCAACCGGCGGCTGCCACGCGGCAGCGGCGTTTACGATTGAAGGTGAAATGCTTGCCGTACACGAGGACATCGGGCGCCACAACGCCGTCGATAAAGTGATCGGCGAACTTATTACAGCCGGGAGCCTGGATCGGGCGCGTTGCCTCGCCGTAAGCGGGCGGATGTCTTACGAGATCGTGTTCAAGGCCTTTCATGCGCGCTTGCCGTTCCTCTTGTCCGTGTCCGCGCCATCGTCGCTCGCGGTGGAAATGGGGGAGCAATTCGGTCTCACAATCATCGGGTTTTGCCGGGACAACCGCGCGACAGTGTATTCACAAACCGGACGCGTCACGTCAACGTGACGAAATACCCGAGGATGGCGTCATTGAGCGTGTCCCGATGGATGTCGAGATAGTCGTAGCCGCCCATGGTGTAAATGCGGCCACGGAGCGCGTTGTTGACATAGATACCGCGGTTGCGTACGAGGATGGCCTTGGGGGAGAGTGTTTCGCTTGTGATCTCGGTGCTGCTGGCCTTGAGGCCGCCCCGTCGCCGGATTTTTGCAATGGACTGGCCCGCGCGGCTTACCTCCATGAGCTTCGGGCGATCCATCGTGAACTGGAAGCTGCCAATGCCGTGCAGTACCCGCACGGTAAAAAGCTCGTTCTTGCCGGCGTCGCGCACGACCCAGGTCCTGGTGTGCGGGTGGTGCTCCACTTCATAGTGAATGACGTCATCGCCGGAGGCGCATTCAAACAGCGAGCCCTTGGCGTGCGCCGTATGCCGAAGCAAGACGTGGTCTGCAAAAGGGTCGGGCACGTCCTCTGCAGGGGTGAGCATCGGCGAATTGCGTGCCTCGGCGAGCGCCTTACGCTCGCGCACCTCGTTCATCATCGCGCGAAAGAAAAACGCCACGAGTCCAAACGCGACGATGCCAGCGAACGAATAGGCGCCCGCCGTCGTCCAGTCCATGTCGTTCGCATAGACGCCATAGGAGAAGGCCCCGATGGCCTCGATGACGCAGAGCGCGTAGATCCAAATGAGGCCCAGGGTGAGGGGTTGGACTACCTTTGGCAAAGTGTAATAACAGACGGCCCGCTCATAAGGCGTGATCGGCGGGGCCGGGCGCGTGCTCATGCCGCCGCTTAGAGGGTGGCGGCGTCGGCCGCGATCTGTGCAGCAAGCTGTTCCACCGCGCGCGATAGCGCGACAGCAGCTTCATTTGCGCCCGAGGCCTTGCATGGCACGCGAAGGTCATAGGTTTTGCGCAGCAGCGGGGGCGCATAGCGGCTCTTGCCGGCCTCACGCAGTTCCGCGTCCAACTTCACGTGTGCCTCGGCACCGCTGGTGACATCCACCTGCTCAAACGCGGTGAGATTGCCGGAAAGCACCAGCGTACGTGCCTTTGGATCTCGCGTACCGAATTCCGTCTCCAGTTTTTCCCGGACCATCTCGTCCAGGCCGCCGGACCATTGACCGACCGAGTAGTACTCCACCTGCGTCGGGCTCTTCTGGATAAGGATGTTCTTCTGCGAAAGCGGTTCATTAAGGGCAATTGCACCGACGCTGATGTTGTTTGCCGGGCGGGCATCGGGCGAGCGCCGCATATCCAGCGTGTAGTATTCCGAGCCGCCGCCGGAGAGACACCCTGGCAGTATTACCAGAGCGACTATGCCCGCGGCGCCTGCGATGCGCCAAAACCAATATGCCTGCATTCTGCTCACAAACTCTCCTCCTCGCGCCGTTACTTCTTGCGGCCTTCCGCGGGCTTGCCCCACAACACCGACTCCGGATGCGTCTTCAAGGTGCCCAGCAGGTTGTTGAGGTTGTTTACGGTCTTGCCCAAGTCGCCAAGCATGTCCTCAAGCGCTGGACGGTTCTGTTCCAGGAATTCCGCTGCGGTGCCTGTCAGTCCGTCGGTGTTCTTCAGGGTGCTCTTCAGCGAATCGATGAGTTCCTGCGAATTGTCGCGCAGCTTGGTGACCATTTCCTCGACGCCCTTTAGCGTCTTATCGAGCGAGCCCCGGTTATCGGAGACAAAGCTGTTCAACTGATCGAGAAGTTTTTGGATGGAATCCTGCATCTGCGGCAACTTGTTCAAGATCTCTTCGAGTTGCGGCTCCATCTTCTTGAACAGGTGCTGCACGTCTTCGGTGATTTGGGTCAGTTCCACCAACTCGCCTGTGCCCGCGGCCTCGCGCTTCTCCGCCTCCTGCACGCCCAGGAACTTGCGCAGGTCGCTCATGATTTTCGTAACGTCCGCAGCTTCGCCCTTGCCCTGCGCCTCGGCCTCCTTGGCTTCTTTCACGCCGAGCATATCTCGCACGTCTTGGGTTACGTCGGTGAGCTTGGCCATTTCCTTGCCGGATTTCTTTTCCTCTTCTTTTGCCGCCTGAACGCCCATCAGGTCACGCAAATCGCCGATAAGATCCTCCGAGCCGTTGATAAGCCCATCCATATTTGGAATGTCGATGAACCCGCCGCTCTTGGTTACCGATTTGAGTTCGGCCTGGTCCGCGATGCGTTTGGCGTCTTTTTTGCCGGTGGAGATTTCAAGGTGTTTCTCCGAGGTCAGCGAGAGCGACTCGATTGTGGCGATGCTCTCGTCAGTCACAGGGATCTCCGGCTTCAACCTTGCCTCGACGACAATCTTGGTGTGATCTGCAGGGTCGGGCTTAATCTCGCCCACGCGTCCAGCCAGCATGCCGCCGAAGCGCACCTCTGCCCCTTTTTTCAATCCGATGATATTCGTAAATCTTGCGTAATACGACGAAACCTTTTCGGCAGGACGCAGGCCATTGATCACTGCAACAAAAATACCCAACACGACGACGCTGGCAATCACCAGCGCGCCCGCCTGGATTTCCTTGAACGTAAAATCGTGTTTTTTCTCGGGTTTCGGCAAGGTGCCTCTCTCCTTAATTTCCGCCCGTCAAAGAACGGACGAAAGAGGTCGCGTCTCCACTGCTGTCGTCGGGACGCCGATCAAAAAACTGCTTCACAAATGGACAATCCAAGGCACGCAACTCCTCCAGCGATCCCATCCCCACGACGCGTCCTTCCTGCAACATGCACACGCGGTCGGCGATTAACTTTACACTTTCCATTTCGTGCGTTACCACCACGCTGGTCAGGTTGAAGGTATGCTGGAGTTTCCGGATGAGTTCATCCAGTCCCGCCGCGACAATCGGGTCCAGCCCGGCGGAGGGCTCGTCATAGAAGATTATCTTTGGGTCCATGGCCATCGCGCGGGCCAGTCCGGCGCGTTTCTTCATGCCTCCGCTCAATTCCGCGGGCATATAGCGGTCAAAACCGCCCAGCCCAACGAGGTCCAGCTTCATTTTCATCATGATGTCGATGGTTGACGCGGGCAGCCGGGTGTGCTCGCGCAGGGGCATGGCCACATTGTCGCCCACCGTGATTGAATTGAAAAGTGCGGAACCCTGGAAGCACATGCCAATCTTTTTCCGGATCTCCGTGCGCTGCTGGTGGCCCATCTTCGTAAGTTCTTCGCCTTCGTAGGAAATCGTGCCGGAATGGGGCTTCATGAGGCCGACCAGCGTCCGCAACAGGGTGCTTTTGCCGCAGCCGCTGCCGCCGAGGATGACGAAGATTTCGCCGCGTTTAACGTCAAGGTTGATCCCATCCAATACCGTTCGCTCGCCGTACTTGACGACGAGGTCGCGGACTTCAATGATGTTTTCACTTTCTGGCATGGCGGCTCACGTAAAGTAAAACAGGGAGGTCCACAACATATCCACGACGATGATGATGAAGATGGAAGTGACGACCGAGGAGGTGGTCTTTTGTCCGACGCCCTCTGCGCCGCCCTCCACCTGGAAACCACGATAGACGCCGGTCCAGCAAATAACGATCGCAAAAAAGAAACTCTTCACAATGCCCGTGAAGAGATCCTTGCCGACGAGCGCGATGGCGGTCTGATTGTAATACGAGTCGAAATCGATGTGCAGCACGGCGACGGCAATGAAAAAGCCGCCGAGTATCATGATGAACATCGAAAGTATTGTTGCGCACGGCACCGCGATGAGCATCGCCAGGAATTTCGGCACCACGAGATATTTCGTTGGATTCAGGCCCATTACATGGAGCGCGTCGATCTCTTCGGCCACCTTCATGGAGCCGATTTCCGCGGTGATGGCGGAGCCGCTGCGCCCGGTGATGAGGATCGCCGTCATCAGCGGCGCCAATTCGCGCACGGCCGAGATCCCGACGAGGTTCGCTATAAAAAGCTCGGCGCCGAATTTCTTCAGGGTGTATGCGGACTGCATCGCCATGATGACGCCGATGAGAAATGAAATCATGCCTATGATAGGCATGGAGCGGTAGCCGAACTCGACGAAGTGCTCGATCGTGCTGCGTAGCCGCAAACCGCGGCCGCGCAAGGGTTCAATGAGGATCCAGTTCATCGTGTCCACCATCAGCACGCAGACCGTCGCCGCCGCAAAAAGCCCGTTCAGGGTGTAGCGTCCGGTGGTGCCGAGGAAGACAGCCATGGCCTCAGGCTTTCTCTTTGATGGTGAACACTGAATCCAGCCGGGAGAGTTCGAGGACTTTCCGGACCGATTGCGACGGCGAGACGATGGAAAAGGGGATATTGGGCTCACGGCAGGCCTTCAGGCCCTCAACGAGGGTCGCGACACCAGAAGAATCCATGTAACCCACACTGGAGAGGTCGATTGCCAGTCCCGTCTTGGCGGACTTCACGGCTTTCAAAATAGCATCGCGCAATTGAGGCGCCGATCCAAGGTCGACCTCGCCCTTGGCAGTGATCACCGTGCCGCTGCCGCCTTCATTGACCGAAATTTCCAAACCCATGTCGTCCCTCCGTCACGCCGCGGGGCGTATCAGCCGCATACGAACACGATTGCCGCGTTCGATCCCCGGCGCGAACTCCACTTCGTCGAACACTCTATAGATAAGCTGTACCCCAAGGCCACCCGGCCGCAGGTCGTCCAGATTGGGCGCGACGAGTTCCTTGCGCACCAGGCACTCCGCGGGGGCCGGCTCGCCGTCGTCATGCACCTCGATTTCCAACCAATGCTCAGTGCATCCCAGCGTCAGCCGCAGTACGGCATCGTCCCGGTGGCAATAGGAATGCCGCATGGAATTCGTGCAGGCCTCGTCCACCGCGAGCACCACCTCGTCCGCGCGGTCTTCCTCGAAGCCGGCCGCCCGCACGTAGCGCCACACCAGCCCGCGGATACTGTGCAGCAGCCGCGGTTCCGTACGTACCTGGATTTCAAAATCAGTTTTCACGGCCAAGATACCGTAAGGCAATCAAGGTGCAGTCGTCGTGCGGCGCACCCGGCGCGCAAAACTTCTGGACATCCTGAAAAATCATGTCCAACATCATACGCGGAGAGCGGCCATGGAGACCAGCCACAAACCGCTGCAATCCCTCCACCTTGTATTCGGTATAGCGCTCGTCGTTAAGGTTTCCATGCACCGTTGCCATGCTGCGCGCCTCGATAATGCCATCGCTGTATAACAACAGGCTGTCGCCCGGAAGGACCTTGAGCTTCGCGTCGGTCCAGGTCATTTCCGGCACGATGCCCAGCGGCGGGCCGGAGGCGCTGGCGTAGAGGGTTGTACCACTCGCATCGACCCGCATCGCAGGGGGGTGTCCTGCGTTCGCGCAAATGACGCTGCCTGTCTCGAGGTCGAGCGTCAGGTAGCACGCGGTACAGAACAGCCCGCGGCGCGTGCGTTCGGCGAGATCCTTGTTCAACCGGTGCAGGACCTCGGCAGGAGACGCAACGTCGCGCGCGGTGAGCCGGAATTGGGCGAGCAATTGCGCCATCGTTAGCGCGGCGGGAACACCCTTGCCGCTTACATCGCCAACAAGCAGGCCCACGAGGTGGGGCGCGGGCTGGAGGAAGTCATAGAAGTCGCCGCCAACGATCTTCGCCGGGCGCGTCTCACCGTAGACTTGAAAGCGCCGGTCATTCGCCGGCCAGTCCTTTACCAGGAAGCCTTCCTGGATGGTCCACGCCGTTTCGATCTCCTGCTCGATGCGCTGTTTGTCGAGCAGCTCGGTATGCATTTGCGCGTTGTGCAGCGCGAGCCCGGCGCTATTGCCCACGGCCGAGGCGAGGAGCAGGTCATCGTGGGTGTAGTGCTGATCTTGGCGGTCGGTGTCGATGTAGAGGATGCCCAGGATGCCGCGCTTCGCGCGCAGGGGCACGCACAGGATGCTGCGGAGATCCAGCGACATGATGCTCTCGGACGCATTCAGCCCTGCACCGGTGTCTGTATCCTGATACAACACACTTTCGCCTGCCTTCAGCACACGCTGCGCAATGGTGCTGCTGATGCGTATCTCGCCTGGTTCCATGGGCCGCAGCACGCCGTCGCGAATGCTGTGTACCTGGTTGCAATAGGGGCAGGGCAACAGTTCGGCGTCCGCGCCCGCGAGGAACACCGCACCGCGTTGCGCGTCGATGGCGCGCACAGTGTGCTCCAGGATGCGATCCATCAGCGGACACTCTTCGTAGGTGTTCGCGATTTCGTTCATAACCGAATAGACGGCTTCGAGCAGCGCCGAGGCCTTGCCACCATCGGGGATGGGCTGTTGTTGGCCCGAATAGTCGAATATGGCCGCAGTGAACGTATGGGATTCGCTCTGCGCCAGCGTCGAGATTGCGCCGGAACCGGCCGGGGCTTCTTCCGCGCCGAAGACGATGACCGTCTCGCCAATCTGGATACGGTCTCCGTCTTTCAATTCGCCCGCAAGCATTCGTGCGCCGTTCAACAGCGTTCCGTTGGTGCTGCCGAGGTCCTTCCAGACGAACTGCCCGTTGCGCGAGACCACCTCCACGTGCCGGCGCGACGCCCCGGAATCGTCAATGACAAACCCGCAATCGCGCGTCCGCCCAATGACAATACCGGCGCCCACTTCCGTGCGCCGGCCGCCGTCTTCGTCCATGAGATACGCGCGTTTCAAAATGACGAAACTCCCCAGTAAACGACCCGGCATTGTACTTGGAAGCGCAACGCCACCCATAATGATTCCTGATATAATATGGATGGTTATAACGACAAGGATTGCACGTATGGCGGTAGCAACCCCGGAAACTCAAGCGCTCCAGCGGCGTTGCCGCATGACGGCCGAAGATCTCGCACATCCAGGCGTGCCGGAGAAATTCGTCGAACTGGTCGAAGGGGAACTTATTGTTATGACGCCAGCTGGGTACCGTCACAATCGGGTCGCGTACAGGCTTCAGAATCTTTTTGAACGCTTTTGCAAGGAGCGGCCAGGTTTGTGCTTTGGTAGCGACAATGAGGGGTTTCTTGTAAAGCGGAATCCGGATTCGGTCCTTTCGCCCGACGCATGCCTGTTTCGAGAGCGGCCAGCGTCCGGAACTACTTGGATGGAGTTTTCACCGGAAATTGCTGCGGAGGTGCCTTCTCCCAGCAACAGCATGGCGGAAATGGCTTTCAAGCGCCAGCGGTTTTTCAACGCAGGCACAGAGCAATTCTGGTTGGCGGAAGTGGAAACTTCGACCCTTCACATCTATTTTGCCGATGGCCGGGTTGTGTCATTACAAGGCGAAGGAAAGATTGAGGGTGAAGGTATTCTATCCGGGCTGAAGTACACGCTCGCCGAGGTTTTTTCCAATTAGTTGCCGAGAGCAATGATCCACTTGACAATCTACTGCATTTACAGTATAAACTACTGTAAGAACAGTAGGAGTCAGCATCGTGGCCGCCAGAAAGCAACCCTCCAAGCTCGAACTTGTCATTCTTGGCCTCTTATGGGAGCGCGGGCCACTCACCACGCGGGAGGTGCTGGAATCCCTGCCCGACGGCAAGGAACGGGCCTACACTTCCGTGCTTTCCGTACTCCAGGCGATGGAACGCAAAGGGCATGTCGCCCATACGGCGCGGGCGAATACCAACGTCTACTACGCAGTCGCGAAGCGTGAACGGACCGTTGGGCGCGTGCTTTCGGACATGGTGCGCGACGTGTTTGGCGGTTCCCGCGCGGCAGCGGTGCAGGAACTACTCGGTGGCGAAGAAGTGACGGCGGAGGAACTCAACGAGATTCATCGGCTCATTGGCAACCTCAAAAAGCAGCGTGGGGGAGATGTAAAATGATGCCTGCGCTTGCTTCTATGCAGATTGCGCTGCTGCATACCCTTTGGCACGGGCCGCTCCTCGCCGCGGCCCTGGCGATTGCATTGTTCTTCCTCCCGGCCGGACGCGCTAACCTTCGGTATGCCGCCGCGCTCGCGGCCTTGTGTGTGTTTATCTCGGTCTTTATCGTTACATGGGACCATGAACAGGCGAAACATGCTCGCGCCGAAGTTCAGCGCGTGTTGCAAAACGTTTCATCGCCGCGCATCGAAATAGAATCAGATTCGCCGGTCGCGGCAGCAGCTGCGGCCTCCGCGGTCACGGCGACCGCTGCTGCAAGTCGTGACGACTTGGTTTATAGAATGCTTGCCTCACCGTGGCTGTTCCGGTTTTGGAGCGTGGGCGTAATGCTTATGCTCTGGCGGGTGATTCTGGCCCTGCGTGGCGCCCAAAGACTGAAACAAACGGCAGGCGACACCGCCGATCCTGTACTCGTGGCCTTATTCGATGATGTCCGCAACCATATCGGAGCGACCCGGCGGGTTGTTCTGCGCATTTCAGAAAATGTCCTCGCACCGGTGGCACTCGGCCTGATTTGGCCCATGGTCATTTTGCCCGCCAGCTTGGCGTCTGGCCTTCCACCCCAACAGATGCGAGCCCTGCTTGCCCACGAACTGGCCCACATTAGGCGTTACGACTACCTTGTAAACTTTCTCCAATTGATCGTCGAGACCGTCTTTTACTTCAACCCGGCGTTATGGTGGATAAGCCGGCAGATCCGCATCGAGCGCGAGGCCTGTTGCGACGCCATTGCCGCGCGTTACACCGGGAGCCTCGAAGCGTACACGCAGGCCTTGGCAGACATTGCCCGGCGGAGATTCGATCTTCCCTGCGGTAAACTCGCGCTGTCAATGGCCCACGATCACCGGCGTGGTGCCCTGTTCGACCGCGTGCGGAGGCTTGTCTCTCCTGGGGAGCGCCCCGCCCTGCGTTTGCGTTGGACGGGCTTGGTCGGGGGCTCCATCATCGCCCTGGTGGTGCTCGCCACGTTGTGCGTAACCACCCGCGCCGCGGAGCACGGGGTCAAAGCCGCCGTTACCTACCTGCGCCTGGACGAAGCCGCGCGCATGGCGCTTGCCGGGAAACTTACAGAAGAAGCGCGGCCCATGGACTTGGACCACGACCGAGTGCGCGTCAGTGGCCGCATCCTCGGGGCGGGTGGACGTCAATTGAGTGATCTCGATGGTTGGTATGGTTGGCTGGATGTCACCGTGACCGATCGGGGGTCCTCCAGCTCGAAATCCGTGAAGGTGGAGCACGGCACTTTCAGCGCCCGGATACCCGATGGCGACACCTATATTCAGGCGACGCCAAAGGGGTATGCGCCCGTGTCCGTCGGGCCCTTGCGCGCCGGTCCGGATAACATCATTAGTGACGTCAGTGTGAACCTGGGGCCTTCATCTCCCATTTACCTTGAAGTAAAGAATCCCGAAGGTGACCCACTCGGCGGTGTTGAGATTTCGCTGTCTTACCGATTCCTGGAATCGACGTGGAGTGGCGCCGGAACAGTTACCACCGATACGGACGGACGCGTCCAGATCGACCAATCCGACCCCACTGTCCTTATGGCGCTCAACTTCAAGGCCCAGGGATATCAGCCGATGAGCCAATTGGCGGTAAAGTCCACGCCGGGCGAAATAGTCTCTTTTGTGATGCAGCATGACCTGCCCTTTACCGTGACGGTAACGGACGATGCCACGGGCGATCCGGTGGACGACGCGGAATTCCTGATGCTTCGGCATGGCAGCAGTGACTCCGGGAGGGAGCGCATACCCTCGGTGCGCTTTCTGCCCGGCCAATACCATCTCACCGGCTTGCAGCGGGATCTCGATCTGGTCATCGGCGTGCGTTCGCGTAGAATTGGCGCGGTTGTCCTAGATGTCGGCATGAGCGATCCCGCCGAGGCCTCGGTCCGGCTCAAGCGGGCGTATATCCACGGTCGGGTGAAGGGCGACCTTGGCCGTTTGAACCAGGAGGACGGCCATCCGGTCGTGCGCGCGTGGGGCTCGTTGACGCGTGGCCACATGCAGACATCCTACGAATATGAACCTGCGATTGTAGAGGAAGTCGACGGCGAGGCAACGTTTGCCTTTGATGGCCTGGTGCCCGGGGAAGTGGGAATCAGTGCGGGTAACGTGTCCTACCAGGTCACAGTGTTGGGCCCAATAGATGATTTTGTAGTCGAACTCAATTCCGAGACCGTGATGCGTCAGGCGACTATTGAGCTTGAGACGCCCCGTAACGCGACACCGGCAAACGGCACCATTACCATCACTGCGAGCCGGCGCCAATCCCATGTCAATTGGCCGGAACAAAAAGTCGAAATCATTAACGGGTACGGGAAAACGTCTGTACCGGCGCTATCTTCATTAAGCATCCGGTTGCGCGACTTGCCGGGTTACGTCGTGGACTCAGACGGTTTCGACGGTGCGGACAAGGAGGGTATGCGCTACCTGCATGTGGATACCGGCGAGGGGGCCTTCCGGATACACGCAAAACTCGAGCCTGTAGGCGCAGTGACTGGAACGATTGCGGGACCGGACAGTGTACCGATGGAAAACATCCAGGTGGATTTGAAAGGCATCGGCGAGAATTCCAGCGAAGAGTACCTTGGAGGTGATTACGATGGCTACATCCGCTCCAATAAAGACGGCCAGTTCCAAATCAGCAAGGTGCCTATGAACCGTTCCGTCAAGGTCGTTGCAATTCGGGGGATGTCGCGGCAGGAGCAGGAACTCAGATTGAGCACCGCCAAGCCTGCCGCGGAAGTGAAACTGGAGTTCCCGCTGCTCCGCGACGTATCCATTCGCGCACTGACTCCCGATGGCAAGACTTTTCGGAATTACACCATCAATATCGACACGGAACGCGGGTCACACTCCTGGCAGGACAGCACCAGTGACGTCAAAACGGTTACCGGGCTCGCGATGGAGTCCAGCTACAGGGCAATGATCGCCCCTGAGGCGATCTACGCACCTGTCGAATGCACAATCGGTCCGAGGGACACTGAAGCGACGTTGACGCTGAAGCCCGGCAAAGTGGGGGAGGGGCGCGTACTCATCGAAGGCACAAACACCGGTGTGCCAGATGTGAAAGTGAAGGCACAGCCGAATGATTTCGCCTACACCGTTTGGACAGCAACCGATCAGGACGGCCGATTCAAATTCACCAACCTGGACGGTAAACCGGTGAAGGTGAACATTGAGGATACCAACAACAACGGCTTGACGGTGGTGAGCTACGAAGGCATGCCGTTGAAGGACGATGGAAGTACCGTGCTACGTGTTCAAAAGTCGTCAAATTAAGACAATTCTTAATGACCCACAATCCAAGCGCCAATTTCGCGCGCAACGTTTGCGGGGATTCCGTGCTCGCCCTCGAATTCGTGCACGGTGAACGGCGCCCCTTTCTCGGCAAGAATTCCGCGCGCCTCGTGCATTTTCGATACAGACACGATCGGGTCGTCCGTTCCATGGACGAATAAGGTTGGGAACTGCTGTGGTAGCGGGAGCTTTTCTGCGACATCTGCAGGAAGGTCCGCGCCGCAGGCGATCATCCCGGCCACCGGGTAGTTGCCCGATACGCTAAACCGCCATGCCATGGAGCAGCCCTGGCTGAAACCCAATAGAAACACCCGGCGCTCGTCGTAGGGTGCTTTTTTGCGTAATTCGTCCAACAATCTGGAAATAAACGTGTTGTTGTCGGCTACCGCGCGATCCCGTTCGTAACGCGTCAGCCAATTGAACCCAACCTTGCCGGCCCCCATATCGAGATAGAAGGGATGCGGCGCCTGGGGTGCGGCGACCACGATGTTCCGCTCGCCCAACGGTGCAAGTTCCCGCAGCATCTTCTTACAGTTCTGGCCCCAGCCATGCAGCGCAACCACCAGCGCTGGCGGCACCGGATACTCTGCGGTTGGCCGTGAGACCGCATAGTAAGCCGTTATTGGCACCTGCAAGGATTCAACTTCGATGTTCAATCTCACCTCAGGCGTCATGCTGTGCGCTCTGATCATGCACGTGCTTCAAATAGAACAAAACCCATCCTCTCCGTTTTCACACGGTTGGAAACCGGTCGTCGTATTGTACAACTGAATGACCCGCAGCACTTCGTTCAAGGAGATGCGCCAGTTCTGGGGGTCGTAATCGCTATCGTACGCAATGCAGGTCCGATTGCCAACCGCGCCCGGCGAATAACCGTCTTCCGTACCTGCCGCGCAATAGAAACCATCGGAGTTGTAGAACTGAATCACGCGGAGTACTTCAGACAAGCTCAGCCGGTTATTGCTGTTCACATCGGCCGTGTAGTGCTCCAATTCGCCTTCGCCCTGTTCCGGAGGCACGGGGACAATCTTGTAGACCGCTCCTGCAAGGTCCGCCAGGTACAGTTCTCCGTCGTTGTCCTCGCCAAAGGACACCGCCTGTTGAAGTACATTCAGCGGGTCCACGTCATTTGTTCGGTCGGTCACGCCCGTCACGACGCCCCCAGTCAATGTAAATGTCTTGATGAAACTCTTGCCTGCATCAGAGAAGAAGTAGGTGCCTTGCAACTCCGGAATCGCGGCGCCGCGATAGACATAACCGCCGATGACGGCATTGCCGACGCTTGGATTCGCAAACGAATACACGGGAAAGGTGACATCCGGCGACAATTCGTCGCACGTGGTCTGCGTCGTGCCCGTGTAGTTGGTATTACAGCGAGCCGCCTCGAAGACGGCCCAGCCGTAATTCCGGCCGCCCGGTGAGCCGGCTGCTTCGAAATCAATCTCTTCGAACGCATTCTGTCCCACGTCGCCAATCCAAAGGTCGCCCGCCGTCTTGTCGAAGCTGAACCGGAACGGATTGCGCATGCCGTAATCCCAAATCTCCGGCAGTCCACCGCCAGTGGCAAAGGGGTTTGACGGCGGAATATCGTATTGAGTCCCGCCCGTCCCCGCGCCCTCACCACCCTCGACGACGTCGATGCGCAGGATTTTCCCCAACAGCGCGTTCAGGTTTTGCGCGTTGCGGTTGGGGTCGTTGCCCGAGCCGCCGTCACCCATGCCGATATAGAGATAGTCGTCCGGACCAAAGGCCACCATCCCCCCATTGTGATTGGAGAAGGGCTGCGCGATTTCCAGCAACAGCGACAGCGAGCCCGCATCCGCGAGATCCGGGTTCGTTGCGTTTCGTTGCACACGGCAAATCCGTGTAGGCGGTTGTGGTGCGCCGGGCTTCGTCCCCGTATAGTCGATGTAAAAGCTGCCGCTCGTCTCATAGTCCACAGGGAAGGCCAGGCCCAAGAGCCCCTGCTCACCGCCATCGGAGTCCACCTCCGCATCGATATCGAGGAACGCCGTTCCCTGCAGCACGCCGTCCTTTACGAGTTTGATTCGCCCGGTCCGTTCCACAATGTACAGCCGTGAGTCGTCGCCTGGCGCTTGTGTGACGAAGAGAGGATCGTCCAAGCCGGTCGCGATGGTGGTCAATCCTAAATCCAGACCGTGCACTGCCTGAACCGCGACAAGGAGGAGGAGAGGGAGCACGGATTTAATCAAACGCATGTGATACTACCTGTCGCCGGTTCGTTCCAGGATTCACGATACCGCCTGCCTCTCTAAAACGCAAATAAGGACGGGTGAATTCCTAACGTTGTTTAAGATTTCGCTGGACGGTGCACTTCCACCCCCACCGACGTCGCGGCAAATTTTCCATCGCGATGTGTGAAAATCGAAGTGACGAAGGCAATCACATCCGCCTGACACGCGCCTCTCGCGTCCTGGGAACAATACAATTCAAAGACGCCATCGAAGTTCTTATCCTGCGCCAAAATCATGTAATACCCATAGCCCTTGCTCTTGACTTGATCCTGTGGCTTTCCGTCCTTGTAAACACTGTCAGTGCATCCGAGCCCAGCAATGTCGACTTCGTGATCGGAGTTGTCCTCGTTGATGTGAATGTTAGCCTTGTAATTGTCTCGAAATTCCGCCACGAATGTCGGATAGATGTCCTTGCCAGAATCAAACAGCAACTTCAGTCTTGCGCCTATCTCGTAGATACAGGCACCGGGGCTCTCGCCGTAGTCTGCGGAACCCGAAATGAACATCTTACTGTCGTTGTGGCCGACGTCAAAGAGGTGACCGTCTTTTAGGAGGAGTACCTCCATTTTCCCGTCGCCTGTAAAGTCCACCAACGTTAGCGTCGGGGCCACGCCAAGGTTGCTTTCCTTCGGCAGCGCCGTCAACGCGCCCTTCTCTTCATGCTCCGGATCACACAAGTACAGCCACAGTGAATCGTAGTGGCGGCGCACACCGCCCAAATCATCCCGCGGCTTGCCCAGCAACATCACGCGCCGCTCGACGCCCTTCGCCTTGGAATCTTCCTGTGCAATGATATCGATCGGTTCGGCCAACTTGTACTGATCCGAATAGCTGAACGGCGCCCGGGAGATGTACATCTCCCGGTAGTCGCCATAGTCTTGAAAGTCATAGCGCACCGAATCGCGTACCCAGTGTGCGTAATATTTCGACGGCGCGTCCGGCCCCGATTCTCCCTGCGCCGCGGGACCAAGCGCCTTTGCCGCTGCCGCGATGATTGCCTCGCGCGGCACGCTGTCCTTGAAACCCAGGGTGATCTGATGCACCACGTGCTCTGCGGCGCTGCTCACCAGGTATTGCGCCCGCACCGGATCCGGCAGGTTAAACCACGTCTCCCCGTAGTCCACCTGCACCAGTTCCTTTCCCTCGGCATTCGTGCCAAAGACCGCGGCGCCCTTGCCCTTCAGTCCCTCCAACTTGGCGAGCGGAAGATCCAAAACCTGATCGGGCGCGATGTACTTGGCGAGGGGAAGCGCATCATCGGCAAATGCATTCAGCCTCATTGCGGCAACGCACAGGCAAAGCAGGGGAAAAGCATGGATTTTCATCAAGGTAGGAGATCTCCACGAAGGCATGCACCAATTCTATCCCACCAATGCGAGACCAATCTCGTTGTTTAGGTAGAAACCCTCCGCCGTCGGGCGGATGCTGCCGTCCATCTCTTCCAGTAATCCCCGCTTCGCCAGCAGGTCGAGTTCGCCGCGAAAGTCCGCCTCCGGCGCCGCGCCAAACCGCGCTTCATAGCGGGCGCGCGGCAGCCCCGCGCGCAGCCGAAAATGCTGGATCAGCGTCTCCACCTTTATCTCCCGATCGCCCAGCCGCAGCGATTCCTCCTTCGCCCCCGGCGCGCGCATATAGTCGTCAAGCCCAGCATGGTTCCGCGCTCGCACGCCCTGGATGTACGAATACGCCCCCGTGCCAAAGCCCGCATAGTCCTTGTTGTGCCAATAGAGCAGGTTGTGGCTCGATTCCTGGCCCGCCAGCGCGAAGTTGCTCACTTCGTAATGCTCATATGCCGCCAGAGCCGCCTCCGCCTCCTGGTACATCCGCAATGACGTCTCCTCGTCCACCGCCTCGTGCGCTTTGCGCTCAAAGGGCGTGCCCGGCTCGTAAGTCAGGCCATAAGTCGCTACATGCGGCGGCCCAAGCGCCAGCGCCTCCGCCAAGGTCGCGCCCCACGCCTCGATCGGCGGCACGCCAAAAATGAGGTCGAGGTTCCACCGTGAAAAATACCTCGCAACCAATTCGCACGCGATTCGCGCGCGTTCTGCGTCGTGCCGCCTTCCTAATTTCCGCAGGCAGCGGTCATCAAAGCTTTGCACGCCCAGGCTCACGCGGTTCACCCCCGCGTCCACCCATGCCTTAAGCCCGTCCTCCGTCACATCGTCCGGGTTTGCCTCCACCGTGATTTCCGGCGAATGAAACACGAATCGCGACCGCAACGCGTTCATGATCCGATGCAATTGCACCCCCGACAGCAGCGACGGCGTACCACCGCCCCAAAACACGCTTGCCGCATCCTCCGGCCCTTTGAAGTCCTCAATCTCGGCGCACAACGCATCGACGAACGCCTCCGGTACCCCTGTCCGCGAACGCGCCTTCACGAAATCGCAGTAGGGACACAGGGTCCTGCAGTAAGGAACATGTAGGTAGATTCCAATCATCGCGGCTCCTGGGTGGCGTCATTGTAACGCTTTGGCGCGGCCGGGCAGGGTGCGTTACGATCCGCGCACTTGGAGAACTCCATGACCCAACCCAAAAAAACCGGCGTCGTCCTGCTGAACACCGGCTCCGCGGCATCGCCGCACGTGCCCGAGGTGCGCGAATACCTACGGCAATTTCTGTCCGACCCCCGCATCATCGATCTGCCCGGCTGGCAGCGTTCGCTCATCGTCAATCTGTTCGTATTGCCCTTTCGTCCCAAGAAAACCGGCGAGGCCTACGAGGCCATCTGGACTAAGCGGGGATCTCCCCTCATTGCCTTCAGCGAAGACTTTCGCGATGCGCTCCAGACCCTCATGCCGGACGCCATCGTGAAGATCGGCATGGCATATGGCTCGCCAAAAATCCCGGACGTCCTCGACGAACTCGCGGCCGCCGGCGTCGAACGCATCATCGCCGTGCCCATGTTTCCCCAATATGCCTCGGCCACCACGGGCAGCGTCATTGAATGCGTTTACAAACACTGCGCGAAAAAATGGAACGTCCCCGCACTCTCGGTTCTGCCGCCCTACTTCGACGATCCCGGCTACCTGGATGCATGGAAAGACGTCGCCGCACAAGCGCTGGCGGAGTTTCGGCCCGACCACGTCCTCCTCAGTTACCACGGCCTCCCCGAGCGCCAGATCAAGAAATGTGATCCCAGCGGCAACCATTGCCTCGCGTCGGCCGCCTGCTGCGACGTCGAGGTTCCTGCAAATCGCATGTGCTACCGCCGTCACTGCATGGTCACCAGCCGGGCCCTCGCCGAACGCCTCGGTCTCGGCCCCGAAGGACACTCCGTCACTTTCCAATCCCGCTTAGGCCGCGATCCCTGGCTACGGCCCGCCACCGATGAAACCATCGTCGCCCTCGCGAAGCGTGGCGTGAAGCGCCTCGCTGTCCTCTCGCCCGCATTTGTCGCCGATTGCCTCGAGACGCTGGAGGAAATTGGCATACAGGCCAGGGCGTCCTTCCTGGAGCATGGGGGAGAGGACTTCCTGCTCGTGCCCTCTCTGAATGCGAATCCTGCCTGGGTTTCGGCGCTCCATAGCCTCATTTCGCGCATGTAAGCCGGCCTCGCCAACATAAAAACGGCCGCAAGACGATGCCCTGCGGCCGTTCGAGTATTTCGTGGGGAGTTAGCCGCGCGTGGAGGCCGATGCGAGGCGCTGAAGTTCCGACTTCTTCCGGGCAGCGCTGTTGCGGGGAAGGATGCCCTTCGACGCCGCGCGATCGATCTCGGAGACTGCCGCCTTCACCGCCTCGCCAATAGCGCCGGCATCTTTGCCTTCCAGGGCTTCGCGCGCCTGCTTCACAATCGTACGCATGCGTGAACGCACCGCTACATTGCGCGTGCGCGCCTTTTCATTCGTTATAATCCGCTTCTTTTGCGACTTAATGTTCGCCATTTCGTAGACATAGCTCCGTTGCTGACTAATTCTTGGGGAAAATAGGAACCGGGATCGTAGCAGAATTCACCGGAGAATTCAAAATCTTGAGCGAGACTCAGGCCATTGCCGGGGCCGCGCCCCCGCCTTGCAGGCCGCAGAGGAAGGCCATGAAGAAGGCCAGCTCCATGCTTTGGGCCAGCGCAGGCGCGAAGACCAGCGCCACCTTTTGCCAGCCCCCCTGCTGTTCTTCCACACGGCGCACCCGCGCCTTCCCGCGCAGGCTTTCCGGCAGGCCAAGGGCCCTGGACGCCTGTGTTGTGTCGATAACGACATCCACTTCATCGTCGGGCGACAATTCGCACGGGGTGTTCGCGCAGACCCCCCCCGACGAGATATCGACCGAAAGGGCTGGCTTCGACTCAACGCCAAACCGGCCCGTGGGTGCAACTATCTCCAGCTTGCAGCACACCTTGACCCGTTCGAATTGTCTTTGTTCAGACAACTCACCCACGGTACTTCACTCCAACCTGAGCGTCACGTACATCACCCGACTGGTGTACGCTTCACGGTGACCCACTTCCAAGAGCTACTTCTACCATACCACACGCAACACCGGTTGTCCAGAGAAAAGTTCATAATTGTCACATTTTTGGGATTGTACACTAAAGACCTGATTTGACACTTTGCCCCGGACCTCGCTAACATATACGTAATATTTGAGTTCCAACCAATGTAACAGGAGCTTTACATGCCCGCCCACAGTACAATTGTTGTGTATTCTGCGGAATTGTGCGGGGACTGCCAGCAGCTCAAGTCGTGGTTGGACTTGGCGGGCATCGCCTATGAGACCCGCGACATCCGCAAACACCCGGAACACGGCGTGGAACTCGAGGCCAAAACGGGAAAACTGGGCGTGCCATTTCTCGTAATTAACGGAGAGTGGAAGCGCGGCTACGACCCCGGAAAACCGTTTTCAGAACACTTCGCCCGCGAATTGCTTGGAATCTAGCTCCGCCCCTTACGCGCATAGCCCCTACTTGGAACAGCGCCCTCAACCAAGGGTTTTAGAGTTGGACTGCTTCCAGGAGAATCTCCAATGCGTGCGCATTCCATCCTGACCCTGGTGTTTCTTGTTCTTGCCGGGTCCCCCTGTTTCGGCGCGCATATTGTGGGAGTTACGAGGCACGCAGACCTTCCCTACGCCAGCGTAGCTGGGGTTGCTCCCAACCTCCTCAGTCTCGATCTCTACACGCCCGATCTGAGGCCGCCCGCTCCAGCCCCTGTGGTGATCTGGATCCATGGCGGTGGCTGGCAGGAAGGGGACAAGGCCAATCAGATGCAGTACAAGCCCGCCCTATTTGCCCAGGCGGGCTATTGTCTTGCCAGCGTCAATTACCGGCTTTCCCCCGCGCCGGAAAGCACCGATCCACAGCGCGTAAAATACCCCGTCCACGAACAAGACGTGGCAGCCGCGATCGCGTGGTTATCGGCGCACGTGGGGGAGTACGGCGGCGACCCCTCGCGCATGGTCGTCGCCGGCCACTCGGCGGGCGCGCACCTGGCCGCACTTGTCAGCACCGACGAAGCCTTCCTGGCGGCACACGGCCTTGGTCTGAAGTCCCTGCGCGGCGCGGTCATCGTAGACACGGAGTGTTTCGATGTGCCCCGCGCATTGGGCGAAAAGCCGGATCCCTTTTTCGTCAATTGCTTTGGCGACAAGCCGGAGGAATGGCGGCGAGCCTCCCCAATCTTCAACCTTTCTCCGGGAAAAGATATCCCGCCGATGCTCATCGTCAAGCGTGGCGGCCCGGATCGCCGCACACAGGTGCAAGCGTTCGTTGATGCCTTGGCAAAGATTGGCGCTAAGGCAGAGACTTTGGACGCACGAAGCTACACGCATGGCGACGTAAATCAGAAGATCGGCGCCCCCGGGGACGAGGTCGTTACTCCGCCGTTGATGAAGTTCCTCGCAGAATGCTTCAAGACAACGGCGGGACCTCGCCAACCCTGAGGTGACACGCCCTGGGGCATGTCACCCCTGACTTCCTCAGTAGCCTGAAGTCTTGATGAGGATAGACACCACCGCTATAAGCATGGATACACCGGCCACGTACATCCCGCCGCGCGAGCCATGCCGGATGCCGTGCAACAGAATCTGCGCCGAACCAGTCCTGGACCGCATCAATCCGGTCGAGCTGTCACTGCGGAGGCGTTGGCCTCGTTTCGGCGTTCTTCCCAATCTACCCATTTCGGTTCTCCGCGGCACCACGGGTTGCTCCCGCCCGGCCGTTCTCGCGTGGAAATCACTGCGGTCGGCTCGATGCCCTGCATGCTACAAGGCAACCGGCGTGCCAATACATTTGGCGATAAAAAGGCCCAATAATTCCGCTACTTATCCGGCATTCGCGGTTATCGCATTCCCGGGACTGTCAAACACCTGTCAATCTGACGACGAAGATCTGTCAGTTCGTCAGCGGCCCGTCAAAGGCCGTGCCGGAACCTGCGGCGTAATGCAGGTTTGACTTTGTCAAAGGTCAGGGGGTACGTTTCTTCATTGCGCGCACTGCCGGTGGAAGGGGAACGCCTGGGTTGGAACTATCGGATCGGGCTCGCGCCAAGGTGGTCGCTGCGGGATACCGCTCGCGCGCTGCCATGGGTTGGAAGCAGGAGGCAGTTCACGGATGGTCGAGCGGATCACAATCCTGGGGGGCAGCAGTGTCTACGCGCCCGAGTTTCTGATGTCCGTGATCGCGCGTAACCTCAACGTCAAGGAGATCTGCCTCTTCGGCCGCCCGGGCCGCAAGCTGGAAGTCGTTGCGAAGTTTTGCCAGCGCCTCGTGAAAAAGAGTGGCTTCCCCGTCCAGGTCATTCCCAGTTCCAACATTGCGGAGGCGGTCACGGGCGCAAAGTACGTGATTAACCACGTCCGCGTTGGCGGCATGCAGGCGCGCATGCGGGATGAGATGCTCCCCCCCAAGCTGGGGATGATCGGCGACGAGAGCCTGGGCGCGGGCGGCATCACCAATGCGCTCCGCACAATTCCGGTCGTGCTCGATCAGGCCTTGCAGGTACAGGAGGCCAATCCGTTTTGTACCTACATCAACCTGACCAATCCCATGGGCGTTGTCGTCGAGGCCTTGCTGCGCTACACCAAGCTCAACGTGATCGGGGCATGCGACATGCCCGGCCAGTGCGTTCGCAAGGTCGCTGAGGTCCTGCAGCAGGACCCGGAAAAGCTCAAGGTCGAGTATGTCGGTCTCAACCAGATTGGCTGGATACAGGACATCAAGTTCGATGGGCGTAGCCGCATGGGGCACCTGCTCGAACTGCTCGAAGAGCGGCGCGATGAAGACCTCGATTACGACCTCATCGAGCTCTTCCGCATGGTACCCACCCGCAACGCAGCTCTCTATTACCGGCGGGCCGAGGCCCTAAAGCGTCAGCAGGTGGGCGCCGCCTTTCGTTCCGAGCTCCTGCACGAAGCGGAAAAACAGATCCTCAAGCTATACGACGACCCGCGACTCAACGATGTCCCCGACCTCACCCGGCAGCGCAACGCGGTCTGGTACCAGGAGACCATCCTGCCCGTCATCGACGCCCTCGAGGGCCGCAAGGAGAGCACGCTCATCCTCAGCGTCCGCAATGGGCAATGTATCCGCGATCTGCCGGAGGATTGCTGCATCGAGGCGCCCGCCCTGGTCAATCCCATGGGCGTTCAGCCCCGCAAGACCGGCAGCCTCCCCAAATTTCTCCGGGGACTGTTCATTTCCGTAAAGGAGAGCGAACGGCTTATCATTGAGGCCGTCAAGCACCGTTCCTATGAATACGCGCTGCAGGCGCTCGTCATCAATCCGTACGTGCCGTCGATCGATGTAGCCAAGAAGTTCCTCGATCGCGCCATCAAGGAAGAAAAGTTTGAACTGCACTGAGGCAATTGCGAGACAGGGTGGCACGGGTAGCCTTGTACCCGTGTGCTTCCGGCAACCCGCATTCAGTAATGAAATGAATCTTAGTTTCCAACCACCAAGAAGAGGTATCGAGTGATGCGCAGATTCCTGGCCATGACCTTCGCGGCAATTCTGGCGGCGGGCGCGGCTTTCGCCGGCGTCAAGGTGACGGGTGCGGCCGCGAGCATCGGCGATCTCGCGGGTACGCCCACCCTGGTCACCGTCGTCCTCAAGGGCGGAGCCAAAGACACCAACCTTATCGTCGGCGCCGTCAATGCCGCCACCATTTCCTTCACCACGGAAAAGGGCGAAACGGCCATCTATTCCGTCGACTCCATAGACGAGATCCAGGTGCAGGGCGGCACGGTCGAGAAGAAGGTCGTGATTGAGCGCGGTCCCGTGCTCGCTGCCTCGGACCAGCAAATCGTTAATCGCGCCTTTGCGCGCGCGAAGGAGATTTTTGATTCCGCGACGCAGGAACAGAACATAAAGATTCAGGTGGCCGGCCTCCTCGCGCTCAACAAGGACGAAGAGGCGCAGAAATACCTGGAGCAATTGGCCAACGCAGGCGAACTCCAGACCAGTCTCGATGCCTGTAAGGCCTTGTACCTCGCTGGGCTCCCCGTGCCCGAGACGATTCTCCGCCAGGGACTCGCCAGCGGCAACCGCCTGGTGCGTGGCGCCGCCGCGGAACTGAGCGGCATCACGCAATACAAGGAGGCCGACTCCATCCTGGTGCGGTTGGCCCAGGACCGCTCCTGGGAGATCTCCGGACCGGCTTGCCGGGCCGTGGCCCGTCTGGGCAACCGCGAAATTGTTCCGGCGCTTATCAGCGAACTGAACGAACGTAACGATGAAAAGGCTGCTGCCGTGATGTGGTCCCTCATTCGCCTGGGGGGGAAGGACATCGCCGAACAACTGAAACTGCACCTCGCGCAGACTTCGGGCATCGAGAAATACCGCACTGTCTACGTGCTCTATCGCCTCGGAGAGTATCCCGACTCCAAGCGGCTCTACCTCGATGTCATGGAGGAAATGCCCACCTTGGCGCTGAAGGCCGCGGTGATCCTGGGCGCGGATGGCGATGTTTCGGCCATGGATACCCTGCGGCAGCACCTGCGCCGCCGCGAAGACGAAACGGAGCCCAACCTGATCAACCGGGCGGCCGCGGCCACTGCACTGATCATGGGGGGCGATCCCGCGCCCAAGGGCGTGCTTCAGGAGCTGATGCGATCCTCTAAAAAGAACGTGCGCAACGCGACCTTCGGGTTCATCGTCCGGCTGAACAACCGCACCATGCTCTCCCTCATGCAATCCAGCATCGAGAATGTGGACAACGCCACCGCCGCTGAGGCGGCCACGACCGCGATTGCCCTGGGCTCCAGCGACTTCCGCGACCGCCTCATCGATCTCCGCGCCACCGACGAAGCCGCCTTGGCCGGCAAAAAGAAGAAGTAGGTGTCAATAAAGTTGCCGCGCGAAAGCGCCACTATCGTGGTCCTTCGCGCGGCAGTTTGAACGCGGGAGGACTCTTTTCAGAGCCAATCCCGTCGAGTGCTTACTCGGTGACGTCGGTATGGAATTCGCCCAGCAGGGGAACGATTTGACCGGAGACCTGCACCAGGCCGCCAATCGTGCCGCTGTAGGAATCCATCTTGCCGTCGCCGTCTTCGTCCGTGCCCTGGCCCAGCAGGATCAGCTTTTCACAGCCGCCCTCGGGGCATTCCGCAAGCAGGTCACCCGTGCTGAGTTCCAGCGTGCCGTTGGGAAGCAGAACGCCTTCCACCTCCAGCGGCGAAACCCCCAGCAACTGCCCCAGGATCCCATCGAGCAGGTCCTCAATCGGCGTACCTTTGGTCATGCCGCTCGCCACACAAGTGAGGCTGAGGTTGACAGTACCCGTGACCTTGGCATTTTCCAGTGGACCCGCATTGATATTCTGCGACAACTCGACGCTGATATCGCAGCCATCGGCGATCTGAACGTCGCTCGTACCCAGGCTGAACACGCCTTCATAGGCGCCGGTGGTGTCAAACGGAGGCATCAGCCCCGGGCATCCACTGAGCCCCGCGCCCACGACGCCGGCCAGCGCGAACAGAACAATCTTCTTTAACATGCAGTGTTACCTTCCGAATCTGTGGTTGAATTTCCCAGCCACACCCCGCGGCCAGTCATTCATAGTTACCGGTACCGCTGGGCGGTGTTACAGCCAACCTGGCGCACAAGCGCCGGACTGCATCCTAAATCCGGGTACTACTTATCCAAAACGGTGATGGAAAACCGTGTGATTTTCGCCCAATGCTCCACACCCTCGCCGCCCTGGTAGCATTGAATACTGGCCTTCGCATCGCCATGGACAGGCAGCGAACATTCGCCCGCCAGCGTCCACGGCGCCGAGCCCGCGCGGTATTCCCCGCGCACGGTGTTTCCGCGGGCCGACAGCCGCAGGTGCTGCACGTGTTCCTTCACGGGGATCTTCGCGACCGTGTCCGGCTTGTCGCCCTCTTCCCGGCCCATCACGATGCACAACACCTCGTGGACCAGTTCAAGACCCAGTTTCACCATGTGGCTGTCGTCGTAGTACCACACGAGATCCACCTGCTCATATTCCTCGGTCGGGACGTTCTCGACGTCCACCCCGATCGCGAGCGCCCCGTCCTTCGCCGCGGGAAGCGTGCGAACCAGCACATTTTTCCCGTCGTTGTCCGGACCCCACATATTTCCCGGTTCGATCCGGATCTCAAGGCCCTTTTCCGAAGTCCGCCAGGCGCCCGGATGCTCGCGCACCCAAGTCCACCCCTCGGCCAGCTTGCCGTTGAAGTCGTCCTTGAACAGTACCGTCTCGGCGAGGGCCGGCATCGCGACGATCAATGCAACCAAGGCCCGGCGAATCAGAAACGGATCCATGGGATCGGCCCTCCCTTTAAAAAATAAGCGCGCGGCGGCATCCAGGGGACGCCGCCGCGAAGATTCTATCCGATTACCGCGCCCGGGGCGCTACTCTTTACTGACCGATCGGGCTGCTGGCCGAGGTGGCCGCGGCGCCCTGGTTGTAGCGGATCACGCCGCTGGCGTCGGTAAAGAAGAAGCGGTTGCCCGTGGTCCCCGGCGTCTGCGGGGCGCCCGTGGTCGTGAAGGCCTGCGGTGTACCCGCGATGGCGAAGGTGTAGCCGCTCTTGGGCTGCGACCAGTCGCCATCCAGGAAGGGGGGCGTCGCCGTCGTCAGCATGGCAAATGTCGTCGCATAGACGCTGTTCGCCGCATTGTACGCCACCTGGGCGCCGATGCAGGTGCGGAGGTTGCCGATCGCCGCCGATTCATTGGACTGCATGCGCGAGCGCAGCAGGTTGGGAATCGCGATGGCCGCGATGATAGCGATAATCGCGACCACAATCATCAACTCAATCAGGGTAAAGCCTTTCTTTTTCATCAGCAAGTCCTCCACTGTTTTGGCCCGAGGGCCCTTGGTTTATCGTTCGTCCGTCCCCTCCCCTACAGCGGGGCCGAGACCGTCTCGCATCGATATCGAAACCCTTAATAGCAAACCCGGTGCCAGAGTCTATAAATCCATTAATTACAGTAATTTACAAAGATTGTACCAATTACAACGGACCGTCAGTTCCATAAATTCGAGCCGATTTTCGCTGTGCCGTGACAATTATTGTCACCCGCGCAGTAGGGCTCCACTTTACCCCTAGTTGCGACCCCGGCCCACTTGGCGATCCGCGCCGTCTCTTGGTGGAGAATCTGCGTCGCTCGTCCACGTGCCGATGCGTGATCATCACTCTGAGCCTGAGCATGGCCCGCGTTCTCAAGAATCCCATGCGTGGGCACTGCAACCCCTCTCGGTTCGATCCCCGGTTCACAGCGGGGATTTTGAGGTACTAGAGCGAGATTAGACGGTTCCTGACCGAAAACGGCACTTTTTCGTTCCATTTTGGAACGGTCGGCGTTTCGGACGTTCGCAGTTTTCACGATCTGATACCTCGTTTTTGGGTACACCGCTCTGATCACCCGGCATTGTACTCATTGCCTCGGGGGCCGGGATCCCGCGAGGTTGTCCGTGTCACGAAGCCGTGAATCAGGACCGCTTAAAAGCGGAACTCCGTACTTTTTCTCGCCTTTTCACAGTGTGAGGGGCGAAAAACGGGCGGATCTCGGGCTGTACGTGTCTTGCACTCGTTCCGAAGTCCCAAAGCCGCGCCACCGGCCCGAACGGGTGCTTTGAGGGGGTCTGTGGCGCGCGACTGTCACTCGCAGACACACACCCCCTATTAAGTAGCCATCGGTCATTGCACTCTCAACGAGGGGGACCGGGGAAGTTCTTGGTTGTCGGTTCTTGGTTCTAGAGTGTGGGACTGGGAAACGATGAGGTGGGGGGAGGGAGCGAAGTCCAACTTCGCGGGACAAGTGCGTTCCCAAATGGAAATTGTAGGAAAGAGGAAACATCGCTGAATATGCAGCTTCGCGACACCGTCTCGGCACCCCCCTAGGGTGCCGGGCAGAAGCCATCCTCACCGGAAGCGCAGGAGATATAGCCGTTCGGCGTATTGTAAAACTGGATGGCCCGGAGCACCTCGGATAGGGATAAGGTCCAGTCCTGGTCGCTGTAGTCGCTGTTGTGCGGGCTGCACGAGGTATCCCCCGCCCCCGGCGCGAAGCCGTCTTCCGCCGCGGCGTCGCAGTGCAGCACGCCAACATTGTAAAACTGGATCAGCCGCAGCAATTCGGATAGGTCGAGGGAATAGTCCTGGTTCCGATCTGCCGTCTGCGTGTGGAAATCCCCATCACTCGTCCAGATGTCGTGCAGGTGCGTGTCCGTCGCGCCGCCCCACAGCACCGCCCGCTTCCCCAGGAATTCCATGCCGTGCGCGCGGCGCCCTTCCCAACTCGCCTCCGGGTTCACCGTGGTCCACGTCACGCCATCTTCGCTGCTCTGCAGCTCGCTCCGGTAGGTCGTGATGCCGTGCTCCGGATCATCTTGGATAAGCCCACCGCTGATCCACAGCTTGCCCGCGTAGCTCCGAAGCACCGCGTTGCTAGCCCCCACAAGATCCGCCGTCTGCTGCCAATCGACACCATCCGTCGACGACCAGACCTTGTATACCCCCAGTTCGCTGCCGTTGGAGATCCTGCCGCCGCCTGCGATCCACAATTTGCCGTTGTGTGCCGCCATCCCCAGCGAAAAAAGCGGGCCCCAGGCCGCGTCTGTCGTCACCTGTTCCCAATTCACGCCGTCTGCCGACCGCCAAACGTCCGATCGGCCCGTGCCGTTGCTGTTCATTCCGCCCGCGGCCCACAAATAACCGTCGAAGGCCGCGCTCCCAAAGAAATAGCGCGGCGTCCAACCTGCATCTCCGCTGACTTCTTCCCACTGCACGCCATCCAGGCTTCGCCACACATCCGAATAGGACTGGGTCCGGTCTGCCCCTCCATAAATCCAAAGATAGCCATCCTTCACAACGGCGCCCAGTCCGCGCCTCCCCGCCCACGGCGCGACCGGGCTCACTTCCTGCCAGTCCGCGCCGTTCGTCGTCGTCCACACCGACGAATGCACCCCTAACCCGTCCTCTCCCCCCAGCATGTAAATCTTCTTCTTGAACACCGCGCTGCCAAACCCGCTCCGCTCCGTCCACGGCGTCGAGTTCGGCAACAGCTCCCAATGCTCACCATCCGCCGTGCGCCACGTCGAAAGTGATCTCCCGCCAAATACGTACAGGTGATTGTCCCAGACATAAGCGGACTCGCCACCCAAGGCCAGATAGGGCTGATCGCTCAATGTCTGCGTCCAATTCGTGCCGTCCTCCGAACTCCACACGTCGGACATCTGGTTCGGACGTTGGTACCCGCCGACAATGTAAATCCGGTTTTTGAATACCGCCGTCGCGTAGGACCATCGTGGAGCCCACGGGGCCTTGACCATGTCCTGCCGCCACTCAACCCCATTGGCGGACGACCAGATATCGTCCGCAGTCAAATTGTCAAGCGGTGGTGCACCGGGAAAGAACCAGATTCTCCCCCCGAACGCCGCAGAGCCGAAAGAGGTACGGCGGGAGTAGGGGGCCGAGGCGAGTAAACGCTGCCAATCGGTCCCATCGGTGCAAGTCCAAATCTCCTTCACATCGCCTTCGAACCCACCCACAGAGACAATATGGTCATTGAAGAGTAGGTATTCGGCTCCTCCCATACGACCCATCGGCGAATCGTCTCCCACTTTGGTCCATGTCGCCAAAGGAGTTGAAGTAGCCCAAAATCCTGCTGAGTGCATTGTCATATAGGTACCGTCAATTTTTACAAATCCTTGCGATTCCGCCGCTTGCGGCGGAACCTCCCCGACCAAGGACCACGCTTCGCCATCGATGCTCTGGCGTACTTTCGAGTCGAACCCAATGGCCCAAAGCTGAGCACCGTCCACCAAAACGACGGAACGGCTTTCCAGCGGCTGCCCAAAAGTAACCTGGTTCCATATCGACCCTAGTTCCGCGGCCCGGCACGGCAACACACACCACTCGACAAGCAAGAACAGCCATGCGAATGCAAGGGAGATCTGCTCAAGGCGTGGGCGCGGTACGTAATGCTTTAAGCACTCCATTAAAATAAGCTCCTTGCTTTCGATCCTGATTTTCGTCATACAAATCCGCATTAATGGTCTGGGAAAAGTAATCTCCAAATTCGGGGTTTTCGTCCGAAGGTGGTTCTTCCGCACAGTCCAAGCAACTGCGATCAGGGGGATGGAGAAGATCGGGGTAGTAATTCAGTTGATGCTGGAACGCGTACCAACAATACTTGTCGGACAGTCCCCAGACCGTCACATTCATTTCAAGCGCCTGAGCTACCTCGAAAATCTCAAAATACATCCTTTCTTGAATACACGTGCGGGCTTCCACGCTCAGATCCCGCCACCAGTCGGGCAGGTAGCACCAGTCATGGTTGTCGGGATTGCTGCAATCGATGTCCAGTTCTGTAATTTCAACCTCGAGTCCCAATGCCCTCAACCGCAATACATTTTCCACCATGCCCTCCAGCCAGGGATAGAACCAGGGCAACGCATCCTCCAAATCCGCTGGAGTAATGCTCCCGCAATCATCCCAATTCCCCGTCAAAGGTTGACAAGATGCCCACTTGTCGTTACTGCTCGCGTCATTAAAAGGCCGGAATTTCCACGGTTCCAAGTGGCACTGTAGCCCGACCCCGTCAACGATGGGTCTTGTCGGAGGACCTTCATCGAAGGGACCTTCATACAATAAGAGCGCCTTTAAGAACTCATACAGCCTCGCGGTTTTTTTTGAATACATGATGCCATGCGAGGTAGCCGGAGCCTCTACATAATCGTACGTTGGGGTTACTTTGTTTTCCTCTACCGAGTAAATGGAGTCAACAAAATAGTCATTGTAGAAGAGATAGGTATCAGGCATATACAAACGCGCATACCAAAACGCTCGTTTTACTGTCTCAAAACCAAATTCCGGATCATCCGCATACCCAAGGTCCCCCTCCCGTGCATCATCGTCTGGATCGAACGACGATGTTAGCGGCTCGCCCTCAATGATGGAATCGAAGGGTTCTGGCAGTAGCTCTTCATCACTGCTCCAATTTCCATCGGTCACGTACTCGTTAAGTGGATCCATGGCCCGAACAACGTCATCCCAATGCTCCGCCTGCCAAGCTGCAATCTCCTCCATGTGTAGTGCAATTTCTGTCCTTCGATTCACCTGCGACAGCGTTTTAAACCCCACCGGCAAGTGCTGGTGCCACAAAAGATGCTGAAGCATGACCTTTTGTCCGTGTTCATTGGCATACTGAACGGTTGCATCTGTAGACTCCAAGGCTAAAGCTCCCTTATCTTCTGGGTCAGGCAACGCTTTCCAATTTGGCCGCATCATCTCCCAAGTAGAGCCGTTGCTGGTAGTCATCGAATTACATTCCGCGGCATCATTCCGGCAGTATTTCTCGTCTTGACAATAAGCATCGCCGAACCAGGTGCCCGTCGGGTCCAGAGTCCTCGTGGAATTGTAGGGGCCAAAGTGACCATCACCTTCCGTATCATTCTCGTTCGTGTCGTGAACGACAAAGGTGTTGTAAAACCACGTTTTGTATTTTATTTCCCCGTCGGGGTGATCGGACGTACTTCCACCCACCGCTGTCCCAAAATAATGTGGTTCGCCTTCACTGATTGGATTATAGTATTCCAAACTCCGAATTCCGTTGCAGATCGAGTCTCCCGCCGCAAAACCATCGAAGCTTCCATCGTCGGTATGATAGTGCCCCGCACGGTACAATTGGGCCACGCGATCATATTCCAACTGCGAAATGCTCCAATCTTCGTCGTAGTCGGCATTGTGATACACGCCGCAACTAATGTCCGTCCCGCCAGGCACAAAGCCATCCTCGGTGAATACCGGATCGACGGCACATCCATAGTCACCGGAAACGTCCCCGGTGAGATCCATTAGATCATGTACCCGCGAGAGTTCCGCATCGGAGATCTGCCAATTGAAGTCAGTATCGGCGGTATGGAAGCGAACGATGGGGCAGCCGCCCTCCGGCCATTCCGTACCGTCCTGCTGGTCTACGGGCGTGAACACTTGAGCCCCCGTGAAGGAAACCGGGAGTTCGATGCTGGCTTCGCTTGGGCCTGGTCCCCCAAAGGAAACTTGAAAGTACTCTGGAGCTGAATTGGAATAGATATCCGAACTCAGCACCGTGATTTGTGCTCCAATGTACTGCGTGCCACACGCGCCTTCCGGGACCGCCACCATGACCACCAAATCCAGCGTCTCCGGCGCGGACAGGGCTTCGGGAACTTCAGCGTAGGTGAAGTCGAGCTGGCCGGTCTTGTTCACGGAGGGGACGAAATCAGGAAAAGTATCCTGCTCCGCATCGCCGATGGAGACAGCGCCCTCACCCTCGTAGCACATCCCGTAGAGCGGGCTTTGGGGCTCGCCTTCAACATCCGGCGAGCAATAGAAGCGCCACCCTTCTGGCACACTTATTGTTATTCCAACGGCGTCGATGGGGACTGCACTGATGGTGGAACCATCCAGCGTTAGGTGAATCCGAAGTAACGAACCCGCTCGGTATTCCCGGCTGTCTAAGTTGATTTTTTGCGGCAATGGATCTGGGAAACCAAACCCGTCTTCGGTACCATCACGGCGTTGGTACACTTTACAGTTGTAGAATTGAATCCCCCTGAGGAGCTCACTTAAATCAATAGTCCAATCTTGAGGATCATAGTCGGAATCGTGTGGTATGCAGGAATGATCGCCCCCCAGCCCTAATTCATAACCATCCTCTGTTTGTTGATCGCAGTGGATGCCTCCCCCCTCACTAAGAAATTGTATCAATCGCAAGAGCTCTGAGAGCGACACTCTAAAGTCGCCATCAATGTCCGCGCTATGTGGTGCTGGGCACAAATATACCATTCCAAAGATGGGGAATCCTTGGCTCTCACCCTCGCCTTCCCCCTCACAAGCGGTAGGTGTCCCGTCGAACTGTTCGATATCTTCCGTGTCGGTCAGGGCGAAATAAATGGTTTCGTAATAGGACAGGGCTTCCATTTCGGTGTTGGTGAAGGAGCGGCAAATTTCCGCGCTTTGGGCCGCGGCGCCGAGGCTCACGATGACATCGCCGCCGGGCATGGTGGAGCCGTCGCGCATTTCCAGGACGAGCGCATCGAGCGAGTCGTGTGTAATGGTGAAGAGGAATGACGTGGTCTCTTCGTTTTGATAGACTTCGAAGGCGCCGGTCGCGCTCCCTTCTGCGCCGGTAAAATCAATTTCGCAAGCGTATACAAGTAGTGCGTCCTCGGGTGGGCATTCGTCTTCCGTTGCCGTAATGGGCAGTTGAAACGTCCCCTCGAAATTCTCTGAAGTCGTATTGCCCGGTTCATTGGCAAATTCGTCGACGGGGCAATCTTCCCCCTCACCCTCGCCTTCTTCTTCGCCCTCGCCCTCGCCGGGCGGGAGGATTTCGGGTAGATGCGTAACAAAGCGGACGCGGTGAATGGGACTGTAGAAGGAGGAATTCGGATCGATTTCGCCTTCGCCTTCACCCTCTGGCTCCGCCTCTCCCTCGCCTTCTGGCTCGCCTTCCGGCAGGGCTTTGCGGTAGAGCATCTGGTAACTTATGCGGCGCGCCCCAAGCGGGCTCGACTCGGGCTCGCCCGCCGGGAGCAAGTGGAGCGTAAGGTCGTACGGAAATGGGGGTGGTACTATCCAGCCGAAGTCTAGGCGACCGGTATCGCCATTCGTTGGCAGTACGGATGGATCCGGCTCACCTTCTCCCTCGCCATCGCCGGCCTCGGCGGAAAGGAAACTCCAGCCGTAGGGAAGCCGGACATAGAGCCCGAAGGCGGATAGATCCACGCCCGGATCTTCGAGGCGCAGGGTCCAGGACACGGGACAACTTGTTTTATAGATCGCCGGCTCAAAAAATTCTTCAATGTCCGTGCATGCGATTTGTCCGCCGTAAGCCCCTTCGGGAATCGTCTCGGTGGTGACGTGGAGGTATGCGCCCAGACTCCCCGTTGGCATGCTACACATGTCCCAAAAATGATCGAATTCTTCGCCGATGACCTGCCATTCGACGAGCGGATCCTCGTTTTCTTCCGCGAAATCCTGCACCCATGTGGGACCATCCGTTTGGCTGAGATCGAGATGCACGTAGGTACTCCCGCCATGGGGCCACATGGCGAACATGAAGTTACCTGGGACGACCCCCTCTGCAGGCGAAGTGAGCCAATCCGGGTCCAACTCGAATGCACAGGACATTACAAATCCGATGTTTTGGGGACAGTCCGGTATCCCTTCCAGCGTTAGTGGCGATCCGCCTACGTCGTCGTAAAGTAGCGCCACCGACTCCAGGCCGCCGGGGCCCCAGATCTTCGCGAGTTCGCCGCGACTCAATGGATAAAGAAAGTCCTCCGGATCCGGGTTTTCCACGACCACACTCGGCGTGCCCCCGTGTCCGCGCAATTCAAACGCGGCCGGTGCTTCCTCGCCAATCGCCAGTCCGTGTCCGCCCCAAAAGACGTCCATGGTAGCGGGGTTGTAATAAAAGAAGATGCTTTGCTCGGGGCCTCCGGATACCCCTAATTCACTCAGGGAGATCTCGCAAAACGTACCCGTGCTTAATCCAATAATGCCGGCTATCCCGTATACATTCTCGTCCGTGTATTCCTCCTCGCCCTCGTATACCTCGCCATTTGCCAGGCCGATATCGACTAACAACGAAAACGAATCCAATTCGTTTTCAGTGAAGGTATGGTCGAAGGGGCTGTCAATATCGTCCAATACCCGCCGTTCAGGGCTAAATGGGCTGGAGAGAAAGACATGTTGCAGGTTGTCCTCGGTCTCGTGTTCGATGTGCAGCGCGACTTCCATCGGCATCGGATCGCCTTCGAAGAAGCGGAACGCGAAATAACCCTCTGCAACCTCCGGATCGTCGCAATCGGTCTGGCCCGCGGGATAGCTCCGGAACGCCAGGGGCAATTGAAGTTCCAGTACCTGCACGGTGTCGGAGGAGAAGGCCGCGCCGATTCCAAGTGCTTCATTCCGAAAGACTTCCTGGGCCGGGATCGTGCGGTTCCGCTGAATGAACCGATGGGGCACCGCCGGTTTGGCCGGACTAGACGCCTTGGCTCCGGATTGCCCGGAAAGGAACACGGCGCCCCCGCCAAAACCGGGACCCGACTCCGCGACAATGGATTCGGCTTCTTCACGCGCCGCCGTCACCAGATCGGCGAGCGTTTGGGGCTGCTGCGCGGCGATAATGTCGGAAACGTGTTCCTCGGCCCAGGCCCGCGCTTCGACCTCGGCCCAGGCGGGGACTCGGTTCTTTTTCAGGAATTGGTTCACGACGGCCTGCTCTTCCGTCGTCAAGGAGACGTGCATTCCTTCGCCTTCCGGTTCGCCGGGTCCGGGTGGGGCCTCTTCCACGGTGAAAAGATGCCCTGCGAGGCTGTCTTCCAGGCCGGGTACCTCAGCGGAGGGGGATTCCGCCTCGCTTTCGGTTGGCTCGTCCGCCGAAGCATCGCGTAGAGCGGCCAGGATTGTGAATGTGGCAACAATCAAGCCAGCCACGACCAAAGACGGAAGTAACGAACGTCGTAAGAGAGCAGCACTGTAGTCCACCGTCTATTCTCCCCGAAGTTGAGAATCCACCCTGTTGATGTACTACTACCGGAGGATTTCAAGAATACGCGCAATTGTTCCAAAAGTAAACACAATTCTTTGGCGACCCAAAATTCAATAAATTCACTCGCCGGGCTGATTCAATCGGCACGGTGCCCAAGACGATTCAGTCACCGGCAGAGTCCGCCAACAGCCCGATTCCCGCCTCCTCGCGGCCAGAGTGCAATGACCGGTGGCAAGTTAATAGAGAGATGCGCTCGCGCTTTGATTCCGCGCGGCGGCACCCTCCCGCAATCGTGTTTCGTCTCCAGTGCCCTCCGGTAGCCCCTTGGCGAAGGAGGGGGGCCGATGGCAAGGCTTTGGGACACCGGGACGAAAAACGAGTGCAAGAACAACCCGCTACCGGTGTGTCTAGACGGAGACCTCAGAACGTGAAAAGTGCGAACAGCAGCGTTCCATTTCGGAACGAAACCGTGTCAAAAACGCGCGTTTTTTGAAGAGAAGGTCTTTTTTTCGGTTCAGGCGATCACTCAATGCACCTTTCTTGCGAAGTTGCGACTCTGTTCCCCACCCGTTTTTCACGGGAATGACGGAGGGGGCGAGAAAAGGTTAGGAAGGAGGAAAACAAGTGCCGGAATCAGCCTGGGTTCCCGTTTATCACGGGAATGACGGAGGGGGGGCGGGAAAGGCTAGGAGGGAGGAAAACAAGTGCCGGAATCAGCCTGGGTTCCCGTTTTTTCACGGGAATGACGGAGGGGAGGGAAACGGCGAGCGGGTTCCCGCTGCGACATACGCATGGCGCGGGATCCATGCAAAGACCCGCGTCTTTCATTTATACTTTACACTTTCGAGCGATTTTGCGGAATTTCGAGGGAGAAAGGGAGCGGCATGCCTTTAGGAGTCGGTGTCATTGGGGCCGGGACGGTGGGGGGAGGGGTCATCCAGACCCTCTTGTCGAACGGCCCGACCATCCGGGACAAGGCGGGGGTGGAGGTGGTGCTGCGCCATGTGGCCGACCTGAATACCGCCCTCTACGAGCCCTACGACCTGACCGGCGTGACCATCAGCAAGGACGCCGCTGCGCTGATCGACGACCCGCTGGTGGATGTCGTCTGCGAGCTGATCGGCGGGGTGGAGCCGGCCAAGCGTTTCATACTCCGGGCCCTCGAGGCGAAAAAACACGTCGTCACCGCGAACAAAATGCTCCTCGCGAAGCACGGCGTTGAACTCACGGAAGCGGCGATTCGGAACGGCGTCGAACTGCGCTATGAGGCCGCGGTCGCCGGCACGATCCCCATCATCAAGGCCATCCGGGAATCCCTCGCCTCGAACCACATCAAGGCGATTTACGGCATCCTGAACGGGACTTGCAACTACATCCTGTCGCGGATGACCTTCGAGGGGCTCGATTACGCGCCGGTCCTCCAGATCGCCCAGGAAAAGGGCTTCGCGGAGACTCCGCCGGACCTCGATGTCCTCGGCCATGACACCGCGCACAAGTGCCAGATCCTGGCCTCGCTTGCCTATTGCACCAAGGTCGATCTGGAGAAGATTTACGTCGAGGGCATCACGAAAATCACGAACCTCGACGTCGCCTACGCGCGCGAGATGGGCCGGGTGATCAAGCTGCTGGCGGTCATCAAGAAATCCGACGGCGAGATCGAGGCGCGGGTCCACCCGACCCTCGTGCCGGAGAACCACCTGCTGGCCTCAGTGCGTTACGAGTTTAACGGTGTCTTCGTCGAGGCGGATATCGCCGATGCCACGCTCTACTATGGCCGGGGCGCGGGCCGCCTGCCGACGGCCAGCGCGGTGGTCAGCGATCTCGTGGATATCGCGAAGAACCAGGGCAAGCCGGCCCCGCCGCCTTTCCGCTACACCCACGCGATCGAGATTCGCGACATCGGGCTGCTGGAGGGGCGCTATTACCTGCGTCTGACCACCGCGGATCATCCCGGCGTGCTCGGCCGCGTTGCCACCATCCTCGGCAACCACGGCGTCGGCATCGCGTCGGTGATTCAGAAAGAAGCAAGCGAGCACGCCCCCGCGCACATCGTGATGATGACGGATTCTACCGTGGAATCGAGCATCATGGCGGCGCTGGCCGAGATTGACGCCCTGGAAGATACCCTGGAACCCACGCACGTCTTGCGCGTGCTGTAACGACATCGAACGGAAGAAGAGAGTACAGCGAATGCGGAACGTCGGATTGATTGAACGGTATCGGAAGTACCTGCCGGTGACCCCGAGCACACGGGTGATCACCTTGTGTGAAGGCAACACGCCTCTGGTACCCGCGGAGAACCTGAGCAAGGCCATCCACCCGCGCCTCGAGATCCACCTGAAATACGAGGGCCTGAACCCGACGGGATCCTTCAAGGATCGCGGCATGACCATGGCCATCACCAAGGCCGTGGAGGAGGGCTTCAAGGCCGTCATGTGCGCCTCCACGGGCAACACCTCCGCTTCGGCGGCGGCCTACGCGGCCCGCGCGGGCATCCGCTGCGCGGTACTCATCCCGGAGGGCAAGATCGCGCTGGGCAAGCTCTCGCAGGCGATGATCCACGGCGCGAAGGTCGTGCAGATTCGGGGCAACTTCGACGACGCCCTCAAACTGGTGATGGACATCTGCAAGGAACACCCGATCGCGCTGGTGAATTCGGTCAATCCCTACCGTCTCCAGGGCCAGAAAACCGGCGCGTTCGAGGTCATCGACGATTTTGACGGCATCGCGCCGGACTTCCATTCGCTGCCGGTGGGGAATGCGGGCAATATCTCGGCCTATTGGATGGGCTACAAGGAATACCAGAAGGAAGGCAAGTGCGCTGCGTTGCCGCGCATGCTGGGTTTCCAGGCCTCCGGCGCCGCGCCCATCGTCCTTGGTCATCCCGTCGAGAACCCGCAGACCTACGCGACCGCGATCCGCATCGGCAATCCCGCCAGTTGGAAGCTGGCCGAAGCGGCGCGCGACGAGTCCGAAGGGTTGATTGGCATGGTGACCGATCGCCAGATCAAGGAGGCCTACAAGCTCCTGGCGGCCAGTGAGGGTATCTTCTGCGAGCCGGCCTCCGCGGCCAGCATCGCCGGGCTCATCAAGCTGGCGAAGAACGGCTACTTTGACGACAAGGAACCGCAGTTCGGCTCGCGCCTGCGCGTCGTTTGCGTGCTCACCGGCCACGGCCTGAAGGATCCTGACAACGCCATCGCCGCCGCCGAAGAGCCCATGACCGTCGATCCCGTGGAAGAGGAAATCCTTCGTGCGGTCAACCTGGCCGAGCCGGCGGGTGTTGCCTGAGCCATGGCGGAATACGGACTTATCTTCGACATGGACGGTGTGCTTGGCGACACGGAGCCCCCGTGCGCCGAAGCGGGCATCATCACCTTTCGCGATCTCTACGGCACGGAGGTCAAGGTGGAGGACTTCGCGCCTTTCATCGGCACCGGCGCCGTGCGCTACCTGGAGGGGCCCGCGGAGAAACTTGGAATCAAGATCAACACGGCCCATGCGGTGGCCTATGCCACGGAGCGGTTCATAGAATTGCTCCAGGATGCCGAGGATATCTCCTTCCCCGGCATCCACACACTGATCGACATGGTGGCCGGGGAGGAGGAATGGAAGTTGGCGATCGCCACCTCCAGCCCGGAAAACAAGGCGCGGCCCACGCTCGCTGCCGCGCGCATTGATCTCGAGAAATTCCAGGCCTTTATCAACGGCGACATGGTGGAGAAGAAAAAGCCCCATCCGGAAATCTACCTCACCGCCGCACAGGCGCTCGGATTTCCTCCCACGGCGTGCATTGTCGTGGAAGACGCCGTGGAAGGCATCAAGGCCGCCAAGGCCGCGGGTATGTTCTGTATCGGTGTTACGAATTCCTTTCCCGCGGAACACTTGCGCGAAGCGGACCTGGTCGTGGACTCCGCGACCCACATAACGATGGACGTGCTTCAGAGCCTGCTTCCAGCTTGAGCGGGCCGTTCCATTTGTGAACAATAGAGCCATGTCACCTGAACGGCCTACTCTTGGGGAGTCGACGTCAGGCGGGGAAGGTCGGGAGGGGGACGAGCCGGTTCCTGTACTGAGTACGCTTTCGCGTGAAATAACGCGGACGCTGACGCGGCGTATTGTCGACGACGTTTACCCTGCCGGCAGCAAGCTGCCCACCGAACGCGAGCTGTCCACCGAGTTTGGTGTCACGCGCCACGTGGTGCGCGAGGCCCTCAAGCGCCTGGAGGCACTCAACCTCGTTGCCATCCGCCAGGGCTCCGGCATTGTCGTGCAGGACCTCGACATGGCCGGGGGCATGGAAATTACGCGCCTGCTCCTCAAGCGGGAGGACAACACGGTCGACCGGGGTTTCCTCAACGACCTGCTCGACTTCCGCGAGCAGATTGGCCAGACAATCGTTCGCTTGGCCGCCGAGAACAGGACTGACGAAGAACTCGCGCGTATGAAGGAGCTTTTGGCGGAACGCCGGCTTGCCTTTCACGACCAGAAAAAGCTGAACGACATCAATTCCGAATTGCTCCAGCTTTTCGCCCAGGCCACGCACAACCGCGTCTACCAGATGGTATTGAACACCCTTATCCGCCTGCTGTTTGAACTGCGCGCCAAGTATTCAATTCCCACGGAACTGATCCTTCAGGTGCAACGCGTCCTCGAACAAATCGTCAGCGCCATCGAACAGCGCGACGGCGAGGTCGCGGGCCTGTTGGCGGGGCGTCACGCGATTCTGATGCGGAAGCAACTCGAGCACCTCGCGCGCGCGGAAGACACCGAGACGCCGCCTTCGCAACCGTGATTACTGCGAAATGCGGTAACAGTGTCCCCAATCTGTGAATAAATTTTCCTCCCCGGCTGTCTACTTAGTTGAGTGCGTGAAGAGAGCGCACGACTTGCTTCTGAACAAGAAGGAATTTACAGCCATGACCATTTCGAAATCTGTGTATCACACCCTGTTCGGGTCGGCGTTGTTACTGGCGCCTATCCTGGGGTCCGGTTGCGAAACCTCCACGGGCCGCGGTGCGGCGGGCGGTGGCGCGGTAGGCGCGGTGCTGGGCGGCGTTATTGGACACAATAGCGGCGGCCACACGGCCGAAGGCGCTGCGATCGGCGGCGCTATCGGCGCGGCCACGGGCGCGGTTGCCGGGCATGAAGTCGACAAGCAACGCGAGGAACGGTATCGCCGGGAACACCGCTACGAAAACGGTAAGAAAGTGTACGGGCATTACGAGAACCGCGTCGTGCGCGGCTCCAACGGCGAACAGTACGAAGAGCGCGTATGGGTGCCGGAATCCCGCTAGGGGTTTAGCGCCAGATTCGCTGGATGCGAGCTTCAAAACCCGTCAGGCGGAACTCGCCGGTGCAGGTGAGAGAATTGGCCCAACTGAGTTGGCCGCTGAAATCCAATTGGGCTTCGGATAAATAGGCGCGCAATTCTTCGGTTGCAGCATTGAAGACAGCCTCGGCCGTATTGCGGTCGAGGCTTCTGTTTCCAGTGAGCTTGAGGTTAAAACTCAATTCGTCCCCGTGGGTCAGATCACCCAGCACTTCCACCTTCTGGACTCCGCGCCAAATCGCTACGAGACCGGCATTCGTGTCTTCGGAAGCCCATTTCCACGCCGTATCCTGGAAGGCCTGATGGAGCGCAAGCAATACGCCCGATCCATTCTCGGCCTCAAATTCGACGAGATGCCCGCCGTTGAAGGTAGGAAGCGTACCCGCACTCTTCGGCCACACCTCCAGGACCTGGGCGAGCTCTGGAAGTAGGGAAACCGTTCCTTTCGCGGTGAATTGTTGTTCGGCGACGGCGTTTAATTGTGGGCCGTTCCAGCGGATAGGTTGTAGCTCCCGTAATGCGCCCGAGGCATTGACTTCTCCTACGAAACTCCCGTTGTCGGGGATAGTGTTCACGTAGAGTGTCATGTTTAGTTTGTCGGGTGCGGCGATATCGCCAAGGAAGGTAATTTCATAGGGCAGCGCATGCACCCAGTCCACGCGGAATGCACGCGATTGCAGGGAAGAGACCTTCGGAACGACGTTGATGAAGTGGGTAATGCCCGGCGCGAGGGACGAGATGTAGCTCTGTATCATCTCCGGCTGCAAACTCAGGCGGAACTTGGTCTGTTCCGTCTGAAGGGTCTTGTGGGTCGCACGGCCGGGCTGGTAAATGATCCACACCCAGGTCGTGATGACGATGGCGGACAGCACGCCCAGGAACGTGATCAGGCGGGAGGCTTTTTGGGCGTCGAAGGGAATCCGGAATTTGCTGGGCCTGCGTTTAGCCACGCTGGCGGCCAGCTAGCGCACCGCGTTGACGCGGTATCCGGTGAGGTCGAGCGGCGTGGGTCCCGTGTAGTGCGGGCCGTGTTTCCCGGAAAAATAGAGCGTCACAATGACACTCTGCAGGCCCATTTTCAACTGCCGGAAAAATCCGCCTACGGGGCCAGTCCACGTGGAACCCGTTCCCACGAGTGTCAGAAATCCATTGAGCAAAACATCCGGAAAGAACGACAGCACGCTGAGCAGCATGTTCAAGGCGCTGCGATCTTCCTCGGGCACATGCTCCATGATGCCGTCGACGTGCACAATGACGCCGAGCTCCTTGAAGGACGGAAACTGCCCGGCGCGGGGCATCATGAAATCGCCGAGGCGCTCGAAGGCGTTGACCGCATTGTCGCTGAGGTACTTCGACACGGTGCCCATGATTTTATCCCTTCGCCGCGACTTGCGACGCCATGCGGTGCGTCAAGGCCATGATGGACAGCGCGGGGTTTACGCCGGGCGCATTCGGAAAAACAGCGCCGTCCGCGCAATAGAGTCCCGGAAAACCGAAGACTTGAAACTCAGGATCGACGACCGCGCTTGCGCCATCGGTCCCGATGCGGCAACCGCCCATGAGATGAAGGCCAAAACCGAATGGGCATTGAATGATTTCTTTCGCGCCCACGGATTGAAACATTTCTTTCACGACACGCAGGCCGTCGCGCCGGCGACGCTCGTCCTGCGCGGTCAACTTTTTGTCGATCTGCAGTCTACCGTTCTTCGTGGTTCGGAGCGTACCGGTATTGTCATCGCGCACGGCGACTTCAATGCACGCGAAATGGCGGTACTTCTGCATGAACCGATAGAGGTCGGGACCGACTTGATCGTAGAGGACGGCTACGGAAATTGGCGGCGCGAAAACGTTCTCCAGCTTGAAGCCCATCTTGCGGAAACCGGGGTCGAGGCTCTTCGCGCCTTGCAATACCCCCTTGTGCGCATCCACCGGCTCGTCAAAGACGGCGAAATTCATGAATTGCGGGTGCATCGCGAATTTCTGCCCGAGCGCGGGCAGCGACGCGCCGAATCCGGAATTCAGCATCAGGCCGGTTGACCCAAAAGCCCCTCCAGCTAGGACGATTTTCGGCGCGCTGAACTCCGCGGCAACCCCGCGCTCTTTGGCATGCAAGACATAGCCGCCGTTTCGCCGCGAGATGGTGTTTACATGTACCTGATCGCGCACCTCGAGGCCAATCGCCATCGCGCGGGGGATGGAGGTCTCCAGTGTGCTCTGCTTCGAGCCGCGGTGACAACCGCCGAGGCAACTGATGCAGTCGTTGCCCTCCTCGATCGCGCAGTCCTTCTGGCCGCGCCGCAAGGGCTTCCAGACGTGTCCGCAATTGTCCATCGCCTTGATGAAGAGCAGCGCGTTCTGGTTACGCTGCTCGTCCGGGATGGTTTGCAGGCCCATGTTTTCCTCGGCGTAGTGGTAGTGCGGGTCCATTGCCTCTTCGCTGAAGAAACCCACGCCGCTCTCGGCCTTGAAGTCGTTCCATGCGACGTCGTCGAATCGATCCATCAGCGCGGCATTGACGACCGAGCCGCCGCCCACGCACTTACCGCGCAGGAACGCCAGGGAGTAGTCCGAATTGAACTCCGCCCCGCCGCCCCAGAAGAGCCGCGGCGTGTAATCCGCCTCGCACATGGGGAAGTCGTCTTTGGTGTAGTGGCGCCCCGACTCCAGCAGGAGACATTTCGCGCCAGCCTTCTGCAGGATATAGGCGGCGATGCCCCCGGAGGATCCGGATCCAACAATGATGCAGTCGTAATTCGATTGGGTCATGAAATCGCCTTGTACTTTCTAAAGGCTCGATGGAGGGGGGGCTCACACACTCGAATCGTTCCGGCGAGAAGCGCGATCCGGAATCACAGCACCACAGAGTGGGCACTTCCCGTCGACTCGCACAATTTCGCCCGATGAAACATACTTGCGACGAACATACTTGTCCCGCCACCACCGCACGGAGGCTACGAGATTGATGTTCATGCCGGCCAGCGACTTACAATTTGGGCAACGGATTGCGTTGTCGGCGATGATTTGTCCCTGGTGTACCGCATTCATGCCGGCAGTCCTAGAGCTTGCTCGACTGGCAGACCTTTTCCAGCTTCATGCCCGTCAATACGCCCTTGACAAAGTTGACGATTCCACCGGCATAAAGCAGGTCGATCATCTTGGACATCAAGGCGTACTTTTCGGCGGTATAGGGATACCAGATCACTTCCTGTTTGCCGCTCTGCTTGTCGAACATGATGGATTTCACGTTCGAAAAGGAGTAGAGCCCGTGGGGGCCCTTGTAGCGGCCGAAGCCACTGTCCTTGGTGCCGCCGAAGGGAAGACCCGAATTGCCCTGCGTGGCGAGTACATTGTTGATGGAGACGTTGCCCGTCACGATCTGGCGAGCCACGCGGTCCGCGCGCGCCAGGTCGCCGCTCCACACGCTTGCGCTCAGGCCATACGGTGAATCGTTCGCCAATCGCACCGCTTCTTCTTCCGTCTTGAAGGGGGCAATCGTCGTAATCGGCCCGAAGCTCTCGTCGTGGTAGATATTCATGCCCGGCTTGACGTTGCTGATCAGCGTGGGGGGGAAGACATGCGATTCGTCGGACCGTGCGCCGCCGCATTCGACCTTCGCTCCCTTCGCCAGCGCGTCGCGCACCTGCGCTTCGACCTTGTGAATCTGGAAGTCCGTCGTCATGCAGCCCATGTCCGAGGTCGCGTCGGCATCCTTGCCGCGCTGCGTGAGCGGCGTCGTTATTTTCTCCGCCTTTTCCTTGAACTTTTTCACGAACTCGTCGTAAATCTTCTCGTGCACATAGATGCGTTCGACGGACGTGCACGTTTGCCCGCTGTTCGTCATCGAACCCCAGAGCGCGCCATTGAGCGTGCGCTCGATGTTCACGTCATCGAATACGATGAAGGGATCTTTACCGCCCAGTTCCAACTCCACCGGGATGAGGTATTGCGCGGCCTGCGCCATGATGGCCTTGCCCGCGCGCTCGCTGCCCGTAAAGAAGATCTTATTCGGCTTGCCGTCAATCAGCATCCGGCCGGTTTCCTTCGCGCCATACACCACCTGCACCAGGTCGCGCGGCACGCCCGCGCCGTCGAAGATGGTTTCCAAGAGGCCTTTGAGCGGTGTGTATTCGGACGGCTTGAAGACGACTGCGTTCCCCGCGATCAACGCCGTAAGAATGGGCGTCATCGACAAATTGAAGGGATAGTTCCACGGTGAAATGATCAGTACGGTACCCAGCGGCTCATAGTAGATCTTCGATGTCTTCCCCATGAGCAGGACGGGCGTCTTCACTTTCTCATCGCGCAATACCTTCTCCGCCGTCTTGCTGTACAGATCTATCAGATCGAGGGTCGGGAAGACTTCCGTCAACAGCGATTCAGTCCGCGGCTTGCCGGTCTCGTCGCCGATCCGTTGAATGATGGTGTCTTTGTTCTTCAGGATATAGGCGCGCACCTTGTCCATCACCGCCAAGCGTTCGCGTATGCTCTTTTTTGCCCAAGCCGCACCCGCTTTCGCCGCGGCTTCGTAGTATCCCTTCACGTCGCCTTCCGAGATTTCGCGGATCGTGTACAACTGCGCGCCCGTCCGCGGATTTGCCACGCGAATATCGTTCACCTCGCCGTTCACCGGCGTCGAATAGGTAGTTGCCGTTGCCATGACTCTCTCCTCCAATTGGTAGGCCCAATCCTTGACTATAGCACGCGCCCCGAAAACCTGCAATTGTAAGGTGTTAAGCAGTTTGCGTGCGTTGCAGGTCTATAAAAAGCACTGTCCGTCGCCGCGGTAGGTATTCACTTCACCGACAACTTCGCCTTTCGAGACCATCAAAAGTGTATTGAACCGTTCGCAGAGTTCGCCGGCTTTACTGTGGCGGAAGAAAACCGGGGCACCCAGGGCGAGCGCCTCGCTCCCGCTGTATTGCACGGGGGTTTGCACTTCGCCGGCCCCTTCCAGGGGCAGGAGCGCGCATCCGTGCGGCAGCACCGGTTTTGGCAGGCGGTCATTTCCGGCGGGGCCGGATGCGATGTAGCCGCCGCCGTGGCAGGTGAAAACGTTTTCGAGCGGCCGCCGCGTAATTTCCAGGGCGAATCCCGCCGCCGCCGCGTGCCGGAAATGGCTGTAATTGTCGAACAGCGTGGGGGAGTAGAAACCGGAGCCCACGGTGACCTCGGTGACCAAGTTTTCGCCAATGGTGCTTTCGACGCTTCCCGTACCGCCACCGTTCACCAGGCGCAATTCGCACCCCGCCCCGCGGAGCGCCTGAATGACCGCGGTACGGCGCGCGATGACCTCACGTTGGGAACGTGTCTTGAGGAAGCGGACAATGGCGCTCTTCAGAGCCTGTCCGGGAACGCGATCGGGTACGCCCGCAATCTGCGCCTCATAGCCCATCAGGCCTTCGAGCCGCACATGTTTCAAGTCCCGCGCGATTTTAAACAGTGCTACTGCCCGCTCGGGCGTCTGCACCGGCGAACGCCGCACGCCAAAATGGATGCCGGGAAAATCGGAGGACATGTCGAGATCGATACACAGGGGCACGACGCAATCGTGACGTTCGCCCACACCGTTCAAAAACTCAACATGCTCGTCGCAATCCACCATGAGCGTGATGCTCTTGCCCGACTTTAACGCCTCGCAGAAGGGCGCATGCTCCGCCTCGCTCCAGACGGGATAAGCGACAAGGATCTTGTCCAGTCCATTCGCGACGAGATACAAGGCCTCGCGCAGACTGTAAGCCATGAACGAGTGAAACTGCGGCGAGGCCGCCTGGATGCGCTTCAACAGCGACACGCAACGCACCGACTTCGTCGCCACGCAAATAGGCCGGTGTTGCGCCCGCGCGCGGATGGCCTCGGTGTTTTGGTCAAACTTGTCGAGGTCGATCCATGCAAAAGGCTTCAAGCGTCCGCGGAAGGCCTCTTTATAGTACCGGTATTCATTGTCCATCGGCGAGAAGCATCCTCACGGCCCCCAGCTTCAGGGCTGCATCAATTGCTCGACCCAGTTTGGCGAGGACTTCTGGTATTCCTCGTTGTATTCATTCATCCAATCGCGCATCCACGCCGTCACGCCGTGGAACGTGAATGTTCCCACGATGCTATCGCCACTGCGTACAAAATCGCCCGACATCGCCAGTTTCGCCTCCTGCAGCACCTTCTTCATTTCAGCCGGTGCATTGCCCAGCCCCGCCATAAGAAACATGGCGCACACCTCGTCTTTCGCCGCAATTCGCGTGGTGACGTTCAAATCGCCGGAGGGAGAAAAATCAATTGCGCCCCATGCCATCTTCACGAAGCGCAAACCCTTGATAATCCGCACCTGCGACAACAACGACATTGCGATTGGGTCGCCGGTGTCCCTACTCTCTTCGCCACCTTCTCCGCCGTACTGGGCAATTGCCGTGGCCGCCAACGCGCCATCGCCATTTCGATTGTCAAAATAAAACTCAACGAAATGCGATTTTTCGAGCGCTGGCGCGGCGCCTTCCAAGGGGGCGGGCCACGCCTCCGCGCGCAAAGGGCCGGCCTCCTTCGGTAGGTTCACGTCCCCGAAGATGGAAAACACCCCGCTCTCCTCCCCTTCGACGTTCATCGCCGTAATCTTGAAGCCGCGGCCTTCCAATTCCGGGCGCAACGCCGTGGCATAGTTCTTCAGGAAGGCCGCGCCGCGCGGCATGCTCAGTGCCCCGGCAATCTCCGCCCCGGCGCCCCCCGGCGGGATCGATACCACCACGGTGCCTTCGTAGGGGCGAAACATTCGGAAGATGCCGCCATTGTAGGTGCTAGCGCCTGCCGCATCGAGCATAGCCGGCGTAAACGCGGTCGGTGCGTCGGGAGCAATTCGCAGCAGCAACGCGGGCTCGCCGCCGAGGTGGGCCACCGTGTCGGTCCGGGGCGCCGCGGCAAACCGGCCAAACTTAAGCGAGTAATACAACGTCCCAAATACCACAAGAAGGATCACCACGACCAGCCCAAAACACCCGCCGAGACAACCCAGGACCTTGGTATCGCTCGAACGTTTCGGAGTTGCTGTCATATCGCGAGGCGCCCTTGTCGCATAAACCGTTCGCGTAAACTGCTCACGTAAGAATTGGGGGGCATCCTAACACGCGAATTCACGACGGCGCGAACGCCCACCATGCATCGCTCCGCACAAAAACAAATCGCCCCGGCGGTCTTTCCGCCGGGGCGTTGAGTCGTCAATCTCAGAAGAATCAGCTGGTCGCCAGCACAGGCTCGACTATCTTACGTACTTCGCCTTTTGCCAACACTTCGTTGTTGCGATCAAAGACAACGTACTTCTCGCTGCCTTGCTCGCGTGCCTCGTCTTCAACACAGGCTTCCAGCGCTTGACGCCAACCCTGCATGCCCTCCATCTTCCAGAAACGGAATTCCTGGGGGGTCACAGTGTAGCGCCAGATCTTCGACTTGGCCATAGTTCGTCTCCCTCTGGTGTGAACACGAAACGCCAGTCCGCCCAAGTTTTCCCAGATCCGCTACTGGTGAAAATAGACTAGCGAGCCGGAATCGTAGCATAAACGGTCATGAATCGTCAATTGGTTGACAGACGCTTCCTGCGGTCCGTGCCGTCGACACAGCGTTTAGTTCTATAGATGCTATAAATGCCGGAAGTTGCTTGCATTAAACTCACTTTTAGGCCTCGAACACACTGTTAATCTTGCCATTCTTGGTCGGGATTCTAAGATCTGCAACCGCAAGGCACTGACTCGAAATTGCAGGACTTGGCATGCTTCACGTACGCTCTTTCCCCATGAGTCACCCCCCTAAATCCAGCCGGCTCGCCGGCTTTCTCGCGCGTTGGTTATTTCGGCTCTGCATGCTTTTCCTGATTCTCGTCGGGCTCGGTCTTCTCTTCCTTTTCCGCCACGCGATCTATGATCGCTACATACTTTTCCCACGCCAGGCCGCGGCGTGGGAGTCCCTGCGATTTCAGCGACAGGAAGTGACGCTCGACGATGGCTACTTCGACGTGCGCGGCGTCTGCCATAGTCATTCCAAGTTCTCGCACGACTCCGAGATGCCCTTCGAGAAGATACTCGAGGCCGCGAAGAAGGCGAACATCAAATTTCTCTTCATGAGCGACCACGTCATTAACACCAAGGCCGATTTCTCCTGGCAATGGCGTGGTGAGCACGACGGCGTCTTCTTTTTCCCCGGCTTCGAAATGGGCGGAGGTTTCCTGGTGTGGAACCTGCCTTCCGACACCGTGCTCAGCGATACCCTGGACAAGCGGCTTCTCGGAAAGATGATCGAGGAGAAGGGCGGCATGGTCTTCTTCGCCCACAGCGAGAACACGAAATGGCTGTGGGACCTGCCTCAACTCCGCGGTATGGAGATTTACAACATCCATACCGATTTCCTCGATGAAAAACTCCCGAGCGTCCTGCCCGACATGATGCTCAACACCAACAAATATCCCGACCAGACGCTGCGTGTCATCTACGATCGCCACGACGACATCCTCGCGCGCTGGGACGAAATGAACAAGACGCGCAAGATCGTGGGGATGTGCTCCGTCGACGCGCACAAGAACGTCGGGGTCCGCCTCGTCTGTACCGAGGATGATCGCCTCGTCGTCCGAGATACCAGCCCCAGCCTGGACAATTCCAAGGACGTCAACTGGCTGCCGCGTTTTCTCGTACGGTGGGCCTTTGGCCCCATCGAACCCGGCAAGACGCTCTTCCAGAAAGACTTCGACCCCTACGAGCGCAGCCTTCGCTACGACAACAATCACCTGCTCGTGAAGGAAGTCAACGAGGCCACGCTGGTGGACGCGCTCCGCGAAGGCCGCAATTTTGTCGCCTTCGACATGATCGCGGATGCGACCGGCTTCACCTTCCTGGCCGAAGCCGGCGGCCGAAAGGCAATTCCCGGCGAGGCGATCCCCTATGCCGATGGCGCCACCCTGCGCGTCGCCTCCCCCTTGCCCGGTCGAGCGACCCTTTGGCGCGACGGGGAAATGATGCGCTCCAAAGAGGGCCGCACGATGGAATTCGACGCGAATAAGCCCGGCAAATACCGCGTCGAATTCGACGTCAGCATTTTAGACGAGTGGACCGCCTGGGTATACACCAACCCCATCAACCTCTACGCGGAAACCCCGCCGGTTCCCTTGCCAGAGCCCGCGACAGCTACAGCCACTACAAATTGACCCGTCAACCGCGGATTTGATATCCTATCTACCACGGGCGGTTGTGTTTGCCGGGGGCATGGACTCGTAATGTTGCGTATACCTTTGGCAAACATCGGCGAGGACGGTGTCGATATCGATGCCGTCGTCGTAGTCGACGAACTCAGGCCCGAAGGTGTCGAGGCGCTTCCGGTGGCGGAGGCGCAGGTCTCGGGCACGCTGGAAGAAGTCGGCGGTGATTTCCTGTTTCAAGGAAACATAACCGGTTCCTTCGAAAGTACCTGTGATCGCTGCCTCAAGCCCGCTGCGCTCCCCTTTGACCTGGAGGTGGCGTGGAACTTCGAGCGCGACCCGAAGGGCGCCTTTGAAGAGGCGGGCCTGAAATTCGACGAGGATGTGGATCTTTCGGACAGCGCGGTGTGCCGTCCGATTGTGGGCGACGAGATTGATCTCGGCCCGCATGTCTGGGAGGAGCTGGGGCTGGCGGTGCCGTTCAAGTTCCTGTGCCGCGAAGATTGTCCGGGCCTCTGTGCCGCGTGCGGCGCGGACCTGAACCTGGGCGACTGCGGTTGTCCTCCGGCGGAGCAGGTGGAGGGTTCGGGCGACGGTGTCCGCGCCTTTGCAGGGCTCGCGGCGCTGCTGCCGGAACTGACCGGCGAGAAGGCGGCGGAGACGAAGGCGCCAAAGGCCGGCGACAACTAGTCGAGTGAATTCCGCGACCGTTCGCGTGAAGATAACGAGGCAGGCGGTGGGCGGGGAGTGTTTCTCCCCCAGCGATGCGCTACAAAGTGATGAAGGATTCAGATCGTGCCAGTACCAAAGCGACGGACAGGTAAAGCCAAAAAGAACATGCGGCGCTCCCACCATGCGCTGACCCCCGCGAACGCGGTCGAATGCCCCACCTGCGGCGAGCCGGTGCTGCCGCACCGCGTGTGCCCCAAGTGCGGTCACTACCGTGAGCGCCTCGTCGTCAGCCGCGGCGAAGAATAAAAGTTCCTATGCCACGGACAACGTCCTCGTTGTACGTGCATGGGGCCACCAACTTTATCTGCGAAGCCCCGGCGCGTCCGGGGCTCTCGTCGTTCCGTAGTGGAGGCGCGGGGACTTGTAACCCACGCCTCTCGCGTGTCAGTCTAGCGGCCATTGTTAGACTCATGTTCGTGGTTGGGTGGGTGCCGCGCGCGGCTGAGTGGGCCGCGGGCGATTGAAAATCCCGCCGTGCTGGTGTTTTCCGTTGTAAGTACAGGGACCTCGCAATGCGGATTGCCTTGGATGGGATGGGAGCAGACGGCTCGCCCGATATCGAGATCGAGGGCGCCGTCAAGGCCAGCCTCGAGTCGGACACCGAGATCCTGATCACCGGCGACGAGGCCGTGCTCACGGAAAAGCTCGCCAAACACGCCAAAAAGGGCAATATCCAGATCGTCCACGCCTCCGAGGCGATTTCGATGCACGAGTCGCCCGTGATTGCGGTGCGCACGAAAAAAGATTCCTCGCTCATGGTCGCCATGCGCCTGGTCAAGGACGGCAAGGCCGACGCCGTCGTCAGCGCCGGCAACACCGGCGCCGTCATGGTCGCCGCGCGCACCGTCCTCGGCCCGATTCGTGGCGTCGCCCGCAGCGCCATCTGCCAGGTGCTCCCAACCCTCACCGGCCGCGTCGTCGTGCTGGATCTCGGCGCCAACGTCGACTGCTCCGCCCGGCACCTCTGTGAATTCGCCGAGATGGGCATCGCCTACTCGCACTACCTCTATAGTGTCGAGAATCCGCGCGTCGGCCTGTTGAACATCGGCGAAGAAGCCGCTAAGGGCACGCAGGTCGCCAAGGAAGCGCACCGCATCCTTTCCAACACCGCCAACATCAATTTTGTCGGCAACATCGAGCCGCGCGCCATGTACAACGGCGACGCCGACGTCGTTGTGTGCGACGGTTTCATCGGCAACGTCATCCTGAAGACCAGCGAAGCCGTCGCGGGCCTCATGGCCAAGCTCATGCGCAAGGCCATGGAAAGCTCGAACATGAACAAGCTCGGCGCCGTGCTTGCCCGCAACGCCATCAACGACCTCAAGAAGACCGTGGATCCGAACGAGCATCCCGGCGCGCCGCTGCTGGGCGTCAATGGGACCGTAATGATTCTGCATGGTTCCTCCACTTCATTGGGTATCGCGAACGGCATCCACGGCGGGCGCCTCGCGGTCGAGTCCAAGCTCAATGACCACATCCGCGAGAACATCGAGAACCTGCGCAGCAGCGAACTGGCGCTGGGCAAGGAATATGTCGATGAAGAGCCGCTGCCCGCGGAAGAGGCCGCCGGGTGAGCGCCTTTTTCCTCTTTCCCGGCCAGGGCAGCCAAAGGCCCGGTATGGGCAAGGATTTCTACGACGCCTCGCCCGAGGCCCGCGCGATCTTTGACGCCGCGGCCGCGCAAAGCCCCGATGGCTTCCTGGACCTTATTTTTTCCGGCTCGCAGGAAGACCTCAACGACACCCGCGTCGCACAGCCGGCCCTGCTCACCGTCGAAGTCGCCATTGTGAAATATATCGAGTCGCGCGGCGTGCGGCCCAGCGGTTGCGCGGGGCACAGCCTCGGCGAAATCCCCGCGCTGGTGGCGGCAGGCGCCGTCGCCTTCGAGGACGCCCTCCGCTTCACCCGCGAGCGCGCGCGGCTGATGAGCGAAAACGTCCCGGCGGGCGGCATGGCCGCTGTCATGGGCCTGGACGCCGAGGCCATCGCCGCAGCGCTGCCCACCGGCGCGCAAATCGCCAACTACAACGGCGACTCCCAGACCATCATCAGCGGATCGGCGGATGCCCTTGCGGCGGCGGAGACGGCCCTCAAAACCGCGGGCGCGAAACGGGTCATCCCCCTGAAAGTTTCCGGGCCTTTCCACTCCGAATTCATGCATCCCGCCGCCGAGGAATTCGCGAAGATCCTCGCCACCATCCCATTCCAGGCTCCCAGCATCGGCTTCATCTCCTCCGTCACCGCGACAGAAGTCTCCGATCCCGAAGAAATCCGCGCGCTGCTCTCCCGCCAACTCTGTTCCCCCGTCCGCTGGACCCAGACCTCGCAAGCGATTGGCGAAGTCCCCGCCTGGGAAATCGGCCCCGCCGCCGTCCTCAAAGGCCTCGCCAAACGCATCCCCGGCGGGCCGGAAGTCCTCGCCGTCGGGACCTTGGAAGAAACGACGGCCGCGCTGGCCTAGCCCCCTCCGTCATTCCCGAGAAATCGGGAACCCAGGCTGCTCCCATTTCCTTTCCATTTCCCACTCCCCCTCCGTCATTCCCGCGCACGCGGGAACCCAGGCTCTCCCTCCCCCCGTCAATTTCCTCCCCTCCGTCATTCCCGCGTGCGCGGGAATGACGGAAAAACACTCTGGCCCCGTGGCATAATCCAAACCCATGTCACCCACCCAGCGCGAACGCCATCCCGTCGTCTACATCATGGCCAGCCAACGCAACGGCACCCTCCTCGTCGGCGACTTCGGCTGGAGCGGCTCGGTCGACTTCAACAAGCCCGTTTACATCGAGTCCCTCAAGCGCTTCTCCCGCATCGACACCGACCTCATGCTGCCGGGCCACGGCCTCCTCTACTTCCACCAGCCCCGCCGCCGGGTCCAGCAAGCGCTGAACTCCGCGCTGATGCAGTGGCGTTGATTTCGTATACCGTGGTTGATTTTCCTAAGAAAATCCCTTTCGCTCGCAGTGCCAGGGAATAGAATCCCCTCGCTGTAAACTGGTTAAGTTTCCGAGCGGTAGGTCCTAGCTTTTCAAACCGGTGGGTCGAGGACCGCTAGAATAAGCTTAGATTGAGAACTTTGTGCAAATCCGCAATAACCCAGAAGAGAAAGATATCGCGAGAACGCCGCATAACTCAGCGTCGACTCTGATCGTTCCCAAAGATAACTCACAGACGGTAATACAACCGGATTCGACGACAACGATTTATGTATTGCCAAGTTTATTCGCTTAATCGACATCCCCGAGTTGAGCAATTCGGAGAAAACCGCAGCGGCTACCAATTTGTTGAAACGCTCTGGGGATAGTGCCTGTCGGCCATTTCGTGTTAGACGACCATTTTCCAAGATTAACCCGAGTTTAATGCAAAGCCGGATAACGCCCTGTAATGTACGTCTGCTAAACTTCGATTCGAATATGTCTTTCGCTTCGTTATATTGACGACTATAAAAGGTGACTAATTCTTGTCCCTGAATATGTGCCTCTAATTCTGCAATTGAATCAGGATTTCGGGACATACTCGAATCGAGGACAATTTGCATTTTTTTATAGAGAGAACGGTCGCCAATCATTTCCGGTCTCCGTGAACCACTCGTGGATCGAGCGTTATGCTTGAATTAAGTGCCGCAATGAGCGTTTTCCGACATTCTTCTTTAATTAACCCTGAATCTTGCGACAATACGTCCAAAACTCTACCTGGCAAGCCTGTCACTCCGTTGTCATGACAAAGGTCGGCCGCCTTTTTTAGTGTGGATTCTATACGCGCAGGGACTCGAGTCGTCCTATTGGGATCTGTCAAAAGACTTGCAACCACCTGGGTATACTGAGATAGCGGAAAAATACTGCTTGCTCGAAGTTTCAACCAATTGATTGTCTGGTCATCCCAAATCTCTGTTGATGGGCGCTTACATTTTGCAATGACGTCCCGTAGTGGATTCCCAGCCGCTCCATATACCTTTTCACGGGCGGCTTCATATGAAGCCCGATTCAATGATGATTTGCGAACGGCTTCGTCAGCGAGTACAACGAATTCATTTGCGGAAGCTCGGAAATCGGAATTGTCGCTTAGAGCTTTTACGATTTTCTCAATCGGTCGCACCATTCGTTCAAATTCGTATACGATGTCTTCACGTGTTTTCTCGGCATTTTCATGCGTTCCAAGCGCCCGGATTTCTTCGGAACTAAGTAGACGAACTGCGTTGGAAATCTCTTGTATTATTCGGCGCTCAAACGACGAAAACTTATCGAGCCAAAGCAGTGGGTCTTTCAACAGATTTTCCGGGTGGCCGTGACGCAAATGCGTTCGTGGGTCGTCCGGCTTTTCCGGCGCTCCGTCGGGATAGACGAACGCAAACCATTCTTGAGCCCCTTTTTGCCTTAGGTCATATAATAGCTGCAGTAAATGCAGATTTGATCCGTCTTTTTTGGGGATAGCCATACCGCGGCCATGTATCCCGAGCCGCTCCTGCATGGGAATTCGAAAAGTCACCACCTCGTCATCGGGACTTATTTCGGAACCAACGAGCAACAGTTTTTGTCCGTCTGTGGCTTCGTAAAGCTCCTCCCAAAGACGCGCTATGAGCGTGAGCAACTTATCAAAAGAGATCGCGGGAAGCCCGTTCTGTCGTACATTCCCGATGTTCTCTGAGCTGGAACCGAAGGTGTACCACTGATATAAAACATACTCCAAGAATTCAAAGCTTCTTACAAGAGGTTTCTTGGAACTGTTGTATGAGCTCTCTGGAGTCTCCAAAAGGCATCCCTAATTTTAGTAAGAGAGTACACCAAATTGCGTCGTGAACTCTCTTACTGCCTGTTCGATTATCTCGCCGTCAGGCTTAAAAGTTCTCTCAATACGTAATTTCCCATCAATTGCAGATACACGCTCAACTCGTGTCACCAGCTTTGCGCCATCAATGAGTATATCAAAAAGAGCGCTTACCTCGTGATCCGATACAGCAAGGCGCTCTTTGACCATTCGAAATATTTGTGGCAACGTGAGGCCGCTGGGGTAGGCTTCCTTACCTAGGGCAAACTCCCTGTGAAGTCGATACTCATCAAGCTTTATTGAAAGTAATTGCAGCATAGTGACGGCATGGCGCCTGAGAGTGTCGTCCGTAGGCGTTTCCGTATGAGGTCTTGGATTGCGACGAACACCGCGTAATCCTTTTCCCTCAGAACGAGCTTGCTGTTCAACGCTTATGATTCGCTCTGTAAGCATCGCAACATCGACATAGGGATACATAACTTGCAGATGTTCTAGCCCGTAGCCTTGTTGGCCAGGCAAATGAGATTGTTTTGGAAGGGATAATTCAAATAGATCGGACTCTCCGGCGTACATGTCTCGGAGGATCCACCTCAAAGGATAAAACGAAGCCAATAATGCTGACGAATAAAACGCTGTTTGGGGACTTTGCGTTACGTTATAGTTTGAAAACAATGAGCGGTCTGCATCTGAAGTCGGCCAAAGGGATCCTTGTACGGATTCCTGTAGAGTGGGAAGGCATAAAGGAATAATTGCAAATTCATCTGTTTGCCGCTGCACAATGCGACATTTTTTAACGATTCCTTGACAATCCGTTCCGGGAGGAAAAATGGATTCGTCTATTCTATGTGCGTCGGTGTTGTCATAATAAATTGTCAAGTTTGTCCGATTGGCTTCCGCGCTGAAAACTATTACCTCAGCGCGCCTCCGCAGACAATCTACCAATCGTGATATTGATCCTTTAAGTCTAAACCGAACTTCAATATGTTCGGTATCCAACATTAGGGAACCGGAACGCTGAAGCAAATCAACTATTTGTCCGCGAATTTCTGTGTATGCAGCTGTCGTGAGTCCGGAGTAAAAAGCACTGAATGACCAGTTTTTATTAATCTTACCCACGCCAAAGGGACTATCCTCATGCGCGGCAAACACACAAATATGCACCAACGAAGTCTGTTCAGAGTCGCCATGTACGAGGTTTAGTTCTTGAATTATTTCCGTTACATGCTTCCCAGTTCGAAGCATGTCATCGAATACCAAAATCCGCTTACCCGCTAGGCGAAGTACCTGGCTGTGGTCAAGCGATGCCGACGATATGACTTTATCCCAAGCCCAATCCAAGCGCGCATTTTCGGACTCGATGAGAGCTCGCAATATTGCTGTGCCCTTGCGCTCATGAACAATTATCATATCTGGAGCAAAGGCTGCGATTTCGCGTGAAAGAAACGTAAGTATCCTGTGCTCAATCGGCGCGTTAGCCGGCCGCCGTTTTCGGTATTCACTTCGGTGAATGTCGAGATTAATTTGAGGCTTTTTCGGATAATTGACCAGCAGGGTCGAACTCATACACGTGCTCCGCTCTTGTCGCGAGAATCAAGCAAAAATGACTTTGTCTCGTCGATTGTGTATTCCAATGTTGCGGCAAGTTCCGCCAGTCTTTCGTCCAAAGCGTCATCATCCTGAATTGACAATCGCTTCTTGAGGCGACTTCGCACTTCCGCGTCACTAATTCGTTCTAATTCGTTCCGCAACAACCGAAAGAATGAACTAGCGTCTAACGGGATCCATACTGCATTTCTACCCTTCCAAATCTCTTGTCCAAGCATGAACTCAGCCCAGTCAGAAGCGGGTGCAACAAGGTAGGTTTTTGCCGCAATCTGTTGACGCAATTCCATAAGGTTAAGGTATTCGCGATATAACGAACGAAAATCGGGATCGCTCATGGAATAACCGATGAACACAAACGCATCAGCGACATATAGAGCGTTTAGAAGCTCGTTCTTTAGGAACCGTTGGCTAGGATTAAACAGATCTTTTTCTGTGATTTGATAGGTGTCATCACGTTCCAACGTGCCATGCAGATGAATGATGGGCAAGAGTCCGTTTATTTCACATTCTCTTATTTGAGAGTAGTTTGTTTCTGTAATCGTTTTGGCGCAATCGCCAAAGGTTTTTTCTAGTAGCAAATCAAAATTTGTCGTAAAGATGCGGCTGAACAACGGTTTTCCAAACCATAGATGGAGTGTTTGAAGGGTTTTATGAGCCGCATTTAGATCGTACTGTGTCGTAACGAAATGCTTCGTAAGTAAAGCAGTTAGAAATGCTCTCTTAGTTCCTTTAATCTGTTCTACAGCTTCGGCAATGAGTTCAAGCGGATGTCGTTTCAGGAGTTCGTCAATGCGGGCGGCGGACGGAGCAGTTGTGGGATTGGCTGACAGAATACTCTCTAGAAATAGTTTACCAAGTTCGGCGCCGCATGGGACGCCGCTCTCTCGGGACATCCCTGCCCCCGCCAGTAGCTCCATTCGCCCAATACAAAGCGCATGTGCAATATCGCGCATGTGCATTTCGAATGTGCTTCGTTCACTTGCGCCCAAGAAGTCGGGAAAGCCATTTGCACTGATAGACATGAAGGTTTGCGTCTCAAAAAGATTGCATCATACCCACAAAAAAGCTGGAGTTAATCGGACATTTTAGCACGAAAAACTCAAGATCGTCAAGAGATACTTGAACTATGGGATGAGGTTCGGGATGTAGAAAATAATTGTCAAATATAATAATTATTCGTTGATGATTTCGATCCGGGCTTAGCCTCCGTCTTGTGACCCCACTCCGCACTTCATCCCGTTGGGAAGCGGCTTGGCGTGCAAGAAACAGAACGGGCCACCCTAAATTCTCTTATTTACGACATGCGAACAATGGTCAATGTGTGACCAGAGTGCAATGACCGATGGCTATAGATCGAGGAGATATGTCCCATCCATCCCGGCGACGACATCCCTCTCCAAAACCATAAAGGTCACCACAAATGTCTACTCGCTCCCCTGAAACCGCGAATATCTCGAAATACTCCCCGGAAAACCTGCCACCAGCCACGAGCAACCAGCCGCAAACAACCAATCGCATCGAATTCGCCGAAAAACACTTCCGCGATCGCCACGGAAACCCCTGGCAACTACGCGACTACCAACGCCCCTCCCTCAACTCCGACGCCCCCCGAAAAATCCACTGCGACGGCCGCGACGTTGGCAAGACCACCGAAATCGAGATCACCGCCGCCTGGTTCCTGCTCCACTGCCCCGGCCAGGAAATGCTCATCGCCACCCAGACCGAAAACCACCTCGACCCCCTGATGCACCGCATTTCCCGCCGCATCGACACCACCCCCGCCCTGCGGTCCCGTCTGGTCGAGTCCCGCCGTTCCCCCTCCTGGTTTTTCCGCTTCGACAACGGCGCCATGCTCTGGGGACGCATCGCCGGCCCCCGCGGCATCAACTTCCAGGGCATGCACGTCGACTGGCAGATCGTAGACGAAGCCCAGGAAATGACCGACACCGCCTGGGGCGAGTTGTATCAGGCCCTCAACGCCGGCGGCAATCGCTGGGTCTACGGCGTACCCAACGGTCTCCGAAACACCTTCTACCGCATGGCCCAGCCTCCTTCTCCCTCCTCTCCTCCCTCTTCCTCTGTGACCTCCGTGCCCTCTGTGGTTAAATCCCCGGACTTGGACTTCGAATACCACCACTGGGCAAGCACCCGCAACCCCGACTTCACCGAAGCCAAAAATCAGGAACTCCTCCAACTCTACGGCGGCAAAGATTCCCCCGGATACATCCACCGCGTCCTCGGCGAACACGGCGCCCCCGCCCACGCAGTCTTCAACCTCGAAGACTACCTCGCCTGCGTAGACCCCACCCTCGACTTCCTCCACCTGACCGCCCAAGGCCCCCACCCGCTCAAGCATGTCCCCTCATATTCTTCTCGTTCCCAAGATGATCTTGGGAACGCACTTGTCCCCCAAGCTGAGCTTGCCTCTTCCTCTCCCTCTTCTCCCTCTTCCTTCTCTTCCTTTGTGCCCTCCGTGTCCTCTGTGGTGAAATCCGGATCCTATTTCTTGGGCTGCGATCTCGGCTTCGCCCGCGATCCCTCCGAATTCGTCATCTACCACTCCGCCCCGCCCCATCTCATCAACACCGCCCGCATCCACCTGGCCAACGTCAACTACGCCCGCCAGGGCCAGCTCATCCAGGACCTCGACGCCGCGCACAACTTCGACAAAATCGGCATCGACGCCGGCAACAACGGCCGCGCCGTCGCCCACCAGCTCATGCAGCTCGGCCCTGAATGGTGCGACAAGATCCTCGCCATCGAGTTCGGCGGCACCACCGAAATCGCCCCCCTGCCCGACGGCACCACCCCCCGCCGCCGCACCAAAGAATTCATGACCGAGCTCCTCGTCCAACGCATGAACGAACGCACCATCATCTTTCCGCACCTGCCCGACCGTGAATCCCAATACGCCGCCCACACCTACGAAGTAGGCGCCCACGGCCAAATCCTCTACCAGAAAGGAAACGACCACCTCATCGACGCCGACCGCTGCGCCCTCCTCGCCCACTACCAACACACCAACGAAGAACCCCCCGCCCACCACCAACACAACCTGCCGCCCATCCTCTTCACCTTCAAGTTCAAAGAACCCGGAATCTGGGACCTCTAAGTGGGAAGGCTCCGAGGCCAACCGGAATCAAATCCCCCTTAATCCCCCTTTTTCTAAGGGGGAGACCGGAGCGCTCCGGTATAGGGTTTAACCCGCATTTCTCACCACGGTAAGCAGCGGATGCGTTGGAAACTGAAAAAACCAGAGTAAACCGTCTTTGCGAGGAGTCCCCGACGAAGCAATCTCTCCAATGATCCACCGCGCTGTTTTCTTCGCGCGATTTACCGGCGTCCGGCGATGACGTGAAGAAAACACCGCGTCAGAAACTCCATAGATTGCTTCGTCGTGGACTCATCGCAGAGACGGAGCTTACATTGCTGTGGATAATTCAGTTGCCGCTTGATTTGGTGAGAAATGCGGGTTAACACCTCGACTTCACACACCACATCGAAAAGGGCGCCTCTTATCTCCCCCTTAGAAAAAGGGGGATTAAGGGGGATTTGACTCCGGTCAACCCTCCGACTCATCGCCCAACGCCCAACGCCCCCCAGTAGTGCCGCGGTTGCCAACCGCGGCATCCGGGACTCCCCGAGTGCAATGACCGATGGCTATATAACAGAGGGATCCGTTTGGCAATCCGGCTACGGACAACCTCCCCAAAGAAAGGACAAACAACCCACCCCTTAAAACCAAAAATAAACCGCCCAGCAACCGCGACGGCAAAACTCTCCAAAACCAGAAAGCCACAGCCATGCCCAAAAATCGACCCCCACATCGTGAAAACTGCGAATTAAGCCCCGAAAAAACCAACAACTGACAACTAACTATCGGCGATCAGCGACATAAAGGATTCCCCCGATGTCTACCAACACCCAAACCGCAATTCCCAAACCGCAAGACCATCCCCGCGCCCCCTTCCCCGAAGAAAACCCGACCCGCGCCCACGTCCTTCTCGAATTCGAAATCTACGCCGACGACACCGAAAAGCGCCTCGCCGAAACCCACGTCGAGCGCATGTTGCAACGCTTCGACGCGGACAAGCTCCCCATCATCGATTCGTTGCAAAACCTGATCTTCTTCAATTGCGCCGCCCGCGTCCAGACCCGCCGCGTCATGCAGGCCACCCTGCCCCGTGACGACGGCCGCACGGTCACCGCCTCCCACTTCAACGCGGCCACCCGCGCCCAGCAACACGAACAGCGCACCATGGAACGCTTCGAAGACGCCTACGAAAAATACCGCGCACAACACGCGCAGTTCGAACCCGAATTTGAACAGCTCACCGAGGAAGAACGGAAAGCCAAAGCAAAAAAAGAGAGCGACAACTTTATCAACGACATGCGAATCCCAATCTTCGGCCTCCCGCTGCACCAATTCCCCCAGCGCATCGAAGCCATCACCAAATGCCTCGTCGACCTCGACAAGGAAAACAAAAGCGCCCTGGATCGCGGCAAACCCCAACCCTTCAAACTCGAAATCCCACAAACCTTTCTGCCTTCTCTCTCTGCGCCTCTGCCTCTTTGCGCCTCTGCGTTAAACTCCCCTTCTTCGTCTCTGTGCCCGTCCGACCCGTCCGACCTCTCCGACAAGCCCGATGAACGAAATTGTCAATTATCCATTGTCAATTGTCCATTGCCGTCCGCCCCAGCGCCGAAAGTCCCGCCGGCTGCCACTCCCCCCGCAAAACCGTCCCCTGTCATCGCCCCGTCAAACATCGCTTCAAAAACGCCACCATGGACAAAAGGAAAATACCCCCCGCCACGCCTGAAGTGGCCGAACGGCAGGCCGAAATAGCAGGGAAACAACCATGACGATGCAACGTACCGGGTTGGCACGCCAATCTCCGCATTGGCCGGCGTGTTCAGCCGAACCGCATCGCGACGCGGAGGGCGGGCGGGAAGCCGTGCGCTATTTCGTATTCGATGCGTTTGCACAATGCGGGCGACATCTCGTCCTCGGTCAAGGGGCGGAAGCCCACGCGTTCGTAGAAGGGGGCATTCCAGGGGACCTCGCGGAAGGTGGTCAACGTGACGATGCCATCGCCGCGCTCGCGTGCGGCGGCCAGGACGGCCCGCACCAAGGCCGTGCCGATGCCTTTGCGGCCGTAGTCCGGGAGGACGTCGAGTTCTCCGAGGTGCCAATGCGCGTCCACTATCTCCGCGAGGGCAAAGCCGACGGGGGTGCCCGAGGCGTCCCGCGCGACCCACAGGGCGCCGGCCGCATGGGCCGCCGAAAAATCCCGTGGGCCGTCCTCGTCCGTAACGAGGGCTGCGGTCAGCGGGTGCGTCGAAAACAAGTCCCAGGCCCGGCGCTCGATCTCCGGCAGCGCAGCGAGGTCTTCTTCGCGGGAGGGTGTGATCGTGAATTCCATTGGATGATCGTGTAGTGCGCGCGTGGCCGGTGATTCCATTCGATGGGCGGTTACGTTAGAATACCGCATCCCATCCGCCCTGCGCCCCGATAGTTCAGTGGATAGAACGAGAGCCTCCTAAGCTTTAGACGTGGGTTCGATTCCCGCTCGGGGCACCAGCTTGATCAAGCAGAGCGCTGCATTGCGTTGACAAATTCCCGTCCGGAGAGTGGACTGGGCAAGGGCCGATGGTCTTCTTCGTACAGCGCGATATTTTCATCGACGATGACACATAATTCGTCAAAGACCGCTCGAGCATCCGTCCCGTGGCAGCCACCGTAGAACAACTCGGGACAACTGCCGATAAAGCAGTCGTCCGTATCCGACCATTCGACGATTTTCGTGTACTTGTCACCGGGCCTCATTGTTTTGACTCCTTTATGGAAAGTCTAACCGCCTTTTCCTGATAGTGCAACGCGTCGTCGGTGTCTTTGCCCGATATTGTAATCGGACGCCGAACTTTCGGGTGAACGTAGTTCCGGTGACTGCCTTTGCCGCCGCGATTTTCAAATCCGGCCTCGCAAAGCTCCCGAATCAAATCTCGGACTTTGCGTGGCATTGGAAAGATTAATTCACGTCGCGATGGGGGAGAGGCTGTTGAGGTAGGCCGTGGCGGCGCGGTGGAGGCCGTCGGCGTCGAGGTCGTGGGCGGCGAGTTGTTCGTCGCGGGTAGCCTGTTCGCTGAAGATGTCCGGGATGCCGATGCGGTGGAGGCGGAGTTCCTGGGTGCGTCCGCTGAGGTCGAAATGCTCCAGCACCGCGGAGCCGAAACCGCCGTCCAGCGTGTTCTCTTCCACGGTGATGATGGGGCGGTCCGCGATGGAATCGAGCAGTTCGGTATCCAGCGGCTTCACATGGCGGGCATCGACCACGCCGACGGAGAGGCCCTCTTTCGCGAGACGTTCGGCCGCCTTGAGGCAGGCCGCGGCGCAGGGCCCGAGGACGACGAAGTTCGCGTCGCTGCCTTCGCGCAGGATCTCGCCGCGGGTGATGTCGCGGCCCTCGGTTGCGCCGATGTTGGGCGCCTTGCCGCGCGCGTAGCGGATCGCGACCGGCCCGGGCTGCTGGAGCGCCCAGTGGAGCAGAAGCTTGGTGTCCTGTTCGTCGCGGGGGGCACAGATCTTCAGCCCGGGCACGCAGCGCAGGAACGAGATGTCGAAAGTGCCGTTCTGGGTGGGGCTGTCTTCACCGACGAGGCCCGCGCGGTCGATGGCGAAGACGACGGGCAGTTTCTGGATCGCCACGTCGTGCAGCAATTGGTCGAAGGCGCGTTGCAGGAAGGTCGAGTAGATGGCGGCGACGGGGCGCATGCCCTGGGCCGCGAGGCCGGCGGCAAAGGTGACGGCGTGCTGTTCCGCGATGCCCACATCGTAAAAACGCTCGGGGAAGACCTGCTCGAACTTGTGCAGGCCGGTGCCGGTCGGCATCGCGGCGGTGATGCCGCAGACCCGCGCGTCCGCCTTGGCGGCCTCGATCATGCCGTCTACAAAGGCGTCGGTGAAGGTCTTCGCGGGCGTGGTGGGCATGGCCGCCTTCGCGGGCAGGGCGGTGCCTTCTTCGTCGGCCTTTTTCAGCATCTGCGGGGTGATGCCGTGGTATTTCAGCGGATCTTCTTCCGCTTCCTTGAGGCCCTTGCCCTTTTCGGTGCGGCAGTGCAGGAGGATCGGTCCATCCATTTTCTGGATGTTCCGGAGCATCTCGATCAGCAGCGGCAGGTCATGGCCGTCCACCGGTCCGAAGTAGTTGAAGCCCATCTCCTGGAAGAGCGCGCCGTGGGTGAGGAAGCCCTTCACCGACTTCTCGAGTTCCTGGATTGTCTTCGTCATGCGATCGCCGATGAGGCCCTTGACGAAGCTGCCCACGTCCTGCTTCGCGCGCTTGTACGGCGCGGCGGTGATGATGCGGTTGAAGTAGTTCGACAGGGCGCCGACGTTTTTCGAGATCGACATCTCGTTGTCGTTCACGATGACGAGCAGGTTCGAGCCGAGGTGGCCGGCGTGGAGCAGGCCCTCGAAAGCCATCCCGGCGGTCATCGCGCCATCGCCAATCAACGCGACGACGTGGTTGGACTTGCCCAGGCGGTCGCGGGCGACGGCCATGCCGAGGGCCGCGGAAATCGAGGTGGAGCTGTGGCCCGTGCCGAAGCAGTCGTACTCGCTCTCGCAAATCTTCGGGTAGCCGCTGATGCCGTCCTTCTTGCGGATGCTGGGGAAGCGATCGCGGCGTCCGGTGATCAGTTTGTGCGCGTAGCACTGGTGGCCCACGTCCCAGATGAGTTGGTCGACGCCAATATCGTACACATAGTGGAGCGCCAGCGTCAGGTCGACCACGCCGAGCGGCGACGCCAGGTGGCCGCCGTTGCGGTTGACCCCTTCGATGATCTCGGCGCGCAGTTCGTCCGCCACCGTCTCGAGTTGCTCGATGCTCAGCTTCTTGAGGTCGTCGGGGCTGTCAATGCTGTCCAACAAGGCCATGTAACGTACACCTATAGCCGGCAAGGCCGGCGACACCTATGTCCGGTCCATCCGGCGCGCTCTGCTGCGTTTACTGCGAAACACTCCACTTTCGCCCCACCGGGCAGCGGATTATAGCACCGTCGCTGGCGAGGTTGATACCTGAGGGGCCGGGCCGGGTTCCGTCTTAGGTGCAAAAAGTGCGGGTATCTGCTATAAATGACCGCGCGGAAGCGATCCGGCGCGGGGGCCGGGTTGGGGAGGGTGGAATGTCCGACGCCGACAAATATGGCCAATATGCCGATCGGATCGCCATTTTCAAGGGCCTTACTGCGGACGAGGTGGCGCAGGTCATTAAGCAAGGGCAGACCCTGCATTTCCGGCAGAACCAGACCATCTTCCACGAGGGGATGCTGGGGAGCAATCTCTTTATCGTGCTCGGCGGCGAGGTGGGTATCTACCGCAAGACGGAGCTGATAGCGCGGTGCAAGACGGGCGACGCGTTTGGGGAGATGGCGGTGTTGAATCACCGCCCGCGGACGGCGACGGCGACGGCATTGAGCGAGGCGAAATGCCTTACGCTGGACGAGCGGCAGGTGAACCAGATTCTCGCGCGCGGGGTGTCCACGAAGCTGTTGTTGAACATAATCGCGATGCTGAGCAAACGACTTGAAAACGCCAATGCCTGGATCAGCGAAGCCATACGCAAGAACAAGCTGGAGGGAGGGTTTCCTGAGTGAGTGACGAGAAATACCGCAAGTACGCGCAGAAGATCCCCATCTTCAAGGGCTTTGAGCCGGAAGACGTGGACTATATCCTTCATCACGGAAAGATCATGGATTTTCATACCGGGCAGACCATCTTTCACGAGGGGATGCTCGGCAGCAACGTGTTCATCATCCTGAGCGGGGAGGTGGGCATTTTCCGACGGAATGAATTGATTGCCAGTTGCAAGATCGGGGATGCCTTCGGCGAGATGGCCGTGCTGAACAAGCAACCCCGGACCGCAACCGCCACTGCCACCACCGACACGCGTTGCTTCACGATCGACGAGAAAGAACTCAACGAAGTGCTCAAGAAACACGTGGCGACCAAGCTGTTGCTGAACGTCATTCACGTGTTGAGCGAGCGCCTCGAGGGGGCCAACGCCTGGATCGCGGAAGCAAAAAAGACCGGCCACCGTCCCTGACGGTGGCCGGTCCATGTTGATTCGTTTGTGATTTAGACCACGTAGGTGGTTGCCGAGGTCGAGCCGCCGCGGCCGGTCCAGTTGGTATGGAAAAACTCACCCGGCTTCTTGTCCACGCGCTCGTAGGTGTGCGCGCCGAAATAGTCGCGTTGGGCCTGCAAGAGGTTCGCCGGCAGGCGTTCGCAACGGTAGCCGTCGAAATAGGCGAGTGCCGAACTCAGGGCAGGCGCGGGAATGCCCAACGTGACGGCGGTCGCGATCACGCGGCGCCAACCCGCTTCCGCCTTCTTCACCGCATCGATGAAGAAGGGATCGAGCAGCAGGTTTACCAGGTTCGGGTCTTTATCGAAAGCCGCCTTGATCTTGCTGAGGAAGGCGGAGCGGATGATGCATCCGCCGCGCCACATCAGGGCGATGCCGCCGTAATTCAAGTGCCATTTCGCCTCGGCGGCCTGGGCGCGCATGAGCTGGTAGCCCTGGGCATAGCTCACGATCTTGGAGGCGTAGAGCGCCTGCTTGAGGTCCTCGATGAGTTGCTTCTTATCGCCGGTGAATTTGGGGACGGCGCTACCGAGCACCTTCGACGCGGCGACCCGTTCGTCCTTCAGGGCCGAAAGGCAGCGCGCGAAGACCGCCTCGCTGATCAAGGTGAGGGGCTGGCCGTGGTCGAGTGCGTTGATCACGGTCCACTTGCCGGTGCCCTTCTGGCCTGCGCGATCGAGAATGAGATCGACGACCGCCTTGCCGTCCTCGTCCTTGTAGCCGAGGATGTCGCGCGTGATTTCGATGAGGTAGGAATCGAGTTCGCCCTTGTTCCATTCGGCGAAGACGTTGTGCATTTCTTCGTTCGAGAGGCCGATCACGTCCTTCATGATCTGGTAGGTTTCGCAGATCATCTGCATGTCGCCGTATTCGATGCCGTTGTGCACCATCTTGACGAAGTGGCCCGCGCCGTCTTCGCCCACCCAGTCGCAGCAGGGCGTGCCATCGTCTGTCTTCGCGGCGATGGCCTGGAAGATGGGCTTCACATGCTCCCACGCCGCGGGGGAGCCGCCGGGCATGATGCTCGGGCCTTTCAGGGCGCCTTCTTCGCCGCCGCTCACGCCGGTGCCGATGTAGAGCAGGCCCTTCGCCTCGACTTCCTTCGTGCGGCGCACGGAGTCCGTGAAGAGACTGTTGCCGCCGTCGATGATGATGTCGCCCGGTTCGAGGTGGGGGAGGAGCTGCGCGATGAAGTCGTCCACCGCCGAGCCCGCCTTGACCAGCATCATGACTTTGCGCGGGCGTTTGAGCGACTTGCAGAGTTCTTCGATGCTGTGACAGCCGACGAACTTCTTGTCCTTGCCGCGCCCCGCGACAAAGGAGTCCACTTTGGCGACGGTGCGGTTGTAGACGGCGACAGTGTAGCCGCGGCTTTCCATGTTGAGGACGAGGTTTTCGCCCATGACTGCGAGGCCGATGAGGCCGATATCTGCTTGGGACATGGTTTTTCCTTTACAAATCGACATAGTTCCGAGAGTCAAAGGAGGGAATTCTAATCAATCCAAACGTCGTATGGAAGTTTGGCATTTTTCATGATGGCAAGCATCGTCCCGAGCGGCACCGTTTTTCCCGCGTGAAATGGAACGGTCAATGTGGCATTTTTCGCGGCATGATGCCATTTCTTGTGACTGCCTGATTGGTGAGTCACCACAAACCCGTTCCGTCGAAGTATGGCCTCGATCTACCGTGCCGTGAGCCTCGGAACGTGTGGACTCACTACACCGCGACCTGGCGGATCGCCCGATCAGCGGTAATTTCGATGGGCGTGGGTTCAAGGTAGAGTGTAATTGCTTGTTTGATATTTTCCATGGCCTGCTCTTCCGTATCGCCGGCGGAGATGCAGCCGGGAAGCTCCGGACACCACACGCCATATTCGCCGGTCTCGGGATCTTTTTCAATCACAACGCGCCATGTCGTCATCGTCCATCACCTTTCAGGGATTTTTCAAAAGCGTATCCAGGTCAATTCCGCCTTCCCGATCGAGCTTGATTAACAGACGAAGCCCACGGTTGACCATCTCGGCGTCCTGAAAAATCGCCGCGACGTCAGGATCGAGCAAAGCCATAATGTCGGATGTGATTTCCACCGGTGATACCAAATCTCAAAATGTACACCGTTCCAACTGTTATCCAATGGTAGCGCTTCCCAGTGAGGATTGCTACCCCACGAAACCCACGCGGCGTTCGGGTTTAGCGAGCCGGCGAAAGTGGTAGACGAGATAGCCCGTGTGCTGTTTGAAGTTCAGCGGGGTTACGGCCAGCAACTCCCAACCGTCTCCGCCCAGTTGATTGAGTGTCTTGTCCACTTCAATTTCGTCGACGGGGCCTTCGAGGCTAATGGAGAGTGTCTTGTACTGCCATGTGTCCATGCGCGATCTCCTTATTTGCGTGCCGCCTGGGGGAGGTAGGCGGGCAGTTTCTTTTCCGCGAAGATGCTCTTGAAACGCGTGTAACGTTGCCGGCCGTGAACGAGCGGCACGCTGGGCCAATCTTCACCGATTAAGGGTTGCGCGTAGGCGAGGAATTCGTCTGTCACATCGATTTTGTTGGGTGACAGCCAGGTGTCCGGGAACATGCGCTCGGAATTCGCGACCTGCTCCAGGGGCACCTTGTCGAAATCGACGTTGTAGATAAAGCCTGGGCGCCGGAGGATGGTCGCCATCCAGCCGTTCTCGCCGGAGGCCGCGATCTCTACGGCCTTTTGCCCGACTTTGTAGGCCTCGTCCAGGTCTACGATGGACGCGTAGATGCTCGCCATGCGCTGGTCCGTGCCGGGCACTTGTCCGCGCGCGGCCCCACCCACCGGCAGGCCGTTGTCGTTCAGCAGGTTCACCACCTTTTGTCCGGCGGTGATCTTGGCTGCGCTGAACTGCGTGTGTCCGAAGGAGTCTTTGCGCTCGCCGATGTCACCGACTTCAAAACCTTCGCTCACTACGACGATACAGCGGCCGTCGCGCTTTAACTGTTCGTTCACGTTGTCCAGCAATTGCTCAGCGCTCACCTTCGATTCGGTCATGTAGATTTGCAGCGGCATTTCGCGGTTTGGATCCGCCAGGCGCGCGGCGGCCGGTATATAGCCGATTTTGCGGCCCATGGCCTGCATCACAAGCACGGGATCCGCCGGGCTCGAGCCGCCGTTTTCCTCGTTGGCGTTCTGCACCATCGCCATCCAATACCGCGCCACGCTGCCGTAGCCCGGCGTGTGATCGATAAGTTTGAACTCGGAATCGCCTACGTCGTTGTCGATGGTCTTTGGCACCCCGACGGCCACGAGATCCAGCCCGCGCTCCTGCGCCAATTTTGACACCTTGTTGCAGGTGTCCATCGAGTCGTTGCCGCCGATGTAAAAGAAATAGCCGATATCGTGCGCCTTCATTATTTCGATGACGCGGTCGAAGTCTTCGGTCTGTTTGTCCTTGAGCTTGTAGCGGCAGGTGCCAATCGAGCCCGCGGCGGGCGTATAGCGGAGGAGCGCGACTTCGTCCGCGTCCTGTGCGGAAAGGTCAAGCAGTTCCTCCTTCAACACGCCTTCGATCCCGTGCCAGCCGGCGTAGACGGTCCCGAAAGTGCCGGGAAAGGCGCGCGCGGCCTCGATGATCCCGCGCAGGGAGCTGTTGATGACGGGGCTCGGCCCGCCGGATTGAGCAACGATGACATTCTTCGCCATGCCTACTTACCTTGTGTTGCCGGGGCAGCGCCCGAATTATCCTGCATCTCAATCAGCCACCGAAACGCAAAGGCCCGGTCTCCTGCCACCATGCGCTCGTAGATGAACTTCGCCGGCATGTTGTCCGGGTGCTGGCCCACGAGGGCTCCCATCCGCCGTGTCCCCGCCATGCCTGCGCGCAAGTACTCCGACACAGCGCACTTGATCCCTGTTTCAAGATTGTCTGGATGTGCGGCAGCGGCGGTTGCGAATCCTTTCGATGCCTGCTCGAAATCCGCGCGCGCGGCATCGGGCCGTTTCAATTCATCGTTGAGTACGCCGCGCAAGAGGTGTCCTTCCGGGAATTCCGGTTGCTGAGTCATGCAGGTGTCCATCACTGAGAGCGCCGTTTCGAGCAGGCCACTCCGCGCGAGTACGGTCGCCTTCGTGACGTAGGGGTCCGGATAGGTTGGATCGTGGGCGATGGCCCGCTCGGCCGCGGCGGCTGCTTCCTTCATATCTCCCGCGCGCAGTGCGGCAGAGGCTTTTTCCTGTTGCTCCACCGCATAGATTTTCGGGACATATTCTTCCTTTGCCGGTTTGGAGCTACAAGCTTGGAGCGTAAAGGCAAAGCAAAGTGTCAGCGCGAGAAACTTCACCTCAAGTCACCTCGACCTGAAATCCGAGGCCGGTCAGTTGCCTGGCGACAGCGTCGTCCGGCGCGGTCAGTGTGACGCGTGTGTTCTTGAATTCACGCCGGCGCGGATATTCCTTGCGCAGGCGGTCGAAGTAGGCGCCGTGATCTTCGGTAGGCAGTTCCAGCGTCCTGCGCATGCGTGCATCGTCATCGCGGATATCGTAGACTGCGCGGACACATTTGGCGACGGCGTCGCTGTATGGCGGCGAGAGCGCAATCAACGGACACTCCGGCGTGGGAAGCAGGGCCTGCGGGTTCCAACTGGCGGCGCGGCCAAAATGCCGGCATGTCGCGTCGTAGATTTGCTGAGTACCGTTCACCTTGCCGTCAAACGAATAGCCCGCGATATGCGGCGAGGCGAGGTCCACCTTGGCCAACAAGTCCGCGTTGACATTGGGCTCGCCTTCCCATACATCGAGCACCGCCGCGCGAACGTGTCCCGAATTCAGCGCGTCCAGCAGGGCGATATTGTCGATCACTGCACCGCGCGAAGTGTTAAAGATGATTACGCCGGGCTTCAACGCCGCGAGAAACTCCGCATTACAGAGGTGGTGTGTCGGGTAGGGGCCCGATTTTTCCATTGGAACATGGAAGGTAATGACATCGCAGGCCTGGACTTCCGAGATTGGGCGATACACAGGCTCGCAGGTGGTTTCCGCAAGGGGCGGATCGTTGAGTACCAGATTCATACCCAAGGCGCGGCCGCGTGCGGCCACCCGCCGGCCCACATTGCCTACGCCCACCACCCCGAGCGACATGTCGGAGAGGTCGAGTCCATGCTTTTCCGCGAGCAATAGCAACGCAGCGGAGACGTAGTCAGCCACGCTATTTGCATTGCAGCCCGGCGCACTGCTGAAGCCTATGCCGCGCCCTTGCAGATAGGGCAGATCAACATGATCGGTTCCGATGGTCGCAGTCGCTACAAATTTCACCGCCGTGCCGTCGAGCAACGCGGCGTCCACCCTGGTGATTGAGCGCACAAGCAGTAGGTCCGCACCGCCCAGATCCCGAGCCGACACCGTGCGCCCCGGCAACGTAACCACCTCGCCAAATTCCGCGAAGGCCTCGCGGACGTACGGGATGTTTTCATCGGCAACGACGCGCATCAGTGTTTCCAGGGCGGGGTGTCGGGAAGCGCCTTCTCAAACTCCTTGACGAGGGCGTCTTCATAGGCACCCGCAAAACTGCCAGCGAAGAAGTGGTCGAGGCCTTCCTTGTAAAGCCGCTCCCATGAGGTGTCCTCATCGCCCGGCATGACGGGAAAGAAAAGGGCCCCATTTGCGCGGGCGGCCTTCTGGTCGCCGGGTGCATCGCCAATCATCAGAATTTTCGACTTGTCGTAGCGGCCTTCCGAACCCAGCGCGATGTGCTCCGTCTTTGTGCCGCATTCCTGGCCGCAGATGGTGAACACGAACTCCGCAATGCCCTGCGAACTCCACTCATGTTGCAGTGCGGCCGTTGGCGTCTGCGAACAGACCATCATGTCGGCCTTGCCCCGCGCCTTCTCCAGCGTCTCGCGCACAAACGGGAACGCCGGGAGTCCCTCGCCGACGATATCGTGCACGCTGGCGTTGATGGCCTTGCTCCAGGCGAGGGCCGTCTGCATATCTTCCTCGCCGGGATGTTCCTTACAGTAGGCTTCGAGCGCCGGATTGCCCATTTTCTTTTCTGTCGCGCACCAACGGCGGTAGTTTTCCGCCTTGGGCACCGCAAAGCCGCGCTTCTGGACCTTGTCGTATTCTTCCAGCAACTCAAACGTCGTCACGAGACCGGGGAAGCGGTTCACGCCGCGCCATTTGCTGTAGAGATTCACGAACTCGGCGGCTTCGCGGGCGTATTTCGAGATAGCCTGCAAGCCCCAGAATTTGATCGTGTTCGGGATGAAGCACTCCTTGTGCTTGACCTCCATCGTATCAAAAGCACAGCCATCTGAATCGATTGCGATCAAGAATTCGCAGGAGGGCTTGTGGTTTTTCAGCGCCTCAATGTCGTGACTCATCTCAATATCCTCAACTAAAGCCTGGAAGTTTGGTCTTCATACACCGGAATACGCGGAGAATCCCCCATCGATCGGCAAAACGGTGCCAGTCACAAAGCGCGACGCGTCCGAGGCGAGATACACGACCGCACCGACCACATCGTGCGGCTCGCCGTAGCGGCCCATGGGCGTGTGGTCGATAATCTTGCGGCCTCGCTCTGTCGCGTGGCCCGATTCTTCTTCCACGAGCAGAAACCGATTTTGATCCGTGAGGAAAAAACCTGGGGCGATTGCGTTTACACGAAGGTCAGCGCTCACTTCCTGCGCGAGGTGAACCGCCAACCAGCGCGTGAAGTTTTCCACGGCGGCTTTGGAAGCGCTGTAGCCCGCCACACGCGTCAGCGGGCGGTCCGCCGCCATGGAGGAAAGGTGAATGATCGAGCCCCCGCCCGAATTCGCGGACATTGCCTTTCCAAAAATCATGGCCGGGCCGATGGCCCCTCCCACGAGGTTCAGCGCGACCACATCGCGCACCGCGCCGAGATCCAAGTCAAAAAACGAACTCGCCTCCGACGTTGTGGCGTCTTTGTGGTTGCCGCCCACGGCATTTACCAGCACATCTACATGACCATGATTACGAACAATTTCATTACAGCACTCCAGAATGCTTTCCTGGCTGAGGGCATCCATCACATACCCGCGCGCGTGCCACCCCGCGGCACAGAGGCGTTCCGCGATCTCTTTTGCGCGTGCGCCATTGCGGTTTGTCAGTGAAACAGTAGCTCCCGCGGCGGCAAGGCCTTCGGCAATCGCGCTTCCCAGCACACCCGCCCCGCCCGCCACCACCGCTACTTTTCCACGCAAGTTAAACAGGTTCGCCAGATCCATTTCTGCCCGCCGCTGGGTTGGTACACCTTTCCCCACAGGCACACGGGGAGAACGTGAGCGTAACATACCTACCCGGCAGCGGCCAAACCGGTCCTTATTTTGAGATCTGGTGCGCCTTATTCAATAGTTGGACAAACTCAGCGCGATATCCAAATGGATCAACGTCAAGTCCCGGTTGCGCCAGCATGGCTGCAGTCGAATAAGTGGCGGATCCTTTGTATTTGGAATTTCGAAGCAACATGCAATATTCGGCCACCGCGGCGGCGAAATTAGCATCTGCGGACGCTGGGCTCTGTACGATATTGGATACCGTCGAAGTGACCAGGTGGCTTCTATCGCAGTCTAAATCCTTATACCGGACGTCCACGATCGCAGTGCAACGGGGCGATAAGGACTTAGACGGAACGGGAATGAGTTCGTAGAGTGCCGTCACGCTGTCGCCGAGTCCGAGTTCGCCGGCGTCCACCGTGTCGTCCTCGAATTCCTGGTCCGAGAGGCCACGGTTTTCATAGCCAATAAGGCGGTACTGCTGCACAAAGGCCGGATCGAACTCGACGCGAATTTTCACGTCACGCGCAATGACTTCAAAGGTGGATCGCGACTCCTGAACGAGGATTTTCACGGCTTCCGCGAGTGTGTCCACGTAATGGTAATTGCCGTTCCCATGATCCGCCAGCGACTCCATCAACACGTCATTCAGGTTGCCAATGCCAAACCCCAACGTTGTAAGCGTGACACCCGTTTCGGCCTCCGTTTGAACCATTTCTGTTAGCGTCGTCACATCGGTAACGCCTACATTGAAATCACCGTCCGAGCCGAGCAATACGCGGTTCACTCCGTGTTCGATGAAGTGCTCGCGGGCGGCCTGGTAGGCCATTTCGAGGCCGCCGCTTCCGTTGGTTGAGCCACTGGCGGTAAGCGCGTTGATCTTCGCCAGGATGTTTGGTTTGTTCGCCGGGGTGCAAGCCGTGGACGTGAGCACATTCGTGACACCGCTTGCATAGGTCACGATGGCGAGACGATCATTCCAGTTCAAATCGTGATCTACGACTTCCTTCATGGCGTTTTTGAGCAATGGCAAACGATCGGACCCGGCCATTGACCCGGAAACATCCAGCAGCATGACGAGATTGGCAGGGGGACGCGCGTCCGTCTGGAAGCAGGGGGCCTGCAACCCCACCCGCAACAATTGGTGCGCCGGTGACCACGGACACGTGATGATATCGTTGTACACGGTGAATGGTTTGTTCCCGGACGGACGAGGGTAGGCGTAGTCGAAATAATTCAAAAACTCCTCTATGCGGACGTCGTAGGGACTGGGCAATTCATTCGAGTTCTTCAGGAAGCGCCGCATCAGCGAATAGGAAGCCGTATCGACGTCGATGGAAAAATTCGAGCGCGGATAGAGCGCGGCGAGCCGGAATGGGTTTTCAAATGAACCGTCTGTGGGCGCCTCGCCTTCGCCCTCGCCTTCACCTTCACCTTCACCTTCCCCTTCGCCCCCCCAGCCTTCGTATTCCCCTTCGTCCACCCAGCCTTCGTATTCGCCTTCATAACACCAGTTGCAATATTCATAGTCCGCCGCGAAATCGAGGGTGAGTTCTGCGTCCACCTGCAATTCAGGGCCTCCATAGCAGCCATAGTCCCCAAGGCCGACGCCATCCGCCGACACCGTCACACTGTGAACGTCGTAATAATAGTCGGAGCATTCGATGGTAAATGCCACCATCGTTCCCGGGAAGAAGTAGGGTTCGTTCGCTTCGTAATACAACGGTGAGGGCGACATCGAAACGCCAATTACATCCAAATCTCCGGTGAAATGGACTGGAACGGGCGGAAATGCCACGTCATATACCACGACACGCCGGGTCGTTACTCGGGAATGATTACTGCTGTCCATTGCCCGGTACTCGAGGTCATACGTACCTACTATCGAGGCGTCCACGACTCCCGTTATCGTTACCGGCAACACGCCTTCGCACTTGTCCGTCGCCGTCACACCCGGATCAATCCATTCCGTGCCGGTGGGGATAAAAATTACGGCAGCCCCAATTCGAGTGAGGATCGGGACCTGGGAATCTGTTACGGAAACCGCGCGTGTTTTGGTTGACGTGAACCCCGCCGAGTCGGTGGCAACAAAGGTCACCAGGTAATTCCCCGGGACTCCGGTGTTCACCTGGGTTTTGTCGACCACCAGAGCCGGCGTCCCCTGGCAATCGTCGCTCACCGTGGCCCCGGGATCTGTATACGTACTTCCGCATTCTGCATTTCGTGGAGAGGGAGAGGGCGACTTGAGCGTAATTGTCGGCGGGGATCCGTCGCTCACTTGAATGGTCCGCGTCACAGTTGCGGAAACACAATCCGCGTCTGTGACGCTGTATTCGATGATGTAGGCCCCCGGAGCTCTCCAGTTGGCATGACTTGTAATTCGGACATACCTCGATATGTCCCCCTCGTCCGGGTCAAACGCGGAAGCGCCAGGGTCATCATAGATTTCGCCGCAGTGGAGTTCCACCACGTCTGGTCCCACCAGCACAATCGTGGGTCCATCGGTTTGCACTCCGGATTCGGGTAGCTGTCCCTCGTTGTAGTTTAAGAATTCGAACCGTGTCAGGACGCCATCGTCGTCGGTGTCGACTGCGTCAAAAGCTTGTGCCGTGGGCAATTCCGGCGCCGCTTCAGCGGGCCCGAGCGTAGTGTCGTCTTCGTCCAGGTTGAGGGCGTCGAAGCGCTCCAGGGCGGTTTGCGGCTGGACGAGCGTGGCCGCCCCGATTTCGTAGCCATCCTCGGTGCCCGTTGCCTCGTGGTAGCTCCGGGCATTGTAAAGCTGCACGCTGCGCAAAAGCTCCGGCAGATCAACTTTCCAGTCGGGGGGATTGTAGTCGGAATTGTGAATGAGACAGTCCGTCTCGCCCGGCCCCGGCGCATAGCCGTCCTCGGTGCCCGCTGAGCAATGATACGAGCCGATATTGTAAAACTGTATCGCGCGGGACAGTTCCGACAGGGAGACGACATCGTCCTGCGACGTGTCAATCGAGTGAAACGCACGGGCTGGCAAGACCCCGAAAATCACCAGGAACACCATCGATCCTGGCTTGGCCACGCGGAATAAACCCAATCCACCCATGGCGTGAACCCTCGCGGACCGTGCGCGTTGAGTTCCTCTGCCCGCCGGGGAGATTCCCGCGACACGCACCTCTCGCACTGTCCACGAAACCACCCTAACACAGGACAGCTTCGCCGTCAATAGGTAAATACGCAATCGTGCTTTTCTGGACGTGGCGGCCCGCAGAATCCGGCGACAGGACTATTTCAGCGTGGCGTCACCATGTTCGCCGGTTCGAATGCGGATGGCTTCCTCAACGGGAGAGACGAAAATCTTGCCATCACCGATATTGCCGGTCTTTGCCGCGGCGGAAATCGCCGTTATGACCTTCGCAACGGCGTCATCGACGACGACGACCTCGACCTTCACCTTGGGCTGGAATTCGACGACGTATTCCGCGCCCCGGTAGACCTCGGTGTGACCCTTTTGCCGGCCAAAGCCCTTCACTTCACTCACGGTCATGCCCTGGCAGCCCGCGCCTTGCAGGGCTTCCTTCACGGCATCGAGTTTGGCGGGCTTGATGATGGCTTCGATCTTCTTCATGTTGCAATTCTCCGGTTGCGTTCGTTTCGAGCATAGGAAGCGGGGGAGGCAGGCAGGTCACAGGTCGTAGCCCACCTCGCCATGGCTGGCCAGATCGAGCCCTACTTCTTCGTGCTCGGCCGATACGCGGAGCCCCGTCACCGCGCCTAGCGACTTCAGGATGATAACTGAGGCGATGCCGCAATAGAAAATGGTAAAGACAATGGCAGCCAACTGCACCCCCAATTGACGAACGATAACTACGTCGTCCTTAAAGCCACCGAAATGCGGGGACGCGAAAATGGCCACGAGCAGCGAGCCGACGAGACCGCCCGCGCCGTGCACTCCGACCACGTCGAGCGCGTCATCGTATTTGAAGGCGCGTTTGAGGGAGGTCGCCGCAACGTAACATACCGCCCCCGAAATCGATCCAATCACGACCGCGCCCACCGGCCCGACAAAACCTGCCGCCGGCGTGATTGCGGCCAGGCCGGCAATCGCCCCTGTCGCAAATCCAAGGGCGCTGGGTTTGCCTATCTTGAACCATTCGATGAGCAACCACACCAGCGCCGCGACGCACGGGGAGATGTGGGTGACCACGATGGCCATGGCCGCCGTGCCGTTGGCCGCCAGCGCGCTGCCGCCGTTAAAACCGAACCAGCCCACCCACAACATTGCCGTTCCCGCAAGGCACATGGTCATGTTATGCGGCGGCATGGGGGTGCTGCCATATCACTTGCGCGGTCCCACCATGATTGCGGCGACCAAGGCGGTCACGCCAGCGGTCAAATGCACGACGATACCGCCCGCGAAATCCAGGACGCCCAGGTCGCCAAAGAATGAGCCATCGCCGCCCCAAACCATGTGACATATCGGCAGATAACATACCGTGACCCAAATCACCGTAAACCAAATCACGGACGAGAACCGCATCCGCTCTGCAAAGGCGCCTACAAAGAGCCCCGGCGTGATGACAGCAAATGTCATCTGATATACGAAAAAGAGCGCCTCCGGAATCGTTCCACGCACGGTGGTTGGCGTCACACCCGCGAGAAAGTAACGGGAGGTTCCACCGATAAATGCGTGCAAGCCACCGGCCCCCTTGGCCATGCCCGTTGCGTCAAATGCCGCGCTGTATCCATACACGAGCCAAATCACCGATACGATCGCCGTAATGACGAAGCACTGCATGAACAAGGACAGCACATTTTTCACACGGACGAGTCCGCCGTAGAACATGGCGAGCGCTGGAATCATCATAAAGAGCACCAGCGCGGAGGCTACGATCATCCACGCCGTATCACCGGTGTCTATCGCCGGAGTCTGCGCCCAGGCGGAAGGCGCAATGGCAATGACGGCGAGAATGGAAACACTTCTCCTGCGATGCGAAACGTTGTAAAACATGGTCCTCTCCCAAGAGCCAGTTGGGCCTTGCATATCTGATTTGCCAAGGCACACTGCAGGCGGCCGTCAAGCCTTACCCGTCCCCGGCAAATCCCATGCGAGGCGCCAGAATCCGCTTCGATGTCAACTTCCATGCCCCGACAGACACAGCGGTTGCGTGACACCGTTATAAAACAGCGTGCCCCCCGCCTGTCAACTGTGAACCGAGACGGATTTCAAGCTACCGTCCAGTAGTTTTCCCGTGCGTCTTCCTACCTCTGCGTAGTCGACCTTACCAGCGGACCGCCGTTCCGCGGTGTAATCGTTGGCCCTAGGCTCAGTTTTGACTTGACACGGAGGCCATTTCGCGCGATACTCCCGGACTTGTGCGGGCAATCGCGCCGCGTGCGGTCGGCGCGCCACGGCCAAAAGTTGAGTGTTGGCACGTGGGTTGCTCTTAACCCAAGAGTTTGCCTTGGAACGAACCAGGGCTGTAGTCCAACCATCCGAAGGGAGAATGTCACCGATGAGTGGTAGCACGGCGAGACTGAACGCCATCAACGCGGTCACCAACTACAAACCAATCAGCGAACCGTTGAATTTCGCGGAAACACCGACGAGCGAACTCTTCGGCGCCAATGTGTTCAGCACAAGGATCATGAAGGAGCGCCTGCCCAAGGTCGTCTACAAGTCGCTTATGAAGACCATCGGCACCGGCGCCAAGCTCGATCCGAGTGTGGCCGATGTGGTCGCCAATGCGATGAAAGACTGGGCCATTGAAAAGGGAGCCACCCACTACGCCCACGTGTTCTATCCCCTCACGGGCCTGACCGCAGAGAAGCACGACAGCTTCCTCAATCCCGATGGCTCCGGCGGCGCCATCTCGGAGTTCTCCGGCGAGTTGCTGATCCAGGGCGAGCCGGATGCTTCATCGTTTCCGTCTGGCGGCATCCGTGCGACCTTCGAGGCCCGCGGCTACACCGCCTGGGACGTGACCTCACCCGCATACATCCTCGAGAACCCGAACGGCACCACGCTATGCATCCCGACGGCTTTCGTTTCGTGGACCGGTGAGGCGCTCGACAAGAAGACGCCGCTGCTGCGCTCGATGCAGGCGGTAAATATCCAGGCCCAGCGGCTTTTAAAAGTCTTCGGCCATACGGACATCGCTACCGTGTATTCCAGCGCGGGCCCCGAGCAGGAATACTTCCTCATAGATCGCAACTTTTTCCTTGCCCGCCCGGACTTGTTGAACACCGGCCGCACGCTCTTCGGCGCGAAGCCGCCCAAGGGCCAGGAATTTGAAGACCAGTACTTCGGCGTCATACCCGACCGCGTGCTCGCCTGCATGCTCGATGCCGAGCGCGAGATGTTCAAGCTGGGCATACCGGTCAAAACGCGCCACAATGAAGTGGCCCCGGCGCAGTACGAAATCGCCCCGGTCTATGAGAACTCCAACGTCGCCACCGACCACCAGCAGCTTATTATGACCACGCTCAAGCGGGTGGCCCATAAGTACGGCATGGAGTGCCTTCTTCACGAAAAGCCCTTCGCCGGCATCAACGGCTCGGGCAAGCACGTGAACTGGTCCATCGGCAATGCCACGCAGGGCAACCTGCTGGAACCGGGCGACACGCCGCACGAAAACATGCAGTTCCTCGTATTTTGTGCCGCCGTCATCCGCGGCGTGCACAAGTACTCGTCGCTGCTGCGTGCCGTGGTCGCGAGTGCGAACAACGATCACCGCCTCGGCGCGAACGAAGCGCCTCCGGCGATTATCTCGATCTTCCTGGGCGATCAGCTTAACGACGTATTCGAGCAAATCAAGAAGGGCGGCGCAAAGTCCTCCAAAAAGGCCGGCACCCTGCAGATTGGCGTGGACACACTTCCCGCGCTGCCGAAGCATGCCGGCGACCGTAACCGCACGAGCCCCTTTGCCTTCACCGGCAACAAGTTCGAGTTCCGCGCGGTGGGATCGAGTCAGTCTATCGCAGGCCCGTTGGTGGCGCTCAACACTATCATGGCGGAATCCCTGGACTACATAGCGAGCGCGCTGGAGAAGGCAACGAAAGGCGATCCCAAAAAGCTTAACGCGGCGGTCCAGAAGCTCCTCCAGGAGATTCTCAAGGACCATAGCGCGGTCATCTTCAACGGGGACGGCTATTCCGACGAATGGCAGAAGGAGGCAGCGAAGCGCGGCCTGCCGAACAACAAGACCTCGATCGACGCATTGCCCGCGTTGCTGGACAAGGAAATCCTGGCCCTGTTTGGCAAATACAAGGTATTGAGCAAGCGCGAAGTCGAGAGCCGCCACGATATTTACTTCGAGCAGTATGTCAAGGCCGTGAACGTCGAAGCGAACCTCGTCGTCGAGATCGCCAAGACGCTCATTTACCCGGCCGCGTCGCGCTACCTGCTCGACGTGGCCTCCACCGCGGAGAGCATGGAAGACCTCGGCATCGACTTCGACACGAGTCTTTTGAATGAACTCGCCAAGGAGACCAGCGCCCTCCTTGCCTCGACCGCCAAGGTGGAAAAACTTCTCGGTCACCATGCGAAGAACGTCGTCGCCGAAGCAAAGCACTTCTGCGACGAATTGTTGCCCGCAATGCTGAAGGTCCGCAGCCACGTCGACGCGCTCGAAGGGCTCGTCGCGGACGACCTCTGGCCGCTGCCGACTTACCAGGAAATGTTGTTTATCAAGTAATCGATTTAAAGTAAGTCTATGAGTAAAGGTCGCCCGGGTCCCGGGCGGCCTTTTCTGTTTTCCCCATGCGCATAAGCGATAGATCCCTTGACAGCATGGTCAAAGCGGAGGCATCATAATGCCATGAAGATTAGTGTGAACTTGGAAGACGAATTACTCGCGAAAGCCGCGAGGCTCTCCGGTGTGGATCAAAAGTCCGAGTTGCTGACTAAAGCACTCCAGGCTTTGATTTCCTGGGAAAGTGCCAAGCGTTTGGCCGACTTGGGTGGAACCGAGCCCCAACTTAAAGTTCCGCCTCGCCGGCGTAGTGCAATTTAGGCAATGATTTTGGTCGATACCTCGATCTGGATCGATCATCTCCACAGGCCAAAAATCGAGCTGAGTACTTATTTGCGGCAAAGCCGCGTGTATACGCATCCGGGAATTGTTGGCGAACTCCTTTGCGGAAACATCAAGAATCGCGCTGAGCTTTCCGATCTGTTGCGTGAGCTGCCTATCCCTCCGCTCAAAGAGCACCAATTCATTTTTGATTTTATCGAGCGCCACGTTCTATGGGGCAAAGGTCTCGGTTGGATTGATGTGAACTTGTTGGTGACCGCGCTCAACAACGATTTGGTGTTATGGACATCGGACAGCCGCCTCAAGGGCGTTGCTGAGGCGCATGACGTTCGCTGTCACCGCTAACCGTGCCGGTGCGGACTCCGGCGCGCCCATATGATACGCAGTCGTGCGGTATGTTAATCTCGTGTCGGCTCGAATCGTCAAGGCAATTTTCCGGAGGGAGACACCGTCATGAAAACCGCCATGAACCTGCTGCTTTGGACCGCGGCGGCGGACCGTTCGCACTTTCCTTTGCTCAAAAATATCAAGAACTGGGGCTTCGACGGCGTCGAGCTCCCCATGTTTTCACATGATGGCTCGCCCTGGAAGGAACTGGACAAGACGCTTGATGATCTGGAGCTTGGTCGCACGGTGGTGGCGTGCCTGCCCGCAGGCACGAGCATCATCAGCGACGACGCGGGGGAGAGGCAGGCGGCGATTGACTTCCTCCTGGGCTGTGTTGATAACTGTGCCGTTGTGAAGGCCGATACCCTCGCAGGTCCGTTCTATTCACCCGTGGGCAAACTGGTGGGCCGCGGGCCAAATGACGACGAGCGCCAACGCGCCGCTGAGGGATTCCGCACCGTTGGCGAGCACGCGCAGAAGGCGGGAATCGCGCTTTCTATTGAGCCGCTAAACCGCTTTGAGACGTATTTCATCAATACCTGTGCCGACTCCGCCAAGCTCGTTGACGCCATTGGCCTCGACAACGTCGGCTTCCTATTCGATACCTTCCACTCCAACATCGAAGAAAAGAAAGTGGACACCGCCATCCGCCATGCCGCGCGGCAAATTAATCACGTCCACATCTCCGCCAACGATCGCGCCACCCCTGGCGAAGACCATGTCCGCTGGGAGGAAGTATTCTCGGCCCTGAAATCCATTGAATACGACAAATGGCTCACCATTGAAGCCTTCGGTGCCTGGCTGCCGGAGCTCGCCGGCGCCACCTGCATCTGGCGCACCATGGCCCCCAGCGAAGAACACGTCGCCCGCCACGGCCTCGACTTCATCAAGCGATCCTGGTAAGTGCGCGTCACGGTAAAGGAACCCGCCACCCTCATCGCCTTCCTGCAATCGAAGATGCCGGAAGCCTCCACCACAAAACTTCGGAGCCTGCTGAAATACAAGAGCGTCCTCGTCGATGGGGTTCCACAACCTGTTGCGAATACGCCCGTCGCCCGGGGACAGGTCATCGAGATCCTTTCGACCACCCAACGCGCGGTGAACAACGCGCGCGTGGTCGCTCCGTTCAAGGTGCTGTTTGAAGATGAATTCATTCTTGCTGTGGACAAGCCGCGCGGTTGGCTCAGCATTGCCCGGGAAGACGAGACACGCGAGACGCTATATCAGCACGTCTACGACTATGTGCAGGCCGCCTCCAACGGCAAGCAACGCTGCTTTATCGTTCATCGCCTCGACCGCGAGGTGAGCGGCGTCATGCTTTTCGCAAAGACCGAGGAAGCCAAGCGCCGCCTCATGCTGAACTGGGATCAGAACCAGAAGATCTACGCCGCCGTGGTCGAAGGCCTGCCCGAGCCCCGCCGCGCGACCATTGAAAGTCATCTTGACGAATCGCAGCCCGCGCGCGTCCGCGTTGTAGCTCAGGCCAAGGATACCCGCGGCGCGATCACGCACTATGAAGTGATCAAATACAGCCCGAAGCATGCCCTGCTCGAAGTGAACATCGAGACCGGCCGCCGCCACCAGATTCGCGCGCACCTTTCCAGCATTGGCTGTCCGATCGCGGGGGATAAGCGCTACGGGGCCAAGACCAATCCGCTGCGCCGCGTCGGCCTCCACGCCTGGCGCCTCAGTTTTGAGCATCCCATCACCAAACAGCGCATGAACATCGAGTCACCGCCACCCGCCTCGTTTTTCAAGCTCAATCCCACCGCCCCGCCCCCTCCGCGCCACCGGCACTAATACTCCCCCGCATTCGGTAGAATGAACCATGACCCTTGCCAAGACGTATGTGGATCGCGGCGTCGCCGCGTCTGACGACGAAGCGGCGCTGGTGGAACGTGCGCGCCGGGGCGAAGAGGTTGCATTCGCGGCCTTGGTCCGCGCCTACGAGACGCCGCTGTATCGCTATATCTGCCGCCTCCAAGGCGACCCCACCGAGGCGAAAGACCTTTTTCAGGAAACCTTCTTGCGCGTGCATCTGAATTGGAAGTCGTTCCGCCCGGGCTCGCCCTTCAAGCCCTGGCTCTACCGTATCGCGACGAATCTTTGCCTGGACCGGCTGCGCCAGCGAAATCGGCGCGGTTGGTTTTCGTTCTTTGGCGAGGAGCATGCCGCGGAGGCTGCGCTGCCTTCACCTCGATCCAACCCCAGTGAATTGGCCCAAGCCACCGAAGGTGCCGACCGCCTCGAGGCCGCCGTCGCCACGCTTTCTACAGGACATCGCGCCGTATTTCTCATGGCCCGAGTGGAAGGCATGACCTATGACGAAATTGCGGTGGCCCTCGATGTACCGGTGGGCACGGTGAAGTCCCGCATGTACAACGCAGTGAAGCAACTACTCGACGCGACGAAGGACCTGCGTTAGATGGATCCCATGAAACTCGAAAGAGAACGATTCGAAGACCTCCTGGACGGCTATCTCCTTGGAACGCTGGACGATGCCGATCGGCAGTGGTTTGAAGCGTGTTTAGAGGGACACGAGGAAGCACGCGAGCAATTGGAATCACGCCGAGCGGCATTAGACACACTTTCCAATTTAAAGGATATCACTGCGCCTCCCGGCTTGGCGACATCCACCATTGCCCACGTTGCAGAGCTGACCGCACCCGCAGAATCCTCAATGGTTCAATCCTTCTTCCGCTTGGCCGGTTTCGGGCTGACCATCGCGCTTCCAGTGCTCATCCTCGCGGCCATCTTAATGCCGGCCCTGGCGCGTTCTCACGAGGCTGCGCGACGCTCCTCCTGTCAAAACAACCTTAAGCAGATGGGGCTCATTTTCAAGATGTACTCCAATGAATCCCCCGGCGAGCGCTTCCCGCCCGCGGTGGAGATCGACCGAACATGGACCCTCGATTTGAAGACCGTCTATCCGGAGTTCATGACGGACCCTGCAGTGACCATCTGTCCATCGGCGATGAATCATGATTACCTTCTCGAAGAGGTGACTAAGGCCCTGACGCAATCGCCCCCGGACTGGAATCGCGCCCACCGCGCGGCCGCGCAGTCGTACACCTACTTCGGTTGGAACATCTATTCCGAGGCCATCCTGGACAAGTTCCAGCGTGTGCGTCTTGCGGGCAAAGTTATCCCTGGGAAGGACATCGAAGACCCCAATAATCCTGCCGAAACCATTTACGCCATGCGGGAGGGCATTGAACGCTTCATGATTACCGACATCAACAATCCCGCAGCCAGTGCCGCCGCCCAGGCACGTCTCCCAGTCATGTTTGATCGCTTCACGAAAGGCCAATTTAATCATATCCCTGGCGGCAGCAACGTGGTGTACATGGACGGCCATGTTTCCTTCCTGAGGTATGGCACCGAATTTCCAATTACGCCGGAAGTCGACAAGGCCCTCACCCCCAAATGAACCTTCGCGAGGCTCGTGCGTAGTAAGGGCAGGCCGCCCGTGCGATGGAAGCGCGAGCGGATTACGAAAGGCCTGTCCGATGCGGCTCCCTCTTGTATTCGTTGCGCTGTTCCTTAGCTTGACTGCCTATTGTGAAGCGCCGGCGCCCGCCACGGCGGAACAATCGTCCGACAGCAAACTCCGTGTGCCGGATTTACCTTCCGCGGACATGCGGCTCTCGTGGTCGGATTTCCGATCGCTTATCGAGTTGCTGCAGGAGCAGCCCAAAGCCGACAAGCCCGCGGAAGATAAACCGCCGGTACCCTGGAGCCTGCAATCGGCCACCTACACAGCGCAGGAACTGGAAAATGGCGCCATTCGGGTGGACGCCGACATCGCGCTACAGGTTTGGGACACCGGTTGGGCACAGATCCCTATCCTGGGAGACGCCGCGGCGCTCGAATCCGCTGAACTTGACGGCGAAGCTTCCAACCTCCTTCGCAAGGACGCCTGGTTCAATGTTCTTATCCATGGTGCAGGCGCGCATGGCCTGAAGCTCCATTTCTACGCGATGCGCGAGGAAAAGGAGGGGGTTGTCACGGCGTCCTTTCCCGCCGCCGCCGCGCCGATTTCCACCATGCACCTTACGCTTTCGGAGACGGACGTGGAGATCAGTTCTCCGACAGCGGCGAACATTGCCGTGACGAAGGAAGAAGGAAAGACCAAAGCCGACATCGTCTTCACAAGCAGTGACCGAATTGAAGCGACGTGGCGGCTTCCCGCGCCTGCGCTCCCTGTGCAGCCCAAAGAGCCGCCGCAACTCACCGCGGAACTGTGGTCGTTGGTGACCGTGAACGAAACGCATCTTGCGTGCGACACCACCGTCCACCTCAGCATCCTCAAGGGAGAACTCAATGCCTTTGATATCGACCTTCCGGCCCGTGCGCAGCTCCAACACATCGAGGGAACCGGTGCTGAAACGGATACCTCGGTCGAGGGTGACCTGCAACATCTCCACGTCCGGATTAACCACGCCGTCACCGATCACTATCCGCTCCACCTCCGCTATGAAGTACCGCTTCCAGAAGGCCCAGGCACCATCGAAATTCCGCGCCTCGGGGTGGGTGGCGCAACCCGCCAGACGGGGTTCATCGGCGTCGCCACGCGTGGCAACGTTGAAGCCGTGCTTGCAAATGACTTCAAGGAAGCGCGCCGCGTGGATACACGGGACCTGCCGCGCGATATAGAGCTGCGATCCGCCCAGCCCGTGCTCGACGCCGTCCAGCTGAGCTCCAAAGAGTACAGCGTCACCCTCGATGTCCGCCGTCTCGAGGACGTCCCGGTGCGCGTAGCCGGAATCGATTCCGCGCGCATCGAGACCATCTTCACCCCGGAAGGGCTCAACGTCACCCGCGTTTCCTATCTGGTGCGCAACAACCTCAAGAAATTTCTCAGCGTCGACGTGGGGGAGGGGGCCGACATCTGGAGCGCCAGCGTCAATGGCGAACCCGTCCGGCCCGCGCGCGACGCATCGAACACCGCCGTCATGGTACCTCTGCTTCGCTCTGACCAGCCCGGCAGTGCGGGCACCTTCCCCGTAGAACTCATCTACATGCGCCGCGCGATGCCGCAGACCGGCCTGCGATCCAACCTCACGCTGGAAGCGCCCCGGCCCGACATCCTCACGAACAGCGTGGAGTGGGAGATCCGGCTGCCGGATAGCCGCATCGTCTATCGGAGCACGGGGGATCTCCAGGTATCTTCTCACGCCTTCGCGCCCCTGCGCATCGCTGGGACGTCTCTGCTCGAACGCATTGGAAAACCAGGCGAACCGCCCGCCACCATCTACCGTCTGCGGGAAGGCATCGAACGCTTCTACATCACCGACATCAACAATCCCGCCGCCAGCGCAGCGGCCCAAAGCGCCCGGTTCAACGGCGCGCAATCAAGCGCGCCGCCCGCACCGGCTGCGGCGATCGCGCCAATCGACGCAACGGTATCCGGTGTCCTGCCAATTCATGTCGATCTCCCGCTCGTCGGCGCTCCGCACTACTTCACGCGCGACATTGTCCCCCAGGGCACGCCCCTGCGTGTCACACTCGATACTTACGACGCACGCATCAACCTGCTGCCCAACTTTCTCCTCTACGTCGCGGCGTTCACCGTCGGCGCGTGGCTGGTATTCCAGTGGCGGCGGATCTCACGCCGCGGTGCACACCTTGTCCGCACGGCAATTGTCAGCGCGTTCCCGGTCGGCGTTCTGGTTTACCTTGCCGTCGCCACGGAGCATCTCGTTGCTCCCCTCCTTATTGCAGCCGCCGCTGGGGCCGCGTTGGCGTGGGTGCTCACTGATCGCACAGTAGCAACCGAGGCCATGGTTCAGGGTCCCGGCCATGATTAAGCGTTTTCCCTGGTGGCAACTGCTCGTGGCGCTGGGTTTGACCGTGGTCCTCGCCGCCATCCTGCTGCCGGCGCTGGCGCGGGCCCACGAGGCCGCACGCCGCTCCTCCTGCCAGAACAACCTGAAGCAATGGGGACTCGTATTCAAGATGTACGCGAAAGAGTCTAAGGGCGAGCGCTTCCCGCCCGTCAGCAGCATCCCGGGAAACTGGATCCCCGACGTGAAACTGCTATACCCGGAGTATGTCTCCGATTTCAGTATCCTCACTTGTCCCTCCAATCCCATGCACCGTGAGGGCGACTTCCAACTCAAGCACACCCGCGAACATCCTGGCGAACGGGAGGGCAGCTTCAGCAGCGACTGTGCCTGGGCCGCCTCGTACAACTACACCGGCTTTAATCTTTCCAGCACAGTGGGATCCGAAGCTTGGAATTCACGTGACTTGAAGTCGC